>Ga0210040_10001848_pt1 | contig 31003 bp, 32 predicted proteins | sample CryGeyCG12114_NA_FD_185462 | JGI IMG/M metagenome (GOLD analysis project Ga0210040, IMG submission 185462) | Groundwater microbial communities from aquifer - Crystal Geyser CG19_WC_8/21/14_NA (SPAdes) (version 2) | ecosystem: Environmental > Aquatic > Deep subsurface > Groundwater | place: USA...
TCCGTATGAAATTCGCACGTAAACTGCTCTATGACTTGAATTTTAACGTTACTAAGCTTTGTCCATTGAAAACTCGATTTTGAAAAATATACCCGCGCACATGAATACATTTTTGTTCAAGACATTGCGATTGTACAGTAATTTGGGCACTCCCGATGAGTCCCGAATCGCTATCGCCATTAAAATGTTGTAATCAATCAATTTGGTCACAATTTTCGGTGAAATGGGAATAATTTTATCATGCCCGGGGTATAGAGAGGACGACTTATTGTTCCCCCCTGAGGTAAATCATAGATCAATACGTAGCCCATTTTCAATTGAACAACAATCTCTACACCTCCCCATCCGTATTATGTGTTGTTTTTAATTGGGAAAAAATGTGTTTAGATCGCTGAAAAAATATGCGAAAATCTAAGTGTCCGAGACCAGTTGGTTTGCCGACAAGTATGCCGTATTTGGAGAGACTATTTAAACTCTTCGGAGTTATTTACGCGCACCAAAATGACGTTGGAGAATAGTGATGAATGTTTAACAGATTTTTCTGAGGAATTTTTGGAGCCCAAAATATTTAACCATATGAGTTTTACTGATGTCGATTTAGGGCGAGATTCACTTTCCTTTTGGACCAACTATAGTGAATTCATCACTCGTTTAGAGTTTTCCAAAAGTACCATTGTGTCAGCTTCTGAAAATGTATGAAATTTTATATCTACTTCATGCATTTGCATGCATTCATTGCGAACTACAGAAACAAAAAAATACAAAATACGTTCACTACAGTAAATCTACTTATATACATAGCTCAAGAAAAAATGAAAATTATTTTATAAATCACAAATCTTATTGTTTTAGGACAAATTTTCACTAGGTTGCCCAAACTTAAAAGAACTGACCATCAAATCATGCGACAAATATTTTTTAATGGGAGGAAAATTTTTATATATTCATGACCTACTTTGTTTAAAAGGTTTGAAGTACTTGAATCTTTCCTACAATAGGTAAAAATATTATTATTAAAAATTACTAGTATATACTCGAAAATCATTGAGAAACTCAATGTGCGTATATGGTTGTGAAACAATTATTGCAGTTATATGAATGACTATATCCTGTTCTCAATTTTGGAGAAAACGGAAAAACTAGAAACTCTTGATTTGAGTGGCTGCTGTATTACATTTGCTAATCCGATATACCGAAGATTTTATCCACAACCACGTATGCTCTACAAACAAACTATTCAAATGAACGGAATCTGCAAATACGGATTTAAAGGATCTTTGAGGCATTATTCATCTGTATCTGTAACATTTATTTTGTCCTATTTTAGCATCTGAGCGAGGATACAGTGACGCAGTCTTGTGCTTCCAAACAATTTTGACAGACTTTTTGCTCACAGAGAAAGCGTCTGCAATTAAAAATATATTTCTCAATAATACAGGGATAACTGGTCAATCTTTAGCTTTATTATCCGATCCAGGTATTGAGGTAAAAACATTTTGAGCCAGTTTTGTGTGGAAAGTTTGAAAGTTAATCTAAATTTTGCATTTCATGCATTTTGTAGAGAAATTCAAATGGAGTTCGATTGGTTTAAGCAATTGTGCTGAACTAAAGCCTGGAGATATAGTTACGTTTTTAAAACTCCAAAATTGTCTTGTATCTGTGGATATCGGTGAGTGAAGGAACCAAGCTCACTTAAAATAATTTTGGTGGATTACTTAACGTTCCTACGTTTATATGCATGATGCTATAATAAGTCGTGATTGTGTTTCAGAGCGATGCAGATTAACATCTGAAAATTTGGAAAGCCTGTGTTTAGAATTCATGGAATGTATTAACTTGGCGGATTCCCAATGCCTAAAAAATACAAAATTTCTTGAAAATATGAGCACAGTTGTTAACTTGAATTTCTCTCATTGCTACAACTTAGTATTTTGTGCAGCGGATTTTAAAAAATTGAAAAAACTTCAAAAACTCTCTCTACAAAGTATTGTGCCATTTTATGTGAGTTTTTTTAGCGAAATTACATTAAAATTAAAAGTTGTCGTAAGACAGACGTTGTAACAATTGGATTTTTTTAGGAATTGGACTCTTTTTCAGTAAATACCAAACTGAAAATGGAATTTACAAAGCTTTTTACACTAGTCAAAACGTTAACACATCTGAATTTAGGATTTTGTGGGACTTCTATTGATGATGAAATTATGCAAACAATTATTGCGAATTTGAAAAATCTAAAGTATTTGAATTTGTGCAAAACTGCCGTGTCTGACATTGGATTAGCTGGCCAAGAACTTTTTTGCGAATTTCAACATTCGTATACATACCGAGGATTGAATGCTAAGCATAAAGAAGCCATTTTGGAAAGAATCCGTACACAAATTCCTGGTCATTGTTTATCTGAGCTTTCAAGTAATTCGGAATCAAAATATAATATTTCCAAAAAAAGTTTCATGAGTTTAAATGAAAATGTTCTTTTCATTTTATTAGAACTTCAATTTTTGGACATTTCTGGGTGTCATAAACTTGGTGATGCAACATGGAGTCTAGCCTTAAAGTTGCCAAATTTAGCTACTTTAATTTTGAACAATATCCCGCAGGCAAGTCCATACTCAACATATTATTATTTCGGCATCGTGAATATGCTATGTGTACTATTTATAAAAACTTTATTCCTTGCGTATGTTATACATACAGCTAACCAAATCAGACATTTTAAGCATCGCCAGTAACTGTCGCAGTATTGAGACCATTTCCATCGTAAGATGTGGTACAGATGTAATCAACGCGGATGATGAATTCAAAAATCAGTTGAAAACTAGATTACCTCGACTTCGGAAAATTATTTTAGCAGAGTTTCTTACTTAAAAAAATATGAGTTTTAATAAATCGCTGTAGGCAACTATGAAATGGAAGTTCACTTGATTGAAATCAGAAATCTTATTCAAGAATCGATTATGTTCATGTGCAGTCTAACTTTCATTAAAAGTGCTAAACCATAAAACTTTCCGCATTTTGCAGTTTTCACACAGATCCTCAGATCCACTTTACATTTTGCGTTGGAACATTTCACCAGCTTCGAGTTTTTGAAAGTATCTAGATTATGCTTTTCAAATGCCATGTTAAAAAACAAAGTAAAAACAACAAACAATTTTCATGAAAAAAACTCTAGGTATGTATAAAAACAATCAAGCTAATAACTCCATTTGTTTTAATCAGTTATTTCTATATTATGAAAATGAAATTGCACATTTTTTGGATCACATTCCCCCATCTCATGTTGGTCGGGCATTGCATAGAAGGTTACAAACATTTCGACATTTGTATTCAAATTTTACATACAAACTATAAAGTAGCATAAGCACAAATAAACCAGTTTTTTTTACTGCATTAGAGTTTCAAGAAGAAAGTGTAAGAGTTCATAATGCGTTGAGAGCAAGACATGATAGTCCCCCTGTGAAAGGAGATTGTAAGGTATATTATAGCATAAAATGCAGTTTTCTTAAGCTAAATAGATTGTTTTCCAAATTCCTTTTTTGATTTCTTGGAGTGTTGACTGCTAAAACGTTATGTGATTTGGCACGTCATTTTTTCTGTAGCTTGACAAAGCTGCTCAAAAATGGGCCGATCATTTGATGAAAGATCCCATAAATATAGCAGCTAACCCACATTCCCCTGGAACATTCAATACTGCCACAAGTAAACGGACACAAGGTGAAAACGTCAAAGTTTACTATCTACCACCTCAAGAAAAAGTGAAATCCAGAGTTAAATATGCCAGGGACAGTGCTTTGAGTTGGTACAATGAAATTATGGACTACAATTTTGACAAACCGTCAATTCAATACAACACGGGGCATTTTACTCAGCTTGTTTGGAAAGGGGTGAAAAAAATCGGAACAGGTATAGCCATCCATTCTTATAATGATGGCCGGAACCAAGGGAATGTAGTCATAGTGGTTACACAATATTACCCCCCTGGGAATTATGAAGGCAAATATTTGAAGAAGCATGTGACTCGACCAAAAAAAATTGAAGTTGTTCATGAGATCTGAATGAATCAATTGGGGAACGTTGAATGAAGCCAAATACATTTTTCCATGTGTAGAAGAGCGATTGTTTTTGCTGATATTTAAACAATTGAGTTATTTATACCGTGTCCCGTGCAGTTTTCCTTGCATTAAAAATTTAATAAACCCAAATTATCGGCGACAAAAAATGATAAGCAATATTCTTGCAGTCACTTTACCACTGCTATATAATCATTTGATTTGAAAGTATTTTTCCCGATAGTAACATTAGTAAATTCAAGATACATGCTAAAAAGGTATTCACTATTTCTGTTTTGCCAAATTGACGCAATGAATTTAAAGTGCTGAGCAGCACTGCGAAGTGTAGAGGTGGACAAGAAAGTATACGTTGGCGTTTTTGGTTTGTTATGAAAATTTCGTTGAAAACGCAATTCATCTATACCAGCTCATGTTATTCATGCATTTTTTGTCAATCCTTAATCTACTTTGGTAATAATTTTTCTTAGCAGATTTTAAAAATCTTTAAAATTACAAAAAGTAACATTCTTTAGCTATTGTAATCTGCTTAGCCTGTGTTTTAAATGCTGTATATAATGGTGAAGAATAAGTACTTATTGAGGAACAAAGGAGCTAAAAAAACAAACCCTAAAAAAGCAGCTGGTTTGTATCACTGTGATTAAAATAAAATGTTGAGCATTTACTCCAAGTTTTCGTCGTTTTGAATCATTTTTGAGCTGTTTCAAAATTGTAGCAATAAATAAAAAAAATTGAGGCAGGGCAGAGCCAACTATACCTGATGCTGCGGCACACCAGCAGCCGCAGAAGACGAAAAACCAAATTTTCCTTTAGTTGGACCATATTTGGGAAACCTCCACCTTGCATATAGAAATGCGTTTAATTAGTTAAAATAAAATAATTATGGGCAATATGGACACTAGCAATTCCTGCCTTTACGTTTTGATTTTGAACAAGCCTTTGTAGTTAGAGATGACTTTATGCAACACAAAAAATGGCTGGGGCCATGGGGCATTGTGACAATGTTCTATAGCTTTTACAGATTACACGCAGTTGTGGATGGTTGCACGCGCTACTGTGTAATAGTTGGTTCGGTATGGTTCGGTATAGGCCAAAAGCGTGGGCTGAGCGTGACTAATCTTCAGAGAGGGCTATTCAAAATTCTCCGTGGAACAAAAGAAGTTTAGAAATCTAGGTCAGCTTAATTTTACTAAACTATTTTTAGTTAGAAAGTTGGCCATTTTTGACGGGAAGAATATTAATTCATAAATTAATACAAGATTTCACACTACATTTCATATTTTTCAACTGAATAAGGTATGTTCAATTCGATTTATGCTGGGATAACCCTATTTCATGTAGGAAAGTATTGAAACTGTGCAAATAAAATGTTGTTGTTATACTGTTTGGTTATTATACTTGCTAATTTCTTACTTCCATTCCCAGATAAACAGTAACGCGTTACGCGTTAGTCATTAATGGAAGAGACTAAAGTCAGTCCACAATCTTTAAAGATTTCTAACCCACGTACGCCGTGTCCAAATCATCGGCGCAAAACTCCCAAAAGTAAAGGTCGATTTCGGAACGGTATTCACCCCAATGGAAAGGGTCCCAAAAATGACCAAGGGAAAAGGGATCCCTCAGTGCCAAAAGAAAAAGAGTTGCCTAAACCAGAGGTTGATGATGATTTGGATGAGATTGCATTTCCTGACTATGACCAATTGACCAAACGAATGGGAAAAACTTTATATTTCTCCAGCAAATTGCCATCGACTGCTCGACCTTCTCTTCCACTTACGAGTAAGTGTAACCCAAGTGTAACCTACCCTAATAGCCGTGCTTATTTTATTCAGATTCAGATGGAATTATTGCAGCATTTAAAATCTATAGGGCCAATTTGTATTTGTTTTCAGTGCTGGCTGTAAATGCATTTTCGAATTGCACAAGAAAGGATACACTGCAATTTTTAGATGTGGAATTGGCAGCTGAGATCGAAAGGAATGCTTGCGTATCATCTGCAACTCTGATCATGGCTTTTATTTACTTGGAAAAACTGTCAAACGATAACCCAAATGCAATGCGGAATATGAAACCTTCAGAACTGTTTGTCGTTTCGTTGGTTAGATAAATACATCACTTTTGTCTTCTGAAGTGTACAGTGTACCCATTGAATATGGAAAAATTTTAAGTATGCATCTTTTCAATATATTTTAGTTGGTGGCGAATAAATTGCTTCAAGAAGATGGCGAAGACATAGGAATTTATAATGATGAATGGGCTTCCTCAGCAAACACAGATTTAAAGACTATGAACGCTTTAGAATTGGATTTTCTCTCTGCCATGGTACGGAACAGTTCATGGATTGAATAGTTATACCTTATTTGTCCTCAACTGATTGTCGTATTGTCTTTCTTATTTTACTTGCATGCATGCATTATAATGTAATAATTGCTGGATTTTAGAACTGGAATGTGAATGTTTCGAAGGACGATTTTGAACAGGCTTTGGCCAAGACTGAAGGTATTTTATCTCTACAACAAGGATCTGCCCGTGGTTGGTTCACATACACAGAAATACAAGCCGTTTGCAATGTACTCATGTCCTGGGAACTTATCATGCCGCTTTTTTATACTACTCTCATCAAAGTAAGAAAACTGGAAAAATGCTAACTACGTAAGACCATTATAAACAATAGAAGGATGTAATTATAATTGTAACTTTTTCTTCTGTAGGACCTTACTGAAAAATGTCTCCGGTACACAACTTTAATGGCCACATTGTATACGACCTCGATCTTGGCTGCCCCTCAAATTCTCAGCGTTACCAAAGGAATCTCCGTACTCTCATATTTGACTATGAACTCAGATTTATCTACCATGTTGCCGTTGCCATTTTTGGCTGCCCCAACTAACTGGTCGAATCAGAACTTCAATTCTCTGGAAAACATGTTTACCGACGAAGATTCTAATGTATTGTTGGACGCACATATTATGGACATGGTGTCTAAATCGTACTCATTTGCTCCACCGAATGAAAAAGAGAGTAAAAACAATAATAACTGTTACTATTATGGATCTCTCAATAACAGGCTCTCTTATTTCAACATGAAGAGAAATTACAATGGAATTAATTCTAACCCGCCTTATAATGATACCGATAGCAAAATAAATCGCACAAGTAGCCTCATTGCTGCTGCGGCGTGAAAAATATTTGCAATTATTAAAAACTTTCAAACGTATACAATGCAAAAATACAAATATTTTGTAAACTCAACATTGTTTAAATATCATATCAGTTTTCACACATTACTAAGGAATATGGACCATTTATTTAGTAGAAAGTAGAACTAAAACACTTTTGTATTCCATTCGCTCTTGTCATTATAGTATGTACGAATAAATGATTTGGAATAACGTATTTTAGAAGGCAATTCTTTTCTACCTTTGTATTTTCATATCATAAGGTCAAAAAATTGTTTAGCATCTACTTTGTGTTATTTGAACGACTTACTTAGACTAGCGTACATGCCGTACATTAAATTCTTGAATGGCAAATGTATGCAATATTTAGCAAAAAATCGCCCAACGCGAGACTCGAACTCGCAACCCCCAGATTAAGAGTCTGGTGCTCTGCCGATTGAGCCAGCCGGGCTACACGTTACAGTGCGGGAACAGACCAGTATTCCTCCCCAGCAATACTAATTTGTTACCAAATACTTTCAATAGAGAGCGTATTTGTGTTGTAGCAAAATTTTTCATAAACTATGAACACTTGAGTCAGTCTCGGTATCCGTCATATATAGTTTGTAGTATTTGGAATGTCCTTTAATTTTAATGCAATGCATCCATATCTGCTGCCTAACCAATGCGTAATTACTGAAAATGTACATTCAACTCCTGAGGTTGACAGATTTTTTGTACAATAAATTTTGAGCTATTGGGTAAATAATATTTATCAAATATCACACTAGATCATTGCAAAGGGAGTGTCTTTACGTCATATATAAGTATCCTACGTTTTCTACTGATGCACTTCAGTTGCTTTTGATTCAATCGTCTGGAAAACTTTGAACCCAACTCTTGATTTGAGTGCAAAACTGGATATTTCTGACAAGCTTTGTGCAAAAATGAAACTTGCAATATGCGAACGAAGTTTTCGTCAGCTAGTAAGAATGAATAATATCAGAAAAAGCTGGTCAGTGGTCACATAGGTCATTTTGTATTCTAACAATGTGACTGCATCATAAACCCGACTGTGGAATTTCGCACTGCTTTACAATTAAGGTACAATGAAATAATTTTTCTTTCAAATGTGGAGTTTGTAAATTTTTTGCAAAACATTACTTCATGCAATACTTTTAATACTTTTTACTAACAGTTTATTAGTTTATCCAAGAACATTTTGGTTGTTGTAGAGTTTGAGCACATCAAATTATTCTCCTTATGAAATCATTGAACGTCTTTAGTTCAGTGTGTTACATTTTTGGCATTCGCCATGTCCGTGATATTTCATCAGCTTTTCAGCAAATAGTGCGATCATAGATCATACCATGCAACAAAGACCAATATGAAACGGGTTTCGTAATCTCCCACCAATGTCACATCACCGTTCGAATGTTAAATCAGACGAACCTCAGTTTGCAGTCAATAGCATGCAGATTTTTGATGCGCAAAAAAGGTATGTATTTAGTTTAACAAATAATATGAACATATTATTTTTAAATTTTGATGCATGGCATCTACTCGTTAAGAAGTTTTATTTAATTTAATGGAAGATTTTTTCGCAAAAGATTTATTATCACCCAAAAACACTGAAAAATCTTCATTTTTGAAGGCTTTGGTCAAGACTAAAGGTATTAGGCTAAGGTATTTTATCGTTACAACAAGGGTCTGCCCGTGGTTGGTTTACATACACAGAACTACACATACGCAGTATCGTACATGAAGAACAAGAGACGAGACCATGAACCTAAAATTTGTTCAATAAATTAAATTCGTAATGAAATCACATTTCATTCATGAATGCAATCGTCTGCATCAAGATCAAGATACTATTTTTAACTTGCAACACATATTATATGCTTTCACAAAGATATTCAGGATTCACAAATGTAACACACGCAAAATGCATGTGCCATGTGGAAATCATTACTGCTTTTAGCTAGTTATAGTTTAGTCACTAACTTAAGTCAAATGGGGTTTCGGAGTTGGTTCCACGAAAAACTGAACTTTGTACTCTTATGTGCGAAAAACAAAGCCATATCCTAGCACACTATTACGATCATTGCTCACGGTGTTGCCCTTACAATGACATAATGATGATCATCACGGGCCATAGGCTCATTAAAATATATTTGGGCATCTGTAGCTTCCATATGGCACAATTCAAATTTAAACTAATAGGTGAGGGTAGGTGGATACGACAGCACTTCAAAAAATTTCCATCTTTCTCTTGCATCGAAAAATATAATTAAAACATTCGCTACTTATTACGAAAATCAAATACATAGTATCACAGTAGTCTAACTTCTAGTTATAGTTACACTACACTATGCTATAATTTAATTATCAGATTTTTGTAGATCGACTCACGAACATCACATTTCACATGTAATGGGATATACAATCTATTTCTATGCAAGAAATGTACAATCCAGTTTCATAAACCTTATTGTTTTTTTTATTTTCAAAATTCTTTTATACGCCGAATATATAGTAGAGTAATAAAAGTAAAAGGCAATAATTTCCCCGGCCAATTTTCATGTTACAAACTGTTTACCAAAGGTGGATTTAAACAGATGCAAAATAGCATTCAGATTTTACTCTCCCATATTAAGGTTGGTCATCATATTGTACGGTACGATGAGACAAATGGTTTGAGGCATTATGTCAAACAATGCATTTAGAACCCTCAACGATCTGCTTGAATCTCGAACCAGTTTGAACTGTGCTCGTCGATCTCCAAATTAAGCCACGGCGAGGACGAATTTAGATGGCTCGAAGGCATTATTTCCGCTCTATCTTCACACCCGACTTGAAAAATACGGCTTTTTTTTGGTTAAAAAGTAAAAAATATCCCATAGTTTAGAAAGTTTTCTGCCCACATTTTTGTGGGGAAAATTAAAAATGGATTTTTTTTAGATTATATAAATTTTGTAACACTAGAAAATAATTTTGTATGAAGCCAAATATGAAAAAATCGAAATCGACCCTTTTTATTAATGAAAAATAACATAATTTTTTTTTCGAGTGACTGGAGCTTTCGCTCGAAAATTTCTTGCCTACTCAATGCTCATAAGCCAATCACAAACCACAATTTCGTATGATTCGAATCATCCAGATCTCTTTGGGTTAATAACATAACCAGCAGAGCTCACGTCATGACAAAAATAAAATTAGGGAGTTAGTAAATGCAGGAGGCAAATTATTGTCAACAACACTTGTGGACTCTGTACGCAACGTGATTGGAAGTTCGCGTAGTCCCCGTATTAGTTATATTAAAGTCTAAATCTGAAAACATTAGGATTTAAGATTTAATGAATCGTAATTGGAAATGTGGGATTTAAAACAAATTCAAAAGTTTTTTGCTTCGTCTGACCTGACTATTTCATCAAAAAAATCAGAAAAAAAGTAATCAGTGATCAAAATTCAAGTTTTATTCAATAACGAAATCTGCACGCAAACACGCCCCACACAGTACGCTTTAATTACGCATAAAGAGTTTACCCTTAAGGTGACCACAAAAATTTTTGGCTACAAATCAAATGTACTTACTGGTTCATCCAATTCTCTTGCTTCCACAATACTTTTAATTTAAAACAAAGATTTTTACATAATATGTGCTCTAGATCTAGGTTTTACCTAATGTCAAACTCATATAGCTTGAAAATTATTTAAAATGCTTTAAATCCATAAATCTAAAGTATTTTCTCTCATCCTAGCTTTCAAAATGCCTGTAGCATATTTCCTCAGCATTTAAGAAACTAGTTTTTACCCCAGAATACAATGTTCTACCTTTTCTGATTCATTTTAATCCTGAAAATGCGGTCTACTCTTCACTGTATGTGAGAATGTGACTATCACGCTCCTATCACGCTCTGTTCACGTGCTCACAACAACATTCAACGTAACTCCTAAATTGACTGCACGTAGGATTGGGTGCTGCAAAACCGCACCTACGATTCCCATTGGACCCCAAATTCAGTGCAAAAAGTATTCTATTCTACACTACACATTGCACATCCGTTCTCAATAATAATTTCAGCTATCAAACTCGCTCTGTGTGGTTGGTTTGTCCACACTTTTATGCATAAGAACACGGTCCAGCCTCTGTTTGCATCAGTTTGAAACGAGGCCTTGAGTACATCACACATATACCATTACTATCTTCTAGCTAGTAATACACACATGATTTTACTGACAAGGATCTCCAGTTAAGTTGTTTTTGTTATAGTTAAGTGATTCAGAAAGTGAAGTGGTCGTTAGACACAAATCATTTTTACAAAATGGCATTGGATCTTTCAATTTTATCACCTCCGTCCACTCCTCCTTTAAATGAGCATTTCATCAAGGTAAGAAGATAGACATGTTTTAAGAATTCATTCACAGTTAGTTGGAATTATTGATGAACATTATTTGGTTTGCTTCATGCTATCATTATGTTAAATATGACTAACTTCTATGTATTCCTAGTCCAAGTTGGAATCATATTTGTGGTTTGGTAAATTCCGATATTTTTAATATTCAAATGCAACAAGTCATGCAAACAGTTTTTTATTGGAGGGTTAAACTTTTCTTGCATTGTACACAAATGATATTGGTGCACCCTTTGTCTCTGCTTGACTCAGTTGCAAGCTGTAAAATTAATGCTACTGCAATTAGTATTACAACCTGTGAATTACATGTTGCATCATAGTTTTGGCTCCTCATGTGACACGAACTATAACTACACTAAAGGCGTTAACAATTTTGATCAAAATAGCAATCCATCTCTACAATATATGTAGCTAGATTTTGTCACAAGGTTTATGATCCATGGTACGGGATTACACAATCTGTACCTTTGCTCTTGATAGGAAATAATGATCTTTTTAATACGTGACGTGACGAAGCCTATATGGTGTTGTATAGTATTATAAGATGAAAGTTTAAAACCGTCTGACTTAATTAACATGTCATAAGATTATATATTCCGACTTATAGCTCACAAATGTTAAATCTTTTGAAGGAATAGTCCCGTGGTATTTCGTCCTATCACTTAAAGCATGAAGAGATGAGTGGCTTTCTTCAACTAACTAAATCACACTATATAGTCTTACATCCCTATTTCTGGTTGAAAAGGTCAAGTCATACTTTAAATTAGAAATGTGATAGATAATGGCTCGTTTCATGTGATATTTTCTCAACTGGACAAAACTTTTGCTCACCATTATACACTATTAGCAAATGGAATAAAAAGCTTGAATGTTTTTTTGTTGTTTTAGCCATCCATTTAAAATTTTTTATTGTTGCCTGCATTTAAAGCCAACTAACTAAATGCGATTCAATTCGTACATGGTAGGAACACAGATGGGCGTTCATTTATCCTTTGTTTTGTGCTTGAGCCTGATTTGCGCTGCCAAAAAGCAAACACACGCAATAGGTGGGTGATGGAAGGTTCAGTTTACGAAATGCAGTTCTTTCCATTATCCAGTGATCCAGTGTATGTGGATGGAAATACATGGTGAGTGAGTGAGAAAAGTGAGCTTCTCACATCAAAGGACAATGTTCACAGGGCAAAGTCCAAAATATACAGCTGTGTTGTGCGTGATCGCAAAAACATACATACAACGAGTTGGTTTAGTGAGCTAGTTGGTGGAAAAAATAGAAGATTTTCCTATATGCACTAGCACTAGCTAAGTACATTATCTTGGAATACGAATGAAAGAAAAATCCAAAACAAACTGGATTCTATTCTTAGTTGGTTAGAGTGTGCTATGTACACACACATAATATTCTATTTTACATGGAAAGGATTTACAATTCTTAATGTGTGAAGTCTGAAATGGAATATATTGAAAAAACTAACGGCATGCAAAAGTTTGGGAAAATGTTTTTGTTTTGTGGCATCGGCTTTTATTTTTCATTTGATTTATAGCTAAAGCCAAAAAATGACAGTGATATGACTATGACAATTTACTTGATTTCATTAGGGTACGCATAATTGCGGTTGTATGATCATCATTTTCGGAGCGCATGCAATTCACATTAAATTTGATAACAAGATGAATCGTGAGTCAAGTTGTTCCCAATTTCATTTCATACATGAAATTCTCCATCTCTGTCGGTTCGTGTTTACTGACTGACTTACTAGCTAACTAACATTACAGGCTGGTCAAAATGCGCTTTGACTAAAGTTCATGTTTGTAGTCTTTGGTTGCAGGGCGGTGGAAAGTATTTTTTCTGCATTTATCGTCCTACAGTATATTATTTATTTATTATGGTGGATTTAGATTTGAGGCATGGGTGCCATCTCAATATTTGACCTCTCCCATGTAAACATATTCCAAGATAATTAACTAACTAACTATGGGCGCAATGGACCATATTTTCATGAGAGTATTAAATTTCATTAGTTTGCTACCCACCTAAAATTTCCATTTGCTTGCATACATGCCCGAAACTCGACGTCAAAAAATTCCTCTATTGCTAATATATTCCTCATCATCGCATACAAATGGATCACGTACTTGGTACTGTTCACATTATGGGCAATTTATCATATTTAAAAACAGTAGATCATCAAAGTGTTCATAAAAATTTATGAGTGCGGATGATAATAATATTTTTGACTCACGGACTAACCTTTAGTATTTAGCTAATTGCAGGTAAATCGTTTTATGGGCCGAAAGGTGCCGTGTGCTCTTGTATAAAGAAATATATATCACATGGCTTTTCCATGGCATAGCCTGAAATCCGTACATACATGGTAATACTTTGTGTTATAATATGAGAATCGCTTAAGCCTTGACACTGAACTTGTGAGTGTCGTATGATAATTTTTAGTTAGTATGAATGAAGCCGAGCAAAGTTGCCTATCAACATAATGCATTAGATATGAATTGGTCAAGAATCTGAATCTCAATTTGCAAGCATATATATATAAACTACAAACTACCGCTGACAATTAATAAGTTTGCAGTAAAACTAAAGAATATGTTTTTGCTCTTTTTAGGATGACGGATCCACAACGCGTTTGGAAGCAGTGCGTGCGCTGTTATCCATTTCTGAGAATTCGGAATGCTCATCCATCATGATGCATAGTAGCAAAGAAATGCTACCATTGACTCCACAGACTTCTGATGCAGATGAATCGGATGAAGAAATTCACCGAAATTCATCCCCTAGCCGAGCATCTGTCATTATGGTTGGCCACAGGGATGGCACTTATGAACCAGCTAAGACTTTCGAGTCTGAAAATATGGTAGGTATTCACTTTTTTGCAAAAAATAAGCTATTTATGCATATTATGCCATGGAGTGTATGCAATCAGCGCAAGCATATTGGCAGACTAAGGTTAATAAAGACGGGTAATTTTTTCAGGGTGAGGCAAAAAAGCCTAGAAAGTTGAAGGCAAACTGGGAGGACAAATGGTTGAAGATGGGAGAAGGGAAAGAGTTGCCTCCTCCAGAGGATCTACCGAGTCGCAAAACTCGGGGTTGTGAGATGACGAGTGGTCACAGAGACAAAAATATTCCTTCGTCCCGGGGCGTGGTGGACATCATGGGTGGCGATGTTGTTCACTTGAGTAATCAAAGTGCTCCAATTAACATCGCCACTTCCACTCGCGCCCCAGTATTGACTTCCTCGGTGAATCTCCACCAACATAATCATAGTAGTATGTGAAAATTACACATTAAAAATCAAGTTAGCCAAGTTTGTTTTACTAATTGGCAAAAACTAACTAACGGAAAAAATGTACTTTTTTCAGATCATAGTATTCGTCCCATAGCAATTGCTCCAAAGGTGTCGCCAATCATGACATTGATCCCGGTGGGTCAAACAAACCCAAATGGACCTATACTCTACGTACAGTCAACAGCAGTTATGAACTCGCAGGAGCAATTGGCTCCCACTGTGCCTCTCATTTTCAACAATGGACCAGCCGTTGTGACCACTGCCAACAATAATAATGGAACGACTGTTACCACTGTTGGTACTACTAAAAAGTCGGCAGCCATGAATAACAACGGAGAACGACGTCGCACGTACTGTTGTCTTCGGGAGGGCTGTGGAAAAACGTACTACAAGTCTTCTCATCTCAAAGCTCATGAGAGAACTCATACAGGTATGTAATAGACAGTTTTGCAGTTGGATGCTCAGTTTATAAGTATTCCTCCGTGCATGATAATATTGTCGGATGTGGATTTTTAATGTTTTGTGTATTATGCAGGAGAGAAACCATTTGCTTGCACTTGGGAAAATTGTGGACGAAAATTTTCGCGTTCTGATGAGCTTTCTCGCCATAGGCGAACTCATACTGGAGAAAAGAAATTCCAGTGTGCTACGTGCGGACGTCGCTTCTTGCGCTCGGATCATCTTGCAAAGCATGCAAAGCGTCATTTCAAGGAACAAAAGAAACCAATTCAACGGTAAGTTTTTCATAAGAATCATACTAATTCAATTCAACCAAAAATCGGAAACACGAAAGTTATTGTATTCAGTGTATATTTATTTATTTTTCTGTTGCATTTTACAGTGAAGCACAAATTGCTCCAGCAGCATTTCGCTTCTTCATTCCAGGAGTGACTTCTCAGACTCAGCAGCCATTTTTCAACCATGGAATGTGCACTTAAATCTATACTTGCAACAACAGATTGGTACAAGAAAGTGTTAACCATAATATATTTGTTATTCAAAGTAGTAAACGAAGTAGTAACACAATTTATATTATTCCTTTTTTGGTGTCTTATACTTGTTATATCTATATAGTTGAGTACTGAATCAATCTTTGTCGTCATGTTGTTGTTGTGTATAGGAAAATGCTGAGAACTGGAAGTTCCACTACTGTAGTTTGAATTAAGTTGGTTTTTTTGGGTTTTTGTAATGATTCTTTGCTCTTGTACTTTCATATAAAACTGACGGAACAAAAGTTTGCCTCAACAAAGTCAGAAAATTGGAAAATTGCTTTGCCAGATGGTTTCAACGTGAGTGCACAGACGAGATGGGAGAATATGTGAAATCCCACTGAGGGAATTTGTATATGTTCACTATTCAAGTTCTGATACGATGTTTGACCGTGCACGTTTGAAACTAGTCAATTTTTTTGTTTGCCATAATGAAATAATACATGTTTTGGCATCTAAAAACTTAAAAAACAAAGTACAAGTACCTGTGTAGATTTTTATGTGGAGCAAAATTTTGAAATTTGTTACACCTTTTCAATTCAGATACAGCCAGTGCCTTTTTGAAAGAAAAAATATAACTAAACATAAACTGAAAGCCAGGTGCAAAGAGTCTATATATATATTTAAGAATCTACTTGTTACAACGAGGGATTTATTTTATAAGAACTACTTTTTAAGGAAATAAGCCTAATAAACAAGCAGAATATTTTTTGTTTGACTATCACATGTTCTTAGCGATTTATTTACGAAATGGCGTCATTCATTGAATATTCATTATTTGGTTACATTTCATAACATTCACTATACATTCTATTCTAACCAAGCTAACCCTGTTCGCACTGGGGTTTTAATATACAAATTTTCATAATTTTCATAGAGATTGAGAATAAGTATTTTTGATTTTGAATGAATTTATCAAACCCATCAAACCAAAAAATTCTTCATAAATATCTTTTCCCAATCACTAAAGCAAAAATAATAGAAATCTTACTCGCAATCAAAAAATTAAAAATGTTATCACTTGTCACTTGCACTTTTTTTATGCACGATCAATGGAGAGCCATTTTTCTTTCTTCTGGCTGATTTGCTTGGTCAAAACAGGCTCTCGGATTCGAACCTTTATTTCAACTTTACCTATGGATTTTCGTCCATCCATAACCTATACAAAACACGAATAAAATTAGCTACTTTTACGTCGATTCAGTTAGATATTTCGAAAAAAATTGAATATAGACATACGTCAAAGCCGTCATGTAAGGTGCATTTAGTTTCCAACGGAGCCAATTTCGCTACAGCCGTTCCCAACAAACTACTGCGACTAAGAAATCCACTGAAAATAACAAAAACCAATAGGTGTAACTAACCATTAAATTACTATATCATCATATAAAATGGCTAAAAATCGTTAACGGAATTTTTACCCTTTAGACCAAATTTCAACTTTCACACCATGTCGATGAATAAATCTGTGAAACTTTCTTGCGGATCTTTGAATTTCGAATTTGTAGGTTACATCATACTTGGGATTGTTCGTATCTTTTACCACATGACTTTTATTGGATTGTGCTTCTTCAGCCTAATTTTAAACGAACGACTCAAAATTAAAATTACATTTCAAACGTTTGATACTTACTGAACCGAGTGAACCCAAATAAGAATTAACTTACTGAAGGATACTGCAGTTCCACTCTAACAAACGTGTCCACATCATTAGGATTGCTCACTTTGTAATTTATGCCTTGAATAATGGAAACTTCTAAATCATTGTCTTGTAAATCAGAATTACATCTAGAACAATAAATTAATCATTTCCCAATTATATAAATACACTCTGCAACATAGCCAAAAAATACAAGTTTTAAATGACTTACTCTGTGATACTAAATATCCGATTTTCATAATGATACTTCGGCAATTCCTGTCCCCTCTTAGCAGCTAATCTGATGGCATCCAAATCTTTTTTCGTTTCTAAAGCCAAACCTTCAAATCGATTTGCCGATCCTATGTCTCCTATAGTCTTGTAATGATCTCGAGTTCTCATGCACATCTAAAAACCACACAGTGAAATCAAATAAACCTCTGAATGGCATCAACAGTCGTATCAAATGGGCATCTTGAATGAGCGAAAAATACCTTAAGCTGTTGCTTCAAATCTTCTTCCAGTTTAGAAAATACCTCCGAAATATTGTCCGAAGGCATTATACAATCCGAAGCACCAACAACTTCAAAATCATCGGCTTCCAAAGCAGTAACAGCTTCGGGGGGTGCTGGCATCTAAAAAAAAATATGCATAAGAACATATGAAAACCTTACTTCCAAAATAATTTTCAAACTTCAAAACTTACAGTGGCCATATCGACAGGGAGTCCAGACTGAGAAGCTTGAATAAGCTTATCAAATCCATGTCCTGTTCTCAAATAAGCTTTAGCCTGTTCCAAATCTCCTCGCTTCTTTGCCTTCAAAGCAGCAATCTTGTACTCCTTCTGCCTTTGTACAATTGCAGCCAACTGTTTCTCTTGTAATGTCAGTTTTGTCCCACTAGCTTTCCCTCCACGGATAATACTACCCCCTGGAGAAATAGCGAAATCGTCTGGCTTTGCAACAGCTCCTGGAGGAGTTGGTTTTGCAACAGCAGGAGTGGCAACGGGCGTTACAGGAATTGGAGCAAAACCTGGCGGCGTCGGTAATTCATCAAAAGCTACAGGTTTCCCTTTCTTGTACAAAGCAATAGCTTCTTGGTACTGTTTTACAATTCTTCCCATCCTTCTCAGTTTGCTCCCATTGTTCATTTCTTTCGCTTTTTCTACTTCCGACTCATACTTCGTCAATCTTTGTTCCAGAGCTTCCATGATAGATTTTGGGGCGGAAGGGGCTCCAAAAAGGTCGGGTTTCGGAGCAGGTTCACTAACATCGGATACAGGAGCTGCAGGGGCAGAAATATCAGATTTTTCTGGTTTGGCTGAGAGAGGTTCATTCTCTTGTGGAACAAGTTTTAAGGCTGGCTCTGGAATAATTGGTTTAGAAGGCTGAAATACAGAAGCAGACTCTTTGGGTTTCGACGATTCCATATTCGAAGTACTGCCTCCAGTAGAAACTCTTGGCTTAGGTACCGGTTTTTCATCATTAAATTGATTAAGATCAGCAGCTATTGGTACTAAGGGCTCAATAGTTCTTCCGGGGGGAGACGGGAAATCCTCATCCAATAGAGACATACTTCTAGTGGGTTCAGGTTTACCTTGAAAGTCATCATTACTATTAAGTTCAAAGGCCACAAGAAGACTAGATTCTTCCATTTTTACTTCAGTCACAGGCATCACTGGAGTACGGACAAAACCAGGAATTTCAGGAAATCCTGGAGGAGTAGGCAAACTTTCATAATCAACTTCTCTTCCATTTTCATAAGCTTTTATCGCATCTTTGTATTGTTTAATGATCCTTCCAAATCGTTTCGCTTTGCTCGTATTGTTTTCAGCTGTAGCTTTTTGAAACTCTGTATTGTATCTAGTCAATCGTTGGTTTAAAGCTTCCATGACAGAGCTTGGCGGTGGAGGGGCTTTGAAAATGTCTTCCATTGGTCCGGAATTTACTACAGGTTCAATGGGCGTGATTTTTGGAGGAGCACTGAACGGTTTTTGAGTCAAAGGAGGTTTTGGAATCGGAGGAGGCGCTTGGGGAGCTTGAGTTTCTCCAATAAGTTCCAATAGCTCGTTTTCTAAGTCATCGTCAGATGCATTGAGGTCATCGCCTCCCAAGGCAGACAAGTCTTCGTCATCGATGTCGACGTCTTCAACGTCCATTGAAGGTGACATAAACATGCCCATCTAAAGCATAGAATGTAAGAATAAATAACCAAAAAATAATTCCAAAAGTTAGAGACAGTTGCTACTTTAGTTCAAATGTTATCTTACCTGAGCGATGGTTTTAGATTTTCTCCCCTCTCGATCGTCATCCCCCTTTCTTCGGCTAGGTACTGGGGCTTCGGTAGCAGGTGCTCCTTTTTTCTTGCTACCGAAAATATTGAACATTTTGAGACTTTGACTTTTTGACTATTTAAATTTTACAATCTCTAGAGCTTTTTTTGCGATTAAGTTGTATAAGTTTAATTTTGGTTCCCGCCATATTTTCAATGAATTTTTCATTTTTTACTCCATGGTTAGTGCGTTACCACATCCTGGTACGCAGTTCCGAAATGATTGAGATGACACATAACACTGGAATGTCCTATTTAATTGCTTGACAAATTTCTGCATTTTTGATTTAAAAATGCAATTTAGTTTGAAATTATTTAAAACCAATAAATTTCAGCCTTGAGGAACTAAAAAAATCATAATTAAGAGCATTGTTGTATAATATAATCAACAACCGTCATGAAAAACTACCGTTTTTCTTACAAAATGCAATGTTTTCCATTATCATCCCCTCCTCATGTAAGTTGTCTTGTTTTCCCCCATTGAAGACTGTTTTCTGCAGAATATGCTTTGAATGCGTAGTGCATATGTCGTCAGCTTTTTTTCATGTGCTGTGCTGTTTGTGAAGTGAAGTATATGTACATCGCAGAGCTCCAATTTTTCTCAAATAGGTGAAAAACATTTCAAATATTTGCCAAATTCAATCTAGTTTGAATAAGTGTACTTGGAGAGCATCAATTAAGAAGAAAATTCGTAGGGTCACAAGGGTTGTTACAATTACGATGCATAAGAAGAGCAAGGATTTTTCGCGGCGACACAATAAGCACGCCTACCGGTAAAATGTTTTCCTATGACATGATAATCATAATTTGAATGCACCAGAAAAACGCTTTCAAGTTTAGCAGTGAATAACAATATTCATGTCTTTATTTGACTAATTTGACCTATGAATTCCCGACCCAAAGAATGTAGAAAAACAAAGAGAACACTAGCGTAATTGTTGTGATAATACAAATCAGTCTGGATCTTATAACTTTCAGTGTAGTAGTACTAAACCTGAACCACCTAATCAATTTTGACGGCAGCATAAATTTTATTCAAGAACATGTAGGCGGCATAAAAGCCTATTGTTGCTGTAAGCAGCCAAAACGTGAGAACCATGAGACCCGTGTATGAGAAATACAAAAGAGTGGGGATGAATTCTGTGATCTCCAATCTTGTGTGGAAATAAAATACTGCGTAAAAGAGCATGTACAATGCTGATCCTCCAGAGGAATACATTATCCGCCACCACCATTGATAATCCTGATGACAAAAATACAGAAAATAAATTTTTGTTATTGAATCTTTGGACCCCAATTTAAATGCAAAAAGAGTAACACAATATTCTAATGACTTTTGACTTACTTCACTACAAAGTTGAAAATAGACCATCACAACGGCAATTTGAGAGACAGAGATGACCAGAATAAGAAATACTAGGAAAAGGAAGCCAAACATGTAGTAGAACTGATTTTGCCAAATAGCTGTGAAAATGAAAAACAGCTCGATGAACATTGCACCAAATGGGAGAATTCCAGCCATAAGGGAGCTGAAAAAAATAACAAGAACATTAACAATTTTGTTGCTGTTTAAAACTAACAGGCATTTGTAGAATCGCTGTCATAATACCTTGTCAAAGGATGCATAAACCAAGGTTGCTTTGGAATCTGCCTTGGGATCTGATTGGTCCTTACAGGATGTTGATACGGTTTTCGAAACCCAAAATAAGAGCCAACTAAAACTAAAGGAAATGAGATTCCAAACCAAACACATAAGAGCCAAATCATCGTGCTAAATGGGACTGCTCCACTCGAAGATTTGCCCCAGATAAAAAAATTTAGGATGAAGCATGTGCCGAAAACAATTCCAGGAAAAAAAGTGGCCGTCTAAAAAATGATGATACCATTCATTTAGTGGGAGAAGCCATGAGACTTAGCTGATTAATTATTTCCTCTTATTACCAGAAATGCCTGTTTTTTCCACTCTTTGCCTTTCATAGTCCTGTAAAGCCGTGCAGAATAGTATCCTGCAAAAGTGCCCATGACCACATACAAGAAAATCATTGCGGACATCAAAGCTCCACGGGCAGCTGGGGAAAGCATGCCTAACATGGCAAAAACTGAAAGTGGAAAACAATAAGTTAGTTAGTTACATGTAACTCAATATTATAAATTATAGCAGAAGAAAACTTACAAATAGTGACTAGAGCCATGCCCAAAATCTGTATTCCACTTCCAATCAATGCAGTGAAAAGTCTGGGATATTTAGGAGGTCTAAAAACATCACCGTGAAGTAATTTCCAACCACTTTCTTCCAAAGCTTCTTCAGCAGAATCTTCCATTGAATTGTAGCGGGCAATATCTCGTCTCAAAGTACGAATTATGATCATAGCAATAATGCCTGAAAAAAAACAGCATTCAATAGCCAATCATGAGCAATATAATGCTAACAAATTCTCAAATCAAATAAGATATGTACCTGTGAGGAAAAAAACTACTACCAAGGAATTTATAATTGAGAACCAATGGATATTCACATCACTCATTTGCAAATACACATCCCAGCGAGAAGCCCACCGAACCTAATTTATAGAAATGAAATATGTTTATTTGCCTATAATAAACCTTTACATAAGAAACCAAAACGCAATCTTTGTTTTTACTTACATTTGATTGCTTCCAATGCACAGCATAGGTGAAATACATGTCATTTGCCTCATTTGGAATGATTTCTTGAAAAGTGTCTGGAGTTTGACCCAGAGCACATTGTTTTTCCTGCGGAGTGATTTGGGTTTTTATTATGCTGGCTGGTTGAATTTCACAGCCTACCACTCTATAGTGCTTCCTGAAAAGACATTCGCATTATGTACATGTGAAAAATGTCTGAGTGAGTTTAAAGGGAAAACAAAGCTTCTAGCTTACTGATCTTCCGTATGATAATGTATGGTGAAATCCAAATGATTATTGATATATGCTTTTTGTCCATCGGCACTCATTGCTCCCAATCTATAGCCCAATTCGAACTGTCCATTACTTTTTCCATTCCCCTCCACTTTGGTCACACACGGTAGATTGTCCACAATCCTAAAATTTCATGAAAAGCCAGATTATACACAAACTAGACTCTGACATCCGTAAAATATATATAATCATTTAAATATGTATCCTGCTGTGGTTCAAATGCATCAATTCATCACACAGTTTTGCATTGATTGCATATTTCAACCACCATTAGACACATTTTCATGCAAAGCACATAACTTTTATGAGCGTATAAATCAGTCTAGTCAATAAGAGTTTTCCATCCAATCAATCGTGTTTTTACTTCATGAAAACAAGTTTTAGCGTAACATGCAAAATTCCAGGAAAGCCGGATTAAAAAAATTAGACAGTTTTTAAGTATAGTGCACGAATTGGGAAAACAAAAAACTAACCCAATAAAAAATTAGTAATTCAATATCAAGTTGGATCTTTTGAAATGAATAGCTTACGACCATAAACAATGCACAAAAGGAAATTTTATATAGGATTCTTAAAACTCTATATTAATAAGATATTCACGGTCTATTTGTCTCGAATTAATAAGCAGTGATGCATGAATGCATGGTGCATGCATATTCTGTTGCAAATATCAAATCAAATCAATGCCAAATATTCAACGGTAAAGGTGCACATTTTATGGGTGTTCCCTAATTACTCTTCTTGTGCAAGGATCCAGGTATAAAATAAACTATTAAATTATTTGCATATAATTGCCTAATAATAATCAGTGAAACATTCTAGACTTGTATTAGCTGTTATTGTGTGTGCCCGAAAGATGTGTCCAAAATTATTGCAAGGGGGTTAAAAAATTATTCTGTTCAATTCCTAAGGACAAATAGTACGATCGATGAGGAGAGAGACCTACTTTGTTTATATAGGTTAATGAATGGATAGCACTGATGATAGACTGATTAGTTTGGTTCGCCCACAAACTAACAAGGATTGTTGAGCTGACTGAGATCAAGAGTACTACGACTAAAGGCTATAATAACTAATAAATGCACGGCATCATTCATCACTATGTTATATGAGAAAGGGCAAAAAAAGTTATCTAACAATGAACAAGTGAACGTGTTATCTACAATGGTACATGTGTTGCTGCCAACTACTACAAATTCTATCATGTCAATCGTCAACCACATGTGAATAATGGGCTACACTGCTACACACATGTTAAGCAAGGTAAACATTTTTACCATTAGTTAAGTTAGTTAGTTAGTTAGTAGCGCAACAATAGAGAAGAGTGAGCAATTAGTTTCATTTTCGGAACCTGCTGAAGGAATTATGTAAACCAGTGCAAAAGCACTGGCACTGGACTAGTTTTTTCAACACTTGTTCTGTGTCTGTCGTTAGTGTAGTTTAATTTTCAAAGGACAGAGATTAACGTGACAGATTTACTTTTAGTGAATGTCAAGACTGAAAGACTACTTTGAGTTCGTTAGTTATTTACTCGTAAATGAGTACAGTGTTTGTGATTCATATTCATACTGTCATACAGTTAATTTTTGGTAGTTAGAATACAATATTTCTGCATAAATGGGCTTAAGTGGCTCGTAAATGATCAATTTAATGAAACACGATAATAAGTGACGGCTTTTTAGAATGTTCCGCGTTGTTTCGTGCACACTTTAATTTAATACGTTTGATATAGCGCTACACACTTTTATGATTTTATTTACTTCTGTGGCCCCCTGCAGACAATCACTTTGTTCCAGAAACAAACATTTTCTCTTCAGATAGTGTTCGTTGAGTAATGCGTAGTATAGTGTCATCTGTTTTGGTCTTAATGTATTCTTAAAACACATGTTTATGTTTGGATTTAAATAAAAACTACTTCGATTAATTCCACTAGTTTTTAGCCTGAGATAGGGCTTATGTGATCATCGTTTCTGTGAGTTCCGCTTTCTTTTGCACACGATTGCGGTCTATCGGAAGAAGGGATCGCCACGACATTTTGCACTCGTGTATCTTTTGTGAATTCCAAGAGCCCTATTAAAATTTAAGTATATGGGACAATGCACGAGTGCAAGAGTTCACCATGACCCGTGGCCATGGTGATTACGTTTCTTTCATGTGGTGAGCGATCATCTTGATATTTTGCGGAAAAACTAATTTTTAGCCCGAGATAGAAGGTTTATGTGATCCTCGTGTCGTGCGGTCAGTCCCGTTTTGAGAATTTGAAATAGCTATATTGAAATTCAGTTTAGTAGGACTGCGCTTAAGGGTCTTACCGCAGTCATGACATTTAGGAGTTTCGAACACGAGTAATCGTATAATATAATATCTATAAAACTTAAGGAGACTTTTGCTTAGAATTGCATCATAGGCGGCCTATATCTCGGGCTCTGCCACCATGCTACCCGACTAGCTGTGCCTGAAGTCTTATAAACTATGGAATGAGCGTTCGTGTTCTTTGAATTGTTTATGACTACTGAATTTCGGATTTCTGACGTGATTATGTGAAAGATGATGATAAAGTGAGAATTAAAGAAAAATTTCCTTACATGTGCACATAATATTGGTGAAAAATGTGAGAAAAGGCTATAGATGAAGAAGAGGCTGTCCAGTGAAGTGGCATATCAGGTAAATTACATGCCAAAGTGCAACCTTGATCTTCGCCCACATTGAACTCAAACGGGGTAGTGACAATCCGATCCCCTCTTAAGATTTCGCCCAGATTTTCCGATTTGTATACCAATTTCGAAGCATTTGGCTTACAAAATGGGAGGCTGTAGTAGCTGTAGGGCAACTGTGTAATCGTTGAAGTCATTTTAACCACTTTGACAACAATAGAATCCCCATTCTTGTATTCCACGGGAGCTACACCGGGCACGTAGAAACAATACGCCGAATGCAACAACAGAACCAGTAAGAATGTTTTCAGAAGCATGTTTAGGAACTTTCTTATAATGTGTAGGATTTGACTGAGTGTCAAAATAAAATCATCACTGGGATTAATCTGCCAATATGGGTCTTTAAAACTGATTTGATAATACACAGGCGTTGATATATTCTTCGACTGATAATAGATTAATAGTATTTGGACGATATTCTGCTTTGGTTTTTGACTAGAAACGATGAAACTCTACACAATCTGTGATGATAAAATGAAATTAGGTAAATTATTTTGTTTCATTCCACATTAAAAATTGTTATACATTTAAACAAGACGATTCACTCGTAAGAAGTATGGACTTACAAATTTCAACAGATAACAATAGCCTCCTGAATATTTAGTGACCTAATATCGATTTCACTAATTCATTGCGGCAATAAATTATAATTATTTTCAAGTAATTAAATTTCTGGAGCTGGAAAATTTCCCGAAATTTTGACATTCCCGCGATGAATTTAAATTCTAGGAGACTATTCACGACATGACTGTAGGCAGGTATTAGGTAGGTAGAGGATTTCAGATGTGTATGTTTGTGCTGCTGCTGCTGTAAAAATCAGCGTCGGACGGAACTCTTCCATTATATATACTTTTTGCATGAAGATCTTCAGAATTGTGTGTGTGCAAGGGTGCATGCATTGCGCAAAACATGAAATTCTAATAAAAAGTTAATGATAATACACAATGATAAATGACATGTTTTCTCAATTAAAAAATTAATTCTATAGGGCCTTCTAAATTCCTATTAAAATGGGGACTATCAATGAACTAACGTTTCGGCCACACAAACTCATTTGGCCAACCCAAGATTGGCTGAAAACCAGTCAAGGGTCTTTGCAAGAATCTTCCCCAGATATGGACGATTCTTGGAAATTCGAAGAATTCTTGGAGAGGGTTGATTCTTACAGCCAAATGAATAATGTACGTAAGTTAAAAGTTCTATATTTAACATCTAATTTGCACACATTACATATGGTGATTTTTAATTTTTTTCAGACACTGGACTCACATTGTGAATCAAACTTGATCACTTCATTCGGAAATGCATATTCCCAATATCATGGATATATTGCTCTAGTAGTTTGTATTTTTGGCGTTTTCGCCAATATATTGATCACGGCAGTTCTGACTCGAAAAGAAATGCGAACTCCTGTGAATTTGATGTTAGTAGCTTTAGCGATTGCCGATTTGGCGGTTATGCTGGAATACATCCCATTCGCTCTTCATATGTATGTTTTGCCTGTTTATGAAGACCTGGAGAAAAGATTTTCATACAACTGGGCTCTTTTCGTTTTCCTACATTTACACATCACACAAATCCTCCATACTATTTCTATACAATTAGTAAGTCAAATCCAATGCATGCTTTGAATTGTATTTTCTATGCAAAAAAAGTTATTTGCTTCAAAAAATTCTGTTTCGGTATACCGTTACCATATTTTTTCAGACTCTGTCAATGGCAATTTGGCGATATGTTGCTCTTCGAGGATCCACTCGATCCGCAACCCATTGCACTTTTAAAAGATGCTACCAAGTTATCGCCGCAGCTTACATCTGCCCCCTATTCTTTTGTATTCTCAATTATCTGTACTTTGAAATAGTTGGCCAGGCTGAGTACATCGTGGGGTCAAATGAGAATAAATTGTTACTAGATCCAGAGCGTTACAGAATTTGGGAATTCGCATGCAATCATATTTCTCAAAACAGTGATTGCTCTGCTAGAAATGTAACTTTATACAGAGTGGAAGTCAGCTCATTGGCTCAGAAATATGAAATTCTTCACACCATACATTTCTGGACTTTTTCTGTCATCATAAAACTTATCCCTTGCTTTCTGCTCACATTTTTCATGTGCTGGCTTGTAAATGTAAGTTTCAAACTTTAAATCCTCATTGTTCGATTAAAAACATACTCAATTTTTGCAGACACTTTATAAAGCTCGAAGACATCATAAAATGTTGGAAAGGCATTCCGCTACAAATTACCATCCTTTGAAAATGATTGGAATGAAAAACGGTGTAAAGTTGAACCCAGCCAATAAAAAAGGCCCAATGGCAGTTATTTCTTCAAAACGAAACAATGATAATCGACGAACCGATCGAACTTCAACAATGCTAATTGCAGTACTCCTTTTGTTTTTGATAACCGAATTCCCGCAGGGGATAATTCATTTACTTAGCGGCTGGTACGGTCCAACGTTTTTTCGGTGAGACGCAGAGCGAAAGAAATTACTTCGATTGTTCGTTCATATAAATTTAATTTCATATTTTTAAACACTTTTTAGGTGTTTTTACAACCGTACAGCAGAAATCTGGGACTTACTAGCGCTCATAAACAGTGCAACAAATTTCATTTTATACTGTTTTATGAGCAAGCAATTTAGAAGTCAATTCAAACTACGAGCTTTGCAATATTTTCGCTTTGGCACCAAGTTGGTAGGCAATGCTACCAAAAATGCTGAAAATGCTAATAATAATGCCACAGCTTCTACGACTGTATAAAAAATGCCAGGAAAGGTAACAAATCAAACAATGTAATGTATGTATACGATGCACAGAATATTTAAATAAACATTAAATTTGTGGAAATAAGTTGGTTTTTACATCTAATAGAACGCAAATGATTTATTTCCTGACAATATCGCTAAAATTTTCAATAGCTTTTTTATTTTTAATATTTCATCTATTGGACATACATGAAATTTGAAACTTTAAGTGTTTATTCCGAATAAACATTTGTTTCCACATATGAATCAACTTGCTCATTAATGCTCTCTAAAGATCTTTTGAAATGCGTTTGAAATGCGTTCACAATATTATTTTTAGTTTTTTCTTCTAAAATTGTTTCATACTTGTTTACAATAAAGTCTATGATTGTCATCAACTGAAGTCTGTCGTTTTCACAATTTATGCAATTTTCATTCGTCGTTTCTAAGAAAAGTGCAGTTTCGGCACTTTCTACCAGTCGATTCGCAATCTTTAAGCTATAATGTGTCAACTTATTTTTGGACATTAGACTCAAAGCATTCATAAAGAATTTCGTCAATGTTGACACTGTTACCCCTATTGGCTCTTTCAAAGGATTAACACTCTCCAGTTTATTTTCCGTTGCCAATTGGTATTGATCATCGTATGCAGCAGTAAAGGCATCTATATAGACACCAGAAATGACTAAATCAATATCGTCCCTCTCCATATTTTTTGAGTTCTGCCTGCAAAGAAAAAGTGTAAAAATAGGATAATCACTGAATATTCCATTTGAACTGGCCCGGCCGGATGAACTTTGTTTATGGCCTTGTAATATAACTAAAAAGATTTAACGTAAGAAACATTAATAGGAAAGAATGTAAAGCTCTGTATTTAGGAACATAAAATAGTAGCCCCTACCCCAGTATAAAGTTGAACCGTTTTAAACAAAGCCAAATCTTCCAAAAAAATCAAAAATCGATTTCGAAAATTTCCAATGGAAAATAACATGGGAGTTATAAAATTAGAGGAAACCTTTTATATTTTTTCATTTCATCTCGCCCAGGTTAAATTATTGAAATTCTTTTGAATAATGTGAGAGTATTTGTTGGGAGTGCATGGAAGCTAATAATATTGGATTCGAAACAAAGATTTTACGTATGGATTTTTTAGCTATATCTTGCAAGTTAATGACTATTAGTAAAGTTCTTCACTAGATTGTTAGTAGACAATGAAAGATTTATAATAATTTGTACTTACAAAATTTCATGCTCCAAATTGAAAGTTGCAATAAAGCTCTGCTGGAAATTAACAATTTTGGAATCGAATAGATTTTGTGTGGACTGTTTAACATATTTATCACATTGGCTGCGTAAAATTTGCAATAGCAGATTGACCAACTCCCTGTCAGAATTAGGAACGTTTATCCCTTCAAATTCAGGTATTTCATCGCGGCAGCCTCCATATCCTTCAAAAACTTTCAGAGTTTCTGGAAAAAAATCGCCATAAAAATGCTGAAAAAACGTTTTAAAAAGTACTGTATAGTGAAATAGTACACAGAGCATTATAGTTGTCACTTACGCAATGATCTTGGAATTCTCTTAGGACTTTGAATAAATCTCGTCTCATAAAATTCATCCTCAAAGTAGTGAAGATTGTTTCTTCTTTTTGCCAAATTAAAAAATTCCATTGAGTCACTCAAGTCTTCCCATTCAATGGACTGACTTTCAGAATAGGTCTCATCCATAATGTTCCTTCCACCAGTTTGTAGTCTTTTACCTTTCGTATACCCGTCGAAATCATTTTTGGAAATAAGTTCGAAGCTATATGTAATTGGATCAGCATGGAAGTCATGCGCGGATCCCAACTTAACGTGGAGTAACTCATTGTTCCAATATCGTTTTGGAACAGTGAGCATTTTAAATCGCCCATAGTTGCTCTGAACTGGTTTTTCGGGTTTCCAAACGGAAAATTCCTTCTTCACCATGTCCACAACTCCGAAAACAGCATTTTCATTTGATTTGGTGCCTTCAATATATTGAACTGGAAAAATATATGCAAAAAGTTGGAAGCTATGTAAGTAAGGTATGCAAAGTCTTCCCGTAGGATATATCATGAATAATATAATACATGGACAGTTAAAAAACCTGCATAATCCTTCGTTTCTGGAATCAGAAGCCCAAACAATTGTGTTCCCCAGAAATATTTCTTATCAACAAAATGGATCGTAACCCTCACATCTTTTGCTTCAAAACAGGGAACGCCACACCAGACTTGACCAATTAGATGTGCTTGTTTTTCAGCAGTCAATTTGTCTTTAAACACAAATCCACATCGGTCGTCAATTAGCTTTATGCACCATCCTTTGAACATTCCATGACACGTTTTCAATTTGTCAGGAGGACTATGTATTCGAATTATATGTCAACTTAACTTTTCGGAACAAATATTAACATATTTTTAAGATGTTTATTTCATATTTATTTTACGTGGGCGGCAAAGTTGGGGGAACTGTAGTTGTTGTTTTAAATGTCGGGGGAGGAGTCGGTGGAGGGGGAGGAGTTGGTGGAGGGGGAACCCAACCCCATATTGTCCATCCCCATCCCGGAGTAGTAGTAGGTGGTGGTGTAGTTGTCGTTGATGGTGGTGGAGGAGGAGGCGGTGGTGGAGGAGGAGGCGGTGGTGGAGGAGGAGGCGGTGGTGGAGGAGGAGGTGGTGGTGGAGGAG
>Ga0210040_10001851_pt1 | contig 30976 bp, 27 predicted proteins | sample CryGeyCG12114_NA_FD_185462 | JGI IMG/M metagenome (GOLD analysis project Ga0210040, IMG submission 185462) | Groundwater microbial communities from aquifer - Crystal Geyser CG19_WC_8/21/14_NA (SPAdes) (version 2) | ecosystem: Environmental > Aquatic > Deep subsurface > Groundwater | place: USA...
ATCAACTGTTTCGCCGCCGCCGCCAAAGTTTGCATCGACTCACACCTCTACGATTTTTACCCATCTTCTTCTTCTTCTTCTTCTTCTGCTCGCTCTCTCTCCTCATGACAATTTTTTTTCTCGCTGCCCTGACGATGATTTTATATGCTCGCTCTCTCTCCTCATGACAATTTTTTTTCTCGCTGACCTGACGATGATTTAATAAGAGGTCTTAACGACCTCTAATAAAAGGTACAACGATAAAAGTGGCAATAATGTGAGTCCACAGTGATAAAAGCGCAACCATATGAGTTCGCAACGAAATGAGTGCCTCGAAATGAGAACAACAGTTGTAGCGCAACGATCATTATGTCACACCTATAGTCCGCTTCAAAAATTATTGGAAAATTTTTTGACCGAAGTTTTTTGGCAATGGTTGTTTTCTCTTGGTTTCCGTGTAAACAAGCTCGTGGTAAACAAAGTTAATTTTTTTCTAGAAAATTGCATTAAAAATCAAGCATTTTTTTTCTTTTGTTAAAATTTTTGTAAACTTATCACCATAACGATGAGGTCACTTTTCTTCCACTAATTCAACAAATGACCATTTAACCAAAATAGCAAACTCACTACTGCAGAAGTGTCTTTCATTTTGAAACAGACTATAGTCTTTATTTGTACAATACAGGTTGAACGTGTGAAGGCTCTAAAACGTTGTCGCTTTATCAGCTTTGACTATTGGTTTATTTGATTTTAAAGTGATGAAAAATTGTTGCCTGTTAAGATAAATCTAAAATAACTGTATATAAAGCACATAAAATTATACTTTCTGGTGATTCTGGGTTTTCCGCTTTGAAACACAAACCAATGCAACTCAGAAAAAGCATGCTTTTGCTGATATTAAATTACTTGTTATCTCCACTATTGAATAAGTGGCAATAAAAAGCTCTTGAAAGCTTGTGGGAAGCTCTTTCTCGTACGTTAGTTCAAGAACATCATAACGTGCGTTTGCAAGATTGAAAGAACTCCACTTTTTTGTAAAAGTAAATAATATAAAACAAAATTAGTTAGGTTAGTTCGTCTACATTGTTGTCGAATTGGAGAAACTTCATGAGAATGAAGGAGGAAGATAAAAAATATCTACAAGAGATACTGGAGAATTCCGATATCCGATCATCAAGAGAGACTTTGAAGAAGCTTGCCGAAAATATGGTTTCATATAAAGAATTTCAAACATTTCTACAACAGCATTTTGAAACGGACGTTTTCGATTCCTCTTATGTTATTTTAAAAATTATATCTTTGTGGACCTCATGTATGGGCGACGGAGCAACTTTGGCAAAATTTGAGTGGATACTACGTTGTCATCATTTGAACGCTGAAGCTGGTAACTAAATAGCAACTTTTATCCAAAACCAATTTTTAATTTACGTCATTGACAATTTCCAATATATGCTAGATAAGTTGTCAGCATATGTGAATCTCAGCAACCAAAAATCAAAAAATTCCGTTAAAAAAAATGATCCAATTCATTTCAATTTGCCTAAATACAATGGCAATTTCACTGGGAGGAATGAAGACTTAAGAGCAATATTGAAATGTTTGGATCGAGAGTCTGGTTTCACGGTGATATCTGGCAAGGCTGGAGTGGGGAAAAATTACCTTGTACTTCAATTCTTACACCAATTAGAAGTAGAAGACTGGAATATCTTGTGGTTAGCAGCGGAAACCGAGGAGGATTTACAGCAGTCTCTGAGGAAAGCTGAGGACTGTTTTGTTAATCAGCAGAAAGGTAAAAAAAACATAAACGGAGTTTGAAAAGTCAGAAAATCATTGTTTAGAATGAATTTCGATGGACTTTTGAAAATGTGTGTTAGTGTTAAATAGTGGTGATACTGTAGTGGTATAGTAAGTGGATCAGTTCAGCTAAAATTTTTTTTTGGCATTGCCTTATTTCCTACTGCGTTCAGAAGTTTCAACTATCTTGCAAAACTGAAAGAAACCCCAAGGCCCACACCAAATAGTCTGTAATCAGTCGGGGTATTCTGGCTTCCTTTTAGGTCAAACAGCTAGATGTAGTGTGTAAGCTAAGAGAAGTACTCAATCATTGAGTACGCTGCCCTTTTGGCATTCAGCCTTGAGTAAAAGACCGACTTTTCCATTCAGATATACATAGCGACTCAAACTTTGGTGAACAGGTTAACAAAGAGACACAAAGTGTCGATAAAGTATCACGTTTCCATTTCAAAATTATTTTTTTGGGTTTTTTTTTCAATTTTGAACACGGATTACATCCTTGAGAATGTAATACTGATTTTTTTTCGCAAAATTTGCAGTGTTAAAAAGTTAACATTGAGCAATGTGTTCATCAAAAACACGATTTCCAATATATTTTGATGGCAGGTCGATAAAGTCTGAGTACGGTGTTGAGTTGCTCATTGTCGGATGGGACGGAGGAGCGATTGAAATATTCTTTTTTACTCACAACAAATTTTGCTGCAACAACATTAAACAGTCTCTTCGACCACATCATCATGTAGCAATTCAATGTTTTGAACTTGATTGATTTATCAAAGCCTTAGTGAATATTGAGTATGTCATCGAATACACAATCGCGATACTCGTAGCATTTAAATAACGATGTTAACTTGTCTCCACCTTGATGTACTTATAAACTTTACTCTCGTAGAATTTCTCGCATCCTGATTTAACATTATCGCACCGTGGTTCAACAATTATTAACTTTGCTTTAGTAAAGTTATTAAGAACAGCTACAAAAGAGAAAGTAAGAGAGAGACAGAGAGAAGCGCAGAGTAGGGAAGGTACATTGAAATACATGGCAGCTTGGCTTTCACCCAAAAGCTTCTACAAAATCCTTGTGTGACTAAACTTGTTCGGGATATTTCTACCACCCAACCCAACGGATGGTCATGAAATTTTGCATACCGATAGTAATCTCTCTGAAGATGCGGAAAAATTGTTTAACAGTAAATCTGTTAGTTAGTTGCTGATTAATAATAATAATATTGTTTATTACAGACCAAAAAAGATCCACATTTTATATTATAATATCACATTGAGGGTTTAAGAATAAGTAATTAGTCAGTAAGATATAATAGAGTTTTCCATTCGTGTCTAAGTCTAGAGTTAAAAAACGAATCAGAACATAAAACAGACTTGATGATATCATTGTCTATACTGTGCAATCGGTTATACAATGATAAAATTGCTTTTCGTCTTAATGCACCAAAAGTCAACACATTTTTCCTAACCATTTCAGCAGATACACTATATCTGCCATACTTGTTAAAGACTGCACGAAAGCAATCATTATGTGCGACTTTTACCTTCCTCAGACAACGATTACTGGGCAGCCACAGCGCTACACCATAAATAGTACTAAAAAACGTTGAGAAAAGCTTCCTTTTCACCTCACATGACGCTTTTGCAAATCTTATACCCAGAATAATAGCTTGTACACGCATATTTTTAGTCCGTTTTTCTACTTCTAGATCATCACAATTCTTATTATTACTAATAGTATATCCCAAGTAATTAAACTCATTAACCCAGTCCAGTACATAATTGTCTAAACGAATATCAGGAGTCATACGACTTGCCTCTCCCTTTGCAGAAAATTTCATACACACAGTCTTTTTACAGTTAAATGCTATGTTATGGTTTTGTACATATGTGAGGCAGATGTCAATTAACCGCTGTAGGGCTCTCCTAGATGGCGCAACTAAACATAAATCGTCTGCGTACCAAAAATTGTTGCAATAATTGCTACCTAGCCTACACCCAATGCCCGCATTATCCAGCAGCTCACCAAGACAGTCCATGTAAATGTTAAATAAATAAGGACTGAGCACTCCTCCTTGTCTTACAGATTTTTGGGGCACAAATGTTTTGGATAAAATTCCATCCCACGAAACATTGTATACTTGGTTTTTTAGCCAAAAATAAATTATCTTAACTAGATGTACAGGCATTTTCCTATCTAATAGCTTAGAGCAAAGTTTCTCATGGATGACACAGTCAAAGGCTTTGCTGGCATCAAGAAAGCATGAATAAACTGTACTACCATTTACTATGTAATGATTGATCACATTTTTCAAGGCAAAAACAGCAGTTTCAGTTCCAAGATTTCTCTTGTATCCGAACTGCCATTTTCCTGTACTCAATTGATTCTGAAAATTATCTAGAATACAGTGTTCAATCATTTTAGAAATGGTAGTAGCAATAGCAATAGGTCTATAATTATTACTAACTTTTGAGCAAATGCCTTTTTTCTTAAGTATAGGTAGAATACGCACAGAAAGTAGCGAGGCAGGCAAAAACGAGTGAGAAAAGCACAGATTTAGTATGCACACTAAGGTGGTCAGAACTGAGGCGGGTGCCAATTTTAAATCTTCCGCTTGTATTCCATCTGGTCCAACCGATTTATTATTTTTCAATTTATGTAATGCAGCTCGAGCCATTTCAGGTGTTATTTGAAATGGGGTTGAGCAATTTTCATCACACATGCGCTTTTCCAATTCAGTTCTTTCATTAGAATCATCATTGGCTAACGCGAATTGTTTTTCATACACATTCGCCCAGTAGTCAGAGATGGACTTTTTCCCAAGTATTCCATCTATTTCTACCGCGACGTTATTCTTACTTGAACCCATTTTTTTTACCTTATCCCAGAAACCAGTAGTATTCTGCATTTCTAGGTCATTAGCAATTGCGTCCGCTTTGTGCTTTTCACATTCAGTTTTGCAGTGCTTAAGCGCTTTTTTGAATAATTTTCTATGTTTAACATATTGTTCGCGCAAGAGTCCCGTTTTTTCCCTGCCATTGTTTACCCAATTTAAATAGGCAAGGCGATAATCATCATGATATGACTTAACGCTTTTGTTCCATCCAGGAATGTTTATACCCTTGCCCCTCCTAGTACCTGAAGAGCAAACTTTTTCCTTAATCACTAATATAGAGCTTACAAAATCATTGTACATTTTTTCAAGCAAAACCTTATGATTTATGGAGTTACAATTCTTATTATCACAAACATTAATGGTATTATTTTGGGAATACAATGACTCAAGCAGGTTTGCATAATTCTGAAGCTGCTCCACGTCTTTCTTGTTCAGTTTATAATAACTTTGTGTATTCGAACAATCAGTACGTACTAAACAATCTACATCACATTTGCATAATAAGTATAATGGGAAATGATCACTCAATACACAGCCATAATCTAATACACACTCAGTTATGCAGTTTTTTACGACCGGACTGCAGATAATATGGTCAATCCAAGAATTTCCACCATTCATATCACTAAGAAAAGTAAAGCTGTCATTTGGTAGTAGCTCCTGATCTACAATAGTTAGATTATGTTCAATGCAAGCATCTACTAATTCCTTATACAAAGTTGTATTAATCCCCAGGTTAAAATCTCCACACACTAAAATGTCATCAACTTCGTCAAGTGTCCATATGCTAATTATACGACTGATAAATACAGAAATTAAGTCATGATTCTCAGTTATGTTAGTAGGAAAATACACGTTTACAACAAAAAGATTCCCATTGTTAGTTTTTACTTTAGTTACTAAGAAATTATCAAAGTCAGTATCCCAGTTTTCAATACAACTGTCTAAACTATTTTTCCAAAGAGTCACTTCTCCACCGAACGGTCGCCCAGCATAAAAAACATCAGCTTTCATGCTGGATTTATGCATAGCTTTGTAATGTGGAAAATACTCATCTAAAATCTTATCTTCAAAGTCCCTCAACCAAGTCTCTTCAAGACAAATAATGTCCGCATTTTTAAAATAATCATTTAACAGTCCAATATGTCTTTTTAGTCCCTTTATATTCCAAGTCAATAATTTATTAATTTGTCCGGCCACATTGTTTACTAGGATAAAATCGTCTCACCATAACTCCTTCAGGCCAAAAGTCAATTGAATTTGTGTCAGGCATGTCATTTCTATATTCCAGTGTTACATGAAATGAGACGTATAAATCATATTTTGCTTTCAAAGTTTCACAAGTCAGGACAGTTACACCTTTGTCAGTTAAATACTTGGTCAGCTGCTGTTCTGTGGTAGTAACTGCTAATCTTGTTACGGGCAAATGTCTTTTTTGTACAGGTTTTACTGCGGTAAGGCTTGTGTCCGAGTTCACCCCTATGGTCTTTTTTTTTCGTTTAACAAGTGTCCATTTACTGTCAGTTTTATTGTTAGTACCAGTATTATCATGCAGAGTTAGAGGGGATTTTACAAGCAAAGCATTTACCTGAGTATTTTTAAGTCGACTGCTATAAGAATTGCTTGTAGAACTGCTTGCCTTAGGATTCGTGCTACCAGAACTAGTACCTATAATAATTTCATGCGCTTTAATTCTATTTTCAGCCTCGCTATTCCACTTTTTTGCACTACCAAGGTTACTTTTAAGAGCCGCAATATCAACTTTGAGAGCTTCAATTGCTTGCAAAACAGTCGTATTAGCACTACCAGCTCTTAACTCAGTCAATTCTTTCCGTACAATTCAAAAGTCATTCATATCAGCCTGAAAAAATGGGACTCTTGTAGCATCCACAGCAGCAAACTTAATATTACTGTTTTCTACATCTAGACCACACATCCAATCATAAATATCATCTAAACATGTCTTTATCTTACTAGTTCCAGTGCGCCTCGGTAGTCTGTCTTCTTCTCCTTTACATTTTACATTAATAAACGTTTAACTTAAAATCAAGTTGCGATATGTATAGAAGAATTTTGCATACTCGTAGGAGAAGTACTAGCTTGGTCTGGTTGTTGCGGTATTGGGATTGGCAGGCCAGTATGAGGGGGCAACGCAGTCAAAGAAACAGACCTAAGTAATGCAGCTAAACATTTTCTCCACACAGCTTAACTTTTTCTCTACACAGATTCATTTTTACAACACACATACTTGCTACTCACTCACGAGAGTGACGTCAGAGCACCACGTTACTTTAACCGCCAACTCATGTAAACGAAATTTCAAGGGAAGTAGTAAGCATTCATCTTAATTCGTAAAACGTAAAGCATTGATCTAGTTCCAATTAATAGAATTAATAGAATCTTAAGCCAAAAAATTATAGAAAAGTAGCCGGACTTGAAACCAAATAAAAAATGGACGCAAGAAGATGCTGGACTTGCGGTGCTAAAGGGCATCTTCGAAACGAAGGCCAGTGTTCGGCTGACGTCAGCCAAGAAGATGCCAAGACTACTAAGCTTCTCCTAAAAGAAAGAAAGCGAGGTGGCAAGCAACACGTTCGTGTCAAAATGGACATTGTCAAAACACTAAACGTAATAATATTGTTGCGTTCATTGTTCGTTACATTATAATTTTTTAGTCATGTTTTAAAATTACATTATTTATTTTACTAGATTGTTTTTTTAAACAAACATATTGATTATAACATGGAGAAATTACGGAAAATAATTTTGGAGAAGGAAGAAGTCATAAAAGCTGACCTTGCCACAGTAGTCGATTCAGTTTTCAAATGGAAAAATATAAAAATTAAGCTAGATAATATTTTAAAAGTGGCAGACGAACTTGCTAATTATTGCAGAGAATTTTCCAAACTCCATAAGTCCGAAAAATACGATGATGAACTGTACTTTTTAAGCGGTGCCCTTAAATTACTTAATGTTACAAGAAACCAAGCTCATCAGTCAATTGAAAGAAAAAGTAGCGTTTTTGTATGATATTTTGAACATTTTGTTTCTCACTATTTTTTACTTTGCAAATTTCAGTTAAACACAGAGAAGAAGCGCTGGATATCATGATATGGATTGAAGAGAATAAAAAACTATTGAGAACGAATGCAAACGTTTGCAAGATGTACTACACGAAAAGCCAACTACAGAAAATAATGAGAGCTCGGCTGAAATTCTTCAAAAACTAGAATCCTTGATGCCAAAATTTTGTAAAAAAGCATCAAGACTAGAATTTTTACTAAAAGATGAAAAATACATTAAAATACACGCTGGATATCAAGGGACATTGGAGCGTCTCAAAGTTAAGAAAACTGAGTGGTTACTTAACCCTGTAAGTAACCGTATAGCATTGCCGGAAGGCAGTCTTCTGCTGGCTCTCGTCCGACAAGTAGACGTACGTTGAGCCCCAGAGAAGTACCTTTTTCTATCCGGATATGTTGCTTAGCACGAACAGATGAAAAATACGCTCCAACTCCGCAGGAGAAATATTTACTCCAGAAAAATGGGATTGGGGGAAGTGTCTTGTCTGGAGTAAGTAAGTAAAATATTTTTGTCTAATACATGATGTTTTGCTTAGTTTATTTTTTCCTGAGTTATTTACCGATTACATATGATTGGTAGACCGAACCAGCACGGCTGAGGATCTGACAAGTGCGATACGAAAAATTTATACTCCTTTGGAAAACCGAGATTTCATTCTAATGAAGGCTGTGGGCACAGGAAGCAAAAGGCTGCTTGTCAGATTATCAATTGATAAGCAAGTTCTGTCAGTGCCCGAGTTGATTGCCTTGCGGACAAATATGATGTACGTGAAACCATTAGAACCGCTGGCTTTAGCGTTGGTATGATGAATAGGAGAATTTTTGATAAAATACTGAAGAAATGCAGACGCTTGCAACAGATTTCTTAATATTATAGCACTCTAGCGAGGAGGACGATGAGCAATTTTTTGACTGTTCAACCTCACATTCTGAGGATCGTCTGGTTGAAGTTGCAAATAACTCAGCAAGCAGCAATTTTCAAATAGCGCTCATTACTCAGAATCGAAACGAAAATATTGAGCGACTCGAGGTGGAAGATTCACAAGAAATGAATACCATGAGTGATTTTAGAAACAAGCTGTACACAGAAAATACTGGTATTAGTTACTTCTCCGTTTCGCAGGAGAATTCTGCATCCAGCATTATTGGTCAGTACAAAAGGTACCAAAAAAACTTGGAAAACAAGCCTGTTATAATGTTTGTCGGAGAGCCAGGTAAGCATAGGTTTCGAGTGTGTAAAATTCAGATTAAGAAAAATACGCTGACGGCAGCGTTCTTGCAAAATGTTTAAAAAATACATTTATCGTCTATAGGCTCTGATTTTGCTGCGCTGACCGAAGAATATTTCACCAAAGGATGGCAATCTCTACGCGATGATGTACTATACGGAAAGCAATTAATATTCGAGGGAGAAATGGATCATAAAATTCCTACTGTAGATTTTCATCTCCTGAGAAACGAAGTTTACGAACTTGTTGGTGTGTTTCTAGGACATTCACTTGCACACACAGGAATTGCAGGTGTTGGGTTGAGCCTATGATTCTGGACTATCTTTCTGGACCGATTTTCATGAAATTTTGCACGTGTGTGTGTTTGTGGCATCTGATGATTCCCAGACTTTTTGGTCTTGATCAGATCAGAGCTAAGCGTAAAGCTTTTCAAAAAACTCGTAGTTATGACTACAAAACAGGGCCCTAAATCAAACGGTTCGACCAATTTTCATGAAATTTTGCTTGAACATGTGTTTGCTGCATACAATAATCCCTATTGTTTTTGCTATTGATCTGATGAGAGCCGAGCGTATGCCTTTCCAATAAATCGTGATTATGGCTACGGACCTACTTTAAAAAGTCCTGATTCGCCTCAAAATATACTGAAACATTCTCTCAATAGTTGTGGACATATGTACAAAATTTCAGAACTTTTGATAAACATGCAAAGTGTGATGGATGGTTTTTGGTTGAGGTGGTAAAAAGTAGTTATATGCTTATAACTAAAGGCTACTATCCGGTCACTGTAGGTTCGTAGATAAGTTCGAGAAAGATTAATACTGACTACATTCAAACTGGCGGAGTGAACTTATTATGTAAAGGAATAAAGGGTCGCCGTAGATAGAATAAATATAATGAATGATCCCAATAGAGAATAATCATGGATAGAATGCAAGAAATGCCAAGTTACTGAAGAGCTAAATCGGGAATATACGCCACCCTAAAGTAAGAAACGGGAAATTAACGTTAAAGGCGTATATATGGGTTCACTCACGACTTACAGTTACGAGTCAGTATTCTCAATATGATCCCTAAGATCGTATATGTATGAATAACAATAACAAATATATATATATATGATGGGTATATATAGGTATGGGTATATATGGGTATATGTATGGATGGATAGTAGTCTGGTGGGTAGAAAAAGGGAAGGGTATTAACTATCTTATATGGGACAGGTGGAAGAATCTAATATTAATACTAACCGCCTAGGGTATAGCGGATTTATAGTGAAAACTGCAAAAGTCTAATACACTGTCAAAAAAGGGGTGAAAATATATAGGACGAGTAGGGACCGGTTTGGCAATGTTTATGTGGCGGGAAATTGAAACATTGAAAAGAGAGGGAAATTGGTGGGGGGGAAATTGTAATGATTGTAATGATAAGAAAAACTCAAAGTTTACTGTTCAAAAGACAGGCAAAGGATGGTTTATTAGTGGTGTCCCTCCGTCTTATATACCCCTGGAGCGGATCTGTAGTCCGGGGTTTACAAAATAATGTCCACAGTAAATATTTATTGAATTGTAGTATTTTAAATAGTAATATAATATAACAATGACTAAATGTAGTTAAATATTATTTAATTTATTACGGACCGATGTTACAATTCATGGTATTGACAATGTCCGTTGAGTCCATGAATGTTATATTACGCATGGACTAATAGTTAGAATTATATGACAAGGATCATAGCTTAAATAATATCCCGTGGATTAGATAAGTCAATAGTTATAACAGATTAGAAATTATTGTATTGGTAGGCAATTAGGATATAAAATACGGTAGTAGCTAGTTCAAGCAATGCAAATCAATTGTTTACTACTTTGCTGCTCCAGCTGCATTGTTTACCTAATTAAAATATGCACACTAGCTAACCATTTGCTTAATAATTTTTAACATAGAACCTATGGATTAGAATAAATAAGAAATCCAGTGTAATGTTTCTTGTGTTCAGAAAGGTATGGAAAATATCCTTTACAAAAGTCAGAAGAGGCAATTTAAAATTCTCAAATCACCGAAAATTCGGGTTTTTTGGCTATTTTTCGAGTTCACCTTGTTACCACGCTACAGGTCAAACTGGTTGACAGATTTTTATGAAATTTTGCATAAATGTGTGCTTATTTTATGTGATGATCCCTATTGTTTTTGCTTATGATCAGACCAAAGCTAAGCGTATGGCATTCAATAAACCCGTAGTTATGGCTACGGATCTAGGCTCTCAAGTTTTGATTCAGCTCAAAATACCCTGAAACTTTCTTTAAGTAGTTCTAAACATGTGTGCAAAATTTCAGAACTTTTGATAGACATGAAAAGGCTGAGGAGTACATTGAAAAATCTAAAAGAACTGAGAGAGTGATTTTGTATGAGAGTATGTAAACTGACATTTTGTAGTGTCATTTTGGAGGGATTTCAGTATTTGGAGAGATGTTCGAATCGCCACAGTCACTGCGTTACCTCCAAATCATTAAAAAATTATTAAGAATTCCGTCCGTGTCCGCAAAAGAGCAGCATGCGAGACAGTGAGACCTGTGATTACATTCAAACCGAGAATTGCGACACAAAAAGGCTTTGCCGGATATGTAAGAGCTTCGCCCACGCTTGAGGATTATTTCTAACCTGGCCGAGGGGGGTGTGTGGGAGGCTTCTCGAGCACAGGCCCGAATGCAGAAGGCAGAGTTGGCTTTTGCCCCCTACCCATATTTGCCCTGCCCGGGCAAAATTGGTTTTTGCCCGGGCGAAATTCAATTTTGCCCCGGGCATAACTGGGCAAAACGCTTTAATGGACAAATAGCAATAGAGTTATTATACGACATAGAAAAAGTATAAGCGCTAAATGAATGAAAGAAAATAACTGAAAACTTTTCTTGAGTTTATCGAATAAACTCTATTATGTTTACTCATTAGGGTTCCAGCTGCAGTTTGCGAACAGTTTCCAAAAATACTATACTTCCCAAAAAAATACGCTTCCCGAAGATACTACACTTCTTGAAAATACTACACTTCCCGAAAATACTACACTTCCCTAAAATACTACAATTCCCGAAAATACTACACTTCCCGAAAATACTACACTTCCCAAAAATACTACACTTCCCGAAAATATTACACTTCCCTAAAATACTACACTTCCCGAAACAAGTACACTTCCCGAAAATATTACACTTCGTACGAAAATATTACACATACGTTTAGCTCCTTTTTTCGGCATTTCAATCTGATGAACTTAAAAAAAACTGCCTTGAAACGATTTAAACTTTCAAAAAAATGTTAACCAGTTTAAACGCAAACAAAACTAGTGCTCTGAAAAATTTCACCACCGAGTCTTCACATCGAATTTGAGCGAAAAAATGTTTATTCGGCAACAAAGTCATGCAATAAATATGTTATAGCGTGTTTCTTTCATTTACGCCCCATTTTGCCCTATTTTGCCCTAATTTGCCCGATTTTGCCCATATTTGCCCGATTTTGCCCACTGCCCGGGCAAAATTGAATTTCGCCCGGGCAAAACCCAACACTGGCAGAAGGGAGGTGGGAAGGCCTTGGGTTCTGTATTCCAGGTTCCTTCAAACGAGAGGTTGTGCGAAGCAAAAGTATCTTCAGCGTCCGCCCACGATCTGTTTTACTGACTCTGTTTGTAAGGACGGAATTTTTTCTAATTTTTCCACGGTTATGAGGTAACGGTGGCGATTTGAACATCTCCCCAAATACTAAAATCTATCCGTCATCTTATTTAATTTTTTGACGCGTTTTGGCGTGTATATAGTATTATCTATTTCTATGACGCGTTCATAATCGCTGGTTGGGATCAGCCAAGTTGCTCAGGAAGTTTTTTATTCGTGAAACAAAATAAAGTCAAACATCTTGAAATAGCTGAAAATAGCTTTTGCACTTTGAATGCGTCCAACTTTCTTTTATCATCGTTAAGTGAAGGTTTGACATTCTCTAAATTCAAATTGAAAAAGGAAATTTTAAACGTTAACGAACTGATAAGCAAGGTACTTTTTCAAAGTCTGGAAGGTTTTTTTTTAATTTCTGATAATTTTTAATCAAATCTAGAGGAACTATTGCTGTCAGGCTTTCATGTTGCTATTAAGGAATTTCCAACATTAATTTGATTTGCTACTACTGTAATTTACATTCAGTCCAGACAAAGAAACAAAGCAAGGTACACAATTATCAATTTCTATGTTAGTTGTTGTTTGGCTCAAATCTGCATTTGTATATAAATATGCTGAAAAATTAAACAAGTGTAGATTTCGCTTGTGGAACAAGCACTTTCAGTGGTTTAAAATAGCAGTTAACAATGTGAAAAAATATGCTACTAACTTTTTGATTAAAAGTTTAAACGTAAACTTGAACCAAATAAATTTTTGTCAAGGTTCAAAAAACAGTAACTTTACTTTTTAGCTGCTTGCTTGAAAAAAACGTTTAGCATTGCATTAAAAGTTGAGTTTTTTGAAAATTTATCTACAGAAAGTTGTACAGGGGCTCATTGGGATTAGAATTTTACGCTTTAAAGTCTCTAAATCGATTACAGTCATAACGTTTGAAAGCTAAAGTACGAAAGTTCCCACTTGGTCTCAGCTCACCATTTGTCAGTAAAAGAGGGAAATATAGCAAATGTTTGTCTATATTTCGGACTTACCTGTTTTGCCAAACGTTTTCTGTATTTTTTTCAAAATTTTTTTTTTATTTATTTCCCAAGGAACGCTTAAAAATTTTTTTAATCGAAACTGATAAATTAGTAATCAATAATGCTCCACGAAAACAAAAACCCAAGCTAAGTTAGCATAAATAAGCTTTTCCAACGTACATTTCACAGTATATCAGTCAAAGACTAATCATGCTATGTTTACAACCAGGTATTCCCGAATTCCTAATTGGAACTAATCAAAAAGAGCTATACAAAATTGGTAATTATGGTGGACCTGTTTCGTCTTTCATCACATTACAAATAGGCAATGAATTGGATGATGCAGTCCTAAATGCTATTGCTGAACATTTGATTGAAAACTCAAACATTCCTCGTGTAAAGCTTATTGATTGCCTTTTCATGAAATCGCCAGATGGATTTGGAAAAAAAATTTTAGCTGGTGTAGAAGAATTAGAGATGTGGAGATACTATATCATGTTGAATCCCGGTACGATGAAAAAAATACACATAGTTTTGAGAACCGTAGCGGAAACTTGATGTTAGAAATTTAAAATTGCAGGTGGAGGCCATTGGATACTGGCTGAAATCGAACCTCGACAAAACAAAATTACAACTTATGACTCACTTATGACTTATACGGAACCACATTATAAAAAATTATTGGATGGCTTACAGACAAATTTACGGATAATTGGATTTCCAAACAAGTCATATCAATTATGTAAACATACTCGTTGTTCACAACAATCTAATTCGGTTGATTGTGGAATAATGGCATTGATATTTCTGCAGAATTTACTGCATCAGGAAAGAACAGATAAGATAACAAGCGCACAAGCTGATAGTTTCAGACTTAACTACGCTAAAACACTTTTGCAAACCACAGAGCATGGCAAAGCATTACTTAGTGCTTATAATAATAACATTGTTGATGTTTTGAAATTTTGTTGTGACAACTCCGTATGTTAATTGCCGGGACAATCATCTCTACTTTCCGCCGTTTTTTAGTTTTGTAATGACTGAGCTTACTTAATGGTTCTTCAAGCATTAACCTTCTATGCTTGGCTTTTACCATGTACATTATTTAAAGCCATCAATTGAAAAATCTGTTATAAGGACATTGATGTCGAATAAATTCCAAGTTATAAATTTGGGTTCCATGAATCCCATTTTTATTTATAGTGTAGTGGAAAATTGCGACGCATAAAACTCCTATTGTCGATTTTTCCGTTTTATCTATTCTGCTTATTCCCTCTGAATTACTAACAATGCTATCGCTAAAAGTGAAAATACAGACAGTTTTATTCGATATGTCATTACGTCAAGTGTACATCTGCAATGCGTAAAGTTTTTATTCAACTTCAATTAATTACAATAAAAGACAGTTTAAGATCGCCAAAATATTTCAACCACAAACTGAAATTTAAAAAAGAACAGACCACATACCACGACGCAGACCAACTTTCTCACAACACCACACATACTAAGAGAGAACTGTTAAAAGGTTTTTTTCATTCCAGCGTCTCAAACACATGCACATAAAAGCGAGAACTGTTTGGACTTATTTCATTCCATGTCTTGGAAAAATTCACACTTAAAATGAACAGTCTAAGCTTTTTAAGGCTCGCGCTATGAAAACCGAACTGCAGAGCGTTCAGTTAGTTAGTCAAAAAAGAAGACAGTTTGTTGATGTGATTAAAAGAAACAGCTACAATTATTCAAAAAAGAAAGAATAAATTTCATCTTAACCTCAAGATTTTGGATGTGTAGCAAGAGAAGATAGCTTTGTAAATTTTTTTTTTGTGTACTCAAAGAATTAGTAGGGATTGAGTAAAGATTCATAATCAGATTTTACTATAGCATATTCAGGGAAGGATGTTTAGATTCTAAACTTTGAAGCCCATTCTCATCAAAAGAATCAAGGATCTCCTCTGAAAATAATATTAATACAGCGCTACTGTGTTCTAATTACACTATCGCATGTTTAGCTAAGAGTTCAATCGGGTGCTCATTTGATTTACGAACGGACTGATTTGTGGATACTGAGGCAAAATCAACACGGTCCATACCAATATTTTTCTTTACGGCCGCAGTTAGGAGCTTTGACAGATGTTAAAGGGATCCTAAAAACATTGTACCAAAATGGAAAAGAGATATTAATAATCCTTGAAAGAACCGTGATCAAAACATTTTCTGAACACAGTTGTTAAACACCGCGCAGCAGTAAGTTTAGCTCTTTAAGGAATTCTTCTAAGCATTTTAGAAAAAAACGTTGAGAAGTATTGCGAGAGACAGTCAAAAAAGTTATTATCGTTAGATTGTCCAGTGGAGACCAGGTTCCAACGGGTAACGAGACGTTTTAAACCCATTCTCGTGAACGCTCAGGAAAGTGTCTCATTGATATTCGTTTTCATGACAAGGAAATCACGTGGGGCGTGAGACTTAATTGATAAAACAAAAGAAACAAAATCACAAATATATGACATCTACAATTATCTTACACGCTACATGCGTTGGTGGGTTCCTGGTGTCGCCATCGATTGTGCAAGTGGAACGGACTGCGATCGGCGTTTCAATTGTAACGATCGGTGAAACCCCGAGCTGGTTTTGTATGATTGCTAAATGGTGCCGCTAGCAGCGAAATGAAGTAGCGGTAAACCGGTGTGTAAATGTATACTAACAATCCAAGAATAATTCACAAAAAAGGGTTTTTAAAATTGACTGTAGTAATAAATTCATATGCTGCAACCTATTAATTCTCGGAGACCATTTCTATATCCCAAATCTAAACGGACTGCACAAAGTGAACGGACTTAAGAGTAAAACACGTGGTTTTTGATGCCATGTAAACTCTGAAAATGTCAATGACCCAGTGACAGTGTATTCTTAAACTGAAATAATCTACTTCAATTAGGTGGAAATTATATGTACAATGGAAGAATGTGGCTCAAAATTGTGCAAAATATACAAAATGTAGACATTACAAATTTTGTGAAAATATTGGTTACAATATTTCTAATATATTTCCTCATCAATTGGCTGCCGCTACATCAAAACAGAATCTACAATCTAGTATATTGTACAAATCACACGCCAAACGTTACTAATAAACAAAAACTATTTGGTTGTGAATTGCTAGATGTAGATTTTGAACGCTGATGTTCAATTTTAATTTAAAATGGAAGACAAAATTGACAGTAAAATAAAATATGACTGCCACGCTGAACTGCCATTACCTGCTACTCTGCACAGAGTGGAAGAGTCTACACCACTCTGTAGAGTAAGAAGAGACGTGTATGATTAAAGTTTGAAGCGGGAAATATTTGAATTATATCAATTATCATATCAACACAGCTTTGAAAGTTTGTGAGCAATGACGAAATCGCTCAACTGACAATCACATCAGCGTATTCATTTTTGTGAGCAATGACGACACATAACTTTCAGGCTTGAGACCTTTGAACCCTAGGGAGATGAAGCATCGAAACTAGTCACTGAGATAGGCAAACGTTTAGCAGAGGTCAGTAGAGAATGAAAAAAAAGGCCATTAGCTATTTGAAGCAACGGATCAGCATGGCAATTCAAAGAGGGAACTGCGCCAGTGTTCTTGCTGCTAATCCATCTGATGCAGGCCTCAAGGAGATATATTTTTTATAAGCTAAATGTTTTAACAAAGTGCATAAAATCCTAATATTTCCTTACTTTCAGGCTTCAATTCTTCAAGGCTTTTTTCCATTCATATAGCTACAGGTTTCGTATTAATAGCAACCAAGTCGAATGTGAATGATTCAATCCGGGCTTGGTTTTTTACATCGGTCAAAATGAGATCACAAGTTACGGAACCCAGATATGTGAACACAAGAGATGAAGAGAGAGAGAATGAAAATTTTGATGAGCAGCTGGGCAAACTAAATCTTATTCACCGTAGAATACCATATTCAGAAAATCAAATCCCGGGTGAATTGGATGCAAAAAATTCAAACGTAATAATGGTGGATGGTCAGAAGTTATCTTCTTTACTGAGAACAATGAAGCTAGGGTTGGTTGTGGATAAAATTAATTATTTTTATAATTTTTACACCAGACAAAGCTGCTATTGTCATCGCACAAGGGAAGAATACGTGAGCAATTCGTATCCTACACAGGTGCAAAATTATGGAACTGCTCATCTACTTTACTACGTGATATCAGTTTATCGGTATTTATATATTTGGATTCATGTAAAATAAATAAGTCACATTAAAAGTTTATAGAATCGAAACAGGTTTTGAGCAAACACTGGAATTTTAAAGTGCACATTCAAATTTCGTTGAAAAAAACAGGGTGTTCAGTATGGTGACTGTTTGCTTTTGCATATCTTTATGTTATGATTTCTACTGCCTATGCATTTGATGTTTTATGCTAATCAGTATTAAAGTTAACTTTTTTGTGATTTTGAGTCATTAATATTCAATATAGCTTTTTACATAATCTTTTGTCAGTGCATTATTTAATCTTGTCTGTAAATAGCTTACTTCTACGACTTGCATTTTGGGCTTCTACCAAGCAACTACTGATCAACTTCTCTAATAATTGTATTTACGTGATATCTAAAATTTCCCATGCACGATTTTATGTGTATTTATACCAGAATGATTTCAACTTAATTAAACCAGCTGTTTGTTGTTATTTGTATCACTATTTATGTCCAGCTACGAACACAATCTTCATTCGCGCAACTTCCATAGTGAGAATCATCACATTTCTATCTGAACTAAATAATTACATATCCACGCTGAAAAAATTGGTCCTTCGAAACGGATCGATATTTACATCGTCGATATATATTTCTGGCAAAATAGTAGGGAATAAGTGAATCCGGAACATTAAAAAAGCAGTGTGTAATTAATTAATCTATCAAGATGGAAGTTGCTGCGTTAGTAAAAAAGCGCAATCTTCACGAAGGAAGATAAAGTAAAATACAAACTACTGTAAACAAAAGTGATACCGGCAATCACTTAAGTGAAACTGTAGTTTTTTCATTGTTGGAAAAACATACATCCATTAAGTTAAATTTGGAGGATATCCAAAAACAGATTTTTGTGCAGTGTAGTGACAGTGAACTTGATGCTCAGATTGATGTGCCTGAGTGGTTCCAGCATAAAATTTTTGATGTGAAAACTAAACTTTTGAGCATACGTGAGGCACAAGCTCAATCAATGCAGTCCAGTCAAGATAGTAGTATGAAACTTCCAAGTATTGAGTTGCCAAGCTTTGATGGCCAGTATGAGAGCTGGCAATCGTTTCAGGACTTGTTTGTCGCAACTATTGACCACAAAAAAATTGCGGTGCCAGAAACTGCAATGCTTGAAGTCATGCCTTAAAGGAGAAGCAGCAACTTTAGTGAAATCATTTACTGTTACTGATCAGAACTATCGTGAAGCATGGTGGCTTTCAACTGATAGATATGACAACAAGCGTGAGTTTGTTCATTCTATACTTGAAAGACTGTGCAATCAGCAACTAGAAAAAACGAGTCAGCAGTCCTTACAAAGGCTGCTTGATGTGACGAGTGAGTGCATCAGATCCCTGCAGGTGATTAGAAGACCAGTCAAACGGTAGGACGACATCTTTGTATTTCTTGGGGTTGAGAAGATGGATCCCGAATCCCGAAGAGAGTGGGCCATGTCACTCAAAAAAAGTGAGCCAACGGGACCAACTTAACCACCAAATTGCGAGTTTTTTTGATGGTTCTGCAAAAACGACGAGCAGGGTGTCTTTGAATGATGCACTGATGGTCGGTCCGACAATACAAGATGACTTGTTTTCCTTGTTGCTGAGATTTCGGTTTCATCTTGCATTGAAAGCCGATATCACAAAAATGTATCGACCTCCTTCTGACTGCAGGTTTAAAAGGATTATATGAAGCGGGTCCCCAACCGATCCCATTCAAGATTTTGTGCTGACAACCGTGACGCCTGGAACAGCGTCAGCTCCCTTTCTTGCAACCAGATGTTTGCAGCAGCTAGCAGAAGATAGTGAATCCAGCTATCCAGAAGCTCTCTCCAGTGATATGCTCGTTAATGACTTCATGTGTGGCGAATCAAGTACAGAGCGAGCCAGAAATCTGTAAAAATAAATCACACAGTTGGTGAAAACTGCAGGCATAAAGATAAGAAAATGGTCCACCAATGATCCTGAGGTTTTAAAATCTATTGAATTTTGAGAGTCTCGCTCAATTTTGATACGGATTGTGCTATCAAAGCTCGTGGTCTTTGGTGGAATCCCGCCAATGATTTGTTCGACTTTAGGGTGAATTTCTGCAGCAAGTCCAGTAGTGGGACGAAAAGAAAACTTCTGTCCGAGCTAGCCAAAGTGTTTGATCTGTTGGGCTGGTTATCTCCAACTACAATCCTAGCAAAGCTTATGTTTCAGGAATTGTGGGAGGAGTCAACAGTATGAGATCAAATCCTGAGTGAAAAATTACAAGATAGGTGGACTGAATATCAAAGTGAGTTAGAGTTCATAAGAACTATTACAATTCCAAGATGTGTTTAGTACCTGAATTGATTGACTGTCAGCTGCAAGGATTGTGTGACGCCTCAGAGAATGCTGCTGCAGTTTACCTTCGTTGCGAAGGTAAGGACGGGTCTCTAAATATACAGCTGGTGGCATCTCGTTCAAAGGTAGCTCCTATTAAACAAGTATCCATCCCTCGCCTTGAATTATGTGGATCAGTGTGTGTGTCAAACCTGTTAAAAACAATTCAATCAGCATCAAAGTTGAATTGTTCTACTACATGCTTTTTGTTTTGTGTTTTGTTAATTCTACATGCGTGGACGGATTCAACGATAGTGCTTAAGTGGTTAGTGTTTGTGCAAAATTGCTGTTTCGTGGCAGAAATAAAATTGCTGAAATCTGGTGTTTCAGTGGGTTCTAACAGCAAACAAAGGCAAATCTATCCGTTCCTAGGTACACATGTGGTAGTTAGGGTGGGCGGTCGTGTGCAAAACTCAAACCGGCCGGGTGAAGTGAAACATCTGATTATCCTACCTCATAATCATCATTTAACATTGCTAGTTATTGATGATTGCCACAAAATACATTTACACATTAGTTTCCAATTAACATGGTCCTCACTGCAGGTGAACTATCGGATCATTCGTGGACGTGACAGTGTGAGACATTTTGTGAGATTTGGTGTGTGCCGTCGTTAAAAATCTCAAGTGGCGAGCCAGCTTATGGGTAGTTTGCCAACTCCTCGTGTTAACGTTCATTGTCCTATCATCCATTGCGGTGTAGATTTTGCAGGTCCATTTAACCTTCGTCCATTTAAAGGACGCAGCACTAAACTGTTTAAGTGCTATTTTGCAGTTTTTGTGTTTGTTCACCAAAGCTTGTTCACTTGCAAGCAGTGAGTGATTTGTCCACTGAGGCGTTTATTGCTTCTTTTAAATGGTTTTCAGCCGGAAGAGGATTCTCGAGCCATATGTACTCGGACTGCGGTACAAACTTTGTTGGTGCCGATAGAGAATTGAAATCATGGATCCAATCCTCCGGTCAATCTGGTGTACCAGATTTTCTTGCTGACAGCGGGACAACTTGGCACCTAAATCCTGCTGCAGCTCCTCATCAAGAAGGTTTGTGGGAAGCGGAGAAAAGCGTGAAATTCCATCTAAAACATGTGGTTGGGAACTCAAATTTGAGCATTGAAGAGTTCCAAAGGATATTGTGCTTAGTGGAAGCGTGTCTCGATTCATGTCCACTCTGTGCGATATCCATGGACCCCGCTGTTTGTTATGTGCTGACTCCAGGACATTTCCTAATTGGACATCCCTTGACTGGAGTTTCGGAGCCCGATTTGCTTCCTATCCCCATGAATCGGCTGTCTAGATGGCAGCAAACTCAGCAAATGTCTCAGCATCACTAGAATCGGTGGAATAACGAGTATTTGACCAGTCTGAAGCAGCGTTTTAAGTGAATTGATAAACGTGAAAATCTCTAAATCGGAGATCCAGAGATTATTTGTGGTGAACTGTTGCCCCTAATTAAATTGAAATTAGTTCGCATTGTGAAAGTACATTCGAAAACTGACTCTTGTGTTTGTGTAGTTACCGCTAAAACTGCGAATTCTAAACTTGTTCGTCCTATAACTACATTATAATCACTAGTCTACAAGCATAAACAATGAGTATGTGATTTTTTCAAGTTTCAGTTAAATCAACTTTGAATTGCATTCATTATTGCTGTAATGGTCAACATGATTGTTTGGTATGATTTGCTATAGCCTGATTTCCTGACTGTGATACAAAATCCCAACGTGTGTGAAAGTTGTTTTATTTTTGAGACGCAGGAGTAAAATCCTACCCAGTTCTCTATTGTGTTATTAATTGTGTTTCGATAGTAAATTATCTGCACTACTGAACGGTACTTCGTCGAGGTACTCGATCCCCCCGACGTTGCATGATTCATATAGTAAAGATACTGGAAGTTTATTGCACAAAATTAAACAAAGTTAGCGAAAATTAGAGAAGGTATAGTTACCGTAGTAGTAGGTAGAGTCCCATAACATAAGGTATGGTCCCCAGCACGCTCGCAACATTTCCTCTTTGAACTGCAATGCTTATTCGTTGTCTTAAGAAGCTTGTTGCTCTTTTTTCTCCAGTCACCTCTTTCAATTTCTGACCGATCTACCAATTTGATTGCTTTTTTGCCCCATGGTCCAAATGTTTCAATTCCCACAGGGTAAAATATGAATTGTAAGTGTCTTGTATTTGGCCACTTTTCTTTTCTCTGCTTCCACCGCTGCATACCCAACTTGATTTTTTGACATCTCCAAATGCGATGGTGCTAGTGTGTCCACACATGTTACATCCCATATTAGGCATTTTCCAAGGCTCCACGGAACCATTGTCAGTCCGTCCAGGCGTTTCCCATCATCCCGAGAAGTGCCGACAGATTCCAATGTGGTGGGAATCTTGGCAGAAATTAGCGCTTTTTTCAGGATCTCATTTATAGAATCATGTCAAGAGCGTCTTCCTCCACTTTTTTGGCAGTTGAGACCATGCATGCCGTCCGAACTGACCGATGCTCCACAAATGCAGCTGTGAGGTTTGACAACTTCAGCTCCTAAACGCAACGCCATTGATATTCGTAAGCTGTCATTGTCCAACAGCGTTCCCAAAGAGCCACAAGGAAGTGCTTGTAACTAAAAATTGGATTCTTTGCTTGTAAGAGCCAGCAGGCGAGCTTTATCTTGAGGATGGGTGAAAAACTCTATCAAATTTTCATGTTTTTGGCATTGTATTGGGTAGCTCCAAAAAAATTTGAGTGCTTCTGAACAACTCCTCTAGAATTTCTTTAGTAGACTTTTCTTGCCAAATAGACATGCCGGCTTCAACATGGTGATCTAAAACTGAGCAGCTTGAATCAGTTAAAACATTTTTGATCAGTTCAGAGACACTATAAATGGAAGCTGGGGTACAAAGTTCAATAGCGCTCGTGATACCAATGCCGCCTAAACTGATATGTAATGTTGCTTGTGTCCAAATATCGTCAGTCATATTCATATTTAAAATCTTTCCTACTGCTGATCTTAGTATGGAATCAGATGTTTGAAGCAATGAAAATTCTTTCTATGTTGGACTACAGCGCATTATATATTGCAAACGAGGAGTGGCTAATTAATGGCGCAACAGGTGAAATGCATGGTGTGACAACAATCCTTCTAATTTGTCAGAGAGTCTCCTAAGCGTGTCTATTTTACATTCCAATGCTGGTTTAAGAGCAGCATCAGTAAGGGGAGCTCCAAATAATGTCATATTAATTGCTTCCAGTTTCTTGATTCCAGGCGCTATTTTGTCGAAATCAGCTAAAATAGTCTTTTGGTCAGGTGAATTTTGTATAAAAATCTCACATTTGCTAGGGTTTAGCTGGAGCCCAATTTTCGCAGTATCTTTTATTATCATTTGAAGATCTGTCAACACATTTTTTGACAGCCCACCCAAAGTTCCATCGTCCAAATACCAACAATTAAGCTTAAAACACAATGGTAAAATGATTGGCTGCAAAATGAGACTAAATAATGCTGGACCTAATGGATCACCCTGTTGAACTCCAGAGCTAGAAAGTATTTCAGTTTCGTTATACAGAAGGGTCGAATCGTCACGATAGCATTGATACAGGAATGGATATAGTTCAGGTAGTCTGTCCTTAACCTCATTCGAAAGTTTGTCTCTAAAAATTGTATTGAAAGCGTTGCTAAAGTCCAGTTTAACCAAAACGTCTCCACTTTTCATTTCTTGTTCCAAAAATCTTCCAGTAGCAGCTGCAATAGCCTCTGTCCCACCCTTTGTACCAAATCCCAATTGTTTGGGCTGCAAATATGTACCCAGTCTCGGAAAAGCTATATTGGTGCACCCAATTTTGGCTACTAATCTCCGAAAAGTGCTGCCTACGGCTATTGGTCGAATACCCCAACATGGTTTGTTTAGTGCACATAAAGAAGCCCCGTATAGAAAAGTACAGATATCATGTCACGGTACGTCACCAGACTACATTATATTGCAAAGCTTAGTCAACGAAGTAGCTAATTTGTGACCCGCATTTCTATTTGCTTTGGAAATCATATCTTTTAAATGCTGGGGTCGAATCCCATCTAATCCACCGGCAGACCCTGCTGGGAAGCCGTTTATTGCCTTAAGTACCGATTCGATAGAAATTAAAGGAAGAGACTGTTCTCCAGGAAGGGCTAGGAATTCCGGATCTAATTTTGCTGCTGGATGTCTTGGAGTTGTCTGTTTTCGAGTGACCGTATGGTTTCTGCTGAATTTGGTGCTAAGGTCTCGTCCGAAGATAGAATCCTCATAGCACCACTAACATCTCCGTCCTCAAGTTTTTTGGAAGTAGTTTTGCAAATAAACTCATGGCTTCTTGTTTTTCCTTTGGTTGACTGTAACCGGTTTGTCACGGGGAAGGTATTTGATTTCACATTATTTTTCACGCATGTAGCCAAGGATTTTGATTTTGTTGTTTTGTCCGTTTTATCCACGAGTAGTATTTGGTGAGAAAACGTCAAAAGTTCTTGCCACGCTTTACTGGAGTTCTCATTCACACAGGTATTGATAACTGTTGATAGATTTTCCGCAACAACATGTCTTGCAGCCTGTGGGATCCGTCGTAATACTGCAATGTTAGACTTTAGGCAAAATAAGTGGTCCTTGAAGGTACAATCCGACTGATCCGATGGAGTTGTTTGGTTTGCGTGTTGACTTCCTATGTGTATCGGAAGTCCTCTTCGACCTTTAAGATTTTTGCGCGTACAATGTGGACAGTCCAAGAGATTGGTCTGCGTGTCACAATTTGGGTCCATTCGGAAATTTTGTTCGCAGCCTGGTTCACAATATAAAGGTGCAAGTATCTTAAGATTCCAATATGGATGGGAAGAATTCACCTTCGGTGTACATATAATGTAAAATTAAACTTAGCTCAATAAAGAGCCGTTTTTACAACAAGTGGATCAATTGTTTGTGATAGCTCTCCAGATTTTTTTTCTTCCAACTTTTCAATTTTGGACTTAAGTTGACAGTAGAGCTCTATTTTCGTCGAAAAAACCCTCAAGATTTCCGCAAAACGAGTTCTAACCCTGGTCCAACCTTGTCAAATGAGCCGTTACGATCAGAATAGTGTGAACTTTTCACTTAATTGGTGTATTGGTACAGAAAAAAATGCAAAATGTCGGGAGCTAAATGTGGACACGTCCGCTCTCCATGACGTCCAAAATAAATAAATAAATACTAAAACTATTTAAGTTACTACAGTTAGGTTATTTTCTTGTTAAGGTTTATTGCTTGAAAATAATAAGCTGCTTTACAATATATATTTTTTGAATTTTTCTTCAAAGTAAATAATTTTGATATTTAATAATTTGAAGACTTTTTTGGTCGTGAATAAAATCGGTAGGGCTAATTGCTTCGAAAAAGATGCTTATTATGCAATAGCTTGAATGTTTGACATTTGACCTTTATTTAAAAAAAAACAATAAAAGAAATAAAAGCATAGTAATATGTTTTTTTTATCATAAACGACATTTCACATTTTTCATTGTTTATTGACCAAAAATTTTCGACTTTGCTGACTTTACCCTATAAAGCAGATCAAGAGGACAATTAGGAAGTTCGGTTTTTTCGCTATAATGTTCCTTATTTTCAAATTCGTGGTGATAAATTCCAAAAAACTCAGTCTGACCCTACGGAACAAACTAAGTCAAGGTCTGACCTTAGGATTTTTGGACCTTCTCAATGTATACATTGATGACTTAGGTAAATAGCCGGACCCACTGGCTTTTAGCTAGACTCAATCTTACGAGTCGATTTCAAAACCTGTCAAATTTTCAATGATTCACAAATTGTCTGAGGTGCAGCAAATTTCTAGAATGTGATAAAGCAAAAGTATTGAATAATTAATTGATGCGGAGAGAGTCCTTTATCAGATTCTAGAAACTTGCAGCACCTCAGACGTGAATCATTGAAAATTTGACAGGTTTTGAAATCGACTTGTAAGAGTGAGTCTGGCTAAAAGCCAGTGGATCCAGCTAGAACCGGCGGTTGGATGAAATAAATTGTACTTTGTGTTCAATTTATTTTATCTTTCACTGACTTCTTATTTAATCTTTCACTGACTTCTTATTTATTTTTTTCCATGGTAACCGTCCGGGAACAGGAAAATTTGGGCTTAGACGGATAAGGTAATGATTGTTATGGAACTAAAAACTAGGATGTCAAATAGGTAAGGTTATTTACAACAATTATTGGTATGCAGATAATATTTGTTTATTAGTTCCATCCATTAGGTCAGCCCAAAAACTAATAGATATTTGTTTTCAGTATGCAACTGACCATAATATCATTAAAATGTGTGTATGCATTTTAAAGCAAAAGAATCTACCGTCCATGAGAAAAATATTTATATAGACAATATTGTGTTAAATTGGGTGAACGAGTCTAACTATCTGGGCTATACGCTCGACTCTACTTTCAAGCAGAATAAACGTGAGGTAGAACGAAGACTCATGAGCATGAGAGTTATGGTAATGTAATTGCGACCAGATATAAGAATACGTCCGCAGAAGTTAAAGAAATGCTCTTCAAAACTTATCTAAGTAATATCTATTGTAAGTCACTTTGGACACTATCTACTAAGCTGTTAAAACAAGCTGAAGTTGCTCATAATGATTGTTTCAGAGCACTTTTTAAAATAAAAGGACCGCATAGCCTATCAGAACTATTTTGTTTGCACAATATTCTTAATCTTAGGGAAATGCAAATAATGTCAATGCAATCTTTAATGTAAACAATACAGGGCACTGACAATGATGTTATATCTACTATTAGAAACTGTAATTCTTTCTTCAACTCTGAACTATATACGTTGTTGTAAGCCAAGCACCAATGGCTCGGTGGTTGAGTTCTCAATACTTTTTTGCTTCTACGGTGCTCTCAGTTCGACTGAGTCTGGCTACATGAAAAAGGTCTGGTACAAACTAGCTAAAGGTAAATGCTAATGCATTATGTGTCTTGAACCGCTCTTCTTACATTTGTGTACGCTCGGATTCTGAACAATAAAATTACTTTAAATCAAATAATCAGCGGTGGCCAGGGGAGATATGGTTCACATGCTAATTAGCTGTGATAAAGTATTTCTAACTGACAGGACGTATTATGACTGTGAGACAGTAGTGGACAAGGATTTGCCTAATGAAGTACCAGAAATGTATTCCGGCATTTCTGCAATAGGCCTAGAGCCTCCGCGGAGTGTGTGTAGATGTGTATAAAAACGCATCTATGGACCAGCCATGAAAATACATACACATATACGTTGTGCATAGCTAATCCCCAATTTTAAGGCTTTAATTTTTTTATTCTATTTTGTTATACGATATGGATTATCACAATCTGCAATAAATCAATTTAATTCAATATTTTCAATAGAGATTGCAGTATTTGTGGAGATGTTCAAATCGATTGAGTTGTGCGAAGCAAAAGTCTCTTCAGCGTCCCCCAACGATCCGTTTTACTGACTTTGTCTGTAGTGAGGACGAAAATTTTGAAATTTTTTTTACGGTTTGGTGGTGGCAATGGTGGAAGCATTGGCTGTGGTGGAAGCAGTGTCGGTGGTGAAAGCAGTGGCGGTGGTGGAATCAGTAGCGGCGGTGGAAGCAGTATCGGTTTAGGAAGCAGTGGCGGTTGTGGAAGCAGTAGCGATGATGGAAGCAGTAGCGGTGGTGGAAGCAGTAGCGGTGGTGGAAGCAGTGGTGGTGGTGGTGGCGATTTCAAAATTTCCCCAAATACTGCAATCTGTCCTGTTTTCATTCCTTAGTACAAATTCTATCCAGCAAACTCCCGTGTCAATTGGTTTTTTGGGTCGATCTCGGAATCTTTTGGAAACTAGAATCCATAGACATAGATATACTATATAGACTAGAAGAAATACTCATCATCGATAAAAAAAAGTAGACTCACTGTGAGGAGATTTTTTTTAAATCAAAGAGATAGTGATGTTTGCTGTGAGATAAATTTTTCGACTCTCGCTTTATAATTTATGGACTTCAAATAAACTATTTTGGAGGACAAGTAAATAATTTTACAAACAGTGTATTCAAATATAACGAAACCATAAACGACTTGTTTTCTGCTTTTTTTACGCTTTAACTTCGAAAAATAGTAACCCTTGTGGAATTTTTCCACTAAATTATTTAATTATTTTCCGCTTAAAATCGAATCCGCATGATTTAACTTGACTTTAAGTTAAATACAGAATCATACTAAAATAAATATAAGGATTATAATCTGAAAATTATTTTAAAAAGGGGTCTTTTCCCCTTAAAGTATCATTTTGTTATAGCTTGACAAATTATTCTTCTTCTTTTTGTGCAAAACCGCTCGATATCAAAACATCAATATTCAACTTGTTGAAGTAGTTTTAAAAAAGTCACAAAGCATCTCAATTTCACGATTTTACATTTCAAACTAATCGAAAAATTATAAAAATTTTAATTACTTTGAAAATCTCGCACGTTTGGGCCAAACCAATATACTGCTTCGGCACAAGTCATTAGTATTTATGTTGGTACGCAACTTAGTGGTATTATTTGATTTTGTGACGAGTATGCTACATGTAAACGTGTGGATGACGGATTGTTAGGAAAATATGTGGCTACCAAATTCATATACACTCCCATACTTGCCGAAAAAACCAAAACGAAGACAACTGCCGTTTCAATTTTCCCAGGCCACCAATGGAAAAAACAAGAATTTTATGTCCACTACCCACAGGTATATATACAGCTTTAACAATTTCCGTGAATTACTTTTTATGTGAGTCAAAATTTCTGTAGTCCCGATATTTTTTTTCTCATTTACAGACTTTGATAAACGCAGTCGTAAAAAAGCTGTCGAATGGATTGCAATAATTGAAGCAGAACTAAACCAAATGGGAAGAAATTTTAAGAAAGACATTTGTTTTTCAGATTTCTTAAATAAATTTCAGACTGATCATGTAGGGTGTATTACAGCTATTAGGAGTTCAATTAAAAGACCCACGGTATTTTTGAAGAGATCGACTAATGCAATTTTCGTCAATGACTACAATGAAGATATTCTTTCTTGTTGGCAAGCTAACATTGATTTTCAATTCATCATTGATACCTACGCATGTGCCAAATACTGCGTAGGTTACGTTCTCAAGTGCCAGGAAGGCGTTTTCAAGCTATTTAGAGCTGCTAGTCAAGAAGCTAAGAGAGGAAATCTAAGTGCGACGGAGAGTCTTTAAATAAATCAAAAATTAATAGCGTATTACATGTGAGGAGGCAAGTAAGAGACAAATCATTACATTATTCGTCAAACCCAAATTTTCCTGTCCCTTGAGTGAAACTATAGAGACTAATAAATAAAAACAGCAATGCAGCAATATAAATTCAAAGTGATGCTTGCAAATTATTCTTCCAAACTCTTTAATTCAAATGCATTCCCGAGTTTTTTTTTATTAATTCCCAAACAAATCGCCACTGCTACCGCCACAATACCATAAAAAATTAAAATGAAATCGGTCCTAAAAACACCAACATGTGACACCTGTGATTGAATTTCAATCGAGAACAACAAACAAAATCTGAGAAACAAAGGGAACGCGAAGAAACTCGCTATGAAGTCCTTAATGACATTCTAGGAACTTGCCATTGATTAGAAAATTTCTAGCTTATTGACAGTTTTTCAGGTTTCAAATTTTGCTCTTAAGAGTGATTCTAGCCAACAACCCGTAAGCAATGATTCGCCCATGTTGCAGCATGAATTTTTCAATTCGCAATTCAAACATAACAATATATTATTGTGACAGCTTCAGAAAATTTATACAATTAAAATTTATAAAAAGTTAAATTCATTAACTTGGAGAAGAAAATTACTATCGAAGCATAGCTTAAAACACAAAAGCTGAGCTATTTCCAATAATAGGGCGTAGTTATCATTTTTCCCCTTAAAAACTAATAACGACCTCTTGCTACATTCGCTTACTGCGGTTTATTTTTTGGAGTGGTTATAGCATTACGTTTAGGTAAGCTTTAGAAAAATACATTTCATAACCATTGAATTTGTAAATTCTAACTATTTCAATTCATTTTAGTGTCAAAAGTGACCAATTGGGTTGGAATCGACCCCAGATCTTAAGAATCCAAAAATGCTTTACCTAATATACCGTGTGTACATATTGTGATGAAATATATTTCTAATGTTAGTTAATAGTCAAGTTTAATAAATAAATGCGAAGTCCAAAATTATAAGTAAATATACTTTTATTGTCCGTGTCTTGCTCCCTAATTGATAATGCATTCCAAATCCTTCTGAAGTTTAATTCATTATGCATGGCGTGTAACACCACACATAGGCTACTAAAGGCATCCACAAACTAACCAGCATATCACAACGCAAATTAAACTATAATGTCAAAGTCATCATACAACCATTGTTAAGCTAAAAGGTTGCGTACTCTGTGTTGCAATCAAAATCTATCTATGTAATGACGGTCTTGATTTCGCGGTTCAGAAAGGATAGCGGCCGCATTTATGAACCGATTTGCCTCAAAACATTTTTTAAAAATTCCTGAAGTGTGCGCGGAGTTTCCTTATTTCGGGGGTCTAAGCCGTACAACGCTTAATTAACGAGATAATTGACAATTAAGTTAATTTTTCAAGCAATTTAGGTTTCCATGTTAATTCAAACAGTTACAGATTGTAAAAATCGAAAAATGACAAAGGGG
>Ga0210040_10001852_pt1 | contig 30929 bp, 29 predicted proteins | sample CryGeyCG12114_NA_FD_185462 | JGI IMG/M metagenome (GOLD analysis project Ga0210040, IMG submission 185462) | Groundwater microbial communities from aquifer - Crystal Geyser CG19_WC_8/21/14_NA (SPAdes) (version 2) | ecosystem: Environmental > Aquatic > Deep subsurface > Groundwater | place: USA...
GGGCGGCCTGGTTGAGGTTCATGAAGTCCATGTCGAGGCTCGCCCAGGGCAGGGCGGCGTCGGCCTGGGTGTGCAGGTGCAGCAGCGGGACGTCGAGCACCTGCAGCCCGGCGATCCACATCCGCGCGGGCGAGAACGTGTGCATCCAGGCCACGAGGCCGATGCAGTGGTCGTTCGCGGAGGCGTCCTGGCACATCCGCCGGATCGAGTCGGAGTCGGTGAGCACCGGCTTCCACACGACCCGGACGGGGACGTCGGAGGAGGCGTCGAGCTCCTCGGCCACGCGGCGCGACTGCTCCGCCACCTGCTCGAGCGTCTCGGGGCCGTACAGGCCCTGGCTCCCGGTGACGAACCAGACCTCCCGCTCGGCGAGCGCAGACCTCATGCCGGGACCTCCTGGTCGGGAGTGGCTGCCGGGCGCTCGCTGGGGCGCTGGCCGTAGACGTTCTGGTAGCGGTCGAAGAGGCTGTCCACCGCGTCCTGCGGGATGGGCGCGCACTCGCCGAGCTGGCGGGCGATGTGCACCGAGCGGGCGACGTCCTCGCACATGACCGCGGCCTTCACGGCGCTCCTCGCGTCCTTCCCGATGGAGAAGACGCCGTGGTTCTGCATGATCACGGCCCGGGAGCGGTGGCCGGTCAGGGTCTCGACGATCCCGCGGCCGATGTCCTCGCCGCCGACGAGCGCGAAGGGGCCGAGGGGGATCGGACCGCCGAACTCGTCGGCCATCGCCGTCAGCACGCAGGGGATCTGCTCGGCGCGCGCGGCCCAGGCGCAGGCGTACGTCGAGTGGGTGTGCACCTGGCCGGCCACCTCGGGCATGTGCCGGTAGACGTAGGCGTGGGAGCCGGTGTCGGACGAGGGCGACTGGTCGGGGTCGACGGCCTCGCCCTCGAGCGTGCACAGCACCATCGACTCGGCCGTCAGGTCGTCGTAGGAGACGCCCGACGGCTTGATGAGGAAGAGGTCCGCGCCGGGGACGCGCGCGGAGACGTTGCCGCCCGTCCACACCACGAGCCCGTTGCGGACGAGCTCGGCGTGCCGGTCGACGAGCTCGGTGCGCAGCCGCTCGACGTGCGCGGCGACCTCCGGGGACGGGTCCGCCGGGGACCGTCGGTCTGTGCTCATGCGTCGCTCCTCTCGTCGGGCACGGCGCCCTGGGGCACCGGGACGTCCTGGGGAGGACGCCTGCAGCACCCGCTCCGAGCGCACCGAGCTCCGCACCGAGCACGTCGTCGTCGTCGTGCGCTGCCGTTCGTGCGATGTTAGCGCTCACAGAGCGAGGACGGTCAAGAGTCGCCGGCACGGACGACGACCCGGACGACTTCCCCTTGCCGGCAGCCCCCGCCGCCCCCACAGTGGCTCCAGGCGCCCCGTGGCGCACCGAGACCCGGGAGGCGACATGTTCCTCCAGCAGCGCACCCGGCGAGCACCGGCGCTCGCCCCCGTCACCACGTGCGCCTCGCTCATGCTCGTCGCCTCGACGGCCACGCTCGTGTTGGCCGCTCTCGCCGCTCCCCTGGTCGTGGTGCAGCTGCTCGCCGCCCTGGCGGTCGCGGGCCTCGTCGGCACCCGGCTCACCGTCCCCCGCGCCCTTGAGTGGTGGTCGCGCCCCGTGCCCGGCGCGCGCACGCGTCACCCCCGCCGGAACCCCTGACCCCTGACGGCAGGCCTCGCTGTCGCCTGGCCGACCGGGTGCAGGCCGCTGGCAGGTGCAGGAGCGTCGCCGGACGTCCCGGGCGACGGGTGCTGACCTGCGTCTTCACGCCGGCGTCCTTACGCTGACGGCGTGGTCGTGTGGCTCACCGGAGCACCGGGGCTCGCCGACGACGTCGCCGACGAGCTCTGGGCGGCGCTCCCCGGCGCCCGGGTCGTGGACCCCGGTCCGCTGGACGACGTGGTGCGGTCCGGCTCCGGTGCGCTCCAGGCGCTGGAGAGCTCTCCGGGCTGGCGGGCCCTCCTGGCCACGGCCGCCGCCGAGCTGGTGGCCTGGCGCAGCGAGCGCCTCGTGGTCCCGCGTCCCGTGCTCGACCCGCGCCTGTGGGGCGTGCTCGAGGCCGCGCTGCTGCGGGCGGGGCTCGACGCCGCGCTCGTGGAGCTCGACGCCGACGACGAGGACCTCCGCCGCCGCGTGGACGACGCGCGCGTCGCCGTCGCTCCCCGGCTGCGGGAGGTCGAGCGCCACGCGCTCGCCCGCAGCTGGCTGCACGTGCGCGCGGACGTCGTGGTGGACACCACCGGGCTCAGCGCCGCGCAGGTCGCCCGACGGGTGGCGGGACGCCTCGGGATGGACGCCGGCGTGCGCTGAACGCGCTCTCGGACGGCACCGTGGCCATCCACCGGGAGGGCTTCGAGGTCCCCGCGGCTCGGGCACGCCGAGCACGACGACCGACGACCCGGAACGACGAAGGGCCCGACGCGTCCGCGCCGGGCCCTTCGTCGTGCGCTGGGCCTAGAGGCCGAGCTTCCCGGCGATGCCGCCACCGCCGCCGCCGCCACCGAGGGCGCCGAGGAGGTCCTGCGGGTTGACGCCGAACTTCTGGAGCAGCCCGGAGTCGCGGTCGGTGTCGACCTGGTCCGGAAGCTCCTGGTCGGCCTGGTCGGCCTGGCCGCCGCCGACCTTGCTCTTGATGAAGTCGATGACCTGCTGCTTGGGGATCTGCACGTGGTCCTCCTCGGTGGTGCTCAGGGTGGTTCGGGTGGTGGTGCTGCGCGTGGAGGCGTCGGAGCTCGACGGGCGTCGCGTCGGGTCAGGCTCGCCCGGTGATCTCGCGGGCCCCGTCGACGTCGACCACCTCGCGCGCGAGGTCGACCTCCACGAGCTGCGTGCCGTCGATGCGCTGGGTGCGGACGGTCACTCGCTCGACCGGCTGCACCTGCACGCCCACGACAGGCACCTCCTCGGACAGGACGTAGGTGACCTCGCGGTCCTCGTCGCTGTCGTCCTCGGTGACGAAGGAGGCCATCCGCTGGCCGATCTCGTCCGGGACCGGCTCCCTCGTCACGACGAGCTCCTCCCGGCGCACCTCGACGTCGACCTCGACGCGGACGGTCTCGGTGCGGATGCGCTTGGCGACGCGGACGAGCTCGACGGGCACTCGCAGCCGGCGCGCGGCCGCCCGCTCCTCCGAGACGGTGAGGACCGCCTCGGAGGACGACGGGCGACCGGGGCGACCGGCGTCAGCGTCCGTGGTGCTCAGCGACGGTCGTCGCGACCGTTGCGGGTCGTGTCGCCGTCGACCTCGATCTCCTCGCGGCGCGCGTCCGTGGTGACGGTCTCGGTGTCGGTGACCGTCTGCGTGCCGAGGCTCACGCGCTCGACCGGGACGGTCTCCTTGCTGACGACGGCGCGCTCCTCGTGCAGCGTCACCTCGTGCTCCTCCTCGGTGAGGTCGCCACCGGAGAGCGCAGCGCCGCGGTTGGCGTCGGTGATCGGCTCGCGGTGGACGACGGCCTCCTCGCGGCTGACCGGCACCTCCTGGCTCACGCGCTCGGTGACGATGTGCTTGCGCAGGCGGGCGATGCCGGACTCGCGCTGCTGCGTGCCGACGTGGACGCGCTCCTCGGAGCGGGTCATGGCGTCGTCGGTGTCGGGGCCGCTCGTGTCGTGGCCCGCGCTGCGGGTGCCGGTGCCGGTGCCGGTGCCGGTGCCCTGGCCGGCCGCGTAGCCGGCGGTGCCCGCGGTACCGGTGCCGGTCTGCGTGCCCGTCGCGGAGCCGCGGCCGAGGCCGTAGTAGCGGTAGAGCTCGTCCTCCTCGGCCGGCGACAGCTCGCTGTCGGTGTCCATCCGGGGGGCGTCCTTGACCTTGTCCTTGCTGTAGGACACGCGGACCTCGTCGCCGGACAGGTTCGCCTCGGACAGCGGGACGAACGACTCGGCGGTGCCGAACAGGCCGGTCTTGACCGTCACCCAGCTGGGCTGCTGCGTGTCGTCGTCGAGGTAGACCGTGCCGACCTTGCCGATCTTGCCGTCAGCCTCGGAGACGACGGTGGCGTCGTACAGGGCGGAGAGCTGGTTCTCGTTGATGGGCATGGTGCCTCCTCGTGTGGTCGCAGTCGAGACTGCGAGGATCCGTCGGCGGCTCCCGCTTCTGGGAGCCCGGCGGCCTCGGGTCGCCCCGAGCCCACCTGGCGGTCATCCGCCGCCGTCAGCGGTGGACTTCGTCGGGAGGCCTCGGCCTCCCCGCCCCACGAGCATGGCGGATCTGCGCGAGGGCGCATCTCGAAGCGGTCACGCGCCCCACGAGCGCACCAGGACCACCCGTCAGAGTGCGGTCCGGCACCCCGCGGGCGCCCCGGCGTCACCCGTCAGAGGGCGTTCGCGCGCTCGAGGTCGTCGGCGAAGTCGACCTCCACCACGCCGTACTCGGAGATGTCGACCGCTCGCACGCGCATGCCCTCGAGCACGACGGCGTCCTCGATGCCCTTCTCGAAGTAGTCCTGGTCGCCGGCCGCCGCGAGGTGCCGCACGAGGACCTCCCGGTCCTGCTCGCTGACGTGGTTGATGCCCACGGCCTCGCCGAGACCCCCCACGACCTGCTTGGACAGCGCGCAGACGTGCCCCGTCTCATCGAGGAGGTACTTGACCTCCTCGTCGGCGACGCGCTCGGTGTTCACCGCGACGAAGGAGCCCAGCTCCATGTGCGGCTTGAGCGCGTCGAGGAGCCCCGGCTGGAAGACGACGTCGCCATTCATCCACAGCACGCCGCCGGGCGGCGCCATCCGCAGCGCCCGCAGGAGGCTCTTCGACGTGTTGGTGCGCTGGAACTCCTCGTTGTAGACGAAGCTCGCCTCGGAGGCGGCCGCCTCGAGCAGCCGGCGCTTCTTGAAGCCGACGACGATGGACACGCGGGCGTCGTCCGCGAAGGCCCCGCTGATGTGGTCCAGCTGCTGGCGCAGGATCGTCCTGCCGTCGCGCAGCACGGTCAGCGGCTTCGGGTGGGGCCGCCCCAGCCTGGTCCCCATGCCCGCAGCCAGGATCACCACGTTCACGCTCATGTCCACCTCCACGTCGTCGTCCTCGGGCGCCGTCCAGCGGCGCGGGCGGCGCGCTCAGCGCGCTCGCCCCCTGCAGTTGTACAGCCAGACGTCAAAGACGCCGTCCGCCCGGGGGCGGTGACGGCCGCGGGCGAGGGCCCCCGTGACCGCTGCGCAGGACGCCGCGCGGGGCTACCGCCCGGACGGCACCGCGCCGCGGGCTCGCGCCGCGGGCCGGCCGGCGGGCGCGCGGGCCGCGCACGAGCGGTCGGGGACGTCGACGTCCGGCAGCACGAACCGGACGGTCGCACCGCCGCCGGGGGACTCGTCCAGCCAGATCCGCCCGCCGTGGCGCTCGACGATGCGCTGGCACGTGCTCAGCCCCAGCCCGTGGCCGGCGCCGGAGGCGGGGTCGAGCCGGGTGAAGACGTCGAAGACGCGCTCGCGCTGCTCGGGCGGCACCCCGGTGCCGTTGTCGGCGACCGTCACCTCCCAGCCCGTCGCCGTGCGGTCCGCGGAGACGACGACCTCGCAGGCGCGGTCGGGACGGCGGTACCGGACGGCGTTGCCCAGGAGGTTCTGCAGCAGCTGGCGGACCAGCACGGGGTCGCACGACGTCGTGGGCATCGGCCCCGCCGTGATCCGCGCCCCGCACTCCTCCACGGCGGTGGCCAGGTCGCCGACCGCCTGGTCGACGAGCTCCCGCAGGTCGGTCGGCTCCGGGCGGCACGTGGCGCTGCCGGCCTGGGCGTAGTCGAGCAGGGCCGTGATCAGGGTCTGCATGCGCCCGACCGCCCGCAGGCACGTCCGCACCCAGCCCCGCCCCTGCTCGCCGAGCTGCTCGGGGTAGACGTCGCCGAGCAGCTCCACGTACCCGGCGACGACGCCGAGCGGCGAGGCGAGGTCGTGGCCCGCGACCGCCGCGAAGTGCTCGAGGTCGGCGTTCGAGCGCTCGAGCTCGGCGACGAGCGCTCCCAGCTCGTCCCCGCGGCGGACGAGCTCGGCGTGCGCGTCCTGCAGGGCGAGCCGCTGCGCGCGGTCCGTGGTGACGTCGGTCATCGCCACGACGGCCCCCAGGGGCGCGCCGTCCGAGCGGACCAGCGCCCGGCCGGTCGAGACCACGTGGCGGGGGGGCAGGCCGGCGGGCGCGATCACCATCTCCTCGCCGGAGACCTCCCCGTGCTCGAGCGCCCGGAGCAGGGGGGTCTCCCGGGGCTCGAGCGGGGTGGTGCCGTCGAGCGCGTACAGGTCGTGGCGCTCCGCCCGCCCCGGCTCGGGCTCGGCGTCGAGCCCCTGCCAGGCCAGGGCCGTGCGGTTGAAGAGCGTCACGCGCCCGTCGGGGTCCGCGGCGACGATGCCCACGTCGACGCTGTCGAGCACCGCCTCGGTGAGCTCGTGGCGCGCCTCGGCCTCCCGCAGGGTCAGCTCGGCGAGGAGGCGCTGCTCCTCGGCGAGCTCGACCAGCTCCTCCTGCACCACCGCCCGCCGGCGGCCCTCCAGGAGCTCGGCCACGAGCCGGGCCAGGTCCTCGAGCCGTGCGGCAGGACCCTCCGGCGCGTCGACGGGCTGCTCGTCGAAGGCGCAGACGGTGCCGACCACGACGCCGTCGTCGGCGACGACTGGCACCGAGAGGTAGGCCCGCACGCCGCCCCGCGCACCGGTGACCCACGGGCTCCCCCGGAACCGGGGGTCCTGGCGGGCGTCCGCCACCACGGCCGGCCTCCCGGACTCCACGACCGCCGCGCACATCGACGACTCCCGCGGGGAGGTGCCCAGCGGGCAGCCCACCGCGGCCACGCGGTGCTGGTGCGCGGCGTCCAGGAGGTGCACGGCCGCGGCGGGCAGTCCCGTCAGCGCGACGGCGAGCCGCGCCACCACCGCGAGCTCCTCCTCCGGGCCGGTCCCCAGCCCGTAGCGCCGCAGCACCGCCGGCCGGTCGACCGCCGTCACGCGACGCCCGCCTCGACCGACGGGACCGGGCCCGGCCCGGGTCGGGCGGGGGCGGGCCCGGCGGGCGCCGGGGCCGAGCTGCCCCGCTGGCGGGGGAGGCGGACCGTCACGACGGTGCCGACGCCCTCCTGCGAGCGGAGGTGGAGGTCGCCGTCGTGGTGCTCCACGATGCTCCGGACGATCAGCAGGCCGAGGCCCGTGCCGGGGACGGCTGCGTCGACCGCGTTGGTCGCGCGGAAGAAGCGCGTGAAGAGCCGCTCCTGGTCGCGCTCGGGGATGCCCATCCCCGTGTCCTCGACCTCCAGGACGACGTCGCCCCCCTCCGGCCGCACCGCGAGGCGGACGTCGCCGCCGCGCGGGGTGAACTTCACGGCGTTGGTGAGCAGGTTGAGCAGCACCCGGTCGAGCTGGACCGGGTCGCCGGCCACGACGAGGTCCTCGCCGCCCCCGGCGGCGGCCGTCGCGACGTCCACCTGCAGCCCCACCCCGGCGGCGTCCGCGGCCGGCTGGACGGAGGCCACGGCCGCGCCGACGACGTCGCGGAGCAGGACGTCCCGGTAGGTCGCCCGGAAGGCACCGGACTCGATCCGGGAGAGCGTCAGCAGGTCCTCGATGAGCGAGCGCAGGCGCTGGGTGTTGCGCTCGACGACGGCGAGCATCCGGTCCGCCTCCGGCGGGATCTCGCCGGCGTCGCCGTCGCGCAGGAGCTCGAGGTAGCCGGAGATGCTCGTGAGCGGGGTGCGCAGCTCGTGGGAGACCGTGGACAGGAAGTCGGTCTTGGTCCGGTCCAGCTCGCGCAGCTGCTCGACCAGCTCCTGCTGCTGGCGGTACAGCCGCGCGAGCACGAGCGCGCGGCCCAGGTCCGCGGCGACCGAGCGCGCGAGCGCCACCTCCCCGGCGGTCCAGCGCCGGGGCCCGGAGCCCACGGTCACCGTGAGCGACGCGAGCGCGGTCTCCCCCGCCCCGACGGGGAGCGCCAGCACCGCGGTCGCGCCCGTCTTGGCGGCGAAGTCCCGCAGGTAGGACGCGAAGCCGTCGCCGGTCGCGTCGACGGGCTCCTCACCCCCGTCCGCCCCGCCGGTGCTCGTGCGCAGCTCGGCGTCGAAGTCGTCCACCCGCAGGAGACCGCCGCGCTCGTGCAGGACCTGGGTCCAGCCGCCGGACCCGCCCCCGATCGCCGGCACGGGCGCGGACGCGAGGCCGGGCCGGGTCCACTGCGCGGTGGCGGCGCCGAGGCCGGCGTCGTCGAGGAGCCGGACCCAGGCGCGGTCGGCGCCCAGGCCCTCCCCGAGCGAGGTCACGGCCCGCGTGAGGGACTCCTCGGCGTCCAGCTGCTCGCGGATGCGCCGGCCGATCTCGATGCCGAGCTGCTGCAGGCGGGCGGCCTCGCCGCGCTCGGTGCGCATCCGGTCGGACTCGTCGGCGAGGTGGTTGACCGACCGGGCGACCGCACGCACCTCGCGCGGCCCGCGGCGGTCGTCGGACCGGGCGGCGTGGTCCCCGGCGGACAGGTGGCGCAGGACGCCGGCGACGTCCCCCAGGGGCCCCACGAGGCCCGCGTGGGTCCTGCGAGCGGTGACCACCGCCACCCCGAGGGCCAGGGCCAGCGCCAGGACGGCCCCCACGAGCGCGCCGGTGCGCACGGCGGCCGCCCGCGCCTGCGCGGCCTCGACGCGGCGCGACACCAGGTCCGCGAGGCGCGAGCTCGCCGCGCGGTAGGCGTCGAAGGTGTCCTTGTTGGTCTGCGTCAGCTCGTCGGAGACCACGACCTCGCCCGGGGGCATCGCCGAGACCGGCTCGCCGTAGACGGCGAACCAGTGCTCCGCGATGGCGACCTGCGCCGCCACCAGGCGCCGCTCGTCCGCCAGCGCCAGCGCCTCGGCCGTCGCCACGTGCTCCGGGAAGGTCCGTCGCCCCTCCTCGTAGGGCTCCAGGAAGGTCTCCTTCTGCGCGATCCGGTAGCCCCGGACGCCGGTCTCGGCGTTCGCCATCGCGAGGAGCATCGAGGTGTTGGCGGTCTGCAGGCGCTCCAGGCGGTCCTGCTGGTCGTGCGCGCCGTCCATCGCGACGAGCCCCGCGATGCCCGCGGCGCCGACGAGGACGATCGCGAGCACGAGCAGGAGGAACGTCCGGGCCAGCCTGCGGGAGAGCGAGGTCCCGCCCGCCGCGGTGGCGCTCACGGCAGGCCGCCCGCGCGCCGCGGGCCGGCGGGCAGCGCCTGCCCCGCCCGGGCCGCGTCCCCGAAGCCGGTGCGGGTCATCACGCCCCACACCTGCTCGGTGCCCCGCAGCGCCGCCCACAGGCCCTGGACCCGCCAGAGCGCCGTGAGCTGGCGGTACCCGACGTTCTCCAGGACGCAGACGACGAGGGCGGTGGCCAGGTCGCGCCAGCGCCCGTAGCGGTGGAAGGAGAACTCCTCGACCACCAGGGCGGCCACCGAGACGAACAGCCCGTAGCCGTAGGCGAGGAGGGTGAAGCGCAGCACGTCGGCGCCGTCCACCGCCCCGAGCGCGAGGCCGAGCACGACGACGACGACGCCGCCCAGCTCCAGGACGGGTGCAGCCAGCTCGAAGACCACGTAGAACGGCAGCGCCACCAGCCCGACCCGCCCGTAGCGGGGGTCGCCGATCATGTCGCGGTGCCGGTGCAGCACCTCCCACAGGCCGCGGTGCCAGCGGCGGCGCTGGCTCGCCAGCACGGCCCGCGTGGACGGCACCTCGGTCCAGGAGACGGGCTCGGCGACCTGCACGACCCGGTAGTCCCGGCCTGCGTCGCGCATCGCCCGGTGCACCTTCACGCACAGCTCGAAGTCCTCCCCGATGCAGTCCGGGTCGAGACCGCCCACGTCGACGACGACGTCGCGCCGGTAGACCCCGAAGGCCCCCGAGATGAGCACGAGGGCCCCCGCGCGCGACCACCCGGACCGCCCGAGCAGGAACGCGCGCAGGTACTCCACGACCTGGATGCGGGCGAGCCACCCGGGCGGCATCCGCGTCTCCACGACGCGGCCGGCGACGACGCGGCACCCGTTCACCGCGCGGACGACGCCGCCCGACGCGACGACGCGCTCGGGGTCGTCGGCGAAGGGCTTGGTCACGGTGAGCAGCGCGTCGGGGTCGAGGATCGAGTCGGCGTCGACGAAGCAGACGATGCCGTGGCGCGCGGCGTTCACGCCGACGTTGAGCGCGTCGGAGCGTCCCGAGTTCTCCTTCCGGACCACGAGGAGCGGCGTGCGCCCGTCGCGCGGCACGTGCACCGACAGGACGCGGCCGCGGGTGGGGAGGTCCTGCGGGATGACGCGGGGCACCTCCACGAGGTCGTGCACCGCCTCGAGCCGGGCGAACGTGGCGTCCCGGGACCCGTCGTCGACGACGACGACCTCGTGGGCGGGATAGCGCAGGCCCAGCATGGCGTCGACCGCGGCCACGATCCCGACCTCCTCGTCGTGCGCGGGCACGAGCACGGACACGGCCGGCGTCAGCGGTGAGGCGTACGCCTCGTCGTGGCCGGCGTAGGGGGCGCGGCTCAGGTGGTGGGTGAGCTCCACGGCCGCCAGGGCGATCAGCACGAGGTAGCTGGTGTTGACAGCCGCGAAGTACGCCAGCACGGGCCACTGCGTGACGTCGAAGAAGACCTCGAGGGCCTGCCGCGCCACCTCCGGCGACGGGAGCGTCATGCGCCGACCCCGACCCGGGGCCCCGGTGCGCCGGCCGTCGCCGGGGACGCCCCCCGCTGCGCCGGCACGGCCTCGCGCAGCCGGGCCGCCGCGAGGGCCTCGCGCGCCCGCTCCGCGACCACCGCGCCGCCGGCACCCCCCGGGACGCCGGCACCCGCCGGCAGGGCGGGACCTCCCGAGGCGGCCACGTCGTGCAGCACCGCGCGCCCCGACCCGCCGAGGCCCACGAGCGCCGGTCCGGCGAGCGCGGCCACCCGGCCGTCGTCGTCGGCGAGCAGGTCCCGCAGGACGGGGACGGCGCGCGGGTCACCGAGCTCCCCGAGCGCCTCGACGGCGCAGGCCCGCACGGCGGCGGGGACGGGCGGGGCGCTCGCGGCGACGAGGTCCTCCAGCGCGGAGGGCATGCCGAGGCGTCCCAGCGCCCTCGCCGCGCGGGCCCGGACCTCGGCGGAGCCGTCGTCGCGCAGGCACCGGCGGAGGGCGGCCACGGAGCCGACGGCGCCGATCCGGCCGAGGATCTCGCAGGCGGTGGCGCGCACCGCGGAGGAGTCGTCGGCGACGGCGGCGGTGACGTCGTCCGACGCGGCGGGCCCGATCCGCAGGAGGGCGTGGGCGACGACCTGCGGGGGCACCCGGCCCCGTCCCTGCTGCTCGCGGAGCGCGGACAGCAGCGGCGACGCGGCCTCGGCGGCGCCGATCCGGCCCAGGGCCCGGGCCGCGACGACGCGGACCTCGCCGGCGCGGTCGGCGGTGAGCAGCTCGACGAGCACGGGCACCGCGCGCTCGTCGCCCGCGGCGCCGAGCAGCTCCGCGGCCCGTGCGCGCTGCACCGCGCCGCGGCGGCGCAGGTCGGCGCGCGCGCGCCCCAGGACGCCGCGGTCCTCCAGGAGCCCCACCACCTCGGCGCGCGAGTCGCCGCGCACCTTGGACAGCAGTGCCACGACGGCGGGCTCCACCGAGCGCCACACCGGTGGCGCCAGCGCGGCGAGCCGCGAGGCGGCGTCCGCCTGCTCGTCCGGCTCACCGGCCACGAGCGCCAGCAGCAGCGGGCGCAGCGGCTGCGTCGCCCGCCGGACCCGCTCGGCGCGCCAGCGGCGCGCTGCGCGCCGGGCGGAGATGAGGCCGACGAGCGCCAGGACCACCGCGGCGAGGCCGAGGAGCGCCCACGGGAGCGCGGGAGGCACGAACGCGGGGATCTCCGCGCGCGTCGCCGCGAGCGCGGTCACGCGCCGACGCGCGCGAGGACCGCCTGGACGCGGCTCACCAGCTCGCGGGGGCTGAACGGCTTGACGACGTAGTCGTCCGCCCCCGCGGCGAAGCCGGTGGCGACGTCGTGCTCCTGGGCCTTCGCGGTGAGCATGATCACCGGCACGGCTGCCGTCCCCTCGTCCCGCCGCAGCTGGGCGCAGACGTCGAGGCCGGACAGGCCCGGCATCATCAGGTCGAGGATCGCCAGGTCGGGCCGCTGCGCGCGGGCGGTCTCCAGCGCTGCGGCGCCGTCGCCGACCGCGAGCACCTCGTACCCGGCCTGGCCGAGCTTGAAGGCGACGAGCTCGCGGATGTCGCTGTCGTCGTCGGCGACGAGGACGGTGGTCACGGGCGGGCTCCAGGGGTCACGGGCGGGCTCCGGGGGTCACGGGCGGGCTCCGGGGGTCACGGGCGGGCTCCGGGGGTCCCGGCCGACCGCGGGAGCGGGACGGACGCCACGGGGGCGACGGGGCCGGGAGGGCTCGACCGCGCCGCCACGTCGGCGAGCAGGCGCTCGACGTCGCGGCGCGAGAACGGCTTCGGCAGGAGCGCGTCGTAGCAGACGTCCCCCAGGTCCTCGCCCTCCAGCACGGTGGTGACCGCCACGACGCACCCGCTCGTCTCCGCGCGGGTGCGGAGGTGGCGGACGACCTCGCGCCCGTCCATCCCGGGCAGGCAGATGTCGACGAGCGCGAGCTGCGGGCCGACGGAGAGCGACAGCGCCACGCCGTCCTCCCCCGTCGCGGCCCGGTGGCAGACCCACCCCAGGCGCCGCAGGTGCGAGGCCAGCAGCGCCGCCACGTCGTCGTCGTCCTCGACCACGAGCGCCACCGGCCGGGTGCCGGCGGCGTCGAGCTCGCCGGTGCCGACGGGGGCGGTGGTGGTCACCCGGTGAGCATCGGCACCCGGGCGCCGCTCCTGACGTCTTCGCGGCCCCGGATTGCGGGCCGTCCCCGACCGCCCCCACGATCGCCGCATGACGGGACCCCACGCATGAAGGCCGTGACCTGGCACGGGAAGCGCGACGTCCGGGTGGAGGAGGTGCCCGACCCGACGATCCAGGAGCCGACCGACGCGGTCGTGCGCGTCACGACGACGAACATCTGCGGCTCCGACCTGCACCTGTACGAGCCCCTGGGCAGCTTCATGGGCTCCGGGGACGTGCTCGGGCACGAGGCCATGGGGGTCGTCGAGGCGGTCGGCTCGCAGACCGGCGACCTGCGCGTCGGCGACCGGGTCTCCATCCCGTTCCAGATCTCCTGCGGGCACTGCTGGATGTGCGACCGCGGCCTGTACACGCAGTGCGAGACCACGCAGGTGCGCGACCAGGGCACGGGCGCGGCGCTGTTCGGCTTCTCGAAGCTCTACGGCGAGGTGCCCGGCGGCCAGGCGGAGTACCTGCGCGTGCCGCAGGCGCAGTTCACGCACATCAAGCTGCCCGAGGGCCCGGCGGACGACCGCTTCGCCTACCTCTCGGACATCCTGCCCACCGCGTGGCAGGGCGTGGAGTACGCCGCCGTGCCCGACGGCGGGACGCTCGTCGTCCTCGGGCTCGGCCCGGTCGGTGACTTCGCCTGCCGCATCGGCGCGCACAAGGGCTACCGCGTCATCGGCGTCGACGCCGTGCCCGAGCGCCTGGAGCGCCTGCGCGCCCGCGGCGTCGAGGTGATCGACCTCACCGAGCACGAGGACGACCTCGGCGACGCGATCCGCGCGATGACCGACGGCCGCGGGCCGGACTCGGTGGTGGACGCCGTGGGCATGGAGGCGCACGCCTCCCCCGCGACGACCGGGGTGCAGAAGGCCGCCGGGCTGCTGCCCTCCGCCCTGGCGGCCCCGCTCATGAAGACCGCCGGCGTGGACCGGCTCAAGGCGCTGCACACCGCGATCGACGTCGTCCGCCGCGGCGGCACCGTGTCCGTCTCGGGCGTCTACAGCGGCGCGGCCGACCCGATGCCGCTGGTGACGATGTTCGACAAGCAGGTCCAGCTGCGCATGGGCCAGTGCAACGTCAAGCGCTGGGTCGACGACATCATGCCGCTGCTCACCGACGCCGACCCGCTCGGCGTGGACACCTTCGCCACGCACCGGGTGCCCCTCGACCAGGCGCCGGAGATGTACCGCACCTTCGCCGAGAAGGCGGACGGCTGCGTGAAGGTCCAGCTCAAGCCCTGACGGGGCGCGCCGCGCGCACGAGGTCGGCGCGCGGCGGGGCGGGAGCAGGGGCGGGGCCGGGCGAGCGCGCGGCCCCGCGCCGCCCTAGCGTCTCGGGCATGCGGATGAGGAACCTCGGCAGCAGCGGCCTGCGCGTCTCGTCGGTCGGCCTCGGGTGCAACAACTTCGGCGGGCGCCTGGACCAGGAGGCCACCACGGCGGTCGTCGACGCCTGCCTCGAGCACGGCATCACCTTCTTCGACACCGCCGACGTCTACGGCGGGCAGGGCGCCTCCGAGCGCGCGCTCGGCGAGGCGCTGCGCGGCCGCCGCGACGACGTCGTCCTCGCGACCAAGTTCGGCCTCGACATGGGCGGCGTGTACGGCGACGACTTCGGGGCCCGCGGCTCCCGGCGCTACCTGCGCCGCGCCGTCGAGGGCTCCCTGCAGCGGCTGCAGACCGACCACGTGGACCTGCTCCAGTACCACCGCCCCGACGGCGTGACCCCGCTCGAGGAGACCCTGACGGCGATGCACGAGCTCGTCGTCGAGGGCAAGGTGCGCTACCTCGGCACCTCCAACCTGCCCGCGTGGCAGGTCGCCGACGCCTCCTGGCTGGCCCGCACGGAGCACCTGACGCCCTTCGTCTCCGAGCAGTCGGAGTACTCCCTCCTGCGCCGCGGCGCCGAGGCCGAGCTGCTGCCCGCCTGCGCCGCCCACGGGGTCGGCTTCCTGCCCTACTTCCCGCTCGCCAGCGGCCTGCTCACGGGCAAGTACCGCCGCGGCCAGCAGGCGCCGGACGGCACGCGCCTGGCCGGCGACGCGGGCCCGCGCTGGCTCACCGACGAGGCGTACGACGTCGCCGAGGCGGTCGCCTCGTTCGCCGAGCAGCACGGCCGGTCGATGCTCGAGGTGGCCTTCGCGGGCCTGCTCGCCCGGCCCGAGGTGTCCTCCGTCATCGCCGGCGCCACCAAGCCCGAGCAGGTCGCCGCCAACGCCGCCGCGGGCGGCTGGGAGATGTCCGCCGAGGACTCCGCGGCCCTGCGGACCACCCTCGACGGGGCGCTGCCGGGCTGACGGACGACGCAGCAGCAGGGGCGGCGCCCGCGGGCGCCGCCCCTGCTGCTCGTGCTCGTGCCGGAGACCGGTGGTCCGTCCCCCGGCGTCAGCCTGCGGCGTAGGTCCGCACGTAGTCGAAGCCGGCCGTGGCGCCGGCGCGGTTCATGGACACGAGGCCGATCCGCAGGTCGCCGTCCTCGCCCGGCAGCGACCAGGTCGAGCCCCACGACCACGTGGTGCCGTCGGTGCTGGAGGCCATGCGCACGTCGTGCTCGCCCGCCTCCGCGTCGTAGTGGTGCACCAGGCGCAGCCAGGTGCGGTCCGCCGGCATCGCCCCGAAGGACGGCCCGTCCGCGACCGCCTGCGGCGGCGTGGTGCCCGGCCGCGGGGCCTCCTGGAGGAACTCGGTGACGTCCAGGAGCGCTCCCGGCACCCGGCTCAGCGGCAGCTTGCTGTGCGACAGCTTCAGGTACCGGTCGTCGGTGCCGTACAGCACGAGGCCCGCCTGCTGGTTGCCCAGCGTCGGGGCGAAGTCGAGCCGCGTCTCGACGACGAAGTCGCCCTCCGGGGCGTCCCGCAGGAGCACCGAGGCCGAGCCGCCCGGCCCGTACAGGTCGGCGTCCTGGCTCGGCCAGCTCAGCTCCCCGTCCACGAGGGTGGCGCTCGACGCCCCGCCGCGCACCCAGGACCACGCCGGGTCGGCCTCCTCGGGACGGCCCGAGCCGTCGAACTCGTCGGAGGAGGCCGGGAGCAGCTCGCCCAGCTGCGGGTCGGGCACCCGCTCGGTGACCGGCTGGTGGAGGGGTGCGGCGCCGAGCTCGTTCCACTCGGCCGCCGTCCCCTGCGAGACGGCCGCGACCGAGCTGGCGACCTGCGCCCGGGCCGGCAGGTCGAGCGACACGGTGCCCGTCGCGTCGAGCAGGCGGTCCTCGGAGACCTCGACGGTCGCGCGGTCGCCCCGGACCTCCAGGGCGAGCACGTGCCAGTCCTCGTAGCCGAAGTCCTCGGGCAGGGGCGCCGTGGCGACGACGTCGCCGCCGCGACCGGTCGCCCGCAGCTCCAGCTGCCCCGCGTCGCGGTCGAGCCAGGCGGAGACGCCGGAGCTGCGGCCCGGTCCCGCCAGCGCGACGCCGGCCCGACCGCCGTCCCCGGCGCCGAGGCGGACGTCGCCCTCGAGGCGGACGTCCTCGCGCACCCCGCCGCGCGTCGCGAGCTGGGTGCGGTCCTGCGTGGCCACGGGCTGGGACAGCACCCCGCCCGCGTCGGGGACGTCCACGACGTCCCACCGCGCAGCGCCGTCACCGCTCGCGCTCCAGGTGCTCAGCGAGTCGTCGTCGAAGTCGGAGCCCTGGAGGACGGAGGTGACCGGAGCGGTCTGCTCACCGGTCGAGGGTCCCTGCCCGGCCCGCACGACCGGCCAGCCGTCGATCCAGTCGAGCCGGTCGAGGAGCATCGGCCGCACGGAGAGGTTGGTCGGCGCCGCCTCCACCGGCCCGAACTCCGGGTCGGACTTGGCGATGGCGTGGTAGACGAGCCAGTCCTGGCCGGCGAGGTCGGTCTGGACGGCGTTGTGGCCCGGGCCGACGAACTCGTTCCCGTTCGCGCTGAGCACGAACCCGGCGTTGTTCCCGAGCGCCATGAGGTCGACACCGCGGTCGTCGTAGAAGGGGCCGGTGGGGCTCTCGCCGCGGCCGACCTTGACGGTGTAGCCGCTGAGGGCCCCGTCGCAGCAGCCGGCGTCGGAGTAGAAGAGGTAGTAGGCGCCGTCGTGGTGGACAAGGAAGCCGCCCTCAGCCCGCTTCCCCTGGGCGACGGTCGTCACCGGGCCGACCAGCTCGGTCGCCGTCTCGTCCATCGCGGAGACGCAGATGCGGTCGTAGCTGCCCCACACCAGGTAGTGGCTGCCGTCGGTGTCGGTGAAGGTCGCCTGGTCGATGGCGAAGCTGTCGCAGCCGTTCCCGTCCGGCGGCACGAGCACGCCCTCGTCGGTCCACGGCCCGGTCGGGCTGTCGCTGGAGGCCAGCCCCACCCCGCCCGTGGAGAGCGAGTACGTGAGCAGGTAGCGGCCGTCCACGTAGCGGATGTCCGGCGCCCACGGGCGGACGCCGTCGGGCCACCAGTCCGGCGCCTCGGCGCGGGTGAACACCTCGCCCGCGAACTCCCAGCTGACCATGTCCGTCGAGCGCAGGACGGGCAGGACGCGCTCCCCCTCCTCCCCGCGGCTGTTGAAGACCGGGTTCGTCGTGCCGTACGCGTACCAGGCGCCGTCCTTGCCCCGGATCATCGACGGGTCGGGGAACGTGTCGACGACCCCGGCGGTGACCGGGTTGCTGTACGTGCCCGGGGCCGCGGGGCCGGCGGCCGGCGGGGCAGCGGTGGCCGGCGGGGCAGCGGTGGCCGGCGCTGCCGCCGCCCCGGTGGTCGCGAGGGACAGGGACAGCAGGCCTGCGGCGAGCATGGCCGCCCTCGTCGTCGTGGATGGGGGCATGGCGGGACCTCCGACGTCGGTGTGGGGTGCCTCGGTGGTCGGGGCGCCCCGTCGACCGCGGCGCCCCGGTGGTGCGGGCCCGTCGACGTCGACGCCCCGGACCGGGCGTCCTGTCCGGTTCCTCCACCACTGCCGAGCACGCTAGGAAGGTCCACTTCCTCCGGCAAGAGCCTGACGGAACGGAACGGAAGGGGACGCGGCGGCAGCCGACCGGGCCGCGGGTGCGGCCGCGGCCCGGTCGCTGCCGCCGCCACCTCAGCCGAGGTGCTCGCAGACGACGCCGGCGGTGGCCCTCGTCCCGATCGTCGGGGAGCCCGAGGCGGTCAGGGCCAGCGCCTGCGAGGCGAAGGCCGACGCGACAGCCGCCCGGATGCGCCCGCCGGTGGTGCGCAGCCCCACGTGGTCGGCGAGCAGGGCTGCGGACAGGATCTGGGAGACGGGGTTGGCCAGGTCCCGCCCCGCGATCCGCGGCGCCGAGCCGTGGATCGGCTCGAAGTACGCGCTGCGCTCGCCGATGTTCCCCGACGGGCACATGCCCAGCCCGCCCACGGTGGCCGCGCCCACGTCGCTGAGGAGGTCGCCGAGGAAGTTCTCGGTGACCACGACGTCGAAGTGCGCCGGGTCCGCGACGAGGTCGTGGCCGGCCGCGTCGGCGTAGCGGTGGTCCAGCTCGACGTCCGGGTACCCGCGCGAGACCTCCGTGACGATGTCGTGGAAGAAGGCGTAGCTCCGCAGGACGTTGCTCTTGTCGACGCAGGTGACGCGGCGGACGCCGTCGGCCGGCGCCCCGCTGCGCGTCCTCGCCAGCTCGAACGCGAAGCGGGCGATGCGCTCCACGCCCTCCCGCGTCATGAGCATCTGGTCGGCGGCCGCCCGGTCGTTGCGCACGCCCAGGCCCCGGGAGAGGTAGAGACCCTCCGTGTTCTCCCGCACGATGACGTAGTCGATCGGGCCCACCTCGGGGCGCAGCACCGTCCGCACGCCCGGCAGCCCGAGGACGGGACGGACGTTGGCGTAGGCGTCCAGGCCGCCGCGGAGCACACCGCCGAGCAGCCCCGCCTCCGTGCCGTCGGGACGGCGCACCTCGGGGAGGCCCACGGGGCCCTTGAGCGTGGCGGCGTAGTCGTGCTCGATCCGGTGCAGCGCCTCCGCGCTGAGCGGGGTGCCGTGCCGCACGTAGGCCCCCGCGCCGCCCTCCTCCTCGTGGAAGGTCAGGCGCGCCTCGCCCTCGACGGCCGCCTCCAGCACCGTGACGGCGCTCTCGACGAGCTCGGGGCCGATCCCGTCGCCCCGGATGAGCCCGATGCGCAGGTGCGGCAGGGCCCCCGGCCCGGCGGCGGTCGTCCCCTCGGCTCCGGCGGTCACGCGCTCACCGCCCCGGTCCCCGCGGTCGCCCCGGGTCGGCTCGGCGCGCCGCCGACGTCACCGGAGTGGGACTCGGAGTCCTGGATCCAGGTGCGGCCGAACACGAGCATGATCACGAGCGTCACCAGGGACGCGAAGACGAGGTAGGACGAGAAGACCAGCGACGAGCCGAAGGCCTGGTTCAACGTCACCGCCACGAGCGGCGCCGTCCCGCCCAGGACCGACTGCGCCAGGTTGTAGGAGAGCCCGCCGGCCGTCACGCGGATCCCGGCCGGGAAGATCTGGCTCACCGCGAGCAGCGACGGCACCGCCATGACGCCCTTCGTGGCGCCGAGCAGCGCGGCCCCGGCGTACGCGCCGACCAGCCCCGACCCGGCGAGGATGAACCCCGGCACGACCGCCACGGCCACGAGGAGGCTGCCCACGATCGTGGCGCGCCGGAGGCCGAGCCGGTCGGCGAAGGGCGAGAAGAGCAGGACGAACACCACGACCATGGCCGAGGCGAGCGTGTTCGCGCCGTAGGCCTGCGTCGTCGTGATCGACTCGTTCTGCTTCAGGAAGGTCGCGAGGTAGGACGTCAGCGTCGCCGAGATGATCGCCCACGTGCCGAGGAAGGCGAAGAACAGCAGGATCTTGCGCCACGACGTCCGCAGCGCCTCGTGGACCGGAGACCGCCGGCGCGCGCTCTTCCGCTCCTGGAGCTCCTGGAGGTGCTGGAACTCGGCCCCCTCCTCGGTGCGTCGGCGCAGGTAGAGGCCGATGCCCCCCATCGGGAGCGCGAGCCAGAAGAGGAGCCGCCAGCCCCACGACTCCCAGACCCCCTCGGGCAGCGCCGCGGACAGGCCCGTGGCGAGCACCGAGCCGACGAGGAACCCGACGAAGGTCATCGCCGTCAGCACCCCGACCGCACGCGCCTTCCCGCCCCGGGGTCCGTGCTCGTAGACGAACGAGATGGCCGTGGAGTACTCGCCCCCCGTGCCCAGCGACTGGATCAGGCGCAGCGCCAGCAGCAGGAGCGGCGCCGCGTACCCGATCGTCGCGTAGGTGGGGATCAGGCCGATCAGCGCCGTCGCGGTGCAGGTGATGACGATGGTCATCGAGAGGGCCTTCTTGCGACCCACCGTGTCGGCGATGTGCCCGAAGACGATCGTGCCCAGCGGCCGCGTGAGGTAGGAGATGGCGAAGACGGCGTACACGCTCACGAGGGCCAGCGCCCCCTCGCCCTCGGGGAAGAACTGGTCGGCGAGGAGCGTCGCCACGACGCCGTAGACGCCCCAGTCGTACCACTCCGCGAAGTTCCCCGCGGACGCGGCGATGATGGTGCGCCGCCGGTCGCGCTGGCTCTGGCCCGGGACGTCCCCGGGCAGGTCAGCGGGTGCGCTGCTCTGGCTGGTGGTGCTCATCGTGGATCCCCTGATCGTCGTTGACGGGGGCCGGGGCGTCGATCCCCAGCTCGGTGGCGAGTGCGGTGAGCGCGCCCGCTGTCGCGGCGGAGAGGGGGACGCCGCGCCGCGCGGCCTCCTCCAGCCGCAGCCGCTCGGGGTCACCGGGCGCGAGGACGCGCTCCGCGCCCTCGGCCGGCTCGCTCGCGCGCACGTGGTCGGCGATCGCCGTGGCTCGCTCGCGCACGCCCGCGGGGTCTCCGAACACGGCGGCGTCCACCACGAGGTAGCAGTTGCCGACCGTGACGTCGACGTCGGCGGACGGAGCCCCGCCGGCCCCGGTGAAGCCGCCGTGCCGGATGTCCTTCGACAGGTGGGCCCCGGTGAGGCCGGAGGCGAGCATCTCCACCATGAGGGAGAGCGCGGACCCCTTGTGGCCACCGCTCGCCAGCACGCCCCCGGCCAGCGCCGCGGCCGGGTCCTGGGTCGGGCGGCCCTCGGAGTCGACGGCCCACCCGGGGGGGAGCTCGCGCCCCTCCTGCTCGAAGACCTTGATCCGCCCGCGGGAGCTGACCGACTGGGCCATGTCGAGCAGCAGCTCGGGGTGCTCGGCGCCCGGCGCCCCGAAGGACATCGGGCTGTTGCCGATGCGGGGCCCGCGCCCGCCGAAGGGGACGACCGAGGGCGAGGTGCTGCTCATCGCCAGGGCGAGGAAGCCCTGCTCGGCCGCGTGCCGCGTGAAGAAGCCCGCAGCTCCGAAGTGCGCGACGCGCGTGACCCCGCCGAGGGCGATGCCGGTCTCCCGGGCCTTGGCCAGGAGGCGCTCCACCACGCGGATCCCGACGGGGGCACCGAACCCGCGGTCGGCGTCGACCAGCAGGGAGCCCGGCCCCTCGGACAGGTCCCGCTCGGCGGGGACGGGGTTCACCTGCCCGCTGCGGAGCTGCGCGACGTAGGGCTGCAGCCGGGTGAGCCCGTGGGTCGAGACCCCGGTGGCGTCCGCCGTGGCGAGCGACTCGGCCAGCACCAGGGCGTCGGCCTCGCCCATGCCCGTCGTGACGAGCGCGGCGCGGGCGAGGTCGACCAGCGCCCCCAGGCCGTAGCGCGCCACGTCCTGGCCGCTCACGAGCGCCTCTTGCAGAAGAGGGTCGCGCCGGCGTCGAGCAGCTGCGCGTCCGAGTCGGCGAAGTCCGCGTAGTGGACGATCACCGCCTCCTGCGTCTGGGGCACCACGGAGGAGTGCGGGGTGTGCGCGATGACGGCGTGCACCAGGTCCTCGGGCAGGCCCGCCTCGAGCATCCAGTGCGCCCCGAGGAACCCGTGCTGGACGAGGCGGCCCGTCCTCGCCCACCGGCCGCCCCCCTCGGGCGCCGGCTCGAACTCGTGGAGCTTCGACACGTCGTGCAGCAGGGCGATCGCCAGCGTCGCGTCGCGGTCGACGGCGAGGCCGTGCAGGTCGGAGACGACGTCGGCCATCCGCCCGGCCATCTGCGTCACCGCGCGCGTGTGCACGACGAGCGTGCGCCGCACGGGCAGGTCCATCGACTTGGGCACGTCCTCGAGGCGCTCCCAGGCGCTCGACCGCCAGGCGCGGGCCCAGATGTCGAGGACGGACTGGCGCAGGGCCGGGTCGGAGATCTCCGCCGCCTCGGGGAGCAGCTCGGCGACGTCCTGCGTCGCCACGGGCTCTGACATGGTCATGGTGTTCCCAACTGTCGCCACTTTGCGGACATGGAGCGGGACAGTACGCAGTGTGGGTGGCCCGGGGCAACAGAGTGGCGACACTTCGTCCCCGCCTACGGTGTCGGGCGTGACGGAGCCCGCCCGACCGCCCGCCGGCCACGAGGAGGGGCCGATCGCGCACGCCCTCGAGGCGGCGCAGAGCACCAGCAGCCAGGGGGAGCTGGTGCGGCGCATGGTCGTGGACCTCGCGACGGAGATCATCGAGGGCAACCTGCCGGCGGGGCACCTGCTGACCTCGGTCGAGCTGGGGCAGCGCTTCGGCACGAGCCGCACCCCTGTCCGCGAGGCCCTGAGGGTCCTCCAGCAGGAGGGACTGGTCGAGATCGCCCCCCGGCGACGCCCCGCGGTCGCGTCCCTGTCGCTGCCCGAGCTCCGCGACGTCTACGAGATCCGGGCGAGCCTCTACGCGCTCATCGCCGCCGCCATCGTCGACCGCGCGACGGACGAGGACATCGGCAGGCTCGGGGCCCCCCTGGCGCAGATGCAGGAGGCGGCGCGGGCGGGCGACCTGCTCGCCTACTTCTACGGGACGGTCCGGTTCCGGCGCGTCGAGGCGGACATCTGCCCCAACCAGCGCGTCGGTGGCCTCATCGACTCGCTGGGCCTGCGCACGTACCGGCTGCGGCGCTTCGGCCTGTCCCTGCCCGGGCGCATGGAGGTGTCGGCGCGCGACTACACGCGACTGGTCGAGGCGTACCGGGAGCGCGACCGCGACCTCGCGATCGCCGTCACCCGCTCGCTCATGACCAAGGCGCTCGCCGCGATCGAGGCGAGCTGGGGAGAGCTCGAGGGCGGCGGTCGCCGTGCGAGCGGCGCCCTGGGGGACCCGGCCCCGCGCTGACGCGGGGGGCCGCGGGCGTCACCCCGCGCTGACGCGGGGGGCCGCGGGCGTCACCCCGCGCTGACGCGGGGGGCCGCGGGCGTCACCCCGCGCGGGAACACGGGCGCCGCGCCCGCCGTTGGGCCCACTGTCTTTGAACGTTGGAACATCTGCGCCGACAGGCGCGCAGGAGGCGGTCATGCAGTTCGGGGTCTTCACGGTCGGCGACGTCACGCCCGACCCGACGACGGGGCGCACGCCCACCGAGGGCGAGCGGATCGGCGCGATGGTCGCCATCGCCCGCAAGGCCGAGGAGGTCGGTCTCGACGTCTTCGCGACCGGCGAGCACCACAACGAGCCGTTCGTGCCCAGCTCGCCGACGACGATGCTCGGGTTCGTCGCCGCTCAGACCGAGCGCCTCCTGCTGTCGACCGCCACGACGCTCATCACCACGAACGACCCGGTGAAGATCGCCGAGGACTACGCGATGCTCCAGCACCTGGCGGGCGGGCGCGTGGACCTGACCCTGGGTCGCGGGAACACCGGGCCGGTCTACCCCTGGTTCGGCAAGGACATCCGCGACGGCATCCCGCTGGCGATCGAGAACTACGCGCTGCTGCGGCGGCTGTGGACCGAGGACGTCGTGGACTGGGAGGGGCGCTTCCGCACGCCGCTGCAGTCGTTCACCTCGACGCCGCGCCCGCTGGACGGCGTGCCGCCGTTCGTGTGGCACGGCTCCATCCGCAGCCCGGAGATCGCCGAGCAGGCCGCCTACTACGGCGACGGCTTCTTCGCCAACCACATCTTCTGGCCGAAGGAGCACTTCATCCGTCTGGTCGACTTCTACCGGCGGCGCTACGAGCACTACGGCCACGGCAGCGCCGACCAGGCCGTCGTGGGCCTGGGCGGGCAGGTGTTCGTCCGCAAGAACAGCCAGGACGCCGTCCGGGAGTTCCGGCCCTACTTCGACAACGCCCCCGTCTACGGGCACGGCCCGTCCCTGGAGGAGTTCACCGAGCACACCCCGCTCACGGTGGGGAGCCCGCAGGAGGTCATCGACAAGACGCTGACCTTCCGCGAGCACTTCGGCGACTACCAGCGCCAGCTGTTCCTCGTCGACCACGCCGGGCTGCCCCTGGACCTCGTGCTGGAGCAGATGGAGATCCTCGGGGAGGAGGTCGTGCCCGTGCTGCGCCGCGAGCTGGACGCGATGCGCCCGGCCCACGTGCCGGACGCCCCGACGCACGCCTCCCGGGTGGCCGCCCGCGACGCGGCCTCGAGCGCGGCCCCCACCCCGACCGCGCCGGTCGCCCCGACGCCTGCGACGGTGGCCTGATGGACCGCCGCTCCCTCGTCGTCCTGTCCGCCGGCCTCGGCCAGCCGTCATCGACGCGGCTCCTCGCCGACCGCCTCACCGCAGCGGCCCGGCAGGCGCTGGCCGGTCGCGGCGTGGAGGTGGACGTCACGCTCGTGGAGGTCCGCGACGTCGCCCGCGACCTCGCCGACCACCTCGTCGCCAACGCCACCTCCCCGGCGCTGCGCCGTGCGCTGGACGCCGTCGCGGCCGCCGACGCGGTCATCGCCGTGACGCCCGTCTTCGCGGCGTCCTACAGCGGCCTGTTCAAGACGTTCGTCGACGCGCTGGACCGGGACGCCCTGACCGGCGTCCCGGTGCTCGTCGGCGCGACGGCGGGCACGCAGCGCCACTCGCTCGTCCTCGAGCACGCCATGCGCCCGCTCTTCGCGCACCTGCGCGCGCTGGTCCTGCCCACCGCGGTCTTCGCCGCCCCCGAGGACTGGGGTGGCGACTCCCAGCCCTCCGGCGACGCGCTCTCGGCCCGGGTGGACCGGGCCGCCGGCGAGCTCGCCGAGGTCGTGGCGGGCAGGCCCGTCCGCCGGCCGCACGACCCGTTCGCGGACGCCCCGTCCTTCGCGGACCTCCTGTCCGGCCGCTGACGCACGTGGAGGTCCTCGTCGTCGGCGGGGGCCCGGCGGGCCTCGCCGCCGCGGTGGGCCTGCGGGCCGGCGGTCACGACGTCCGCGTGCTCGAGCGCGCCGGCGCCCTGCGCCGGGGCGGCGGCGCCGTGACGCTCACCAGCGGCGGCACCGCCGCCCTCACGGCGCTGGGCGTCCGCGTCGACGACCTCGGCCGGCACCTCGAGGTGCTCGAGAGCCGCACCGACGACGGGCGCCCGATGATGCGCGTGCGCCTGGGCGACCTCGGGCGCCAGGTGGGCAGCCCCACCACCAGCGTCCTGCGGCGGCGGCTGGTCGAGCGGCTCGCCGAGCGGCTCCCCGACGGCGCCGTCCGGCTCGGGACCCGCGTCGACGGCCTGGAGCCGCACCAGCGGCGCCCGCTCGTGCGGGTCACCACCGCGGGCGCGGCTGCCGAGCTGGCCGCCGACGTCGTCGTCGGGGCGGACGGCGAGCGCTCGCCCGTCCGGCGCTCCGTGCGCCCCGGCTCCGTGCCCGCCAGGACGGGGTGGACGACCTGGCAGGGGTGCTCGCGGGTCGACTCCCCCCTGGTCGACGGCGACCGCGTCCTGTTCATGACGGGCCCCGCCGGCTTCTGCGACCTGCAGCCCGCGGGCGAGGGCCTGCTCCAGTGGTCCTTCAGCACCCCTCCTGGCGCGGCGCCCGCCCCGGGCGCGCCCGACGCGTGGGTGGCGCTGCGGGAGCGGTTCGGCGGCTGGGCCGACCCCGTCCCCGCGGTGCTCGCGGCGGTGGCGGGCGACGAGATCACCGGGTGGCCGCACCGGCGCGCGCCCGTCCCCGCGGTGTGGGGCTCGGGCGCCGTCACCCTCGTGGGCGACGCCGCGCACGTGATGCCGCCGAGCCTCGGGCAGGGCGTGAACCAGGCCCTGGAGGACGCTCACGCGCTCGCCGGCGCCCTGCGCGGCGCGCAGGCGGCCCACGTCGTCGGCGCGCTCCGCGGCTACGAGGCCCGCCGCGCGCGCCAGGTGCGCCCCGTCGCGCGGCTCGCCGGCAGCGAGGGGGCCATCACCCACCGCGTCGTCAGCCGCGGCGTCATGAGCTCGCTGCCCGACAGCTGGGCGCTCGGCCTCTGGGGCGGCATGGTCGTCCGCAGCAGCGCCGCGCTCCGACGCTGAGCGGCGGACGAGGCGGAGCTCGCGGGCGGGCGCTGGGCCCGACCTCGGTGGCGGGGTGCGGCTCGTCACGCGGCTCGGTGCTGCGCCCCGCCTGCTGTCACCGCTCGACGGGGTAGGCGACGTAGGCGAGCCGGCGCCCGTCAGGGGCCCAGCTGGGCACGTTCAGGGTGCCCTGGCCGCCGAAGAGCTCGACGAGGTCGCGCACCGTGCCGTCGGCCTCACGGAGCCGGAGCACCACGTCGACGTCGGCGGGGTGGCCGACCGTGCCGCTCGGGAAGCTGACGTAGGCGACCCGCGTGCCGTCCGGAGACGGGTGCGGGAACCAGTTCACGCGCTCGTCGTCCGTGAGCTGCTCGACCGCGCCGCCGTCCAGGGAGGTCCTGAAGAGCTGCGCGTGCCCGGGCGCCGTGCTCGCCCGCTCGGAGTTGAAGTAGATCCACCGCCCGTCGGGGCTGAACTCCGAGCCGTCGTCGGGGAAGGCGTCATCGGTGATCTGCACGTCGGCCCCTCCGGCGGACGGGATGGTCCACACGTTCGTGCTGACGCCGCCGTCGCCGTGCCGGACCAGGCCGATGTAGGCGAGCGCGGCTCCGTCCGCCGAGACCCCGTGGAGGTAGTGGACGAAGTCCGGGCCCCGGTCGTTGGTGATCCGTCGCGGCGCACCTCCCTCCAGCGGCACGGCCCACAGGTGGCCGTCGTCGGCGGACACGAAGGCCGTCCGTCCGTCCGGGCTCAGGACGTGGTCGTTGTTGATCGGCGGGACGCCTCCCAGCGGCACCTCCTCCGGCTCGCTGCCGGGCGCGGGACGCACCCGGAACAGGCGCCCGTGGCCGTTCACCACGAGCCACCGGCCGTCGGCGCTCCAGTTGGGCGCCTCGAGGAGGAGCTCCGAGGACTCGTGCACGAGCTCGGTCGCGCCGGAGTCGACGTCGAGGGTGAGCAGCTGCGCCCGCTGGCCGGGCCGCGCGAAGGTGCGAGGGGGCATGCCTGTTCCTCCTGGTGGGTGGGCGCTGGCCGACGGGGACGGGTGAGCGCTGTGGTCGGATCCTCCCCGACGGCGGGTCGCCCGCCGCCGTCGCCACCCCGTCCCGGTCACCGTCCTCCGCGGGCCCGCGCCGGCGGGGCCGTCCGGGCTCCACCGGGTCCGGCACCGCCGCGTGCGCTCCCCGGACCGTCGTCCTACGGTGGCTCCAGGTCCAGACGCGCGGCCGCCCGGGGGAGGACGCACCGGCGGCACCTGAGGCCTCTGCCTCCCCTCCGCTGCACCGCCGTGGCTCGCGCCCGGCCGCAGCGCCTGGAGGAAGAGGGCGTCTGGGTGATCCCCGACGACGACCGGCACCACCCGCCGCGGTCCGCGGACGAGCTCGAGGACCCCTGGCCGCCCTGCGCCGAGATGCTCCTCGCGCGCCGGGTGGCCCGCGACGTCGTCGCCGACCGCGTCGCCGTCGTCCTGGCCGCCGGGCCCGAGCACGGCGCGGTGGTCCGCGGCTCCGACCCCGTCCTCGTCGTCCTGGGGGACATGGCCGAGACCGTCGGCCAGGGCCCCGCCCACGACGTGCTGGCCACGGGGAGGCCCAGCGCGGTGGAGGACCTGCACGCCGGCGCCTGGCGCTGGCCGCTGCTGGTGGGCACCTTCGCGGTGCCCGAGCAGCTGCGGAGCCTGCTCCTGCTGCCGCTGCGGGGCCAGGGCGGCCGCGACGACGGCCACGACGTCTTCGGCGTGCTCGTCCTGGCGCGTGACCGGCCGCTCCTGTTCACGCCCGCGCAGGTCACCACCGCGCTGCGCGGGTCCGCGCTCCTGTCGGCGATGGTGATGGCGCGCACCCTGGCGAGCGGCGACGGCGCCGCAGCGGGCGAGGACCTCGACTCCCTGCTGGACCCCCGCACCGACCTGGTCCCCCAGGCCGTCGGCGTGCTGGCGCAGCGCCACGGGCTCACCGGCGACGACGCCCACCGGCAGCTGCAGGCCACGGCCTTCGCGGCGGGCCGGACGACCCAACACTGCGCGCAGCTGCTGCTCGAGCAGATGCGGTGAGGGCTCGCTGCACCGCACCTGGCGCCGCGAGCTGGTCCAGGATGAGGCCGTGGACCCCCACCTGACCACCCGCGACCACCCCGAGGCCGCCGGGGCGCGCCCCGGCTCTCCCGTGGGCGGCGGGACCGCCGCGCGCGGTCGGCCGTCCCCGCAGAGCACCGGTGCGGTGGGCGACGGCGAGGACCTCGCCCACCGGCTCTCCGAGATGGCCCGTGACCTGCAGAGGACGCCCGAGCCGTCGGAGGTGATGGTCCGCGTCGTCCGCGCCGCCGTCTCGCTGGTGCCCGGGGCCCAGGGCGGGTCGATCAGCCTCGTGCGCGCCCGTCGCCGCATCACCCCGGAGGGCCCGACCGGGGACCTGTCGGTGCTGTTCGACCAGCTGCAGGAGGAGACCGGCGAGGGACCGTGCCTGGACGCGGCCTTCGAGCATGAGACCGTGCGGGTGCACGACCTGGCCACGGAGGAGCGCTGGCCCGCCCTGGCCCGCCGCGCCGCCCAGGCCGGCATCCACGGCGCCCTGTGCCTGCAGCTCTTCGTCCAGGGTGACGACCTCGGCGCCCTCAACCTCATCTCCCGCGAGCCGGGCGCCTTCGACGACGAGTCCGAGCAGGTGGCGCTGCTGCTGGCCAGCCACGCCGCCGTCGCCGTCTCCGACGCCCTGCAGCTGGAGGGCACCGCCCGCGCGCTGATCAACCGCGACCTCATCGGCCAGGCGAAGGGCGTCCTCATGGAGCGCTTCAAGGTGACGCCGCAGCAGGCCTTCGACCTCCTCGCGCAGGCGTCCCAGCACACCAACCGCAAGCTCCTCGACGTCGCCGAGGAGCTCACCACCACCGGCCGCCTGGGCCCCTGAGGAGGACCGGGGAGCTCCGGGGGCCCGGAGGAGCAGGGCGGCCGCGCGGGTCCGCACGAGCCCGGGGCGGCCGGTCCTCCTACGCCTGCGCGACGCCCAGGTGCTCGCGCAGGAAGGCGACCATGGCGAGGTCGTCGTCGATCCCCCCGCCCTCGTGGCCGTTGAAGGGCCAGACGGCGATCTCCTTGGGGCCGCCGTAGGCGTGGAAGGCCCCGAAGACGGTGGACGGCGGCACGACCGAGTCCATCAGCGCCGCCGAGAAGCGGGCGGGCGCCCGGCCCCGCCGGGCCAGGTTGACGCCGTCGAAGTGGGAGAGCACGTCCAGCACGACGTCCACCTGGTCGCGGTGGGTGGCCAGGTAGGCGGCGATCTCGGAGAAGGGCGCGTCGTCGGTGGTCGTGACGGCCCGGGGGAAGTCGCAGAGGAAGGGCACCTTCACGGCCAGCGCTGCGACGTCGGGGACGAGAGCTGCGGCGGCCAGGGCGGCCCCGCCGCCCTGGCTCGTGCCGACGACCGCGACCCGCTCGGGGTCGACGGCGTCCAGGGTCCGCGCGGCGTCCACGGCGCGGGCCGCGTCGGTGAGCAGCCGCCGGTAGTAGTAGGTCTCGCGGCTGGTGATGCCGCGCGTCATCACGCCGGGGACCTGCGGGCCGGCCGGGCCGCTGTCGGGCGTGTCGCCGCGGCTCCACCCGGACCCCTGGCCGCGGGTGTCCATGTGCAGGTGCGCGAAGCCGGCGCTCGCCCAGAGCAGCGACTCCTCCGGCGCGCCCCGTCCGCCGCCGTAGCCGACGTACTCGACGACGACCGGCAGCCGCTCCTGCTCGCGCAGCGCCGGCGCCGGCAGGCGCAGCCAGGCGCGCACGGGCTCGCCGCCGAAGCCGGGGAAGGTGACGTCGTGCACCTCGACGGTGCGCAGGCACGTCTCGACGGGCGCGGTGCGCACCCGCCCGCCGGCCGTGCGGGCCTCGGCGAGCGTCCGGGCCCAGAAGGCGTCCAGCCCCTCCGGGTCGGTCTGGCTGCTCCGGTACTCCCACAGCTGGGCCTCGGTCAGGTCGGTGAGCACCCGCGCATCCTCCGCCCGCCGGGGCCGCCGCCGGGCGCGCCGCGCCGGGCGCCGGGGGCGGCGCCTCAGCCGCGCAGGCGGCTGGTCACCAGCAGCGCGTCGTGGTCGGAGTACGTCATCGGCAGCACCTCGGTCGAGAGCGGGGCCAGCGACGACAGCGTCCCGCTGACGTGCTGGATGCCGGCCAGCTGGCCCGCGGCCGCGTCCGTGCGCGTCCACGCGCCCGTCGGGGCGCAGTCCGTGCGGCGGTTGACGTCACCGGACACGAGCACCGGTCGGCGCAGGCCCTGGGCGGCCATGACGTCGGCGAGCTCGCGGCACTGGGCGTCCTGGTTGGCGGTCGCCTCGGCGGAGCCCGCCACCGCGAGGTGCGTCGTGCAGGCGGTGACGTCCTCCGTCGTCGTCACGCACAGCCAGCGGCGCTCCTCCGACCCGAGCTGGGAGGCGTAGGGCGCCTCCTCGCGCGAGACCTGCGCGGCGCGCGTCAGGACGGCGTTCCCGAAGACGCCGCGGCCCTCGGGCGTCCGGCACGGCAGCGGCGCACCGCGGTAGATCACGGTCGCGAACGCCACCTCGTACCCGGTGGCCTCGCCGAGGCGCTCGACGTCCCCGCTGCAGGCCTCGTTGAGGGACACCACGTCCGGCGCGTGCTCGCGCACCCGGTCGACGGCCTCGTCGACGACGGCGGGGTACTCGGTGGCCCCGAAGCACCCGGCGTAGCCGGACAGGCACAGGTTCATCTGGAGCAGCGACACCTCGCGCCGCGGCTCGGCGGAGGCGGGGGGCGCCACCACGGCGCAGGCTGCGGCGAGCGGCACCAGCGCGGCGAGCAGCGACCAGGGGCGGCGGTACCGGGGAGTCGTCATAAGCGCGCAGCGTGGAGCGCGCACGGCCACGCGCGGGCGAGCGGGCGCGGTCGGGGAGGCGGCGGTCCGGTGAAGAGCACGAGAGGACGAGAGGACGAGAGGACGAGAGGACGAGCGTCACGCGCGGCGAGCGCGCGCGGC
>Ga0210040_10001853_pt1 | contig 30928 bp, 29 predicted proteins | sample CryGeyCG12114_NA_FD_185462 | JGI IMG/M metagenome (GOLD analysis project Ga0210040, IMG submission 185462) | Groundwater microbial communities from aquifer - Crystal Geyser CG19_WC_8/21/14_NA (SPAdes) (version 2) | ecosystem: Environmental > Aquatic > Deep subsurface > Groundwater | place: USA...
GCCGTGGTGCACGAGGCCTGCTACGCCGACGGCGCGACGACCGCGTGGTCGGCCGACCGCACCCGGCCCGCGGCCTTCGACGACGACCCGACGCTGCTGTTCGGCGAGCACGTGCACCCGTGGGTGCTGGACGACGTCGCCGCGCTGGCCCCGCTGCGCTCGGCGGCGCTGCTGCTGGCGGACCACCCGTGGCCGCGGCTGTACGACCCGGCGCAGCTCGCGGTCAACGACGTGCCGGTCGCGGCCGCCGTCTACGCCGAGGACCCGTACGTGGACGCCGGCTTCTCCCTGGAGACCGCGCGGGCCGTGAGGGGCGCGCGGGTGTGGCTGACCAACGAGCTGCTGCACAACGGGCTGCGCGCCGACGGTGCCCGGGTGCTCGACCGGCTGTTCGCCATGGCGCACGGGCGAGCCTGACCGCAGCGGCGCCGTCGTCGGCCCCTCGACGCATCTGCGGACGCCGCCCGGTCAGGTCCCGGGGCCGCCGATCCCCGCATCGTAGGCGGCCACGATCGCGCCCGCGCGGTCGCGCACGCCCAGCTTGGCCAGCAGCGCCGAGACGTGGGACTTCACGGTCCGCTCGCCCATCCGCAGGTCGAGCGCGATCTCGCTGTTGCTCGCCCCCCGGCACACGAGCCGCAGCACGTCGAGCTCGCGCGGGGTGAGGCGCTCCAGCGCCCGGGCGCCGGTGGCGGACGCCGGCCGCGCCCGCGTGCGGTCGCGCGCCCGGTCGAGCACGCGCGGCAGCACCCGGGGGTCGAGCCACGCGCCGCCGCCGGCGACCGCGCGGGCGGCCTCCACGAGCAGCTCGGCGGGGCTGTCCTTGAGGACGAAGCCCGCGGCGCCGGCGTCCAGCGCGCCCCACAGCACGTCGTCGTCGTCGAAGGTCGTGAGCGCGAGCACCGGGGGAGCACCGGGCTCGGCGCGCAGCCGGCGGGTGGCCTCCGGGCCGTCGACGCGGGGCATCCGCACGTCGCACAGCACGAGGTCGGGGCGGTGCAGGCGCACGGCGGGCAGCACGCCCTCGCCGTCCTCGCACTGGGCGACGACGGTGAACCCGGGCTCGGAGCCGAGGACGAGCGCGAGCCCGGAGCGGACCATCGCCTGGTCGTCGGCCAGCACGATGCGCACCTCGTTCACGCCGCACCCCCGGCCGTGACGGGTTGCCGCACGGCGCTGGTCAGCGGGAGGCGGCACGCCACCACCCAGGCGCCGTCCTGCGGCCCGCTGGACAGCGCCCCGCCCAGCGCCGCGACGCGCTCGCCGAGCCCCAGCAGGCCGTAGCCGCCGGTGCTCTGCGCGGCGGGCGCGGCGCCGGTCGGGCGCTCGTTCGTGATCCGGGCCACGACGCCGGTCTCGGCGACCGCGACGTCGACGGTCACCGGCGTGCCGGGCGCGGCGTGGCGGGCGGCGTTGGCGAGGGCCTCCTGAACGACCCGGTGCAGCGTGACCCGCACGGCCAGCGGCAGCGACGCGGGGTCGCCGGCGGTGCGGGAGACGACGTCCAGCCCGGCCGCGCGGTAGCCGTCGGCGAGCTCGTCGAGGTCGAGGGAGAGCACGCGGGGCTCGACGTCGTCGTCGCGCAGCAGGCCCACGACGCCGCGGATGCCGTCCAGGCTCTCCCGGCACACGCGCTCGGCGTCGGCCAGCGCGCTCTCCGCGGCGGTCGGGTCGGCGCGCAGCACCCGCCGGGCGCCGCCGACGTGCAGGACGACGACGGTGAGGGAGTGGGCGACGAGGTCGTGGACGTCGCGGGCGATCCGGTGCCGCTCCTCGCGCGTGGCCGCCTCGGACAGCCGGGCGTCGGCGGCGCGCAGGTCGTCGGCCAGGCGCGTCGCCCGGTGGACCATCAGCCCGACGAGCACGCCCAGGACGTTGCCGAAGGCGAAGTAGACGGAGCCGATGTCGTCCGTGCCCTGGGGAACGACCAGCGGAAGCAGGGGCAGGGCCACCGCGGCGGCCGTGGTGGCGGCGACCAGCGCGGGGCGGTCCGCTCGGCTGCCGATCCAGCTGGAGGCGGCCGTGGTGAGGAACAGGGCTCCGCCGACGTGCGTCGCCGACAGCACGACCGGCACGACGGGGGCGATCGACAGGACGGCGAAGAGGCCCAGTGGAAGGGACCTGCGCGCGACCAGCAGCGCCCACGGCACCAGCGCGAGCGCCACGCAGGCCAGGAGCAGCGGCGTCCGCGGGCCCTCGGCGACGGCCATCGCGGCGGCTCCTGCGGCGACGGCGGCGTAGGAGAGGTCCGGGGTGCGGGTGGCGGTCGTCCCGCTCGCTGCTGCGTTGCCCGCTGCTGTGCCCGGTGCGGCGGCGACTGCCATGCCGGGGAGGCTAGCGGCGGACGCCGACCGCGCGGGCCCGCCGCGAGGGCGCGCTCGGCCTCGTCCTGGAGGCCGAGGACGACGCGTCCTGCGGGCCGATGACGGTCCACCGGCCGGCGTCCAGCCTGGGCGCATGACCTCCACGACCGCCGCGCCCCCCGCCCCGCGCGCCCAGCCGGCGGGACGGCGTCCTGGCGCCTGGCTCGCGCCGCGCACGGTGCTCGCCGGGGGAGCTGCGCTCAGCGCGCTGTTCCTCGCCGTCGCGCTCGTCGGCCTGCTCGTCGACGACCGCGTGATCACCGGCGTGCCCGCGTGGCTGAAGCCGGCGAAGTTCGGCGTCTCGATCGTGGTCTACCTGCTGACGCTGCGCTGGGTGCTCTCGCACGTGCAGGGGCACCGGCGGACGGTCGGCCTCATCACCGGCGTGGTGGTCGTGGCGCTCGTGGTCGAGCTCGCCGTCATCGGCGGGCAGGTGGTGCGCGGGACGACGAGCCACTTCAACTTCTCGACCTCGCTGGACGGGGCGCTGTTCTCGCTGATGGGCGTGATGATCTCGCTGGTGTTCCTCGCCACCCTCGCGGCCGGCGTCCTCGTGCTGCGGCGTCGCGGCCTGGACGCCGGGCTGGCGGCGGGGCTGCGGTGGGGGATCGGGGTGTCGCTGGTCGGGATGGCGCAGGCGGGGCTGATGATCGCGAACACGGGGTCCAGCCCGAGCGGCGGCCACACCGTCGGAGCGCCCGACGGCGGGCCGGGGATGCCGCTGACCGGCTGGAGCCTCGCGCACGGCGACCTGCGGATCGGCCACTTCGTCGGGCTGCACGCGATGCAGCTGCTCCCGCTGCTCGCCTGGGTGCTCGCGACGCGCACCGGGCTGGGCGAGCGCTCGCGGGCGCGGCTGGTGCGGGTGGCGGGCGTCGCGACGCTCGGACTGGTGGTGCTGCTGTCGTGGCAGGCGCTGCGCGGCCAGGCGCTGCTGCAGCCGGACGCCGCGACGCTCCTCGCCCTGGCCGGGCTCGGCGCGGTCACGGCGTCCGGTGTCCTTCTGGTGCTGCGGCGGCGCGCCTAGCCCTGAGCGGGCTCGTCGCGCCCGTGCACCTGAGCCGGCGGGTGCGTGGCCTCGACCGCGGTGAAGGGCTCGAGGATCCGGTAGGTGTGCACCGCGCCGCGCGGCACCACCCAGGAGTCGCCCGGCTCCAGGCGCACGACCTGGCCCTCGCTGTGCAGCTCGGCGCGGCCGGCGATGACGTAGCCGACGGTCTCGTACTCGCGGGCGACCTCGGGGTCGGGCTCGCTCGGCGGCTGCTCGCGCCACATCCGCATGCTGACGCTCGTGCCGCTGGCCAGGTGCAGCTGGCCCATCGCGCCGCGCGGGGACCGGTCGCCGTACACCTTGATGATCGTCGTGTCGCCCATGACGGCGACGGTAGCCGCGAGCACCGGAGGCCGCCTGGGCGCGGCGCGTCCTCCTCCTGCCGTGCGCGGTGCCGACGTACTGTCGCCACGCCGGCTGCGCGCGAGCAGCTGGACACCCAGAGCGAGGAACCCCATGAGCCACGGCGACTTCGACCAGCAGGCGCAGCGCGAGCCACAGGCGCCGCCCGCGGCGGGAGCATCGGGGCAGGCGATGGTGCCCGTCCCCTACACCGGGCAGCCCAGCGCGACCGGCGCGCCGTACCCGCCCTCGTACCCGGCGGTCCCGTCGCCGTACAAGGACACGACCGTGGCGTACCTGCTGTGGTTCTTCCTCGCCGGCTTCGGCGCCCACGCCTTCTACCTGCGCCAGCCCGCCAAGGCGGTGACGATGCTGCTCCTCACCCTCGTCGGCTGGGCCACCGTGTGGATCCTCGTCGGGATCCTCCCGCTGCTCGCCGTGGCGATCATCTGGATCGTCGACGCGTTCCTCATCCCCGGGCGGGTGCGGATGCTGAACCTGAGGATCGGCTCCGTCAACGCCGCAGCCGCCGCTCAGCTCGGTCACCGCCCGTACTGAGCCAGTTGGCGCTGTCCGGCGACTTCCCTGACTTCGAGATGGACGCTCGGCACGCCCATGGGCCCCAGGAGCGTGCGGAAGGTCCATCTCGAGACCTGCAAGACCGTCGGTAGATCCACGTCCCCGGCCGGGCCGGGGGACTCGCCCGCCGGCTCCCACCGTCCGTGCATGCGAAAGCGCATGCATTCCCGATAGGCTGAGCTCTGTGACGACGTCCGTGCGAGTCAGTGACGCCACTCGGGCACGAGCCGCCTCCCTCGCGGCGGCTTCTGGCCGCAGCATCGGTGAGGTGGTGGAGCAGGCGCTGGACGCCTACGAGCGCGCGCTCTTCTGGAAGCAGACACGGCAGGCGCTGGCGACCGTGGTCGAGGACCCCGACCAGGACGCCGCGGCGTGGGAGCGCACGGTGCGCGACGGCCTCGACCGTGACTGAGGCCCGGCGCGGCGAGGTGTGGCTGATCGACCTGGGGGAGCCGCTAGGGCACGAGCAGGGATGGCAGCGGCCCGCGCTGGTCGTGTCGTCCGACGGGTGGAACCGCCACGCCACCACCTGCACCGTCCTGCCGATGGCTCGCACCCGCCGCGGCCTGCCGACGCGGGTGGAGGTCGAGCCGACTCCGGCCAACGGTCTGGACGAGACCTCCTACGCACGGTGCGAGGACGTCCGAGCGGTGAGCGAGGAGCGGCTGGTGCGCCGTCTCGGCGCCGTCGACGCGGTCGTGCAGCTCGCGGTCGCGCGAACGCTGCGGACGTTCCTCGAGCTTTGACGCCGGCACTCCTTCTAGGCATCACCGAGCGCCTTCGGCCGCCTGGACGTGGCCGACCAGCACCTCGAACGTGCGCAGGTCGACGATCCGGGTGCCGAGCTCGAGCGCGGTGCGCGCCTTTCCGGTACCGGAGTGGGCGTCGTCGGTGACCAGGGCCGCCGTCCGCCGGGACACCGCGCTGGTCACCCGCAGCCCGGCGTCGCGGGCGCGCCGCTCCAGCGCCGCCCGCCGCTCGGCGCCCCCGCCGGTGAACGCCACGGCGTCGCCGACGTGCAGCGGCTCGCCCGCCGTCCACCCGTCGGGCAGGGCGGTGGTGGACGCCGACAGCTCGCCGGCCCGCTCGGTGCGGGCGTCGCCGAGCACGGACGTCACCTCGGCCGCGTCGAGGCCGAGCGCTGCAGCGGTGGCGGTCAGGTCGGCGCGCTCGGCCCGGCTCAGCACGCCGTCGGCGACGGCCGCGCGGGCGAGGGCGAGCAGCGTGCCGCGGTGGGCGGCGTGCACCTGCGCTCGGGTCAGCCCGCTGCGATGCGCTGCCTCGACGAGCTGTTCGACCTCGGCGTCGGTGAGGACCCCGTCGGCCATCGCTGTGGCGAGCAGCTCCAGGTAACCGGCCGCCTCGGGCAGCGGCAGGTCGGAGGAGTCCAGCGGGAGCTCGGCGAGCAGGGCGGCGAGGCGTCCGGGCGCGGCAGGCTGGGCGCGCGCGGCGCGGTCGTCCAGCGCTGCCCGGGGGAGCGGGATCCGCAAGCCCGGAGGCGCGGGCACCGCCGGGCCCGACCGCTGCGGCCAGGCCAGCTGCGCGGCGGACCGCAGGAGCGCGTCGGTCCCTGAGGCCGTGGCCGTGGGCGCCCGCAGGTACCAGGCGAGGAGGCCGGCGGTGGCGGTCGCGTCGGCCAGGGCCGCGTGGGCGCCGTCCAGGTCGACCCCGGCGGCGGCGCAGCAGTCGGCCAGGCGACGGCGGCCCAGGTGCGGCAGGTGGTGATGGCTGTGCTCCAGCGTGCACAGGTGCGGCACGTGCGGAGCGCTCACCCCGGCGCGGGCGAGCTCGGTGCGCAGGAACGGCACGTCGAAGGCGGCGTTGTGCGCCACGAGCACCCGGCCGGCCAGCAGGGCGACGAGAGTGTCGGCGAGGTGCTCGAAGCGCGGGGCGCCGCGGACGTCGTCCGGGCTGATGCCGTGCACGTGCTCCGGACCGGTGGAGGCGCGGCCGGGGTGCACCAGGCTCGTCCAGCGCTCGCCGAGGCGGCCGGTGGCGTCGACGTGGATGACGGCCACCTCGACGATGCGGTCGCGCGCCGGGGAGAAGCCGGTCGTCTCCAGGTCGAGGACGGCGAAGCCGCCCGCGGGGGCCGGTGAGGGTGAGTCCTGGTGCCGCGCCGGGGTGGCGTGCCGCAGCCGTGAGAGCAGTCCCATGGCGCCTCCTTCCAGAGGCCCCCAGCCTCGCTCACCGCTGGGTGACGTGGGGGCGGTTCGCCGACGGCCGGCGGCTCGAGCCTCACCCGTCCTCAGGAGCCAGGCGGGCGCCCACGGCGCGTGCCGCCGTCCGCAGGCGCTGGTCCCAGACGGCGAACAGGCACTGGTCAGCGCTGACGGCGAGCAGGCTCGCCAGGTGCACCGCGTCGGCGCCCCGCAGGGCGTGCTGGGCGGCCAGCTGCCCCGCGGAGGCGCTGACCCGCTCGGTCAGCTCGACGGCGCGGGTCGCCGCCCAGTAGGTCTCCCAGGCGGCCTCCGCGTGAGCCTGGTCCGGGGGAGACAGGCGGTGGTCACGCCCAGCGGCGGCGAGGGCGGCCCGCACCTCGGGGTAGGCCAGGCGGCTCGACACCGCGGCGTCGCACCCGTCCCACAGGCAGCGGCGAGGTCGCTGCCCTCCTCCTCGACGAGCAGCCTCACGAAGGCGCTGCTGTCGAAGTAGACGATCGCCATCGCGGTCAGCGCCGCTGCTCGCCGATCAGGTCGGCCACGGGCCCGCTGGCCGTGACCCGCGTCGCCCCGCGGGCGGAGGGACGCGCGGCGCGCGGGGGCGCGCTGATCACGCCGCGCCCGGCGAGCTCCTCCAGCAGCGGCGTGGACTCGACCGGGACCAGTCGCGCGACCGGAGTGCCCCGGTCGGTGACGACGACCTCGGTCCCCGACCGGACCCGATCGATCCAGCTCGACAGCTCAGCTCGCAGGGTGCTGACCGCCACGTCCATGGCCCGACTGTACGTCCGTTCAGTCGCCAGATGTACAGACGAAGCGGAGCGACGCCGCTCTTCACCCGCCGCGGACGAACGGTCACTTCAGTTCTCGCCGGGCTGGCGGTGCGCCGGCGGCCCTAGCCTTCGGTCATGACGACGACGTCAGACCTGCTCCGCGCCCTCGTGGAGGCGGTCATCCCCGCCGACGGCCTGCCGTCCGCGGCCGAGACCGGGGTGGCCGAGGCGGTGGTGGCCCTCCTCGCCGCCGAGCGGCCCGAGTGGCAGCCGCGCCTGGACGCCGAGCTGGCGCACGTGAAGGCGGCCGCGCTCGCGGGCGGCGGCTCGTTCACCGCGCTGGACGACGCCGGCCGGCTCGCCGTCCTCGACGCTCTGGTCGACGACCCCGACCACCGCTGGTTCTGCACGCTCGTCGGGGACCTCTACTACGCCGACCCCGCGACGCCCGGGTCGGCCGCTCCCGCGGTGTGGGACAGCGTCGGCTGGCGGCGCGGCGTCAGCGTGGACGACGTCGACACGTCCGTGCTCGACCTGCCCGCCTCGTCCTTCGCCCGACCCGAGGCCCTCGCGGACGCGTACGACGCCGTCGTCATCGGCGCGGGCGCCGGGGGAGGGGTCGCGGCGGCGGAGCTCGCGGCGTCCGGGCGGCGGGTGCTGCTCGTCGAGCGCGGGGACTGGCCGAGCACGGCGTCCCTGGGCCGCGACCACCTGCGGACGCCGCGCGCGTCCACCGGGCTCGACCCGCTCACCGGCCCGCGCGGCTTCGACGACCCGCGGACGGTGGCGCTCGGCATCCCGCGGCAGGTGTGGCCCGGGGACGGCGCGTGGGGCGCGAACGCCATGACGGTCGGCGGGGGCACGCGGATCTACGGCGCGCAGGCGTGGCGGTTCAGCCCCGACGACTTCGCCATGGCCACGCGCTACGGGGTGCCGGAGGGCAGCGCGCTCGCGGACTGGCCGATCACCTACGACGACCTCGAGCCGTACTACAGCCGGGCGGAGGTCGAGCTCGGCGTCAGCGGCGCCGCGGGCGGCGACCCGTGGGCGGGGCCGCGCACGGTGGACTACCCGATGCCGCCGGTGCACGAGACGGTGCAGTCGCGGCTGCTGGCGGACGGCGCCCGGGCGCTGGGGTGGTCGACGGTGCCGGTGCCGCTGCTGGTCAACTCCCGGCCGTACAACGGGCGGGCCGCATGCGTGCACTGCGCGCAGTGCATCGGCTTCGCCTGCCCGGTCGACGCCAAGACCGGCACCCACAACACCGCGCTGCGCCGCGCGCTGGCGACCGGGCTGTGCACGCTGCTGCCGTCCGCGCGGGTCGAGCGGCTCGTCACCGACCTATTTGGTCGCGTGGTCGGGGTGGCGCTGGTCGGCGGCACGGGTGCTGCGGTCTGGCGGGCGACCGTGTCGACCGGCGAGGTCGTGCTGTCGGCCGGGGCGATCGAGAGCGCGCGGCTGCTGCTGGCGTCCGCGTGCGACTCCGAGCCGGACGGGCTGGGCAACGGCACCGACCAGGTCGGGCGGCACCTGCAGGCGCACCTGTACGCCGGGGCGTCGGCGCTGTTCCCCACCGACGTCGTGGACCTCGTCGGGCCCGGGCCGGCGATCGCGACGTGCGACTTCCGGCACGGCAACGACGGCATCGTCGGTGGCGGGATGCTCGCCAACGAGTTCGTCCCCACGCCGGGGCTGACGCGGCGCTACCTCACCGAGGTCGGGTTCATCCCGCCGCACGGGCTGGACGCCGTCCGCGGGCTGCGCGAGCAGTCGGCGCGGATGGTGCGGGTCATGGGCCCGTTCCACGAGGTGACGAGCACGGACTCGCGGGTGCGACTCGACCCCTCGGTGGTCGACGGGCACGGCAACGCGGTGGTCGCGCTGTCCGGGGCGCTGCACGCCGAGGACCTGCGCGGCCAGGCCTTCATGGCCGAGCGGGCGGCGGAGTGGCTGACGGCGAGCGGGGCGGCGCGGGTGCGGCAGATGAGGCTCGGGTCGCTGACGTCTGGGCCGAGCGCCGGGCAGCACCAGGCCGGCACGTGTCGGATGGGCACCGACCCGGCGAGGTCGGTCACCGACCCGTACGGGCGGGTGTGGGGGCACGACAACCTGCGGGTCGTCGACGCCTCGACGCACGTGACGAACGGCGGGGTGAACCCGGTGCTGACGGTGCTGGCGAACGCGCTGCGGGTGGCGGAGCACATGGTCCGCGGGGCGACGACTGGCGCGTCTGCTCAGTCATCCTGGCCGGGGTCGTGGGCGGTGCCGATGAGTCACGAACGCTAGGGGTGTGCCCTGGGAACGACGGCGTTCTGGCTGCCATTCGACAGGTGGCAAGCCAGCGGGCTACCACTGCGTTAAGCGGCCGCGACGCCCAATTTCTCCTATTGCGATGAAAGTCATCCTTGTAAGCTCGTTGAGCGAGCCTTCATTTTGCGGCAACTGATGGACAGCAGTGGGAGATCGACCCCGAGCCGCGGCGTGACTGGACCACCCAGGCTGAGGTTGATGTCGGCGACCGGCCAGGGATCACGACCAGTGGGCCTCTCCGAACCACGCCTCGGGCTGCGCGTCAGTCATGAAGCGCTGTCCCGCACGGCGACGGCTAGATGGCGATGTCGGCGGGCGGAGGCAGCCGTTGATGATGCGCCGTTGCCTGTGTCATAGGAGATCGCTGATCGGACACATGAACCTTTGCCGGACGGCGGGGGCGTGAGGAAGCGCTGGAGCGAAGGTGCTGCCTGGCCATCCGGACGCGGTCGGTGATCGCTGCGCGGAGACCTACGTGGAGGCGCATGGGCGTCCAGCTCCACGAGTAGGCCGCGCCACGAGACAGTCGTGGATCGGCGTGAAAGACTCCGCACATCAACGACTCAGGAGGCCTGCCATGTTAATTGACGTGCTCCGCTCCGTTCTTGGTGAGGAACCTTCTGATCGAGCACTGTGGACTGCCACCCGCGGGAAGGGAGCTTCTGCCAGATTGGCACAGCGCGTCCTCGATGCATACAAAAGCGATAGCGTTGACCCGGTGCCCGCCAAAGATCGGGACCATTTTCGTCCCGCCTTTTTAAGTGACTACTCGGGTCGCTCTTCTACCCCTTATGACCGGGAATTTGTATTTGTTGAGCGGGCATTGTGCTATGCGGACAGTGTTGCAGTGGAGGACGATCTCGCGCGCTGGGAATCATTGGCGGCAACTGATGAAGGGACTTTGGCTTTTGAGTGGAGCTCCGGCTTCGCCGACTGCGACAACTCTACCTGGACTTTGCGTCGAATCGCTAAGTACGGATGGCTTGAAGAGGCGGGCCTGCTGTACTACGTTGACCCGCCAACTCGTAAAGATGTCGCCGATATTCGTTCAGGAGTCGAGGAAGACGCGATCGAAGAGCTTGCCGAACTTGTTATGGAGCGCAAGCAGTACACGCGCGAGATTAGCGTGCATCCGAGCGTTCTCGCCGGGGACCTGACGATGTGGTTGCGGGAATTTTATGCACTTCTTGAGCACTGCAACAATCTTGAAAACAACATCGACTTATATCTGCCTAGCTGGTTCGCGGGCCCGGAACTGCTCAACTGGTGGTTGATGCGATCGCTCGCGTGGACCGAGCAAACGACGGCACTTGTCATGGACCATTCTTCTCTAACCGATCTTATAGTGCTGCCGGCGGTTCCTGACATGTCCATCCACGACCTTGATCGATCGACGGTGCTTCGCATGCGAGACGGGTTGGGCCTAAATCGCTGGCGCGAGGATTTCCGGGAGGCCCTCGCTGAGTTGCATAACGGTGAAGACGTCACGGCGCGTGCCAGCTTTCGCCGCAAGCTCCATGAAGCTAAGGGTCGACTCGAGCGGGATGTCGCCAGCGATAAACGACTGGGGCCCCGGCTAAGTGGAACGGTCACCGCCGGGTTAGCGTCCGGTTCTGTGGCGGCCGTAACAGGACAAGACGTGCTGGCGACGACGTTAATCGGTGCGGCACCTGCCGGTGTGGCCGTGATGCAAGAGTTGTATAGGTGGCTCACGGCAGTCTCGCATTCGAACGTCACCGAGCCTGTCTATCGGCTGTTCATGGACGGCAACCAGCGCCATTCTTCTGGGGCGGTGGACATGCGATCTGCGCCCTCGATCATGGGATTGGACAGTCGCGGCCGGCCTTTCCACCACGACCTTTTCGAAGGGCTTTAATGAGTGAGAACCGCTACTCGACCACGGAGGCCTGGAGGCTTCGAGGGGGAGTCATGGGATTCCCGATCGCGGGAGTGGCCTTTGCGGTCGATATGCTCGGAGCGGCAGGTGCGGCAGAATGGCTTGGTTTTCGGCGTTGCCAAGTGGGTGCGCCCACAGAGATTGTAGAAGGGGATCTTGTTGCGGACGTAAGCAATCCGTTCGAAATTCGCTTGTTTCTCCGCCGGACATTAGGGGAGGTCGAGGAGGTTCGGGAGCTGCCCCAGCCGGTTGCCTCGCTTAGCTTTGCCAACCCGCACTCGACGGGCTGGGTGACCGAACTGGCCGAACAAGGCCTGATTGTCCTGTCTGCCCACGAAGATCTATTTCTGGCCTCTTCGGTTTATCGTTCCGAGTATCCCGTCGGCGAGTTAGCGGCTGCTCGGTTCACAAGCCAGTGCCTTGTCGCACTGGCGCCCCTGATGCTGTGGCGTCTACCTGACGGTTCGGCCTCTGTGCATGGTCCGCTACACCTCTACGGTGAGGACAAATCAGCCAACGTCTCGAGGCATCGACCTCAGGGAGACAGTGATTCAAGCATCTAGGAAAACGCGAGCGTTGTGACGTCACTCCAGAGCCCCACATGAGCATTACGGTCTACCTCCGAACGATGCCAGGGCAGGCAGCGTGAGCTCACAATCCAGGTCGCTTGGCTCCTCAGTTCTCGTCAGATTCGCCGCGAGCGTCGGGCATGGCTGGCTTGGCGCACGGAGCTGGCGGCTGATCGCTTGGTGGCAACACCAGGTCTCCAGGCAGCGTTGCTGGCGACCGCCGGCGAGCAGACCACCCCTCACGGACCCTTTGGTGTCTGCTTGGACTCGGCGACGTGCAGAATGACCGTCGCGGCCCGACGAGCTTCCTCCGTAGCTAGCGCTCGAGGACATGCCCCCACCCGCACGAAGCCATTCGTGCTGCCTGGGGGACTTCTCGATGACACTGCTGCGACGGTCCGGTCGCGAGTTCGCTGAGCTCGTCGGTGCACAGGGGCAGGCAGGGCCGTCACTGGTGGAGCAGCTCATGGAGCAGATGCTCGCGCGATCAGGCCGTCGTCCCGGTGAGTCGGAGGTCCGCTCGTGGCAGCGGTCGCTGCCGGTGGTGGCTGCGGATCTCGCTGATGCCGGGCTCCTCAACGTCGAAGTGCTGGTCGAGTACCACTTCCCGCTCAGCTCGCAGAGGGCCGATGTGGTTCTTGCCGGTGCCCACCCGAGCACGGGCGAGGCGTCGTTCGTCGTCCTGGAGCTGAAGCAGTGGAGCCGCGCGTCGCGGTTCGAAGATGACCCCGAGCTCGTCGAGGTCCCGGGGATGCCCGGCGGCCCCAAGAGCCACCCCGTCAAGCAGGTACGCGGCTACTGCCGCTACCTCGTCGACTTCGCCAAGGCGCTCCAAGACCAGCCGGATGCCGTCGCCGGCGCCGCCTACCTGCACAACGCCACCGACGCAGGTGCAGTCTCGGATCTCCAGGCCTACCCCATGGACCTGTCCGGCCGTCTGTTCACCGGCGCGGACCGGGGCGCCTTCCACGCCTTCCTGCGCCAGCGGCTGTCATCAGACGTGTCCGGGGCGCCCTACGCCGACGTGCTGCTGAACTCGGCGATCGCGCCGTCCAGGCAGCTGCTCAAGGTCGCCGCCGAAGAGGTGCAGCGCCGCGAGACGTTCATCCTGCTCAGTGACCAACAGCGGGCGGTCGACATCGTCAAGCACGAGGTCGAGCGCTCCCGGGCCGGCAACGGCAAGCGCGTGATCGTGGTGACCGGGGGTCCGGGCAGCGGCAAGAGCGTCATCGCCCTGTCCCTCCTGGGCGACCTCGCCCGCAACGGCCGGAGCGTGCTCCACGCGACCGGCTCCAAGTCGTTCACCTCGACCCTTCGCAAGGTGGCGGGTGACCGTGCGCCCCGGGTGAAGAGCCTGTTCAAGTACTTCAACCAGTTCATGTCTGCGACGCCGAACGACCTCGACGTCCTCATCCTCGACGAGGCGCACCGCATGCGGCAGACCTCGGTCGATCGCTACACCCGAGCCGAGCTGCGGACCGGTCGCCTGCAGATCGACGAGCTCATCGCTGCGGCTCGGGTGCCGGTCTTCCTGCTGGACCAGCACCAGGTCGTGCGTCCCGGCGAGATGGGTTCTGTCGACCAGATCCGCGAGCACGCAGCCCGCTTGGGGTTCGAGGTGTGCCAGATCGACCTCGGCAGCCAGTTCCGCTGCGGCGGCAGCGAGGAGTACGTCGAGTGGGTGCAGGCCTCGTTGGGTCTCACCCCGCGGTCGGGTAATGTCCCCGCGTGGGAGCCCGACCCGGCGTTCGACGTCCGAGTGGCCTCATCTCCCGAGGGGATGGAGGCGTTCCTCGCCCACCAGCTCGAGGTCGGGTACAGCGCCCGCATGTCGGCCGGCTACTGCTGGCCGTGGAGCGACCCGACGCCGGACGGCACCCTCGTCGATGACGTGAGCGTCGGCGGATGGGCGCGCCCGTGGAACCTCAAGGGGGACCGGCGAGTGGGGCAGGCGCCGCCGTCGCACCTGTGGGCGACGGAGGACGGCGGCTTCGGGCAGGTGGGCTGCATCTACACCGCGCAGGGGTTCGAGTACGACTGGAGCGGCGTCATCATCGGGCCGGACCTGCTCTGGCGTGACGGCAGCTTCCGCGTGGACCGAGCCGCCAACAAGGATCCCGACTTCCGCCACCGCACCAAGGTGTCTGACGAGCAGGTGGACCGCCTCATCCGCAACGTCTACAAGGTGCTGCTGACCCGGGGCATGCGCGGCACGGTGCTGTACGCCGTCGATGCGGAGACGCAGGAAGCGCTGCAGCGGCTCGTGCCTGGGCGCATCTGAGTGAGGGCCCCACCGCACCGATCGGCTCATGAAGGCGCCGTGGCGTGCTCGGGGGAGCTGATGCGGTGAACGCTGACCCCACGAGTTAGCCCGGGCGGGTGCCGAAGATGCGGCTCCATGGTCACCCCGGTTGCGCTGAGTCAGCGTGGCAGCCGAACAGGGGGTGGCCATGGCAGCCGGTACGGGTGCGGACGAGCAGGCACGGCGACTGGAACAGGTGCTCGTCAGTGAGCGAGCTGCGCTCGCAGAGCAGGAGCGCAGGACGGCCGCCGTCGAGGCGCAGGTGCGCAACTGGCGCGTCGGTGCTGAGGGGGAGCGGCTGGTCGCCGACGAGCTCGAGGCTCTGGAGGCCTGCGGCTGGCGCGTCCTGCACGACGTGCACTGGCCGGGCCGTCCGAAGGCGAACCTCGACCACGTGGCCATCGGCCCCGGAGGCGTCGTCGTCATCGACACCAAGAACTGGAGCGGCTCCGTCTCCACCAGCAGTGGCGTGCTGCGGTGCAGCGGCTACCGCAAGACGAAGGAGAGCGAGGCCGTGGCGCAGATGGTCGCCGCGGTGGCGGCGCTCCTGGAGCCCCAGCACGGAGCGCTGGTGCGAGGCGCGGTCGCCCTGGTGCAGCAGGAGCAGGCGCCGACGGCTGTCGAGGCCGGAACGGTCGTCGTGGGCCGAGGTCAGCTGACGGAGTGGCTGGCCTCTTCACCGCCTGTGCTGAGCGCGTGGGACGTCGACCGCATCACCGGCTACCTCGCGCCGGCGCTCGCTGCGGCGACATCACCAGCGCAGCTGACGACGGCCGGGCTGTCCGCGACCCCTGCGAAAGCGTCGGTACGGCGGCGACCGCACGAGGCGGGCGGTACGCGGTTGGCATCAGGGCGGCAGCGTCCTCACCGTCGGCCGGCCACCAGGCGTCGAGCCAACGGCGGCGTGCTCTCGTCGCTGGTCAAGCTCGCGGTGATCGCTGTGGCTCTGCTGACGATGGGCTCGTGGCTGCCCCCCGTCAGCGGAGCGGTTGGCGGCGCCGTCGCGGAACTCATCTCTTCGAGCACGGCTGATCTCCAGCCGGTGCCGGCCGCGCCCGCGCCCATCCCCTGAGGTCAGACGACGAAATCGTCCTGAGGCCTGCGACGGTGTGTGAAGCTCGGTCATGTGAGCGAGGCCGCCCCCGGTGCCTATGAGTCGTTGATCACCCGTCGCCTGGCCGCGCTCGTCGCGGACTCGTCGCTGCAGCCGGAGTACGCGACGGTGGCGGATGTCGCGTCCCCCGACGTCCTGGCTCGTCACGTGGCTGGCGCTGTCCAGCGCGTCTTGACGAGCATGACGCCGTCGTCTCGGCGGGCCTACGTCAACGAGCTGCTGGCCGTGGCCGGAGCCGCCGGCGACGACGAGGTCGTCGACGTCGACCAGCTCGTCGCCCTGCGGCGGCCGGGTGTGGACGCCGCGTGGCCGAGCCAGCGGCCCGTCACACCTCTGTCGGACGTCGCCTTGCTGACCAACAGCCGTGGGGAGCCGAACCTCGGTGCGGAGCTGCGCGCTGAGATGGGGAGCGCTGATGACGTCGATCTCCTCTGCGCCTTCGTGCGCTGGCACGGCATCCGCGTGCTGGAGCAGCCTCTGGCTGAGCTCAAGGCCCGAGGCGTCCCCCTCCGGGTGATCACCACGACGTACCGCGGTACCACCGAGCGGCGGGCCCTCGATGAGCTCGTCCGTCGGTTCGGCGCGCAGGTGAAGATTCGGTACGACGCCCAGACCACCCGCCTTCACGCCAAGGCGTGGCTGTTCCGCCGGGGGTCGGGGTTCGACACCGGCTACGTCGGCAGCTCGAACCTCTCCAAGTCCGCGTTGGTCGAGGGCCTCGAGTGGAACGTGCGCATCGCCTCCGTGGCCACCCCGACGCTGCTGCGCAAGTTCGAGGCGACCTTCGACACGTACTGGAACGACCCGGGCTTCCTCGACTACGACCCGGACCGCGACGCCGACCTGCTCGACCGCGCGCTGGCTGCCGAGAGCGGCAGCGGAGCGAGCGGCTCCGTGGTCACCATCTCCGGCCTCGAGGTGCTCGCGCGTCCGCACCAGGCGCAGATCCTCGAAGCGCTCGACGTCGAGCGAGTGGTCCACGACCGCCACCGCAACCTCGTCGTCGCGGCGACCGGCACGGGCAAGACCGTCGTCGCGGCGCTGGACTTCCGACGCCTCGCGCAGCAGTTCGAGGCATCGCACGGCCGCACGCCGCGACTGCTCTTCGTCGCGCACCGCCGGGAAATCCTCGAGCAGTCGCTGCGGACCTACCGCGAGGTGCTGTCCGACGCCACCTTCGGTGAACTCTTCGTGGGCGGTCGGCGCCCGACGTCCTGGCGCCACGTGTTCGCCAGCATCCAGTCGCTCACCAGCGCGCAGCTCGCGGACATCGAGCCCGACCGCTTTGACGTGGTCGTCGTCGACGAGTTCCACCACGCGGAAGCCGCCACCTACCGCCGACTGCTCGACCACCTCCAGCCGGTGGAGCTGCTCGGGCTGACCGCCACCCCCGAGCGGGGCGACGGTTCCGACGTCCGTGCCCTCTTCGATGGCCGGTCCGCGTACGAGCTGCCTCTGTGGACGGCGCTGGAGGCAGATCTGCTCGCGCCGTTCCACTACTTCGGCATTCACGACGGCACGGATCTGACCACTGTCAGGTACGAGCGCGGTGCTTACGACACCGGCGGCCTCGAGGCTCTGTACACGGGCAACGACGCACGGACCCGCATCGTCCTCAGCGCGCTGCGCGACAGGGTCAGCGACGTCGGAAGGATGCGAGCCCTGGGCTTCTGCGTCTCAGTCGCCCACGCGCAGTACATGGCTCGAGCCTTCACCGCGGCCGGCATCTCCTCGCTCGCCGTGCACGGAGGATCGGCGCAGCACGAGCGAGATCGAGCCTTCGCCGCGCTCCGCGCCGGTGAGGTGCGCTGCCTGTTCGCCGTCGACCTGTTCAACGAGGGCCTCGACCTGCCGGACGTCGACACGCTGCTCATGCTGCGGCCGACGCAGTCAGCCACGGTCTTCCTGCAGCAGCTGGGGCGTGGACTGCGTCGAGCCCCGGGCAAGGCGGTGCTCACGGTCCTCGACTTCATCGGCGCCCACCGCCAGGAGTTCCGCTTCGACGTCCGATATCGAGCGCTCACGGGTGTGTCGCGCACGCGGCTGGAGTCCGACATCCAGCACGGCTTCCCGTACCTCCCGCCGGGATCACAGCTGGTCCTGGACAGGGTGAGCCAGCAGATCGTCCTCGACAACGTGCGCACCTCCCTGCGGCTGGCCAAGGGGGAGCTGCATGACGACGTCCGCTCCTACGCCACGGGCGGCGTCGCCCCGAACCTGCGGGAGTACCTGGCCGCCAGCGGCCGCCAGCTCGTGGACATCTACCGGCGCGGAGGCTCGTGGACGGCACTCCAGCGAGCCGCCGGTCTGACCACGCCGAGCGGCGGGCCCGCGGAGGACCCCCTGCTGCGCCGCGCGACCGCACTGGTGCACGTGGACGATGCCGAACGGGCCACGGTCTACGCGAGGCTCGCCGCCGTCGACGGGCCGCGGTACGCCGAGCTCAGCGACCGTGAGCAGCGGCTGGCACGCATGTTCTTCTTCGCGCTGTGGCCCAACAAGGGCGGGCACGCCTCGTGGGACGCCGGGCTCGCGCACCTCCGTGAGCACCCCGCAGTGGTGGAGGAGGTGCAGCAGCTGATGGACGGCGCCGTGGAGCGCGCCGCCCATGTCGCCAAGCCGCTCGGTCCTACGCTTGCGCACCTGCCGATCCTCAGCCACGCCACCTACCGGCGCGAGGAGCTCCTCGCGGGGTTCGGGTGGGCGACGTGGGACCGATCCGCGCGGGGCAACATCACCGGCGTCGCCTGGTGCGAGGAGGAGCGTGTCGACGCCCTGATGATCAACCTGTGCAAGGACGAGCGGGCGTTCACCCCCACGACGATGTACCGCGACTACGCGTTGTCGGCAGGGCTCTTCCACTGGGAGAGCCAGAACGCGACGTCGACGTCCACGTCAGCCGGCCGTCGCTACGTCGACCACCGGGCTGAGAGGTCGCACGTGGTGCTGTTCACGCGGACTGCACCGAACGACGAGATCGGCACGGCGCCGCTCCTCTGCCTGGGCGCGGCGGACTACGTCGAGCACCGGGGGGAGCGACCCATGGCGATCACGTGGCAGATGCACCGACCCATGCCTCCGGACGTCGTCCAAGCGGCGTCAGCCGCGACAGCGTGAGGCTCAGCCAAGGTCAGCCTTGCTGCGCGCCGAGCGCGGCCAACGATTCGTGCGCGACCGCTGATCGGCGTCGAAGAAGGAGATGTCAGCGAAGGTCAAACTGAGGTCTGGCCCGGTAATCTCCATGGAGATGTGTCGGGTCCACTTGCGGCTGCCTCCGCCGCGGAGAACTGGGGTCCGAAGTGTCATGACGCGAGTGCGCGGCTCACGGCTGCAGTCGTGGCGAAGACGTTCGAAGTCTCTCGGGAACTGCACTGCGATGACGACGTCGTCGACAGTGAACCTTCCGGGGTTGTGAGCCTCGAACTCGTAGACCCAGGTAGCTAGACCATTCGGCTCCGCACGGTTAGGCGTGATCACCGGCGTCCAGCTCACGACCACGCCGTCTCGTTCCAGCTTCTGCTCGCGCACACCGTCGCGATGCAATCGGCGCGTCTGGTAGCCGGCGAAGATCAGGCCGATCGCAGCCAGCAGCGCAGAAGTCGCTGCCACCCAATCAGTCATCACGCTTCCGCTCTTCCGAGAATGGGATACCGGTGACCCTACGAGATCCGCTCTTGGGACGCTGGTCCGGTGACCGTAGGCAATAGGGCGGCGCGGAGAAGGGATCTACCGTCCCTCTCCGCGCCGCTGCCAAACCGCCCTACCTCGACCCTGAGGTCACTCGCAGCCGACGCCGTCGCCGTCCCGGTCGAGCTTGCGGCTGTATCCCGGGTCACCGGTTCGGATCGGGTCGGCGCCAGCGGCGCGGACGGCGCTGCAGTTCTGGTACGAGACATCCGAGCTCGGCGCCGACTCCGCCAGCGCTGCCGCCGCACCTGGCGCCGCAGCGGCGCTGGAGCTCGAGGCCTTGGCGGTGCTCTTCTTGGCGCTGGCGAGGTCAGCCTGCGCCGACGTCAGCTGGGTCTCCAGGTCCTTCACCTGGCCCTGAGCCGCAGCGAGCGCGGTCTCGGCGTCAGCGCGACCTGCGGCGGCTTGCTGAGCCGTCTCCTCCGCCGCCACACGCGCCTGCTCGGCCTGGGTCTGCGCCTCTGCGGCAGCCGTCGAATCGGCCTCCGCCGATGCGCGCGCCGTCTCAGCCGAGCGCGTCTCCTCCTGCGCCTGCGCCACCTCGGCGTCGTTCCCTGACGCTCCGAGACCGACGCCGATGAAGAGCGCCACGAGGGCGGTCACCACGATCTGCACCCACCGGCGGCGGTGGAGCCGCTTCTTGCGCTCAGGTGGTGCCTGCGTCGACGCGCCGCTCGGCGGCTCTGCGGCCACCCGCGGGGTCGGCATGGTCATCTCGATGGGCCGCGTCTGCTCCATGGTTTCCCCCAGTCATCGTGCAGTCATGTCAGGGAAGCAGAGGTCAAGGGCGCCGCGGGCGAGAACGCCGCGACGCGCAGTGCGGGAGGCCGTGCTGCCTGCCGGACGCCGATCAGGCCGAGAGCGAGAAGCCGTGGTCCCCTGCGTCCATGAGCGCGACGACGGCCACCACGACCTCCGGTCGCGTCGAGGGCCGCCGCTCCGACGGCGTCACCACCTGGCTCGGCGTCCCCTACGCCGCCCCGCCCGTCGGACCGCTTCGCTTCCGCGCCCCGCAACCACCCGAGCCGTGGGCCGGCGTCCGCCCTGCCCTCACCCCCGCCGGCGCCGCCACCCAGCGCGGCGGCGTCACCGCGCCGACCGCCGGGCTCGGCTCGTCGGTGGGGGAGGACTGCCTCTACCTCAACGTCGCCTCCCCGGCCGCGGACGACGCCCGGCGTCCGGTGCTGGTGTGGGTGCACGGCGGCGCGTTCACGTCCGGCTCCGGCGCGCTGTACGACGGCCGCCACCTGGCCGCGCTCGGCGACGTCGTGGTCGTCACGGTGAACTACCGGCTCGGGGTGTTCGGCTTCGCCGACCTGTCCGCTGTCACCGGCGCCGACGTCCCGTCCAACCTCGGGCTGCGGGACGTGATCGCCGCGCTCCAGTGGGTGCGGGACAACATCGCGGCGTTCGGCGGCGACCCCGACCGCGTCACGGTGGCGGGGGAGTCGGCCGGTTCGGTGCTCGTGTCGCTGCTGACCGTCGCGCCCGCGGCGCGAGGCCTGTTCCGCGCCGCCATCTGCCAGAGCGGCACTTACACGCTCGGCCACGGCGACGAGCAGCGCGCCGACGTCGCCGAGCGGTACGCCCGCGAGCTGCGGATCGGTCCGCGAGGCGGTGGAACTCTGTGGGGCCTGCCGACTGAGCAGCTGCTCGCCGCGCAGGTCGCGGTCGGCAAGCAGGTGCACGCGACGACGGCCGCCGCGCCGTGGTTCGACGGCGACGTCGTGCCCGCGTCGCTCGCCGAGGCCCAGGCCGCCGTCCGCCCCGACCTGCCGCTGCTCGCCGGCTCCAACCGCGACGAGATGCTGCTGTTCCGCCGCACCCGCTCCGACATCCTCCTGCTCGACCGCGCCGAGATGACCGCGCGCCTGCGCGACGCCCTCGGCGACGAGCATGCCCGCCGCATCGTCGACGCCTACCCCGACACCCGCGCCGGCACGACGCAGCTGTCCACCGACCTCAACTTCATCCGCCCGACCGCCTACTTCGCCGAGCGGCACGCCGCCGCTGGCGGGACGACGTTCAGCTACCGCTTCGACGCCGCGACGCCGTGGCTCGGTGCCTGCCACGCGTCCGAGCTCGCGTACCTGTGGGACTGGCGCGGCACGACCGGCTTCGCGCTGCGCGGCGTGCGGACGCCGGCCCGCCGGGCGCTCGCCGAGCGGATGCAGCGGCACTGGGTGGCCTTCGTGCGCGACGGTCGTCCGAGACCGGACTGGCCCGCGTACGACCTGGAGAGCCGGCGCACGCTCGTCCTCGACCCGGTCGGTGACCACGTCGAGGCCGATCTCGCGGGGGAGCGCCGCGAGGCGTGGGCGGGTGCCGACGTCATGCCGCACCGCTGAGTCGGGACGCTCGGTGCCGAGTGAGCCGCTGCAGCGCCATCAGGGCTCGCGGCGTCCTCTCCGATCAGGCACCGTGCCGGCGGGCATCAGATTTCGATCTCGGACGCGGATAGGCGTTGTCGAGCGAACGGCTGGAAGGGCACGGGTTTGGTGGTCCGGCGCCGATACTGCCTGGGTGAACAAGAACTCTGCTGCTCTGGTCGTCGGCGTCCTCATGCTCGCCGCCTGCTCGACCAGCGAGCCGGCGGGCTCGTCGGCGGGGAGCTCGTCGCGACCCGCTGGCGACAGCGCTCCGGCTGTCGAGCAGCTCACTGTCGAGCAGCTCAGAACCGCCGTCCTGGCTCTCGATGACCTGCCGACCTCGGGAAGCTTCGCCGCCGATGAGTCGGACCAGGCCGAGGAGGAGACGTCTGGCCTCGGCTGCCTTGACGGGCTGGCAGGCACGGATGACCCCGACGTCAGGGACGTCGACGCGTCGTTCTCCGATGGGTTCTTCACCAACGTGCTGGCATCTGCGGCGAGCTACCGCTCGGTCGAGGACGCCGCGGCGAAGGTCTCGCAGCTGCGCGACGCGGTCGATGGCTGTGATGAGGTCGACACCGACCTGGACGACGGAGGGCACTTGACCGGTGCCGTCTCCGTGGACGGCCAGGCCGATACGACGCTCCGCGTGAGCCTGAACGGCTCGGTGACGACCGACGACGCCACGCAGCTCATCGACGAGCTCCCCTTCACCGTCGTGTTCGACATCGCGCGCGTCGACAACAATCTGGCATCCACAGCAGTGATCTACGCCGGGGAGTCGACGGACGCCGACATAGACGTCTTGTCGACCCGAGCCGTGGAGAAGCTCAACGCGGTCACCCGGGGCGAGGCGGTGCCTCCGGGCGAAGTGGCACAGGAGGCACAGGCGCGGCAGCTGGCCTTCGGGGACAGCTACACCGGAGAGCGCAGCGTGCTGACCGTGTCGGCGCCGCAGGCCCTCGAGCCCAGCGACACCGCCGCGCTGGCGGAGGGCGGTGAGCGAGCTGTCGTCGTCGAGGTGAGCCTGCAGAACACGGGTGCTGACGTCATCAACGCTTACGACTTGTCTGTGAGTGCGACTGCGAACGGCGCGGACGCGCCGGAGGTGTACGACAGCGAGCAGGGCATCGACAACTCCCTGGCCGGCGACGTCCTTCCCGGACGGACGAACACGTTCCGCTTCGCGGTGTCCCTTCCCGCCGAGCCGGTGGAACTCGTCGTCAGCGCTGCGCTGGGCCTGGGGGACAGCGTCTACTTCGTCGGGACGGTGTGAGGCTCGGTTGGGTGAGCGCCACCTCAGCCCTGCGCGGCACCGCACCGGTGACGGCGCGGCCCGGGCCAGCAGCAGGACGTGCGGAAGGTGTACGGATGCCGTGAGGCGGCTTCCCTCGCGCCGTCGCCAGCCGTAGCGTCCGGCCATGCGAGCCGCGGACCTCTCGACCCGACCAGAACCGGCGCTCCGCCAGGCCTGGCTGCTGCGCCTGGTGCTCCTGCTGGTCGTCGCGGGCACCCTGGTCGTGGCCGCCTACACCTACGACGTGGGCCGCGGCGCCGTGACGATGGCACCGGAGCTGACCGACTACCGGGTGCCCCTGTACGTCGCGGCCGGCGCCGGCGTCCTGCTCGTGCTGGGAGGGGTGAAGGTCGCGGCCGACCTGGCGTCCGTGGTGCAGCAGAGCCGCGGCGACTCCCCGGAGGCGTCGGTGCTGCTGCGCCGCCTGCGCGTGCTGGTCTGGCTGCTCGCAGGCTGCCTCGCGGCCGGCGTCGTCACCATGCAGGTCGTGCTGTCCGGCCTGGACCTCGACATGCCCGGCGTGTGGCTGCTCTGGCTGGTCGTCGAGGCCGGGCTGGTCGCCCTCGGCGGTGCCCTGCGCAAGCGGCAGCGCCGCATCGACGACGTGCTGGTGAGCGCTCGGTAGAGCCCCTGAGCCGCCACCGTCAGTGCCGAGACGATCCGCACTGGTCATGGCGTGCGCTCGGCCCACATGATCAGTACCTTGCGCAGCCTGGCGCTCGCTGGGGGCGCCCAGTCTGTAGGAGGTCTGACATGGCCACTCTGCTCTGGATCATCGCGGTCATCCTGGTGGTGGCGGGCATCGTCGCCCTGGTGCGCCGGCGGATCGTCCCGGGGATCGTCCTCATCGTCGTCGGGCTGCTGGTCGGCCCCGGAGGCGTGAGCATCTTCACCTGACGGACGGTGCCGGTGGGGTGACTACCGGCGGGGCGACCGCCGCAGTGCCGTCAGGGCCAGCAGCGTCGCCTCGTCGGGCACCGTCCCGGCGCGCACCAGCGCCTCGATCTCCGGCGCCGACAGACCGGCCGACCAGCACGCCACCACGGCGCGGTCGCTCACGCCCGGGTCGGTGAACGCCGCGACCAGGCCCGGGTCGAGGCCGTGCGCCCGCAGGGTGGTCAGCGCCAGGGTGAGCATCCGCACGTCCTCCGGGCGGGCGTCGTGGCGCTCGGCGATCGCCTCGATCGGGTGGTGGTAGACGAGGTCGTCCCAGGCGAAGGCCGCGGCGAGGGCCGGGCGTCCCGCTCCGCGCCGCACGAGCCGTACGGCGGGCAGCAGCTCCTCGGCAGCAGCGCCGGGTCCGGTGAGGTCGGCATCGTCGGGTCCCTCGTCGCCCGTGCTCATCGCCCCCAGGGTCGCGCACCGCGAGCGCCGCGGCGAGGAGGACGTCGGTGCCCGCCCCTACCGTCGCGCCCGTGGACGTCGCGGGCACCCGGCCGATCGTCGTCCCGCCCGCGCCGCCGGCGTCCTCCCCGGCGGCCGCGCGCACCATGCGCGCCAACCGCCGCCGCGACACCGCCCCGGAGCTGGCGGTCCGTCGCGAGCTGTGGCGCCGTGGCCACCGCTTCCTCGTCGACGCCACCCCGGCTGGCACGAGCCGGCGCCGGCGGGCGGACGTCGTCCTGCGCGGCCCGCGGATCGCCGTCTTCGTCGACGGCTGCTTCTGGCACTCCTGCCCGCAGCACCTGCACGTGCCGAAGGCCAACCGGGCGTGGTGGGAGGTCAAGCTCGCCAGCATCCGCGAGCGCGACGCCCGCACCGACGCCGAGCTGCGCGCTGCGGGGTGGACGCCGGTGCGCGTGTGGGAGCACGAAGACCCGCGGGCAGTGGTCGACCGGCTCGAGCTGCTCATGGCCGCCGGCTGCCGGCCCTGATGATGGCCGTGGTCGGTCGACCGAGAGCATGCTCTGGGGGTGGCGCGGCCGCGCGGTGCCTGCGGTGAGCGGAGGCTGGCTCGGGAGCGCTGTCGCGAGCGGTGTCCGGCCCTATCGTGAGGGCGTGAGCATCGGCGACGCCTTCGCGCGGCTGCGGGCAGCGGCGGACGACGGGCGGCTGGAGGCCGTGTGCCGCGCCCGAGGCGTCCGCCTCCTCACGCTGTTCGGCAGCGCCGTCCGCGACGTCGAGCACGCCCGCGACCTCGACGTCGCGGTGTCGCTGGCCGCGGACGCCGACCTCCTCGGGCTCGTGGGCGACCTGCTGGACCTCGCGGGCACCGACCTCGTCGACGTGATGGTCCTGGACGGCGCGTCGCCGACCGCGCGGCGCAACGGCCTGGGCGCGGCCGTGCCGCTCTTCGAGGCCGATGCGGGCCTGTTCGCGCGCACCCAGATGTCAGCAGCGCTGGAGTTCTACGAGACCGCGTGGCTGCGCCGCCTCGACCTCGAGCGGATGGCCGGACGGTGACTCCGCGGACCTTGGACCCGGCGACCCTCCGCGAGAAGCTGCGGCTGGTCGAGGAGCTGCTCGACGCCCTCGCGCTCGTCGGAGGCGTCACGGCCGAGCGCCTGACGACCGAGGTGCTGACCCGGCTGGCGGTCGAGCGGATCCTCACCCAGGCGGTCGACCTCGTGGTGTCCGTGTGCGGGCACGTCGTCAGCGCCGAGGGGCGGCAGGTGCCCGCGACGTACCGCGAGGCCATCCGCGGTGCAGCGACGACCGGGCTGATCGACGACAGCCTCGCGACGTCGCTCGGAGCGGCGGTGGGGCTGCGCAACGTGCTCGTCCACGAGTACGCCCGGGTGGACCTCGCTCGCGTGGCGGGTGCGGTGCCGGTCGCGGCGAGCGATCTGGCGGAGTTCGTGCGGCAGGTCGCCCGCTGGCTCTCCGAGCGCTCCTGATCGCCGGGCGTCAGCCGTCGCGCCGGACGCCGCGGTCGGGCGCGCTCATGTCGCCCGTCGCGGGCGTTCCCTCGGCGCGGCCGTAGCGCAGGTGCACGGTGCCGCCGGGGCTGGCGACCGGCGGCGCGAGCAGCGTGACGTTCGTCGGCACCGCGCCGCCGTCGAACACCCTCTTGCCCACGCCGAGGACGATCGGGTGCACCCACAGGTCGAGGACGTCGAAGAGCTGCTCGCGCAGCAGGGTCTGCACGAGGTCGAGGCTGCCGACGACCTTGACGTTCACGTGCCGGTCGCGGACCTCGCGCACCGCAGCAGCCAGGTCGGGCCCGAGGTGCGTGGACCCGGCCCACGACAGGTCCGGCGTCCCGCGCGAGGCCACGTACTTGGGGACGCGGTTGAACAGCTCGGCGATGCCGCCGTCCTCGCCGCCGGCCTGGTGCGGCCAGTAGGCGGCGAAGATGTCGTAGGTGCGCCGGCCGAGCAGGAGGGCGTCGGTGCCCTCGTACGCGGCGTCGACCTGCGCCCCGGTGACCTCGTCGATGAGAGGAGCCTGCCAGCCGCCGAAGGCGAAGCCCTCGGGGTCCTCGTCGGGGCCGCCGGGCGCCTGGGCGACGAGGTCGAGGGTGGCGAACAGCTCGAGGTGGATGAGGCCCATGGCGTGCTCCCGGTGTCGGTCGTGGCGGTCAGGAGGTGGACCGGCGTCGCGGCCAGAACCCATCGCTGCGGCGCGCCTGCCGCGGGAATGCCCGGGCGTCCTGCAGCATTGAGGATGTCGGCCGGTCCGCACCATGTCCCCGGGCCTCACACCAGCCGCTACGAGCGGCCTACCGCCGCGAGGCGACTGTCGGATCGGCCACGCACGTCGAACGGCCGCCCGGTCCACGGACCGGGCGGCCGTTCTGCGTCTCCGGCCGAGGACGCCAGGCGGGGACGCCGGGCGGGGACGCCGTCGGTAGCCCGGGGGAGTGACCCGGCCTCCGCCCCGAGGCCGGGGGTGCCGATCACGGACCCATGCACCGGCCGAGCAGCGCTCCGGGGGCGGTCCGCCGTCCCCGGGTCCGAGCGACCGCTCTGGGCGACCGGCTGTCCGCCTCCGTGATCGCCCCGCCGAAGGTCACGACGACCTTCACGGGCGCGATCTACGCCACCGCCGGAGGCGTGGGACTCCTCATCCCGATCTTCCCGCAGGAGCCCGCGGTGCAGACCGCGCCGATCCAGGTGCTCGCGGTCGGCGCCCTCCTGGTGGGGCTGGCCGTCCTGCGCTGGGGCCGGGTGCTGCCGCCGTGGTCGACGCACGTGCTGGTGCTCGGTGGGACGGCGGCCATCAGCGCCGCGGTGGCGCTCGCGGGCGCCTCGCCGACCGGCATCGCCCTCAGCGGGTTCTTCGTCTTCGTGGCGCTGGACTGCGGCCTGTTCTTCACCCCGGTCGCCGGCTCGGTGCACATGGTGGTGGCCGGTGCGGCCTGCATCGGAGGGTCCCTGGCGCACTCCCCGGAGGCGGTCGGCGCCGCGGTGATCACCACCACGACAGCGACGTTCGTCGCGGCTGGCACCAGGTGGCTGGTGCGGGTGGCCGCCGCGGCCAACGTCGACGTGCTCACGGGGCTGCCCAACCGCCGGCACCTCGACGAGGCGCTGCAGGTGGCCGTCGAGCGCGCCGACCGCACCCGGTCGCCGCTGAGCGTGGCCCTCGTCGACCTCGACCACTTCAAGGCCGTCAACGACACCGCCGGCCACGCCGAGGGCGACCGGCTGCTGCGGGCGGTCACCGCGGCGTGGACGCCGCTGCTGGGCCCCGGCCACCTGCTGGCCCGCCAGGGCGGTGACGAGTTCGTGCTGGTGATGCCCGGGCTGCGCCTGGACGAGGCCGTGGCGGCGTCCGAGCGGCTGCGGCTCGCCATGCCCGAGGGGAGCACCTGCTCGGTCGGCGTCGCGGAGCACCGGCACGGTGAGGGTCCCTGGCACCTCATGCGGCACGCCGACGCGGCGCTGTACCGCGTGAAGCGCAGCGGTCGGGACGGCACCGCCTCCGGCTCGGCCCCGACATCCGGCACCGACTGAGCCGGGACCGCCGAAACACGGACGTCGCCTGACAGGTACCTGGGAGCAACGCGGCCTTCTTACGGTCCCGCCGCGGCCGGACGCACCGGGCCGCTCCCAGGAGGACATCCGTGCACACCACCCACCTGCCTCGACGGCGCCGGGGCACCACCGCCCTGACCGTCGCGGCGCTCGTCGCCGCCCTCGGCGTCCCCGCGCTCGCGGCCCCCGCGACCGCGGCCCCCGGCGACTTCACCGTGACCGAGGTCCCCGGAGGCGGCTACCGCGTCGTCCTCGAGCTGCCCGAGCCGCTGCCGGTCCGGGACGCCGTCCCCGAGCTCGCCGTGGACGGCACGGTCATCGGCCCGGCCACCGAGTCCGAGGACGGGCTCTCGCTGACCGTGGAGACGCCGGACGCCGTCGTGCTGGGCGCCGAGGACGTCGAGGTCGCCTGGAACGGCGTCGTCCCCGGCGCGGGGGCGGGCCCCTCCGCGCGCCGCGCCCTGCCGCCGTCGGTCCTCGACCTGCCCGCGCTGCTCGGGCGGCCCGTCCACACCGACCCTGCGACGCCGGGCGAGTACGCCGTCGAGCGCGCCGACTACGACCTGGGCGACACCGCGACGACGCTGTCCGGGCTCAGCGACCTGCCGGTCGAGGTCCGCTCGGCCGTCTACGCGCCCAAGGGCGCCAAGGGCCCGCGCCCGGTCGTGATCTTCCTCCACGGCCGCCACTCGGCCTGCTACAACCCCGTCACCCTGCGGACGAACAACACCAACTGGCCGTGCGCCGAGGGCTTCCAGCCGATCCAGAGCCACACCGGTTACGCCGGGCCGGCCGAGGCGCTGGCCTCCCACGGCTACGTGGTGGTCTCGATCAGCGCCAACGGCATCAACGCCAAGGACGCCACGTCCACCGACGACAACGGCGGCCTCGCCCGCGGCCAGCTCGTGATGCACCACCTCGACCTGCTGAAGACGTACAACGCCAAGGGCAGCGGCTCGGTGCTGTCCGGCCGCCTGGACCTGCAGAACGTCGGGCTCATGGGCCACTCGCGCGGCGGTGAGGGCGTCGTCGAGGCGGCCCTGCTCAACGCCGAGCGCGCCAAGCCCTACGGCGTGCGCGCCGTGCTGCCGCTGGCCCCGGTCGACTTCGCCCGCGCCACCCTGCCCGACGTGCCGATGGCCGTCATGCTGCCCTACTGCGACGGCGACGTCTCCAACCAGCAGGGCCAGCACTTCTACGACGACACCCGCCACTCCGCGGACGACCAGGTGCTGCGGTCCTCCCTGATGGTGATGGGCGCCAACCACAACTTCTTCAACACCGAGTGGACGCCGGGCACCTCCGTCGCGCCGTCCGGTGACGACTGGGGAGCACCCGACGACGAGGTCTGCGGTTCCGCCGCCAGCTCCACCCGCCTGACCGCGGCCGAGCAGCGCGCCGTGGGCACCGCCTACATCGCCGGCTTCTTCCGCCTCGTGCAGGGCCTGGAGCGCTCCTTCATGCCCCTCTTCGACGGCAGCGAGGGCACCGTGCCCTCCACCGGTCGGGCGGTCGTCTACTCGCAGGCCCAGCAGCCGGGCCTGCTCCGCTTCGACGCCGCGACCCTGGAGGGCCCGACGTCGAAGGTCACCACCACCGGCTTCGACGCCGCGACCTACTGCGCCAGCGTGGCGCTGCGGCAGGTGCCCCAGCACGAGCCGTGCTCGACCACGACCCTGACCTCCAAGGTGCCGCACTGGACGCCGGCCACGTACGCCACCTGGGTGCCCACCAGCCCGGCGCTGCGCGTGCAGTGGGGGGCGGCCGGGACGCCCGCGGAGGTCCGCGTCGCCGTGGGCGACCGCAACGTCAAGCTCTACGACGTGCTCTCGTTCCGCACCGCGCGCGACGAGACCGCCACCGGTGACGTCGACATGACCGTCACCGTGACCGACGCCAGGGGCCGCTCGGCGAGCACGCCCGTGTCGAAGGTCAGCTCCGCGCTCAGCCCGCTGCCGGCGTCCACCAACACCAACAACGGGCGCAACCTCCTCGGCAAGACGTGGATGCGCACCGTGCACGTCCCGACCTCGGTGTTCAAGGGCGTCGACCTCACCAAGGTGCGCACCGTGAGCATCGCCTCGGCGACGCCCACCGGCGGGGCGTACCTGTCCGACGTCGCCTTCGAGCGCACGAACGTGCTCGGCGGGGTGGGCCTGCCCACCAAGCTGCCCCAGGTGAGCATCGTCGACGGCTCCGTCGCCGAGGGCGACGGCCCGGGGACGGCGACCGTGCAGCTGAAGATCAGCAAGAAGCTGCCGAAGGCCGCCACGATCAACGTGCAGACCGCCGCCAGCGGCTCCGCGGTCGCGGGCCAGGTGCCCTCGACGTGGATCCCGGTGACCCTGCCCAAGGGCGCCACGACGGCGACCGTCCAGGTGCCGCTGGTCGGCGACGACGAGGTGGACGCCGCCGAGCTCCGCTACAAGATCACCCTGTCGGCTCCGGTCGGCGCGGTGGTCGGTGACGGGTTCGCCTGGCTGACCGTCACGGACGACGACGCTCCGGTCTGACCGTCGCGGGTCGTCCCTGACCCACCTCGAGGGCCCGGGCGGGCCGGCAGCGCACCAGAGCTGCCGGCCCGTCCGGGCCCGTCGGCGTCCGGCATGATCACGGCACTCGACCCAGGAGCCCCAGATGCCCCCGCACGACGCCCCGCTGGCCGCCCTCGGCTTCCTCACCCTCGGCACCTTCGAGGAGGCCGACCCCGGGCCCGGCCACGAGGCCACCCTGCAGCTCATCGCGCTGGGGGAGCAGCTCGGCCTCGACAGCGCCTGGGTGCGCCACCGCCACCTCCAGCCGGGGATCTCCTCACCCGTCGCCGTCCTCGCCGCCGCGTCCCAGCGCACGCGCCGCATCGAGCTCGGCACGGCCGTGACGCCGCTGGGCTGGGAGAACCCGCTGCGCCTGGCCGAGGACCTCGCCACGGTGGACGTCCTCTCCGGCGGGCGGCTCAACGCCGGCGTCAGCGTCGGCCCGCCGATGAACTTCGAGGAGGTCCGCGAGGCGCTGTACCCGGACACCGCGGACGTCGAGGACTTCGGCGACGAGCGCCTCGCCCGGTTCTTGCGGCTGGTGCGCGGGGAGCCGGCGAGCACGTTCCGCGGCGTGCGCGGCATCGAGGAGTTCTCCGACCGGGTGCAGCCGCAGTCACCGGGCCTGGCGAGGCGCCTCTGGTACGGCGCGAGCAGCCT
>Ga0210040_10001854_pt1 | contig 30917 bp, 31 predicted proteins | sample CryGeyCG12114_NA_FD_185462 | JGI IMG/M metagenome (GOLD analysis project Ga0210040, IMG submission 185462) | Groundwater microbial communities from aquifer - Crystal Geyser CG19_WC_8/21/14_NA (SPAdes) (version 2) | ecosystem: Environmental > Aquatic > Deep subsurface > Groundwater | place: USA...
GGAAGGCCACGTCCGGCGAGCCGATCTGCAGCGGCATGATCGCGTTCGCGAAGCCGGCGAAGAGCGGGGTCGCGAAGAGCAGCAGCATGATCGTGCCGTGCATCGTGAAGAACTGGTTGTACGTCTCGCGCGACATGTACTGCATGCCCGGGAACGCCAGCTCGGCACGGATGCCCAGCGCCAGGATGCCGCCGAGGAAGAAGAACAGCATCGTGGTGATGAAGTAGAGGTTGCCGATCACCTTGTGGTCGGTGGTGACCATCCACTTCCACGAGATGGTCCCCAGCTGCCGGGTGGGCGCTGCGATCTCCGTCGCGGTGCGCTGGAGCGTGGTCATCGCGTAACTCCCTGCAGTGCTGGGGCCGGTGCCGGCTTGTCGGTCGTGCCGACGTCCCCGACCGGGTTGGGGATGGCGGCGCCGAGCGCCTTGCCCGTCTGGCCCCGGTCGGCGAGCGTCTTGAGGTGCGCCTCGTACTCGGCCTCGCTCACCACGTGGACGTCGAAGAGCATCGCCGAGTGGTAGGTGCCGCAGAGCTCGGCGCACTTGCCGCGGAACACGCCCTCGCGGTTCGGCGTGACGGTGAAGTGGTTCTCGCGGCCCGGGATCACGTCCATCTTCTCGTAGAAGACGGGGACCCAGAACGAGTGGTTGACGTCGGGCGAGGAGAGGTTGAACCGGACGGTCTTGTTCACCGGCAGGTAGAGCGTGGACCACTGGTTGATGGTCCCGGTCTCCCACACGTCCGTGCCGACGGACGCGACGTCGGCGGACTCGTAGTTGAAGGTCCAGGCCCACTTCTGCCCGACGACGTCGACCGTCAGGTCGGGCTCCGGGTTCTTCTGCACGACGTTCTGCGCGAGGACGGTGTAGTAGAACAGCACGCCGATCACGACGAACGGCGCCACCGTGTAGAAGATCTCCATCGGCAGGTTGTAGCGGTTCTGCTTCGGCATGTCGTTGTGGTTCGACCGGTACCGCAGCGCGGCCCAGATGACCAGCGCGTACACGGCGATGCCGATCGAGCCGGCCGCGATCCACGTGCCGATCCACAGGTCCCCGATCGAGGGGGCCTGGACCGTGCCCGCCTCGGGCAGCCCCAGCCTCTTGAGCTGGCCCGTCGTCTCCGCCGAGCATCCGGCCAGCAGCGTCAGTGCCACCCCCGACAACGCCACCGCACCGCGCAGACCGACGCGTCGCGCCCGATCTCTGCTCACACCCACCCTGGTCTCTCCTCGGAACATGCCCACGGGGGGCAGACGACTCGGTCGTCTCGTGTCACGCATGGCGTGCACCCACCCGCCGGTGTTACCCGACGGGAAGGCCGTGACGCAGGTGCCTCACAGGGCATTCCGCGTCTCCATCTTGCTCGGTCACAGTAACGCAGGAAGCCGCCGACACCAGTGCGGGCCCGGGCGTATCTTTCCCGGGTGGCGGAGGTGCGAACGCCGGTCTTCCTCGACTGTTCTTCCGGTGAACCGCTGCTCCCGGAGGCACGCGAGGCATGGGTTCTCGCGGCGTCGTCGGGGTGGGGCGACCCCCAGCGGCTGCACCGGTCGGGCCGGCTCGCCGCCCAGGCCCTCGACTCGGCCCGGGAACGTGTCGCAGCCCACGTCGGCGCCCGGCCCGACGAGGTGGTCCTCACCGGTCCGCTGGCGCCCGCGGCCCAGGCCGCCGTGGCCGGCCTCACGCTCGGCCGACGTCGCGTGGGGGACGTCGTCGTGACCTCGAGCGTCGAGCACTCCGCCGTGCTCGGCGCGGCCGCCGCGTACGGGAGGCACGTCGCCGTGGGTGTCGACCGGCTCGGCCGCCTCGACCTCGCCGCGTGGGCGGAGGCCGTCGGCCGACCGGGTGTCGCGCTCGCCTGCCTCCAGGTCGCCAACCACGAGGTCGGGACCCTGCAGCCGTACGTGGCCGCGGCCGACGCCTGCCGGGCGGCCGGTGTGCCGCTCGTGCTCGACGTCACGACCGCGCTCGGCAGGATCGACACCGCCGACCTCGGTGGCTGGTCGGTGCTGCTCGGCTGGGCCGGCGCGTACGGCGGCCCGGCCTCCGTCGGGTTCATGGTCGTGCGGCGCGGCACCCGGTGGCGGGCACCGTTCCCTGCCGACGACCACCAGCACGGCCGCTGGCCCGGGGTGGTGGACGTCCCCGCGGTGTGGTCCGCGGTCGCGGCGCTCGACGTCGTGTCGACGACGAGGGAGGCCGTCGCCGCGCGTCAGCGGGACCTCGTCGACCACCTGCGGCGCGAGGTGGGTGCGCGCGTCCCCGACGTCGACCTCGCGGGTGACCCGGTCGACCGGGCGCCCCACCTGCTGACGTTCTCGGCCCTCTACGTGGACGGGGAGACGCTCACCCTGGAGCTGGACCGCGCGGGGTTCGCCGTCGCCAGCGGGTCGGCCTGCAGCGCGAGCAGCGAGCACCCCTCCCACGTCCTGGCCGCCATGGGCGCGCTGACGCACGGCAACGTCCGGCTGGGCCTCACCCGGACGACCACCGAGGCGGAGGTCGACAGGTTCCTCGACGTGCTGCCCGGGGTGGTGGCCGAGATCCGCGGGCGCCTCGGTGCGGCATGAGCACGCCCCCGGACGAGCCCGGCGCCGGCGTCGACCTGACCCTGGACTGCACCGGTCAGCGCTGCCCCCGCCCGATCATCGCGATCGCCAGAGCGATCGGGTCGGTCCCGGTGGGTGGGCGGGTCGAGCTGCTCGCGGACGACCCCGCCACCGCTCCCGACCTGGCGGCGTGGTGCCGGATGCGCGGTCAGGAGCTGGTGTCCTCGGCCGCCCCGCGGTTCGTGGTGCGCCGCCTGGGCTGACGCCGCGCCCCGGTCCTGGGACTTCGCAGCCGCACACCGTCGAACCAGCCGCACAGGCCGGGACCTGTGCGGGTAGCTGGGAGCTGTGCGGCTGGGACCAGGGCTCTGCGGCTGACGCCCGCTCAGCGGTGAGCCAGAAAGCACAACGCCCTGCCCCCGGACTCGGTGGGGGCAGAGCGTTGTGAGCTCAAGCGGTGGTGCGGGAACGGCGGACGATCAGTGGAAGCTGTCGCCGCAGGCGCAGGAACCGGTCGCGTTCGGGTTGTCGATCGTGAAGCCCTGCTTCTCGATGGTGTCCACGAAGTCGATCGAGGCGCCCATGAGGTACGGCGCGCTCATCCGGTCCGTGACGACGCTGACGCCGCCGAAGTCCTTGCGGACGTCGCCGTCGAGCTGACGCTCGTCGAAGAAGAGCTGGTAGCGAAGACCCGAGCAGCCGCCGGGCTGCACGGCGACGCGGAGCGCGAGGTCGTCACGGCCCTCGGACTCGAGGAGCGCCTTGACCTTGCCGGCGGCCACGTCGGTGAGGAGGACGCCGTCGACGGGCGGCGCGGTGATGGTGATCGGGCTGGTGGTGGCAGTCATGGGGTCTCCCCTGGTCGGCCTGGATGCTGCTGCTCGAGGAGCGCAACCCACGCGGAGCGGATCGTGTTCCCGACTCTCATGGTAGGTCCGACCCGAGGAACCGCCCAAGCCTGCGCGAAAGGAAGTGTCGGGCGTCACCAGTGCCAGGTGCGGGCGACGCGCTGCGCGGCGGCGATCAGCTCCTCGGGGGTGACCAGCGAGGCGATGCCGCTCGTCGTGGTCTCGTGCACCGCGTACGCGGCCTCGATCCCCATGGTCCGCATCTCCCGGGCGCCGATCAGGACCTCCGCGGCGACGACCACGCACGGGGCGAGCAGCCTGCCGGCCAGCGCGGCCGCCGCCGCGACGACCCCCCCTCCGCGGTGGGCGAAGTCGAAGACCGAGCAGCCCGTGACGACCAGGTCGACGGGGCCGGCGATCCCGTCGAGCGCGAGCTCGGGGCCGCTGGCCAGCCGCCCGCCGAGAGCCAGCACCGCCAGCGCCGTGCCGCCACAGGCTCCCGCACCCGGCGTCGTCCCGAGCCCGGGGCCGGCCAGGTCCGCCAGCTGCTGCAGGGACGCGTCAGCCGCCAGCAGGTGCTCGGCGTCCTCCTCCGCCGCCCGACCACGCACCGACGTGATGCCGCGCAGGCCGAGCAGCGGCGTGGACCGCTGCGTGCCGGTGACGACACCGACCAGCTCGAGGCCGGCCAGGCGGTCGCGCGGAGCCGTGAGGTCCAGCCGCGAGAGCCCGGCCAGGCCGGCGACGCCACCGGTCAGGTCGACGTCGGCGACCGCCCCGAGGCCCGCGAGCAGCCCCGCCCCGCCGTCGTGCACGTCGTCGCTCACCAGGTCGACCAGCAGGGTCCCCTGCTCGGGAAGGGTCTCGGCGACCAGGTGGCCCAGCGGCAGCGAGCTGGCCCCGTACGGGACCGCCCCCTCCCCCGGCCCGGGCCCGGGCAGCGCCACCGCGGTCAGCGAGCGGCCTCGGGCCCGGACACCGACCCGGTCGCCCACGACCACGGGTTCCTGGGCGACGTCCCACCGGTCGGCGCTGGACGTGACGAATCCCGCGCCCGCCTCCCCGAGCGGGACGACGGCCGTACGCTCCCCCGCCCAGCCCTGCGCCAGGGACCGGCCCGCGGCGGCGGACGACAGCCCACCCACCTCGTCGGAGCAGATCAGGACGCGCACCGCTGCATCCTGCCAGCGCGGCTGTTCCCTTCGTGAGAGCCGCGTGCGACGCTGACACGATGAGTGCGGCTGAGGTGACGCAGAAGGGCAGCGCCCCGATGCAGTGGTCGCGGATGCTCGCCGACCAGGTCGACTGGCACTGGACCACGCAGGCCAGACCTCGGCTGGACGGGCTGACCGACGAGGAGTACCGCTGGGAGCCGGTGCCCGGCGCGTGGAACGTCCGGCCGCGGGGCGGTCGACCAGGTCGGGGCGCCCAGACCTTCGGGGCCGGCGCCGGCGTCGTCGACTTCGCCGTCCCCGAGCCGACCCCACCACCGCTGACGACGATCGCGTGGCGGCTGTCGCACCTCGTGGTCGGGGTGCTCGGGGACCGGAACGCCCGGTTCTTCGACGGGCCGGGGACGAGCTACGACAGCTACGACTACCCGCTGCGGGCCGAGGCGTCGCTGCACGACCTCGACGCGGGCTTCGCCCGCTGGATCGGTGGCGTGCGTGCACTCACCGACACCGACCTGCTCGCCGCCTGCGGTGAGCCGGGGCACGAGGACGCGTCGATGGCCGAGCTCGTCCTGCACATCCACCGCGAGCTGATCCACCACCTCGCGGAGGTGGCCCTGCTCCGGGACCTGTGGGCCCACCGGCACGACTGACCGTACGGGTCGGCGCCCGTCGCACCGGATCATCGAGCAGGGAGGGCGTCGGCGCTCACCGGTAGATTGAAGAGGTGACGACGATGCCCACCACGTCCGCGCCGAGCCGTACGCCGCTGTCGCTCTTCGTGCTGGGGCAGGGGTCGGACCCCCGCTCCGAGCGCGGGGTCGAGTGCCCCGGCGACCTGCCCGCGGCGTCCGACCCAGCCCTCGTCGAGAGGGCCCGACGGGCGAAGGCCCAGCTGGGCGACCGGGTGTTCGTGCTCGGGCACCACTACCAGCGCGACGAGGTCATCCAGTTCGCGGACGTGACCGGCGACTCGTTCAAGCTGGCGCGCGAGGCCGCGGCCCGTCCGGAGGCCGAGTTCATCGTCTTCTGCGGCGTCCACTTCATGGCCGAGTCCGCGGACATCCTCACCAGTGCCGAGCAGAAGGTCGTCCTGCCCGACCTCGCCGCGGGCTGCTCGATGGCCGACATGGCCCGGCTCGCCCAGGTCGAGGACTGCTGGGACGTGCTGGCCGACGCCGGCGTCGCCGGGGTGACCGTGCCCGTCACCTACATGAACTCCTCGGCGGACATCAAGGCCTTCTGCGGCCGCGAGGGCGGCGTGGTCTGCACCTCCTCCAACGCCAAGAAGGTCATGGAGTGGGCGTTCGCGCGGGGGGAGAAGGTCCTGTTCCTGCCCGACCAGCACCTCGGGCGGAACACGGCGGTCCTGCAGCTGGGCATCGCCCTCGAGGAGTGCGTCCTCTACGACCCCCACCAGGTCGACGGCGGCCTGACCGCCGACGAGCTGCGGGCTGCCAAGGTGATCCTGTGGAAGGGCCACTGCTCGGTCCACGGACGGTTCACGACGCAGGCGGTGCACGACGTGCGCGCCCGGGTCCCCGGGGTCAAGGTCATCGTGCACCCCGAGTGCCAGCACGAGGTCGTGCTGCTGGCCGACGAGGTCGGGTCGACGGAGCACATCATCAAGGCCGTCGAGGCCGCGCCGCCCGGGACGCGGTGGGCCGTCGGGACCGAGCTCAACCTGGTGCAGCGGCTGGCCAGGGCCCATCCGGAGCAGGAGGTCACGTTCCTCGAGGAGCACGTCTGCTACTGCTCGACGATGAACCGGATCGACCTCCCGCACCTGGTGTGGGCGCTCGAGAACCTCGTCGACGGCCACGTGGTCAACCAGGTCACCGTCGACGCCGACACCGAGCACCACGCCAAGCTGGCGCTGCAGCGGATGCTCGACCTGCCGGGCGAGACGACCAAGGACTGACGCGCCCCGTCCCTGTCCCACGCGGCCGGGCGTCGGAGGTCTGGCACGTTGACGTGCGAAACCAGCAGTGACCACGGCATGTCTGCCGCGGTCACTGCCGGTGTTGCACGTCTACGTGCCACACCGGCGCGTGGCCGGGGCACCACAGGGTGTCAGCCGGGGATGAGGCCGTCGGCCGACTCTGCCAGCAGGGCCTCGACGTCGGCGAGGCTGGAGCCGACGTCCGGCAGGATCAGCGCGGAGTCGAGGATCTGGTCGTCCGGGACGGCGGTGCCGACGGAGCGCACCTCGTCGAGGAGCGCGGTCAGGGCCACGGCGAGCTTGGCCTCGTCCTGCTGGGTGACGGCCTGCTCGACCTGGTCGTCCAGGCCGTTGAGGGCCTCGACCGCGTCGTCGGGGACGTCCCACTGACCCTCGCCGAGGATGCGGACGATCATCGCAGGTCCCCGGCGTTCGGCTGGGCGGCCGGCCGGCCCTGGTAGTCCGTGCTCGCGGCCGGCGCCTGCGGAGCCGGCTGGCCCTCGAGCGCCGGGGCCTGACCACCGCCGATCGCCTGCGTACCTGCCCCCGAGCCGGTGCCGAGCTGGGCCCTCATCCGGCTGAGCTCGCTCTCGACGTCCGAGGTGGACGCGAGCTGCTCGAGCTCGAGGGTGATGTCGTCCTTCTGCGTCCCGGTCACGTCGTCGAGCGCGCCGCTGGCGAGCAGCTCGTCGATCGCGCCGGCGCGCGCCTGCAGCTGCATCGTCTTGTCCTCGGCGCGCTGGACCGCGAGTCCGACGTCACCCATCTCCTCGCTGATGCCCGAGAACGCCTCGCCGATCCGGCTCTGCGCCTCGGCGGCCGAGTACGTCGCCTTGATCGTCTCCTTCTTGGTGCGGAAGGCGTCGACCTTGGCCTGCAGCCGCTGGCTGGCCCGGACGAGCTTCTCCTCCTCGCCCTGGAGCTGCGCGTGCTGGGCCTGGAGGTCGGTGAGCTGCTGCTGGATCCCCGAACGTCGCGTCAGCGCCTCACGCGCCAGGTCCTCGCGGCCGGCCTCGAGCGCCTTCTGCGCCTGCTGGGTCAGCTTGTCGGACTGCGTGCTCAGGCCGTTCGCCTGCAGCTCGATGCGCTTGCGGCTGGTCGCGACGTCCGCGACGCCCCGGCGCACCTTCTGGAGGAGCTCGAGCTGGCGCTGGTAGGAGTAGTCCAGCGTCTGACGCGGGTCCTCCAGCTTGTCCAAGGCCTTGTCGGTCTTGGCTCGGAAGATCAAGGACATGCGCTGAAAGATGCCGGCCATGTGGTTCCGGAGGTCCTTCCTGGGCCGAGGAGCGGTGCGGGAGGGCGAGACAGACGTCGCGACCACCCGCACGAACAGAGGCCCACCGTATCTCCGGCGCGGAAACCGGAGCCGGGTGGCAGGGCAGGAGTTTCGGTTTCCAGGGGGAACCCTGGGATCATCAAGGGTCAGGGCGGCGCGCACGACGTGGTCCGGGCACCCGCGAGCAGCGCGGGACGACCGAGAGGCAGGCAGTGGCAATCTTCCGACGCGGCACGACCCCGACGAGCCACGGGTCGACGGCGATGACGCCTGCTTCCAAGGCCGCCGCTGCCGAGGCGGACGTGCGCGCGGCGACCGCACGCGAGGCTCGCGACCCCTCGGGTCGCAAGCCGGGCCCGACGCCGAGCCGCAAGGAGGCCGAGGCCGCCCGCCGCCAGCGCGTGACGCAGACCTACAGCAAGCGCGAGTCCCGGGCGATGGCCTCGCGGTCCAGCCGCAGCGACCGCATGCGCGCCCTGGCCGCGCGGGACAACACGCCGGAGAAGGCGCTGATGCGCGACTACGTGGACGCCCGCTTCAGCATCGGCGAGGTCCTGCTGCCGGCCCTCGTGCTGATCCTCGCCATCAGCTTCCTCAACACGGTCCTCCCCCAGGCGGCGGTCATCGGGACGGTCGTCATGTACGTCTACGTCCTGGCCGTGCTCGTCGACCTCGCCCTCATGTGGCGCGGCTTCAAGAAGGTGCTGGCCGCCCGTCTGCCGGGGACCACCACGAGGGGCCTGCTCTTCTACGGCGCCAACCGGGCCATCCAGATCCGCCGCTTCCGCATCCCGCCGCCCCGGGTCAAGCGGGGCGAGAAGTACTGACCGGTCCGGGAGACGTGGTGCTCGACGAGGTCGGAGGGACGAGGACATGACGGGCGAGTGGCACTGGCGGACGGAACGTGGCGGCGGCGTCCGCTCGGGGGGTGCGGCCAAGCCGCTGGGGACCGAGCGGTTCCCGTCCCAGGGCGAGGCCGAGAGCTGGCTCGGGGAGACCTACCCCGACCTGCTGGCCTCGGGCGTCCACGCGGTCAGCCTCTACGAGGGCGACCGCCACGTGTACGGGCCGATGGGCCTGGAGGCCGAGCCCGGCTGATCCCGGTGGCACCCGGAACCCGTGGGTTCCGCTCGCAGACTGCCTCAGCGGTTGCCCTCACCCGTCCGGCGGAGCGTGTCCTCCCCAGGCCGACGGCGCGAGGCCGAGCACGGACTGCGTACGGCTGGAGTCCATCACCGTTCGGGCGGGTGAAGATGTAGCCCAGCTCCCCCAGCTCGCGCATCATCGGGACCACGAGCCCGGTCGCCCTCACCGCGGGGACCGGGATCCCGTGGACCGGGACCGGCGACGCACCGATCGCCTCCAGCGCACCGTTCAACGCCGCCCGCTGGGTGGGAGCCGGGCTCGCCGGTGCCAGACCTGGCCCCAGGATGGCGTCCTCTGCGGTGTACCCCTTCTTCGCGAGCCTGGACGACCCGCGAGGCCTGGTTCGACGCGCTCGCCCGGCGGCTGGACCCGTCCGGCTCGGGCGGTGCTGCGTAAGGTCCAGGGCGTGGGAGCCCCCGAGTTCGTCCTGCAGCTGCGGCGCACGGTCGGGCACGACCGGCTGTTCCTCACGGGGGTGACCGCGGTGGTGCTGCGGGACGCGGGCGGCCGCACGCCGGAGGTCCTCTACGGCCGGCGGGCCGACAACGGGCTGTGGGCGCTGCCGTCCGGCATCGTCGAGCCCGGCGAGCAGCCCGCCACCACCGTCGCGCGTGAGGTCTGGGAGGAGCTGCGCGTCGAGGTCGAGGCGCAGCGGCTCGCGCTGCTCAGCACCGACCCCGACATCACCTATCCCAACGGTGACGTCTGCTCGTTCGTCAGCCTCACCTTCCGCTGCCGCTACGTCGGCGGCGAGGCCTCCCTCGGCGACGACGAGACGCTGGCGGTGGAGTGGCGCCCGGCCGACGACCCGCCGGCCGACCTGGACGCGGTGCAGCGGCGCCGGCTCGCCGCGGCGCTCTCCGACGACTCAGCCTGCGTCTTCGACCTCTGAGGGCGTGCGGGGCGTCGGGCGCCGGCGCAGGTCGGCGACGAGCAGGGCGGCCCCGAAGCCGGCGACCAGGACGCCGAGGCCCGCGACCACGGGCTGCGCCTCCCGACGGGTCGCGATCCGCTGCTCGTAGGTCTGCCCCTCCGACCCGTCGGCCTTCTGGCACACCGAACCGGGCGTCATGACCGCGTCGTGGCACCGCAGCGCCGGGGAGCCGCCGAGCGTCAGGGCGTAGACGAGCGCCACGATCCCCACGGCCAGCAGCACGAGGTGCGCGAGCCGGGTGCGGGTGCGCAGGCTCATCGGACGTGCGAGGGGACGAACGGTGGCCGGACGACCCGGAAGGGTTCACGCCGGGAGCGGACGTCGACGGTGACCTCGGCCCCGTCGGTCACGACCGCGTCGAGCAGGGCCAGGCCGACGCCGGTCTTCAGCGTCGGCGAGAACGTCCCGGACGTGATGATCCCGACCTCGGTCCCGGCGGCGTCGCGGACGACCATGCCCGCGCGGGGGATGCCCCGGCCCTCCGCCCGCAGGCCGCGCAGCACGCGCGCCGGCCCGGCCTCCTTCTCCGCGCGCAGGGCGTGGACCCCCACGAACGTCGGCTTGGACCACCCGACGGCCCAACCGACCCGCGCCTGCACCGGGGTGATCGTGGCCGACAGGTCCTGGCCGTGCAGGGGGTAGCCCATCTCGGTCCGCAGCGTGTCCCGTGCGCCGAGGCCGGCCGGACGCAGACCCAGCGGGGTCCCGGCCGCGACCAGCAGGTCCCACACCGCGGTCGCGGCGTCGGTCGGCACGAGCAGCTCGTAGCCGCGCTCGCCGGTGTAGCCCGTGCGGCAGACGATCACCTCCGCCCGGTCGCCCTCGGCGTCGTCGACCTGCGCCACGGCGAAGGCCATGTAGCCCAGCTCGACCGGGAGCCCCGCGGCGGCCAGCACCTCGTCGGCCCGCGGTCCCTGCAGCGCGAGGACGGCGAGGTCGTGGTGCCGGTCGACCACGGCGACGCCCTTCGGCGCCGCGGCCTCGAGGACCGCGGCCACCCCGGCGGCGTTGGCGGCGTTCGGCACGAGCAGCACCTCGTCGGGGCTCGTGACGTAGACGATGAGGTCGTCGACCACCCCGCCCGCCGGGTTGCACAGCAGCGTGTACTGCGCCTGTCCGGGTCCGATGCGGCCGAGGTCGCCGGTGAGCACCGTGTTGACGAACGCCGCCGCGCCGGGCCCGGCGACGCTCACCTTGCCGAGGTGGCTGACGTCGAACAGCCCCACCGCCTCGCGGACCGCCGTGTGCTCCGCCAGCACCCCGCCACCGGCGTACTCGACGGGCATCGACCAGCCGCCGAACGCGGCGAACCGGGCGCCGGCCGCGACGTGCCGCTCGTGCAGGGGGGAGGTCTGCAGCGCGTCCGTCGTCTCGTCGGTGGCCACCGATCTCCTTCGCTGCTGTGCAGGCTCGCCAGGCCCTGCGGGGCCCGGCCTGGTCGGAGCCGAACCTACTAGCCTGACCGACGTGCCGACTCCTGTGCTGCCCCCGCTCGCCCTCTCCAAGACCCTCCCGCGAGGACCGCTGGTCCTGGTCGTCGGGCTGGGGTCCGACGGGGTCCGTACGGTCCCGCCCGCGGTGGACAAGGCGTACGCGAAGCGCTTCGGCAGCGACGTCGCCACGCTCGCCGCCTCGGTGGGCGCGAGCGCCAAGGCCGGCCACACCCGGATGCTGCCGGGCGTCGGCGACGTCCGCGTCGTCGTCGTCGGGCTCGGCGGCGGCGTGGGTGGTGGCACCGCGGCCACGGACGTCTCCGCGCTGCGCGACGCGGCGGCGAACGGCGTGCGCCAGGCCGCAGGCCTGGCGGAGGGCAAGGGCACCGTCAGCGTCGCCGTGGCGCTGGGCACGTCGTCGGTGGCGGACGCCCTCGCGGTGTCGGCCGGCGCGCTGCTCGGGACGTACGCGTACGCCGGCGTCAGCTCGACCACCGCCGCGGCGAAGGTCGACAAGATCACCGTGCTGCACGAGGGCTCGACGCGGACCGAGGACGGCGACTACGTGTCCGAGGTCGCCACCGTGCTGGCGACGGCGGTCGTCGCGGCGAGGGAGTGGGTCAACATCCCGGCCAACCTGCTCTACCCGGCCTCGTTCGCGGAGGAGGCCGAGTCGCTGGCCAAGGGCACGCGGCTGAGCTGCGAGGTCCTGGACGAGGACGAGCTGGCGGCGCAGGGCTACGGCGGGCTGATGGCGGTGGGCGGCGGCTCCGCCCGGCCGCCGCGCCTGGTCCGGCTGAGCTACTCCCCGCGCGGCGCGAAGACCCACCTCGCGCTCGTCGGCAAGGGCATCACCTTCGACACCGGCGGCCTCAACCTCAAGCCGGCCGACGGCATGTACACGATGAAGTGCGACATGGCCGGCGCCGCAGCGGTGCTGGCCGCGACCTGGGCGATCGCGAAGCTCGGCCTCAAGGTCAAGGTCACCGCGTACGCGGCCATGGCGGAGAACATGCCGTCCGGCTCGGCCTACCGACCCTCCGACGTCCTCACCATGTACGGCGGGACCACGGTCGAGAACGCGAACTCCGACGCCGAGGGCCGGCTGGTCATGGCCGACGCCCTCGCTCGCAGCAACGCCGACTCCCCCGACCTCGTCGTCGACGTCGCCACCCTCACCGGCGCGGCCATCGTGGCGCTGGGTGACCGGACGGCCGGCGTGATGGCCACGGACGACCCCACGGCGCAGCGGGTGCTCGACGCGGCCCGGCTCGCGGGCGAGCCCTTCTGGCAGCTGCCGATCCCGGCCGAGACCCGGGCCAAGCTCGACTCCTCGGTCGCCGACCTCCGGTCCTCCGGCACGGACCGCGCCGGCGGTGCGCTGGCGGCGGCGGCGTTCCTGCGCGAGTTCGTCGACGCCGGGACCCCGTGGGCCCACCTCGACATCGCGGGACCGGCGTTCCGCACCGGTCCGGCCGAGGGTGCCTTCAGCACGGGCGGCACGGGGGTCGCGGTCACCACGCTCGTCGAGCTCGCCCGGTCCCTGGCCGGCTGACCGACGTCTGGTTCCGTACGCCGCACGCGTCACCGGGGCCGGTACGGGCTCTGGACCGGGCTCCACGGCCGCAGAGCCGCGCTGACCCCCCTCGACCAGCGCGACCCCGGTGTGGCTGGTGGCCCCCCCGGGATGCCGTGCGCCTGACGCACGACCACCACCCACACATCTGCCGGGTCGACCGCCCGGCACCTCGTCACAGGTGCCGGGCGGGACCGCGAAGGTCAACCGCGCCGACGGCGCCCCGGCGTCCCAGTGGCCATCCCACCGCTGGTACGCCCCCGTCGGCGCGGGGTGCAGAACGCGACCCGAAGGCCGAGGACTTGTCAGGGAGTCCCCCCTAGGGGCGCTCGCACCTCCCCGATTCGGAGCCCCGGAGAAGTCGGTTTGGGGTCGGTCGGCCGAAACCCGAGAACTTTTGTGTGACGTGGGCCACTCAGCGCAGGTCGGGGTGCTTCTTGTTGCGGGTGTTGTAGTCCCGCATCCGCTGGGGGTAGCCGACCACCGCGGCGTCGTAGCCGGGGATCTGCAGGGACTCGGCGAACGCGTGCGCCCACTGCGGCGACGGCACGACCCGGCGGGTCCACTCGCCGTCGTGGGCGACCAGCAGGAGGGTCGTCCGGGTCACCGACGTCTGCGGCTCCACGAACGCCTCGACCCCGCGGTGGCTGCGGGCGAAGGTCGTCAGGTACGTGGTGGTGGCCTCGTCGACCTTGCCCGACGGCCTGCCGCCACGACGCACCTTCTGCCTCGTCCGGCTGAACCACCCCATCGCCCAAGTATGGCGTGCGCCGGGACAAGGCGTCGTGGGAAGCAACCAGGGCGCCGGAGCGGGGCGGAGGCAGACTGGGGGGGTGAGTGGAGAGTCGTTCGACCTGGTGGTGCTCGGTGCGGGGAGCGGGGGCTACGCCTGCGCGCTACGGGCGGCGCAGCTCGGGCTGCGGGTGGCCCTCGTGGAACGTGACCTCGTCGGCGGCACCTGCCTGCACTACGGGTGCATCCCGACCAAGGCGATCCTGCACGCGGCCGAGGTGGCCGACGGCGCCCGGGACGGGGCGAGGTTCGGGGTGCACTCCAGCGTCGACAAGATCGACCTCGCAGGGGTCCGTTCGTACGCGGAGGGCGTCGTCGCCCGCCTGTACAAGGGTCTGACCGGGCTGATCTCCTCGCGCGGCATCACCGTCGTCGCGGGCGAGGGGCGCCTGGAGCCCGGCAGCGGCAGACCGTCGGTGGTCGTGACGGGTGACGGGGGCGAGCGCACCCTGACGGCCCCGTACGTGGTGCTGGCCTCGGGCTCGCAGTCCAAGACCCTGCCCGGCCTCGTCCCGGACGGCGAACGGGTCCTGACCAGCACCGACGCGATCCGCCTGGAGACCCTGCCGACGTCGGCGGTCGTGCTCGGCGGCGGCGTGATCGGGGTGGAGCTGGCCTCGGCCTGGCGCTCGTTCGGCGTGGAGGTCACCGTCGTCGAGGCGCTCGACCGGCTCGTGCCGGGCGAGGACCCGGCAGCCTCCGCGGCCCTGCTGCGCGCGTACCGCAAGCGCGGGATCACCGTGCGCACCAGCAGCCCGGTGCGTTCCGTGGAGCCTCTGCCGACCGGGGTCCGCGTCACCGTCGACGACCCGAAGACCGGGAGCGAGACGACGCTCGAGGCCGACGTCGTCCTCGTGGCCGTCGGCCGTGGCCCCCGTTCCGCGGGGATGGGCTACGAGGAGGCCGGCGTCGGCCTGGACCGCGGCTACGTCACGGTCGACGACCGCCTGCGGACCTCGGTGCCCGGGGTGTACGCGGTGGGCGACCTGGTCCTCGGGCTGCAGCTGGCCCACCGGGGGTTCGCGCACGGCATCTTCGTGGCCGAGGACGTGGCCCACCGCGAGGGCCGCCTCGACCGCGCCCCGGTCCTGGTTCCCGACGAGCAGATCCCCCGCGTCACCTACTGCGACCCGGAGGTCGCCTCGGTCGGGCTGAGCGAGGAGGTCGCCCGAGCCCGCTACGGCGACGTGGAGACGAAGACGTACGACCTCGCCGGCAACGGCAAGGCGCAGATCCTGCAGACCTCCGGCTTCGTCAAGCTCGTCCGGCGCACCGACGGCCCGGTGGTCGGCGTCCACATGGTCGGGGCGCGGGTCGGCGAGCTGATCGGCGAGGCCCAGCTGATCACCTCCTGGGAGGCCTGGCCGGACGAGGTCGCCGCGCTCCCGCACGCGCACCCGACGCTGGACGAGGCGCTGGGCGAGGCCCACCTGGCCCTCGCCGGGCGTCCGCTGCACGCGCACGCCTGAGGCCCCCCGGTCGCGTCCGACCGGGGAGGGGCACGGCTAGGCTGACCCCGTCCGGGCCTGATCCGTCGGGCTGGGCGACCCACGGTCGAGCAGCCGGACCGAGCCCAACGTCGCGCGAGAAGGAGCACCACACCGCCATGTCGACTTCGGTCACCCTGCCGGCCCTGGGCGAGAGCGTCACCGAAGGGACGGTCTCCCGCTGGTTGAAGCAGGTGGGCGACACCGTCGCGGAGGACGAGCCGCTCCTGGAGGTCTCGACCGACAAGGTCGACACCGAGATCCCCTCCCCGACCGCCGGCGTGCTGCTCGAGATCCTCGCCGCAGAGGACGAGACCGTCGAGGTCGGCGCCGTCCTGGCCGTCGTCGGCAGCGCCGACGAGGCGCCCTCCGGATCGGGCTCGACCGACGCCCCCGCCGAGGAGCCGGCGAGCGCCGCCACGAAGCAGGCTGACGCCGAGATCGAGGCCACGGACCCGAGCCCGGTGAGCGGCGGCGCCTCCGACAGCGGCCCCGGCGCCAACGCAGCCCTGCCCAGCGACGTGGTGGCCGACGTCGCCGCGGCCGCGAGCACCGACGGTGGGTCGGCGGGCAGCGCCGGCGGTTCCGCCGAAGGCACCGAGGTCCGCCTCCCCGCGCTCGGCGAGAGCGTCACCGAGGGCACCGTGACCCGCTGGCTCAAGCAGGTCGGCGACGAGGTCGCCGCCGACGAGCCGTTGCTCGAGGTCAGCACCGACAAGGTCGACACCGAGATCCCCTCGCCCGCCGCCGGCACCCTGCTCGAGATCCGGGTGGCCGAGGACGAGTCCGTCGAGGTCGGAGCCGTCCTGGCCATCGTGGGCGACAAGTCCGCCGCACCCGCGGCAGCGCCGGCTCCGGCGGCACCGCCGTCCCAGCCCGCCGCCCCGGCTCCGCCGGCAGCCCCCGCACCCAGCGCACCCGCACCGGTCGCACAGGCTGCGCCGGTGGCCTCCCCTGCTCCCCAGGACGCGCAGCCCGAGCAGCACGGCCCCGCCCGTACGGCGGCCCCGTCTCCCGTGGCGGGCGACTACGAGGGCTACGTCACCCCGCTCGTCCGCAAGCTCGCCCGCGAGCACGACGTCGACCTGAGCACCGTCACCGGCACCGGCGTGGGCGGTCGCGTGCGCAAGCAGGACGTCCTGGCCGCCGCCGAGGAGGCCCGACGGGCCGCCGAGGAGGCCGCCAAGCAGGCCGCGGCCCCGGCCGCCGCACCGGCTCCGAGCGCCGCGCCCACCCCGGCCCCGGCCGCGGCGAGCACCCCGGCGAGCCAACCGAGCAACCTGCGCGGGACGACCGAGAAGATGTCGCGGCTGCGCTCCACCATCGCTCGTCGGATGCTGGAGTCGCAGCAGGTCGCGGCCAGCCTCACGGCGACGGTCGAGGTCGACCTCACCGCGATCTCGCAGATCCGGGCGCGGGCCAAGGACGACTTCAAGCGACGCGAGGGCGCGAGCCTGTCGTACCTGCCCTTCATCACCAAGGCCGCGGTCGAGGCGCTGAAGGTCTTCCCCAAGGTCAACGCGACGATCGACACCGAGGCCGGCACGATCACCTACCCCGACGCCGAGCACATCGGCATCGCGGTGGACACCGAGAAGGGCCTGCTCGTCCCGGTGATCAAGGACGCCGGCGACCTGAACATCGCCGGTCTGGCCAAGAAGATCGCCGACCTCGCCTCACGGACCCGCTCCAACAAGGTGACGCCGGACGACCTCAGCGGCGGCACGTTCACCATCACCAACTACGGCTCGGCCGGCACGCTGATGGACACACCGATCATCAACCAGCCGCAGGTGGCCATCCTCGGCACCGGCGCGCTGGTCAAGCGGCCGGTCGTGCTGGACGTCCCCGGGGTGGGCGACGTCATCGCGGTGCGCGACATGATGTACCTGTCGATGACGTACGACCACCGCCTGGTCGACGGCGCGGACGCGGCACGGTTCCTGAGCATGGTCAAGGCCCGGCTCGAGGGCGGCGACTTCGCCTCCGAGCTCGGGGCGTAGGGCCGGCGGGCCGGCACGGCGCCGACCGTGACGACCTGGTTGCTGGCCGGCGCGTCGGGCTTCCTGGGCACCGCGCTCCGGGTGCAGCTGGCGACCGACGGCGACGAGGTCGTCCGGCTGGTCCGGCGCGAGCCGGCGGCGCTGGCCGAGCGACGGTGGGACCCGAGCCGCGGCGAGCTCGACCCGGCCGTGCTGGACGGGGTCGACGCGGTCGTGGACCTCGCGGGCGTGGGCGTGTTCACCGGCCGGTGGACGCGGGCCAGGCGCGAGGCGATCCTGTCCTCGCGCGTGCAGACGACCTCGACGCTGGCCCGGGCGCTCGCCGCCCGCGGTCCGGACGCGCCGGTGCTCATCCAGGCCGGCGGGGTGGCCTGGTACGGCGACCGGCGTACCGACGTCCCGCAGACCGAGGGCGACCCGCCCGCGGCGGACTTCCTCGCCCAGGTCTGCGTGCGCTGGGAGGAGGCGGCGCAGCCGGCGGTCGACGCGGGCGCCCGCGTGGTCTTCCTGCGGACCAGCCCGGTGCTGGACCGCAGCGGCGGACCGTTCCTGCCGATGCGGCTCGCCTGGTCGCTCGGGCTGGGGACCGTGCTCGGCGGCGGGGACCAGCGCATGCCGCTGATCAGCCTGGCGGACTACCTCGGTGTGGTGCGCTGGGCCGCCTCCGACCCGCAGGCGCACGGGCCGTACAACCTGACCATCCCGCAGCCCTGCACGAACGCGGAGTTCACCGACGCGCTCGCCCGGGCGCTGCACCGGCCCCGGCTGCTCAAGGCCCCCGCCGCGGTCCTGCGCACCGCGCTCGGCGAGCTGTCGGGCCAGCTCCTGAACGACATGTGGGTGCTGCCGCGGCGCCTGGAGGAGGACGGCTACGTCTTCTCCTCCCCGGACGTCGCGAGCACGGTCGCGGCGGCGCTGCGCGGCGTCTCCACGAACGCCTGAGCTGCTCTTGCCCGACCTGCCGGAGCCGTCGGTCCCGGAGGTCCCCGACGTCACGGTCCGCCTGGTCCGCGTCGGCGACGCCACCGGCCTGGCGAGGGTCCTCGTCCGCAGCCGTGCGGCGCTCGCGCCCTGGGACCCGGTCCGCCCGGAGGCCTACTTCACCGAGGCCGGGCAGCGACGCGGCATCGCCGACGCGCTGCGGGTCCACGCCGGCGGCGCCTCGTACCCGGGCCTCGTCGTCGTCGACGGCCGACCGGCCGGCCGGATCAACCTCAACAACGTCGTGCGCGGCGCGTTCGACTCGGCCGACCTCGGTTACTGGGTGGACGTCGAGCAGCAGGGCCGGGGGGTGGCGACCGCCGCGGTCCGCGCCATCCTCGCCACCGCCTTCGACGAGCTCGGCCTGCACCGGGTCCAGGCGGGCACGCTGGTCGCCAACCACGCGTCGCGCCGCGTGCTGGCCAAGAACGGCTTCGCCGAGATCGGCTTCGCACCCCGGTACATCCGCATCGCCGGACGGTGGCAGGACCACGTCCTGCACCAGCGGCTGGTGGACGACCCGGTGGGCCCGCAGACCTAGACTCGCGCCCGTGAGCCTCGACGTGCGCTACCTGGGTCTGGGCGGCGACCTCGTCGACTACCGCGAGGGCTGGGACCTGCAGCACCGGATCCACGCCGACGTCGTGCGCGGCGACGCCCCGGACACGCTTCTGCTGCTTGAGCACGCGCCGGTCTACACGGCGGGCAAGCGCACCGAGCCGGCCGAACGTCCCCTCGACGGGACGCCCGTCGTCGACGTCGACCGTGGCGGCAAGATCACCTGGCACGGCCCCGGCCAGCTCGTCGGCTACCCGCTCGTCCGGCTGCCCGAGGCGTTCGGGGTCGTCGACTACGTCCGCCGGCTGGAGCAGGCGCTGATCGACGCCCTCGCCGAGCTCGGGCTCGCCACCGGCCGGGTGCCGGGCCGCTCCGGCGTCTGGCTGTCCGCCGACCCGGTCCACTCGACCGGCCCAGGGAACGGCTCGCGCCGCCCGGAGCGCAAGGTCGCCGCCATCGGCGTCCGGGTCGCTGGGGGCGTGACCATGCACGGCTTCGCGGTGAACGCGGATCCCGACCTCACCGCGTTCGACCGGATCGTCCCCTGCGGCATCGCCGACGCCGGCGTCACCTCGATCGCCGCCGAGCTCGGCACGGCACCCGCCCTGACGTCCCTGGCGTACGTGCTCGTCCCCCACCTGGAGCGACTGCTCGCCTTCGCGCCGTACGAGAAGACGCCCGACGTCGCAGCGCTGCCGGAGCCGGCGCCCACCGGCCTGACGTACGGCCTCACCGTCGCTGTTTCTTGAGGGGGCGCCCCCACACCCCCGCGTGACCTCAGGGGAACGACCCCCACGCCCCCGCGTGACCTCGACTCGCTGCACTCGCGGAGCTCGGGCGTGTCTTGAGGGGGGAGCTCGGCTGAGACCGCGGTCTGACCCGGGGCAGGGCTGGGGGTGGACGACACGACCCGCGCGTCACCGGCATCGTGGGGCTCGTCCGCCGCTACCGTGAGCGGCCCCCGACGAGAGCGAACCCATGTCCACGAGCGCTCCCCCACGCCACGCCCGCGACCCCGAGCTGGCCCTGTCCACGTCCGGGTTGCGCAAGACCTACCGCACCCGCAGGGGCCGTCGCGTCGCCGTCGAGGGTCTCGACCTGCGGGTGCCGCGCGGCGGCGTGCACGGCTTCCTCGGGCCGAACGGGTCCGGCAAGACCACGACGATCCGGATGCTGCTCGGCCTGATCAGGCCGGACTCGGGCACCATGACCGTCTTCGACCACCCCGTCCCGGAACGGCTGCCCGAGGTCGTCGACCGGGTGGGCGCGATCGTCGAGCAGCCCAAGTTCTTCCCGGCCTTCACCGCGCGCCGCAACCTCGAGCTGCTCGCCGCCGCCATCGGCGCACCCCGGTCGCGGGTGGACCAGGTGCTGACCGAGGTCGGCCTGGGCGAGCGGGGCAAGGACCGCTTCCGCTCGTACTCCCTGGGCATGAAGCAGCGCCTGGCCATCGCCGGCACGCTGCTCAAGGACCCCGAGCTGCTGATCTTCGACGAGCCCACCAACGGGCTCGACCCGGCGGGCATCCACGAGATCCGCGAGACCATGCGCAGCCTCGCCGACGCCGGGCGCACGGTGCTCGTCTCGAGCCACATCCTGAACGAGGTGCAGCAGGTCGCCGACACGGTCACGATCATCGGCCGCGGACGGCTCCTGGCCGAGGGGGACGTGGCCTCGATCCTCGCGCGCGGCGGGACGGAGGCCGTGCGCGTCCGCGTCCCCGACCCCGCGGCTGCCGCCGAGGTCCTGACCGCTGCCGGCTTCGCCCCGGAACCCGGCCCGCCCGGCACCGTCCTCGTCCGGGCCGCCGCCGGGCAGGGTCGGTTGAACGCCGCCAGCGTCACCCGCGCCCTCGCCTCGCGCGAGATCTACCTGGCCGAGCTCGTGTGGCAGCGGCCCGACCTGGAGGAGGTGTTCCTGAGCCTGACGTCGGAGGAGCACCTCGGGGCGGGCGTCAGCCACCCGGTGCCACCTCCGCCGCCGCCCGCAGCGGCCGCCCGCCGGGACGGGGGCCGGTCGTGATCCGGCTCGTCGGTGCGGAGCTGACCCGGCTCCGGTCGCGCCGCCTCAGCATCGTCGCGGCGCTCGTCGTGCTCGCGGCCGTCGCTCTCTTCCAGATCGCCATCCACTCCGAGGTGGCGCCCTCGGCCGCGGTGCAGGCCCAGGGCCAGCAGGCGTACGAGCAGGCCCAGAAGGAGTGGCAGGACTCGCACGCCACGAACGTCGCCGAGTGCCTCCAGGAGGGCGGCAGCACCCAGGAGGAGTGCGAGAGCTACGACCCCGCGCCCACCCCCCAGAACTACTCAGCCGTGCCCGAGTCGTTCGACGAGGTCGGGTCGATCGGGGTCACCACCGCCGCGTACCTGGCGATGTTCACGAGCTTTCTCGTCGCCGCCTCCTTCATCGGGGCCGAGTACGCGACGGGCTCGCTGGCGAACTGGTTGACCTTCGTGCCGCAGCGGCTCAAGGTGTTCGTGTCCAAGGGGGTCGCCGTCGTGCTCGGCTCGGCCCTGCTCGGGGCGGTGGCCGTCTTCGCCACCCTCGGCCTCACGGCTGCCCAGGTCGCGGCGCACGGGGAGCCGCTCGTGCGGGCCGGGCACCTGGCCGCCTCCGGCGGGCGGGCCGTGGTCCTCGTCGCCGTCGCCGGTCTGCTGGGCTACGTCCTCGCGCTCCTCGCCCGGCACACGGTCGCGGCGATCGTCGTCCCGCTCGCCTACGGCCTCGTCCGCACGGTGCTGGTCGGCTTCACGCAGGACGCCGACGCGCCCCTGGCCTGGCTGCCGCCGTACCTGCCCGAGCTCAACCTGCAGGCGTTCCTGGACCGTGGCGCGACCTACTCGCAGTACCGCAGCGTGCTGGCCGACGGCAGCGACTACACCGAGATCGAGAAGCACGTCTCCTTCGCCCACAGCGGGGTCTACTGGCTGACCGTGGTGGTGGTCGCCGTGCTCGTCGGGGCGGGTGTGTTCAAGCGTCGTGACGTCACCTGATCCTGTGAGGCGGCGGGTATCGTGACCGGGTGACCGTGACGCCCGAGGGACGCAAGATGCTCCGGCTCGAGGTCCGCAACGCAGCGGTCCCGATCGAGAAGAAGCCCAGCTGGATCAAGACGACAGCACGGATGGGCCCGCAGTACCGCGAGCTGCAACAGCTGGTGAAGTCGGAGGAGCTGCACACCGTCTGCCAGGAGGCGGGGTGCCCCAACATCTTCGAGTGCTGGGAGGACCGCGAGGCCACGTTCCTCATCGGCGGCGACCAGTGCACGCGGCGTTGCGACTTCTGCCAGATCGACACCGGCAAGCCGGCCGACTTCGACGCGGGCGAGCCGTTCCGCGTGGCCGAGTCGGTCCAGAAGATGGGCCTGCGCTACGCGACCATCACCGGCGTCTGCCGCGACGACCTCCCCGACGAGGGGGCCTGGCTCTACGCCGAGACCATCCGCCAGGTCCACGAGCACAACCCGGGCACCGGCGTCGAGATGCTGGCCCCGGACTTCTCGGGCAACCCGGACTACCTGGACCAGCTGTTCGGCGCCGCACCGGAGGTGTTCGCGCACAACGTGGAGACCGTGCCCCGCATCTTCAAGCGGATCCGCCCGGGCTTCCGCTACGAGCGTTCGCTGGACGTGCTGCGGTCCTCCCGCGCCGCCGGCATGGTGACGAAGTCCAACCTGATCCTCGGCATGGGCGAGACCCGCGAGGAGGTGTCGGAGGCGCTGCGCGACCTGCACGACGCCGGCACCGAGATCATCACCATCACCCAGTACCTGCGGCCCTCGCCGCGGCACCACCCGGTCGACCGCTGGGTCAAGCCGGAGGAGTTCGTCGAGCTCTCCGCCGAGGCCCGCGAGATCGGCTTCGCCGGCGTGATGAGCGGGCCGCTGGTCCGCTCCTCCTACCGCGCCGGCCGGCTCTACCGGGAGGCCCTCGAGTCCCGCGAGAACATCGACCCCGAGGGGGCGCGCCGCTGATGGCCGACCGCAAGACGACGACGGGCCGGTCGGGGGCGACCGCGCTGACGCCCAAGGAGACGAAGGCGGGCGCGTCGGCGCTGACCCCCAAGGACACCAAGGCCGGTGCGAAGGTCGTGGCCAAGGAGTCCCGCGCGGCCGCCAAGGCCCGCCGCAAGAGCTCGACCGACCCGGCGGACATGGGCCGGTTCCGCCAGATCGCGCAGGCGTACAAGGTCACCCACGAGTTCGACCCCCAGCTGCCGTTCGTGCTGGCGGCCGCGTTCCTGCTGCCGCTCGTCGTGGCGGTCGTCGTCGGCCTGCTGTGGGACCACCTGGTCTACCTGATCATCATGGGCCTGCTGCTCGGGCTCCTGCTCGCCATGGCGCTCCTGGTCCGGCGAGCCAAGCGCTCGACCTACAAGCGCTACGCCGGCCAGACCGGCTCGGCCGAGGTCGCGCTGTCCATGCTGCCCAAGCAGTGGGTCTCCTCCCCGGTCATCGCGGCGACGCGCCAGCGCGACGTCGTGCACCGCACCCTCGGGCCCGGCGGCGTGGTCCTCGTCGGCGAGGGCGAGACCTCCCGGGTCCGCCAGCTGCTGGCGGGCGAGGCACGCAAGCACGAGCGGGTGGCGTACGGCGTCACCGTGACCACCCTGGTCATGGGCGACGCCCCCAACCAGGTCCCGCTGGACAAGATCGCCGACCGGATCCGCAAGCTGCCGAAGGTGCTCGAGCCCAACCAGGTGACCGACCTCAAGCAGCGCCTGCGGGCGCTCGACGCCGTCCGTCCGGCGGTCGCCATGCCGAAGGGCCCGATGCCCACCCGCGGCGCACGCCAGGCCACCCGCGGGCGCTAGCGCTCGCCGAACCGACAACGGGGATGTCCCGGCACCCAGGCGGTGCCGAACCTTCCCCACTGACGCCTTTGGCGCGGAAAGACTCTGATGGCCAACCTCGTCAACGCTGAACGCCTCACCATCACCTTCGGCACCCGGACGCTCCTCGACCAGGTCAGCCTCGGGCTGTCCCGCGGCGACGTGATCGGCGTCGTCGGCCGGAACGGTGACGGCAAGACCACGCTGCTGCGCATCCTCACCGGCGCCACCGAACCCGACTCCGGCCGCGTCACCCGGACGGGACGGGTGTCGATCGGCTACCTGATCCAGACCGACGACGTCCCGCCCGGGACCACGGTCCGCTCGATCATCGTCGACGGCCAGCCCGACCACGTCTGGGCCCGTGACGCCGGCACCCGGGCGGTGGTGGAGCACCTGCTCGCCGACGTCGACCTCGACACGGAGCTCACCACCCTCTCCGGCGGCGAGCGCCGCCGCGTCGCACTGACCGAGCTGCTGCTGGGCGACCACGACCTGCTCGTCCTCGACGAGCCCACGAACCACCTCGACGTCGAGGCCGTCGCCTGGCTCGCCGACGCCCTCAACGCGTTGCAGGCCCGCTCGGTCGCGATGCTCGTGGTCAGCCACGACCGGTGGTTCCTGGACGCCATCTGCACGCGGATCTGGGAGGTCCACGACGCCCGCGTCGACGCGTACGACGGTGGGTACGCCGCGTACGTGCTCGCCCGCGCCGAGCGGGCCCGTCAGGCCAGCGCCGCCGACAGCCGCCGCAAGAACCTGCTCCGCAAGGAGCTCGCCTGGCTGCGGCGGGGCCCGCCCGCCCGGACCTCGAAGCCGCAGTTCCGGATCGACGCGGCCAACGCGCTCATCGCCGACGAGCCGCCGCCGCGTGACCGCTTCGAGCTGCAGCGCTTCGCCACGTCGCGGCTGGGCAAGGACGTCTTCGACCTGCGCCACGTCGACCTCAGCGTCGGCGAACCGCCCAAGGTGCTGCTCGACGACCTCACCTGGTCCATCGGCCCGGGCGACCGCATCGGCCTGGTCGGCGTCAACGGCGCGGGCAAGTCGTCGCTGCTGCGCCTGCTCGACGGCGAGGCCGAGCCGACCTCGGGCACCGTCAAGCAGGGCAAGACGCTCAACATCGGTCACCTCGGCCAGACGCTGATGCAGCTCGAGGGCCTGACGGGTTCGGAGCGCGTGCTCGAGTCGGTCGAGGGTGTCAAGCGCCAGGTCCGCGTCGCCACCGGGACCGAGGTGTCGGCCAGCACGCTGCTCGAGGGCTTCGGCTTCACCGGCAACAAGCTCACGACGCGCCTCGACGACCTGTCCGGCGGGGAGCGACGCCGCCTGCAGCTGCTGCGCCTGCTGCTCGCGGAGCCGAACGTGCTGCTGCTCGACGAGCCCACCAACGACCTGGACATCGACACGCTGAACGTCGTCGAGGACTACCTGGACGGCTGGCCCGGCACGCTGATCGTGGTGAGCCACGACCGGTACTTCCTCGAGCGGGTCTGCGACGTCACGTACGCGCTGATGGGCGACGGCACCTGCGTGCTGCTGCCCGGCGGCGTCGAGCAGTACCTGGAGGTCCGCCGCCAGCGGGCCGCCGCCGGCGACCTGCCGACCGGACCGGTCTCGAAGGGCACGACCGCGACTGGCACGCCCGCTGGCGACCTGCGCACCGCTCGCAAGACGATGTCGCGGGTGGAGTCGCAGATCGGCAAGGTCGACAAGCGGATCGCCGGCCTGCACACGCAGATGGCCACGTTCGCCGCGGACTACGGCAGGCTGGCCGACCTCCAGCGCGAGCTCGACGCCGCCACCGCGGAGAAGGACGAGCTCGAGCTCGCCTGGCTCGAGGCCGCGGACCTCGTCGGGTGATCACGCGCGAGGACTGCGTACGCCTCGACGCCGCCGACCCGCTCGCCGGCTTCCGGGCGGAGTTCACGCTGCCGCCGGGCGTCTACCTCGACGGGAACTCGCTCGGGCCGCGCCCGAGGGTCGCCGCCGCCCGCGCGGCCGAGGTGGTCGAGCGCGAGTGGGGCCAGGACCTCATCGGCAGCTGGAACACGGCCGGGTGGTTCGACCTGCCCGTCCGGCTCGGGGACCGGCTCGCCCCGCTGATCGGTGGTGGCCCGGGCACCACGGTCGTCACCGACACCACCTCGGCGAACCTCTTCAAGGCCCTCGCCGCCGCCCTGGCCCTCGCCGCCGACGCCGACCCGCGGCGGACGGTCGTGGTGAGCGAGCGCGACAACTTCCCCACCGACCTCTACGTCGCGCGGGGCCTCACGGACCTGCTCGGCCGCGGCCACGAGCTGCGCCTCGTCGACGGCCCGGACGAGCTCGTGGGAGCGCTCGACGAACGGACGGCCGTCGTCACGCTGAGCCACGTCAACTACCGCACCGGCGCCCTGTGGGACCTCGGCGAGGTCACCGCCCAGGTGCACGCCGCCGGGGCGCTCGTCGTGTGGGACCTGGCCCACTCGGCCGGCGCGCTGCCGATCGACCTCACCGGCGCCGACGCCGACCTCGCGGTGGGCTGCACCTACAAGTACCTGAACGGTGGACCCGGCGCCCCCGCGTTCCTCTGGGTGAACCCGCGCCACGTCGAGGCCAGCTCACAGCCCCTCACGGGCTGGTGGGGTCACGCCCGACCCTTCGCGATGGAGGACGCGTACGAGGCGGCGCCCGGGGCGACGCGGTTCCTCGGCGGCACCCAGCCGGTCGTCTCCCTCGCGCTGGTCGAGTGCGGCCTGGACATCGCCGCTCGCGCGGACCTGGCCGCGGTGCGCGCCAAGTCCCTCGCCCTGGGCGACCTCTTCCTCGACCTGGTGGACCAGCTCTGCAGCGACGAGCCGCTGACCCTCGTCACGCCGCGCGAGCACGAGCACCGCGGCAGCCACCTGACCTTCGCCCACCCCGAGGCGTACGCGGTCGTCCAGGCCCTGATCGCTCGCGGGGTCGTCGGGGACTTCCGCGAGCCGAGCTGCATGCGCTTCGGGCTCACCCCGCTCTACCTGCGCCACGTCGACGTGCACGACGCCGTCGACACCCTCGCCGACGTCCTGGCCACGCGGGCCTGGGACGACGACCGCTACCGGGTGCGCGCTGCCGTCACCTGAGCCCTCCAGGTCCGCTCGCTGCGGACTTCTGTGCGGGTGACCACCTCTGGTGTGGGTCCGACGTCAGAAGTTCGGCGACCCGACCGCCTCGACGGTCGACTCGTGATGCTCGGCGAACCAGGCCCGACGACGCGATCGCCGTGGTCGGGGCACGACCCGCGTCCGAGCGGAGCGAGGACAGAAGGTCCGTCTCCAGATCGTCACAGCACGTCAGGTCGTGTGAGCGCGGAGAAACCTGGCCGTCACGGCGGCGACATCGCGGGCGGCCAGGATGCCGGGGACGCCGCGCACCAGCGTGCGTGCAGAGGAGGGACTCGGGATGCCGTATCAGGCGGAGTACATCTGGATCGACGGCACGAAGCCGTCGCCGATCATGCGGAACAAGACCCGCATCGTGGCCGACGGCAAGGAGCCCGACATCTGGGGCTTCGACGGCTCGAGCACCAACCAGGCGCCGGGCGCCAACTCCGACTGCGTGCTGCAGCCCGTGTACACGGTCCCCGACCCGCTGCGCGGCCGCGACAACATCCTGGTGATGTGCGAGGTCCAGCTGACCGACTTCACGCCGCACCCCACCAACACCCGGGCGGCCTGCGTCGCGGCGGCGGAGAAGTACGCCGACCAGAACCCGATGTTCGGCATCGAGCAGGAGTACACGTTCATGCAGCGCGGCCGCCCTCTCGGCTGGCCGGCGACCGGCTTCCCCGCCGCGCAGGGTCCGTACTACTGCGGCACCGGCGGCGAGAAGATGGTCGGTCGCGACATCATCGAGCGCCACACCCAGGCCTGCCTCGACGCCGGTCTGGCGATCGAGGGCACCAACGCCGAGGTCATGATGGCGCAGTGGGAGTTCCAGATCGGGGTGCTCAACGCGCCCGCGATCGGCGACCAGATGTGGGTGGCGCGCTGGCTGCTGCACCGCATCGCCGAGGACTACGACGTCACCGTCAGCTTCGACGCCAAGCCGATGAAGGGTGACTGGAACGGCGCCGGCGCGCACACGAACTTCTCCACCAAGGCGACGATGGACAACTACGACGCCATCGTCGTCGCCTGCGAGGCGCTCGGGCGGAACGCGGCGGCGCACGTCGCCGCGTACGGGGCCGGCATCGAGGAGCGCCTGACCGGCGCGCACGAGACGGCCAGCTACCAGGAGTTCAGCTGGGGCGCCTCCGACCGCGGCGCGTCGGTCCGCATCCCCTGGGCCGTCGAGAAGGCCAAGAAGGGCTGGCTCGAGGACCGTCGACCCAACGCCAACATGGACCCCTACCTGGTCAGCGGCATGATCATCGACACCTGCTGCAGCGCGCTGGCGGACGCGGGCCTCTAGCCCTCAGCCCGCACGCCGGGGCCCGCGACGAGCTCGCCGAGGCTCAGGGAACGGCTGCTCCACCACAAAGGCCCGTCACCTCGACCAGAGGTGGCGGGCCTTTGCGGTGCCAGGGTGGACGTCGTCGTCCTCCCCGGGTCAGGGGCCGACGACGCTGTCGGCCCTGAGCTCGTGGGCGCTCAGTAGCGGGCGGCGGCGAGCGGGTCCGGCTCGTCGACCTCGTGCAACGCGTAGAGGACGATGTCGGCCAGGCGCATGTCCATCGAGGCGTCGCCGGTGTCGTCGGTCTCGATGAACGGCCCGGGCATCCCCTTGGCACGCCAGGCGCGCTCGATCGAGGAGTGCGTGCCGCCGAGGGCCTTGGACGAGCCGACGATCGCGACGAGGTCCTCGTAGCGGGCGCGGCCGGGCGCGGCCTTGGCCACGGCACGGATGTACTCCACGCGGTTGTGCCCGTAACCCCTGAGCAGCGCGATGACCTTCTGGTGGATGGCCTCGGGGTCGGTGGTCTCGGCGTCGGAAGCAGCCGAGAGGCGGTCGAGGACGGCGCGTGCCTTGTTCAGGTCGGCCGCGTCGTCGGGGTCGAATGTTACGGTGACGTTAACCATGAGACCAGGATGGCATCTGGTCTACTTCGTTTCAAGTGCAGTGCACGTAGACGTACCGAGTCGTGATGCTGCGGCCTCGTCAGCGGCGGCGGACGACGACGGTGCCCGCCGCCAGGTCGTGCAGCCCGCGCCGGTCTGTCCCGACGATGACCGCCGGCAGGACGACGCAGACCATCGCGGCGCGCAGGAGCGAGCGCCCGAACCCGAGCGGGCTGCGGTCGACCCGACCGACCGCCAGGCGGCAGACGAGCTGGCCGACGCTCCCGCCCGCGAGCACGCAGAGCACCGCGGACTCCAGGAAGAACGTCCCGAGCGTCGCCCAGCGGTACCACCCGTTCGCGGTCAGGACGCGCGGGCTGAAGAGGACGACCGCGACCACGGTGCAGATGACCCAGTCCACGGCCAGGGCCAGGATGCGGCTCCCCCAGCCCGCCAGCGACCCCGGTCCCGCCTGCGGCAGACCGACCCGTTCGCCCGGGTAGTCACCCTCGCCGGCCGTGCCGGACACCTGCTCAGCCACCTGACGAGCCTACGCGGGGGTGCCGTCCTGGCGTTCGGCCCGAGCGAGGGGCAGGGCCGTGTGAGGTGGTGTTACGCGGGCGGAACCTGTCGGAAACCCAGGCGGAACCGGGCCTCCTTACGTTCGACGGACGAGTGCCGTTACGTTCGTCGGGATCACCCGCGCCCGCGCGAGGACAGCCTCACCCGCACTGCACGCCTACCCACCGGAGGACAGATGTTCCAAGGCGCCGACGACCTGTTGGCCTACATCAAGAACGAGGGCGTCGAGATCGTCGACATCCGGTTCTGTGACCTGCCCGGCCAGATGCAGCACTTCACGGTGCCGGCCGGGTCGTTCGACGACGCGGTCTTCACCGACGGCCTGGCCTTCGACGGCTCCTCCATCCGTGGGTTCCAGAAGATCCACGAGTCCGACATGGCGCTGCTGCCCGACCCGACGACGGCGTTCATCGACCCGTTCCGCAAGGCGAAGACCCTCGCGCTGAACTTCTTCGTGCACGACCCGCTGACCAAGGAGCCCTACAGCCGCGACCCGCGCAACATCGCGCGCAAGGCGGAGAACTACCTGGCCTCCACCGGCATCGGCGACACCGCGTTCTTCGCGCCCGAGGCCGAGTTCTACGTGTTCGACGACGTGCGCTTCGAGACCAAGCAGAACACGGGCTACTACGCCATCGACTCGGTCGCCGGCGCCTGGAACACCGGGCGCATCGAGGAGGGCGGCAACCGCGGCTACAAGGTCAAGTACAAGGGCGGCTACTTCCCCGTCCCGCCGGTCGACCACTTCGCCGACCTGCGCGACGACATGACCAAGCACCTCGAGGGTTCGGGCCTGACCGTCGAGCGCGCGCACCACGAGGTCGGCACCGCGGGTCAGGCGGAGATCAACTACCGCTTCAGCACGATGCTCGCCGCCGGCGACGACCTCCAGAAGTTCAAGTACATCATCAAGAACACCGCCTGGGCCGCCGGCAAGACCGCCACCTTCATGCCCAAGCCGATCTTCGGCGACAACGGTTCCGGCATGCACGTGCACAGCTCGATCTGGAACGCCGGCACGCCGCTGTTCTACGACGAGGCCGGCTACGGCGGGCTGTCCGACCTGGCCCGCTGGTACATCGGCGGTGTGCTCGCGCACGCGCCGTCGATCCTGGCCTTCACCAACCCGAGCGTGAACTCGTACCACCGCCTGGTGCCGGGCTTCGAGGCGCCGGTCAACCTGGTCTACAGCTCGCGCAACCGGTCGGCCGCGATGCGCATCCCGATCACCGGCTCCAACCCCAAGGCCAAGCGCGTCGAGTTCCGCTGCCCCGACCCGTCGTCGAACCCGTACCTCGCGTTCGCGGCCATCCTGATGGCCGGCATCGACGGCATCCAGAACAAGACCGAGCCGCTGGCCCCGGTCGACAAGGACCTGTACGAGCTGCCGCCCGAGGAGCACGCGAACGTGCCCACGGTCCCCGACAGCCTGGGCGGCGTCCTCGACACCCTCGAGGCCGACCACGAGTTCCTGCTCGGCGGCGACGTCTTCACCCCCGACCTCATCGAGACCTGGGTCGAGCTGAAGCGCACCGAGATCGACGCCATCCGGCTGCGTCCGACGCCGCACGAGTTCGAGCTCTACTACGACGTGTGATCCGTAGCCGATCCTGAGCCCGAGGGCCGCGACCACCTCCGTGGTCGCGGCCCTCGTGGCGTCTCCGGCCGACCCTCCCCGGCTCAGCAGGAAGCGCTGACTCCGACCCTCCGGAGGGCGCGTCACGGGGTGGCGGGACTCAGCGTCCTCCCCTGGGACGCGGCGCGGCTGGGGGGCGCCGTTTCG
>Ga0210040_10001855_pt1 | contig 30909 bp, 28 predicted proteins | sample CryGeyCG12114_NA_FD_185462 | JGI IMG/M metagenome (GOLD analysis project Ga0210040, IMG submission 185462) | Groundwater microbial communities from aquifer - Crystal Geyser CG19_WC_8/21/14_NA (SPAdes) (version 2) | ecosystem: Environmental > Aquatic > Deep subsurface > Groundwater | place: USA...
CGCCCGGGCCTGCTCGGCGACGGACTCCGCCCCGCGCCGGGACCGGACGAAGGCCAGCGTGCGGGCGTTCTGCTCGACCAGGTCGGCGAGCAGCCCGGCGGCGTCCGCGGCGGCCGAGCGCCGCACCGGGGCGCCGTGCTCGCCGGTCTTCTCCGTGAGCGGCGGCTCCCACAGCGCGAAGGTGGCGCCCGGCCGCGGCGACCCGTCGTCGGTGACCGCGGTGACCGGCGCGCCGACCAGCCGGCTGGCCGCGGCGGCCGGCTCGGCGACGGTGGCCGAGGCGAGCACGAACACCGGCTCCGCGCCGTAGCGCCGGCAGATCCGCCGCAACCGGCGGAGCACGTGGCCCACGTGCGAGCCGAACACCCCGCGGTAGGCGTGGCACTCGTCGATGACCACGTAGGCCACCCGGCGCAGCGTGCTGGACCACTTCTGGTGGGCCGGCAGGATCCCGCGGTGCAGCATGTCCGGGTTGGTCACGATCCACCGCGAGTGCCGCCGCACCCACTCCCGCTCCTCGCCCGGGGTGTCGCCGTCGTAGGCCGCCGGGCGCACGGAGGGGTCGGCCAGCGCGGCCACCGAGGCCAGCTGGTCGCGGGCCAGCGCCTTCGTGGGGGCCAGGTAGAGGACGCAGGCGCGCGGGTCCTCGGCCAGGGCGGTCAGCGCCGGCAACTGGTAGGCCAGCGACTTGCCCGACGCGGTACCGGTGGCGACCACGACGTGCTGACCCGCCCGGGCCAGCTCGGCCGCCGCGACCTGGTGGCTGAACGGTGCCAGCACGCCCCGCTCGGCCAACCGCGCCCGCAGCGGCTCGGCGACCCAACCGGGCCACGGCGCCGACCGGCTCGGGCGGGCGGGCAGCCGGTGCACGTGGGTGACCGGGTCGTCCTCGGGGTCGGTACCGGCCAGCAGCGAGGCCAGCAGCTCGGTGCCGCCGACCACGCCGGCGGGGTCGGCGCCGGTCTCGTCGGCCGGGAGCCGCACGGAGGGCGAGGACGTCACCACACCACTGTCACACCGTCGTGCAACCGGCGTCCCGGCGCCCGTCCGACCGCCGGTTGTGGATCCGGCCCCCGGCTGTGGACGACGGCGCACGCGCCCCGCCCCGATCTTCCTAGCGTCGGTGCACCGGCCCTGGTCCAGGGGCCGCAGTCCTGCCGGGAGGCTCGTGTGTCCGACCTGATATCCGTCCAGCTCGACGTGCTGGGCGGGCTGCTCGCCGACCTCCGGGCGCTGGGTGGCGAGCTCGCCGAGGAGGGGCAGCTGGCGTCGGCCTCGGCCTGGTCGCTGCAGCGGGCCGTGGCAGGTCCGGTGGGGGAGGAGGCCCAGCGGGTCGGCAGCCAGTGGGCCGGGGCGCTCGCTGCGCTGTCGGCGCGGACCGGCACCGTGGCCGCCACCCTCGACGCGGCGCTGGCCGCCTACCAGGCCGCCGACCTGGAGCTGGCCCGGCAACTGCAGGCAAGTGGCCCGCTGCGCCACGGCATGCTGGTGGCAATGCCGTGACCGGCTCGGGCGCGCTGCACCAGCTCGCCGGCTGGGAGCTCCCCGAGCTGCGCGCGGGCATCGGCCGGCTCGGTGGCGTGGCCGAGCGGATCGCGCCGTGGCGGGCCCGGCTGGACGAGCTGGGGCGGCAGCTGGGTACCGCCGAGTGCTGGTCCGGCCCGGCCGGCTCGGTCGCCGCCGCGGCGCTGGTCGAGCTGTCCACGGTGGCGTCCGGGGTGTCCGGCGCGCTCGCGGAGTCGATGGCCGAGCTGGAGTCGCTGGCGGCGTCCGCCGCGGACGCCCAGGAACTGGCCGCGGGCGCCCTCGCCACCGCGGGCGCCGCCGGGATCGCCCTGGACGATGCCGGCCAGCCCGTCGGGATGCCGCCGCTGCCCGGTCCCGGGGCAGCCGCGGTGGAGGCGGCCGAGGTGCTGGCCGACCGGAACCAGGCGCTGGTGGCCGCCGCCCGGGCGCAGGAGGCGCTGGCCGCCGCCACCCGGGCCCGGGCCGCGGCTGTGGCGGCGCACGCTCCGCTGACCGCGATCGGCGTGCTCGGCTCGGCGTCCGTCGACTTCGCCGACCTCGCCGTCCGGCTCGCCCCGCCGGCCACCGGGACCCCGCCGCCCCTTCCCCGGGGGCTGGGGCCGCAGGGCGCGGCCGGCTGGTGGGCGGAGCTGACCGCAGCGGAGCAGCTGGCCGAGATCGCGGCGCACCCGCGCGAGGTGGGCGCGCTGGACGGGCTGCCCGCCTGGGCGCACGACCGGGCGAACCGGCTGCTGCTGGACGACGCGCTGCGCGACCTCCCCGAGGGGGAGCAGCGGCGGATGGCCGAGGAGGTCGCCCGCCGGCTGGCCGCGGAGGACGACGCCGGGAGGACCGCCCAGCTGCTGCAGTTCGACCCGGCTGGCGACCTGGTGGCGGTCTCCCTCGGGGACGTGGACACCGCGGCCGCGGTGGGCGTGCTGGTGCCCGGCGTCGGCAACACCCCGGCCGACGACCTGGGGAACCTGCTGGGGAGCGCCCGGGACGTCGGGTCGGCGGCCGGTGCCGCGACGCCAGGGCTGGCCGTGGCCACGGTCGCCTGGCTCGGCTATCGCACGCCCGCGGGGGTGGGGGCGCTCTCCGAGAACGCCACCCGCCAGGGTGGACCGGCGCTCGACCGGGCGCTCGACGGGCTGGCGGCGGCCCGCTCCCAGCAGGGCCCGGCACCCCGGACGACGGTGCTCGCCCACAGCTACGGGAGCGTGGTCGCGGGGCAGGCAGCCCTCGCACCCGGTGAGCTGGCCGCAGACGCGCTGGTCCTGCTGGGCAGCCCGGGCACCGGCGTGAACGGGGCCGATCAGCTGGAGGCCGACGAGGTGTTCGGCGGGTGGTCGCCCGCGGACTGGATCTCCTACACCGACTACTACGGGGGAAGCCCGTTCGACTCCGGGTTCGGTGACCTGCCGCTGCCCACCGAGTTCGACCAGACGCACAGCGAGTACTACGACCCCGACCGGCCCACCCTCGCCGCGATCGGCGAGGTCGTGGCCGGCACCCGGGACGGCGGATGAGGCCCGTCCGGAGCCCGGGAACAGTGCCCGCAGCCATCCGTTGGAGGGGGGACGGCGCGCCCGGTACGGCTCGCTGCCCGGGCCCTCGTCCCAGCGGTGGCCTACCGTGGCCTCGCCGAACGGGTGCAGCTCGCTCTGCCCCGTGTGCGACCGGGTCCGTCCCGCCGCCTGCACCAGCACCCTCGACAGGAGCACCGTGCCGCCCACCAAGACCACGAAGTCAGCAGCCACCACCACCGGCAGCGGAACGCCACGCAAGCGGGCCGCCGCGTCCGGGGGCAAGCCGCTGGTCATCGTGGAGTCGCCCACCAAGGCGACGAAGATCGCCGGCTTCCTGGGCGCCGACTACGTCGTGGAGGCCAGTGTCGGGCACATCCGCGACCTGCCCCGCAACGCCGCCGACGTGCCCGCCGCCCACAAGGGCGAGTCCTGGGCCCGGCTGGGCGTCGACGTCGACCACGGCTTCTCCCCGCTCTACGTGGTCAGCCCGGACCGCAAGCAGCAGGTCACCCGGCTCAAGCAGCTGGTGAAGGAAGCCAGCGAGATCTACCTCGCCACCGATGAGGACCGCGAGGGCGAGGCCATCGCCTGGCACCTGATCGACGCGCTGAAGCCGACCGTGCCGATCCGCCGGATGGTCTTCCACGAGATCACCCGCGAGGCGATCGCCCGCGCCGTGGCCAACCCCCGCGAGCTGGACACCGCCCTGGTCGACGCCCAGGAGACCCGCCGCATCCTCGACCGGCTCTACGGCTACGAGGTCTCACCCGTGCTGTGGAAGAAGGTGCTGCCCAAGCTCTCGGCCGGCCGCGTCCAGTCGGTGGCCACCCGCATCGTCGTGGAGCGCGAGCGCGCCCGGATGCGCTTCACCGCCGCCGACTACTGGAGCCTGGACGGCCAGTTCGAGGTGACCGAGCAGCGCGCCGACGCCGACGCCGGTGAGCCCACCACCCTGCGGGCCCGGCTGGTCACCGTGGACGACAGCCGGGTCGCCACCGGCCGGGACTTCGACGCCGACACCGGCGCCGTGGCCAGCAACGTGGTGCACCTGGACGAGGCCGGTGCCCGTGGGCTGGCCGCCCGGCTGGAGGGCCGTCCGGTCACCGTCAGCCGGGTCGACGAGCGGGACTACACCCGCAAGCCCTACGCGCCGTTCATCACCTCCTCGCTGCAGATGGAGGCCGGCCGCAAGTTCGGCTGGTCGTCGGCGCAGGTCATGCGCGTGGCGCAGCGGCTGTACGAGAACGGTCACATCACCTACATGCGGACCGACTCGACCAACCTCTCCAACGAGGCGGTCACCGCCGCGCGCCGCCAGGCCGCCGAGCTCTACGGCGACGCCTACGTGCCGACCGAGCCGCGCCGCTACGACAAGAAGGCCAAGGGCGCGCAGGAGGCGCACGAGGCGATCCGCCCCGCCGGTGACTCCTTCCGCACCCCGGGGCAGCTGGCCTCCCAGCTGGCCCGGGACGAGTTCCGGCTCTACGAGCTGATCTGGCAGCGCACCATCGCCTCGCAGATGGCCAACGCCGTCGGCAAGACCCTCAGCATCCGGCTGGGCGGCAGCTCCAGCACCGGCGAGGCCGTCGAGTTCACCGCGTCCGGGCGCACCATCACCTTCCCCGGCTTCCTCCGTGCCTACGTCGAGGGCAAGGACGAGGACCACACCGACGAGGCAGAGGCCGACGACTCCGAGCGCCGGCTGCCCCGGGTCGAGCGCGGGCAGCGGCTGGACACCCGGGAGCTGGACCCCAAGGGGCACACCACCTCCCCGCCGGCGCGGTACACCGAGCCGAGCCTGACCGCCCGGCTGCAGGAGCTGGAGATCGGCCGGCCGTCGACCTACGCCTCGATCATGCAGACCATCCAGGACCGCGGGTACGTGTGGAAGAAGGGCTCGGCGCTGGTGCCGACCTTCATCGCCTTCGCCGTGGTGAACCTGCTGGAGCAGCACTTCGCCGCCCTGGTCGACTACGACTTCACCGCCCTGCTGGAGCGGGAGCTGGACGAGATCGCCGCCGGGCAGCTGGGCCGGGTCGACTGGCTGACCGAGTTCTACTTCGGCGGCGCGGGTGGCCACGCCGGCGGCATCGGCGCCTCCGGCGGGCTCAAGTCCGTCGTCGGCCAGCGGCTGGAGGAGATCGACGCCCGCGGCGTCAACTCGATCCCGCTGCGCGCGATCACCCCCAACGGCGAGCCGGTCGTCGTCCGGGTCGGCCGCTACGGCCCGTACCTGCAGGCCGGCGGTGAGGACGGCGCCCGGATCAGCATCCCGGACGACATCGCCCCCGACGAGCTGACCAGCGCCAAGGTCACCGAGCTGCTCGACGCCCCGTCGAGCGACCGGGAGCTGGGCGCCGACCCGGAGACCGGCTTCCCGGTCGCGGTGAAGGCCGGCCGCTACGGCCCCTACGTCACCACGCTGGTGCCGGAGGGCTCGAAGGAGACCCCGCGCACCGCCAGCCTGTTCAAGACCATGACGCCGGAGACGGTGACCCTGGAGCAGGCCCTGCAGCTGCTCATCCTGCCGCGCACGGTGGGCGCGGACGCCGAGGGCGCGGAGATCCAGGCGCTCAACGGCCGCTACGGGCCCTACCTCAAGAAGGGCACCGACTCGCGCTCCCTGGAGAGCGAGGAGGCGCTGTTCACGATCACCCTGGACCAGGCGCTGGCGATCTTCGCCCAGCCCAAGCAGCGCGGTCGGGCCGCAGCCAAGGCGCCGCTCAAGGAGCTGGGCAAGGACCCGGTCAGCCAGGGCGAGGTCACCGTGCGCGAGGGTCGGTTCGGGCCCTACGTCACCGACGGTGAGCACAACGCCAGCCTGCGCAAGGGCGACGACATCGAGACGCTCACCCTGGAGCGGGCCGCGGAGCTGCTGGCCGACCGCCGTGAACGGGCACCGGTGAAGAAGAAGGCCGTCAAGAAGGCCGCCGCCAAGAAGGCGCCGGCCAAGAAGGCGACCGCGAAGAAGGCCACGGCGGCGAAGAAGACGACCAAGAAGGCGGCCGAGCCGACCGTGGCCGACGTCGCCGAGACGGTGCCCGCGGGCAGCTGAGGGAAGGGGTGGTCGTGGACGGTTGGCAGCAGCGGCGGACGTCGTTCGGCTCGGTGGCCGCCGGCTACGCAGCCCTGCGCCCGGGCTACCCGGCCGACGCGGTCGCCTTCCTGCTCGGTGCGGCGCCCGTCCGGGTGCTGGACCTCGGGGCGGGCACCGGCCTGCTCACCGACGTCCTGCTGGCGGCCGGGCACCAGGTCGTCGCCGTCGACCCGTCGGCGGAGATGCTCGAGCAGCTGCGCGCCCGCCTGCCGCAGGTCACCGCCGCCGTGGGGGGAGCCGAGGGCATCCCGCTGCCGGACTCCGACGTCGACGCGGTGGTCGCCGGCCAGGCCGCGCACTGGTTCGACCCGGTGCCCGCCGCTGACGAGCTGCGCCGGGTGCTGCGGCCGGGCGGCACCGTCGGCCTGGTCTGGAACACCCGCGACGAGCGCGTTCCCTGGGTGCGGGCGTTGGGGGAGCTGCTCGCCGCGGAGGCCCGCGACCACGAGGCCGACCAGGGTGTGGTGGACCGGTTCGCCACCGAGCTGCCGGCCGACGTCGACGTGCTGGACTCCGGCACCGTCCAGCAGCTGACCCCCGAGCAGGTCGTGGGCGGCATCGGCACCCGCAGCTACGTGGCCACGATGGACGGCGTCGGCCGGGAGCGGTTCCTCGGCCAGGTCCGCGAGCTGCTCGCCACCCACCCCGACACCCGGGGCCGGGAGCGGCTGGAGCTGCCGTACGCGACCCGCGCGTACCGGCTCACCCTGCGCTGAGCCGTCAGCCCGGCCGGTGGCCCACCGCGAAGACCCGGCGGAACGGCAGCACCGTCGTCCCGTCGTCGCGGACCGGGTAGGCCGCCCGCAGCGCGGCGGCGTACTCGGTGGTGAGCTCCGCGGCGTCCTCCGCCGGCAGCCGGGCCAGCACCGGGCGCAGCACGGTGCCCGACACCCAGCCCAGCACCGGGTCCTCGCCGGTCAGCACGTGCAGGTACGTCGTCTCCCACACATCAGCGGCCAGCCCGGCGGTGGTGAGCAGGTCCAGGTAGCCGGTCGGGGAGAGGACGGCGGCCGGGTCGAGCACCGTGTCCTCGCCAGGAGCCAGCCGGGCCGCCCACCGCGGCGAGGCGACCAGCGAGGCGAGCAGCGCGTGCGTCGGCGCGGCCTGGTTGCCGGGCACCTGCAGCGCCAGCCACCCGCCCGGCGCGAGCTCGCTCGCCCACCGGGAGACCAGCGGCCCGTGCCCGGGCGCCCAGTGCAGCGCCGCATTGCTCACCAGCACGTCCACCGGCGCATCCGGTCGCCACGTGCGCAGGTCGCCGGCGACGAAGTCCAGCCGGCCGGGGACGGCATGGGCTGCGGCCGCGGCGAGCATGGCCGGGGAGCTGTCGATGCCGGTGACGGATGCGCCGGGCCACCGCTCGGCGAGCCCCGCGGTGACCGACCCGTCGCCGCAGCCGAGGTCCACGACGACCTGCGGGTACGGAGCGTCGACCCGGGTCAGCAGCTCGACGAACGGTCGGGCCCGCTCCCCGGCGAATCGGAGGTACGTCGCGGGGTCCCAACCGGCAGCGTTGCTCACCGGCGGAGGGTAGCTCCGGGGAGCTCCGGAGCCGGTCGGTTCCCTCGGACCTGCCCGGTACGGTTGGCCGGCCGGACCGAGCCGGCTGCGCTGCACCTGAGGGGGTCTCGATCAGCTCCGATCCGACGGATCAGGCGGTCGCCGGCGGTCCGTCCGCCGACGGCGCCGCAACCGGTCGTGGCGCCTTCATAGCCTTCGAGGGCGGCGAGGGCGCCGGCAAGTCCACGCAGGTCCGGCGGCTGCAGGAGTGGCTGGTCGGGCAGGGGCTGGTCGTCCGCACCACCCGCGAGCCGGGCGGCACGGCACTGGGGGCGAAGGTCCGGGCGATGGTGCTGGACCCGGCGACCACCGACCTCTCCCCGCGCGCGGAGGCGCTGCTCTACGCCGCCGACCGGGCCCAGCACGTGCACGCGGTGCTCCGCCCCGCACTGGACGCCGGGGAGGTCGTGATCACCGACCGGTTCGTGGACAGCTCGCTGGCCTACCAGGGCGCCGGCCGGACCATCCCGCTGGACGACGTCCGGTCGATCTCCCGCTGGGCCACCCAGGGGCTGCGGCCCGACCTCACCGTGCTGCTGGACCTGCCCCCGGAGGTCGGGCTCGCCCGGGCCCGCGGTCGCGCCGCGGCGGACCGGCTGGAGTCGGAGTCCCTGGAGTTCCACCAGCGGGTGCGCGGCACCTTCACCGCCCTGGCCGGGGCCGAGCCCGACCGCTACCTGGTGCTGGACGCCGACCGCTCGCCGGACGAGCTCGCCGCGGCGATCCGCGCCGGGGTCAGCACGCTGCTGCATCCGGCGCCGGCGGTCCGGTGACCAGCGCAGCCGTGGCCCCCGGGGTGTGGGCCGACGTCGTCGGTCAGCCCGACGTCATCGCCGAGCTGCAGTCGGCCGTCGCGCACCCGGCCGCGATGACGCACGCCTGGCTGTTCACCGGTCCGCCCGGGTCGGGGCGCTCGGTCGCCGCCCGCGCGTTCGCGGCGGCGCTGCAGTGCCCGGCCGGCGGCGACGGCACCTGCCACGAGTGCCGCACCGTGCTCGCCGGCAGCCACGCCGACGTGCACCGGGTCGTGCCCGAGGGGCTGTCCATCGGCGTGGCCGAGGTGCGCCAGATCGTCCGCACCGCGGCCCGGGCGCCGTCCCAGGGCCGCTGGCAGATCGTCCTCGTCGAGGACGCCGACCGGATGAGCGAGGCGGCCTCGAACGCCGTGCTGAAGATGCTGGAGGAGCCGCCGCCGCGCACGGTGATCCTGCTGTGCGCGCCCTCGCTGCACCCCGACGACATCCCGGTGACCATCCGGTCCCGCTGCCGGGTGGTGCCGCTGCGCACGCCCGCGGTCGAGTCGGTCGCCGAGGTGCTGGTCCGCCGGGACGGGATCGACCCGGCACTCGCTGCCTGGTCGGCCGCGGCCGCCGGTGGCCACGTCGGGCGGGCCCGGCACCTGGCCCGGGACGAGGGCGCCCGGCTGGCCCGCAAGGCCGTGCTGGACATCCCGCTGTCGCTGGTGTCGCTGGCCGCCTGCCTCAACGCCGCCGACGACCTGGTCGGCTCGGCGAAGGAGGAGTCGGACAAGACCGTGGCCGTGGTGGACGCCGCGGAGACCGAGGCGGTCAGGGCCAGCCTCGGCGTCGGTGCCCGAGGGCCCGGCGTGGCCGCGGCCAGCCGGGGTGCCGGGCAGCTCAAGGAGCTGGAGAAGCGGCAGAAGTCCCGGGCCACCCGGTTGGGCCGGGACTCCCTGGACCGCGCGCTGGTCGACCTGGCCGCGCTCTACCGGGACGCGATGGTGCTCGCCGCGGTGGGCGGGTCCGGCGGGGAGCTGCCGCTGGCGCACCCCGACCGCCGCGCCGACGCCGTCGAGCTGGCCCGCCGGATCGGGGCCGAGGGGGCCGTGCGCCGCATCGACGCGGTGCTGGCCGCCCGCACCGCGCTGGAGCAGAACGTGAAGCCGCAGATCGCCGTGGAGGCGCTCACCGTGGCGCTCCGGCTGCCCAGCTGAACGGGCAGGGGTCCGCAGCCGGGGCGCAGGGGTGCCGTAAGCTCACCCGCGCAGTCCGCCGCCTTAGCTCAGTCGGTAGAGCGTCTCACTCGTAATGAGAAGGTCGTCGGTTCGATTCCGACAGGCGGCTCGCATCCGACCAGCGGCCCCACCCTCCCGGGCGGGGTCGCTGTCGTCGTTCCGGCCCTCGGCGAGCGGATCGAGCGATGCCGTGGGCGTGCTCGGCGACGGCCTCGCCTCCATCGCGTCGGCGGTCGACGCCGCGCTTCCCGCTGAACTGCGACTAGCTACCTCCCCAGAACTGTCACACGCTGTCGGCATGGTGCGCAGCAGCACAGCACGTGTGGCACCGAGGTCTTGAGGAAGGGCGCGATGCCCGAGGTGGAGCTGTTGACGGTTCAGGCCGCCCGGGAGCGTCGGTACTGGCTTCCGTCGGTGGAGAAGAAGAGGCACGTCGCCGCCGAGGTGCGCGTTACGAACTCGAAGCTGACGAGTTGGCGGCCCTCACCGAGCTGGAGGAGCTCGAGCACCTGCTCAACCGTTGAGCATGACAAGCGACCTCGAGGCGCAGGCTCGTGAGTTCGCTACGGACCCGACATCGACCCTGCGCGAAGCATTCGGCTCCGGCCCAGGGGCGTGAGCGGTGGCGTCGCACGCAGACAGCAGCTGCGGTTCGGGATGCTCCGGGCGCAGCCGTTGCGGTGCTGCGGCGGCTCGGCTATGGGGTGGGCCTTCCTCCTGAGGTTCGGAGCCGGTTGACAACTTTGACCGGATGCACGAGCTCTGAGCGTGCAGGAGGGCCCCTCCCCGGGCTGACGAAGAAGCCGCCGGGTCCGTTCGGGTCACCAACAGCGTGAGAATCCGGATGGGCTGTGGCGGCACAACAGGTGAGTGCCGTTCCGCGACGGCGCGGCTGGCGAAGTCGATCAGCGCGTCGCACGCCGCGCAGGACGCGCGCCGAACATGTCGATCACGGGTGAGCTGCGGCGCCGGCTCGGTCGCCGCCCGGGGATGGCCAGACACGCCGACGCCCCGCGGGAGCCGGGGCGGGGTCCAGCGGGGCGTCGTCGTGCGTACGGCGGAAGGGGAGGAGGAGCGGTCAGTACCCGGCGTCGAGTGCGCGCTGGCGGGAGGCCTCGATCTCGGCCTCGGCCTCGGCGCGCCCGACCCACTCGGCACCCTCGACCGACTTGCCCGGCTCGAGGTCCTTGTAGGTCTCGAAGAAGTGCTGGATCTCCAGGCGGTCGAACTCGGAGACGTCGGTGATGTCCTGCAGGTGGGCCACCCGCGGGTCGGTCGCCGGAACGGTGAGGACCTTGTCGTCCCCACCCGCCTCGTCGGTCATCCGGAACATGCCGATGGCCCGGCAGGTGATGAGGCACCCCGGGAAGGTCGGCTCCTCCAGGAGCACGAGAGCGTCGAGCGGGTCACCGTCCATCCCGAGCGTCTCCTCGATGTACCCGTAGTCGGCCGGGTACCGGGTCGAGGTGAACAGCATCCGGTCCAGCCGGATGCGTCCAGTGGCGTGGTCCAGCTCGTACTTGTTCCGCTGGCCCTTGGGGATCTCTACCGTCACGTCGAACTGCACGCCGATAGTGTGGCCTAAGACCCCAGGCCGTGTCGGCTTAGGTCACTCCAGGGGGTGGGGGAGATCGCGTCGAGTCCGCGCGAGGAGTCGTCGGAGCAGCCCGTCGACGAGGCCGGTCAGCCTCCGGCAGCGGCCGCCACGACGTCCGGGACGGCGCCCGCCGAGGACGTCGCGGCGGCCCCCGACCCCGTGGAGGACGCACCGGTGGACGACGCCGCGGCCGAGTCGGCGGCCGAGCCGGACCTGGCCGCTGCTGACGAGCAGGCAGCGGCGGGGGGGACGGTGCCCGCCGGGGACGTCTCCGCCGGGGAGACCGTGGCAGAGCCGGTGGCGGGGGAGCCCGCCCCACCGGAGGTGCCGGTGCCCGAGCAGCCCGCAGCCGAGCCACCTGCAGCCGAGCCGCCCACGGCAGCACAGCCGGCACCCGGGCCGCCGGACGTCGATCAGTCGGAACCGGAGCCCCCGGCTCCGGAGCCGTCCGCGGCAGAGGCCCCCGCGCCGGAGTCGCCTGCAGCAGCACAGCCGGCACCCGAGCAGCCGGTGGTCGCCCCGGTCGCGGACGAGGCGGAGCGGCTGGCCGCCGAGCAGGCGGCCGCCGACCTGGCCGAGGTCAAGCGGTGGGCCGCCGAGCGAGCCGCCGCCGAGCAGCTGGCCGCCGAGGCCACCGAACGGGCCGCCGCCGCCCAGGCCGCGGCCGACGAGGCCGAGCTGGAGAGCGCCCGGGCCGAGCAGGCGGCCGCCGATCTGGCCGCCGTCCGGGAGTGGGCCGCGCAGCGGGCTGCGGCCGAGCAGGCCGAGCTGGCTCGGGCGGAGGCCGAACGGCAGGCGGTCGAGCAGGCCGAGGCCGAGCGGGCCGCCGCGGCCGCGGAGATGGCCGCCGAGCGGGCCGCGGCCGAGCGGGACGCGGCTCAGCGGCAGGCCGCTGCGCTGGAGCGGGCCGAGCGGGCCGAGGCGGAGCAGGCCGCGGCGGAACGGGCAGCGGCGGTCGGCCGGGTGGCGGCCGAGCGGGCCTCCCTCGAGCGCGCCCGGGCCGGGCGCGCCGAGGACGAGCGGACCGCTGCCGACCCCCGGGGGGCCACCGCGGCCCCGGCCCGACGCCGCGCCGCCCCGGTCGAGCCCCGCCGCGGCGGCCGGCTGGCAAAGCTGCTGGTGGCCGTGGTCCTGGCCCTGGCGCTGGTGGCCGGGGGGATCGTGCTGGCCCTGCGGCTGACCGGCGACGACGGCGGGTCGACCGTGGCCGACGCCGAGCAGGTCCCCGACGCCGTGCTGCCCCGGCTGGGCGACCCCGACCCGGTGCTCGCCGCGCTGTCCGCCGATGCGCCGATGCCCGATCCGGCCGCGCTCACCGCGACGCTGACCCCGCTGCTGGCTGCTGCGCCGCTGGGCAGCGGGCTGTCCGCGCAGGTCGTCGACGTGGCCACCGGCACGGTGCTGTTCGACCGGGACGGCGCCGACCCGAGCACCCCGGCGTCCACGGCCAAGCTGCTCACCGGCCTGGCCGCGCTGACCACCCTGGACCCCACCGACACGCTGACCACCACCGTCGTCGCCGGCGCCACCCCGGGGGAGGTCGTGCTGGTCGGCGGCGGTGACCCCACGCTGTCGACCACCGCGCCGTCCACCGACTACCCCGGCGCGGCGACCGTGGCCGAGCTCGCCGGCCAGGTGCAGCAGGCGCTGGGCGGCCAGCCGGTCACCGGCGTCGTGGTCGACAGCTCGCTGTTCACCGGTCCGCTCACCGCCACCGGCTGGAGCGAGGGTGATGCGCCGTCCACCTATGCCGCGCCGGTCACCGCCACCGCGGTCGACGGCGCCCGGGTCACCCCCGGCAGGGACCAGCGCAGCGGGTCCCCGGGCACCGACGCCGGCCAGGCGCTCGCCGAGGCGCTGGGCGCGGGGAACGCCACCGTCGGCCTCGGCACGGCCGCCCCGGGGGCCCGGACCCTGGGCACCGTGGAGTCCGCGCCGATCGCCCGGCTGGTCGAGCAGGCGCTGACCGCCTCGGACAACCTGCTGGCCGAGTCCCTGGCCCGGCAGGTGGCGATCGCCCGCGGCCTGCCGGCCACCTTCGACGGCGCGGCCGACGCGGTCACCGCCGCGCTGGCCACCGCGGGCCTGGACACCACCGGGCTCGCGCTGAACGACGGCAGCGGGCTCTCCGCCGACGACCGGGTGCCCGCCCGGCTGCTCACCGATGTCCTCCGGGCGGCCGCGGACGGGAGCGTCCCGCACGCCGACCAGCTGCTCGCCGGCCTGCCGGTGGCCGGTTACGACGGCACCCTGGCCGATCGGGCCGTCGCCGACGGGGACGCCGGCCCGGGCTCGGTGCGCGCCAAGACCGGCACCCTGCTCGGCGTCAACGACCTGGCCGGCACGGTGCTCACCGCGGACGGTCGGCTGCTGGCCTTCGCCGTCCTCGCCGACGGCACGGTCGGCAGCCTCACCGCGGGGGAGGGCTCGCTGGACGTCGTCGCCGACGCCCTGGCCGGCTGCGGCTGCAGGTAGGCCCCGTCCGGAGGCCCGGCCCGGGTGCGCGAGGTCGAGGAGGACGGGATCCTTCCGCGTACGGTGAACTGATGAGCCGCTCCTCGTCCCTGGTCGACTGGGACCTCGCCGGCCGCACCGCCCGACGCCTGGTCAAGGCCGGGCCGGACACCTCCCGCGAGGAGGCCGCCGCGGTCGTGGCGGAGCTGCACCGGGCGGCTGCCACCGCGGTCGCGCACGTCGAGGCGCTGACCGGTCTGCACCCGGTGCCCGGTGGCCCGGTGCCCACCGTCGCCGTCGTCGACCGGCCCGGCTGGGTCGCGGCGAACACCGCCGGGATGGCCGCGCTGCTGGACCCGCTGGCCGACGCCCTGGCCGAGGCGCAGGGGAAGTCGCCCGGCCCGCTGGCCACCGCGATCGGCTCCCGGGCCACCGGGGTGCAGGCCGGCGGCGTGCTCGCCTTCCTGTGCACCCGGGTGCTCGGCCAGTACGAGGTCTTCGGCAGCGGTGGGCGGCTGCTGCTGGTCGCGCCCAACATCGTCGAGACCGAGCGCCGGCTCGGCGTCGACCCCACCGACTTCCGGCTGTGGGTCTGCCTGCACGAGGTCACCCACCAGCTGCAGTTCACCGCGGTGCCGTGGCTGCGCGGCTACCTGGAGGAGCAGGTCGCCGCCTTCGCGCACGCCACCGACCTGACCCCCGAGGTGCTGCGCGAGCGGCTCGCCGACGTGCTCCGCAGCCTCACCGACGCCGTCCGCGGCGGCGACGGCGGGGACGACGACGCGCCGCAGGGTCTGATGGCGATGATCAAGGACCCCGGGCAGCGCGCCGCCCTGGACCGGGTCACCGCCGTGATGAGCCTGGTCGAGGGGCACGCCGAGTACGTGATGGACGGCGTGGGCCCCGACGTCGTCCCCTCGGTGCGGACGCTGCGCAAGCGCTTCGCCCAGCGCCGCAAGGGCCGCGGCCCGATCGACCGGGTGATGCGCCGGCTGCTGGGCCTGGAGCAGAAGATGCAGCAGTACGCCGACGGGCGGGTCTTCGTCGCCGGCGTCGTCGACCTGGTCGGCATGGACGGCTTCAACCAGGTGTGGGCCGGGCCGGAGAACCTCCCGCTCAAGGACGAGCTCACCGAGCCCGCACGCTGGGTCACCCGCGTGCTGGAGACCCGGCCGGCCTTCCCGGCCTGAGCCGGCGGCCACCGGAGTCCGCATGGCAGGTCCGCACCCGGCCGTCGCCGCCCTCCGCGCGGCCGTGCGCCCCGGGCTGACCACGACCGGGGGCCCGGTGCTGGTCGCCTGCAGCGGCGGAGCCGACTCCGTGGCGCTGGCCGCGGCGCTGGCCTTCGAGGCGCCGCGGGCCGGCCGTCAGGTCGGGGCCGTCACCGTCGACCACGGCCTGCAGCCGGGCTCCGCGGAGGTGGCCGCGCGCACCGCCGCGCTGCTGCGGTCGCTGCGGCTGGCGCCGGTGCTCGTCGTCCCCGTGGTGGTCGGTGCGGACGGTGGCCCGGAGGGGGCGGCGCGGGAGGCCCGGGTCGCCGCGCTGCGTGCGGCCGCCGCCGCGCACGGGGGCACCGTCGCCCTGGGGCACACCCTCGACGACCAGGCCGAGACCGTCCTGCTCGGGCTGGCCCGCGGCTCCGGCCCGCGGTCGGTCGCCGGCATGGTCGAGCACCGCGCGCCGTTCTGGCGCCCGCTGCTCGGCGTGCGCCGGGAGACCACCCGCGCCGCGTGCGCCGCCCAGGAGCTCCCGGTCTGGGACGACCCCTGGAACACCGACCCCGCCTACACCCGGGTGCGGCTGCGCACCGAGGCGCTGCCGCTGCTGGAGGACGTCCTCGGCGGTGGGGTGGCACCGGCGCTGGCCCGCACCGCCGCGCTGCTCCGCGAGGACCTGGACGCACTGGACACGCTGGCCGCCGCGGAGCTGCACGCCCTGCTCGGCGCGGACGGCGGGCTGCCCGCCGGCGCCCTGGCCGAGCTGCCCGCCGCGCTGCGCCGCCGGGTGCTGCGCGGCTGGCTGCTGCGCGCCGGGGTCCCCGACCTGCAGGCCGTGCACCTGGCCGCGGTCGACGCGCTGCTCACCCGGTGGCGGGGGCAGGGGCGGGCGGACCTGCCCGCCGGTACGGGAGTGGTCCGGGCATCTGGCAGGCTGACCGTGCAGCGGAGCCCGCGTTCTGCCGCCCGTCCTGCCGCCGATCCCCACGAGGAGCCCTGACCAGCGTGACCGAGTCCGCCACCCCCGGAGAGCAGGCACCTGGGCCGTTGGGCCCGGACCACGGCTACGGCCCGGACATCGACCACGTGCTGCTGTCCGAGGAGCAGATCCAGGGCAAGATCGCCGAGCTCGCCACCCAGATCGCCGTGGACTACGCCGGCCGCGAGGTGCTGCTCGTCGGCGTCCTCAAGGGTGCGGTGCTGTTCATGTCCGACTTCGCCCGGGCCCTGCAGCTGCCCACCCAGATGGAGTTCATGGCCGTCTCCTCCTACGGGAGCGCCACCAGCTCCTCGGGCGTGGTGCGGATCCTCAAGGACCTGGACCGGGACATCGCCGACAAGCACGTGCTGGTGCTCGAGGACATCATCGACTCGGGGCTGACGCTGTCCTGGCTGCTGAAGAACCTGGGCAGCCGCCGGCCGGCGAGCCTGGAGGTCTGCACCCTGCTGCGCAAGCCCGACGCGGTGCAGGTCGACGTCCCGGTGAAGTACGTCGGCTTCGACATCCCCAACGAGTTCGTCGTCGGCTACGGCCTGGACTACGCCGAGCGGTACCGCGACCTGCCCTACATCGCCACGCTCAAGCCCGAGGTCTACTCCAGCTGAACCGGCTGGCCGCAGCAGTTCCCCAGGTGGACGCCAGCGCGTGACCAGCGGGGGCACAGCTTCCCCGGTGTACCGTCGTCGCAACGACGTCGCCCCGCGGCGGGGTGCCCCCCAAGTTCGTGCGCGGCGTCCTGCGACGATCAGGAGGGTCGACGGGCAGTCCGGGCGTCCCCGGAGCCCGGCCACGGTGTATGGAACGTAAGAAGATCTTCCGGTCCGTCTGGTTCTGGGTCGCTGTCGTCGTCCTCATCGGCTTCATCGGCTCCAGCTTCTTCCGCAGCGACGGTGGCTACGAGCAGGTCTCCACGTCCACTGCGCTGGCCCAGCTCGCCGACGGCAACGTCAGCTCGGCCACGATCAACGACAAGGAACAGACGCTCGATCTCGACCTGAACACGGCGGTCGACGGGTCCAGCAGGATCACCGCCTCCTACCCGCTGGGCGCCTCCGACGCCGTGTTCGACGCGGTCCGCGGCGCCGGGGCCGACGACGGCACGGGGACGACGTCCTTCGACACGAACGTCACCCAGGACAACCTGCTGGTCAGCATCCTGGTGAGCTTCCTGCCGATCCTGCTGATCCTCGGGCTGATGTTCTGGCTGTTCAGCTCCATGCAGGGCGGCGGCCGGGGTGTCGCGGCCTTCGGCAAGTCCAAGGCCAAGATGGTCAGCAAGGACTCCCCGAAGACGACCTTCGCCGACGTCGCGGGCGCGGACGAGGCCATCGAGGAGCTGCACGAGATCAAGGACTTCCTGCAGAACCCGGTCAAGTACCAGGCCATCGGCGCCAAGATCCCCAAGGGCGTGCTGCTGTTCGGCCCGCCCGGGACGGGCAAGACGCTGCTGGCCCGTGCGGTCGCCGGCGAGGCAGGGGTGCCGTTCTACTCGATCTCCGGCTCGGACTTCGTGGAGATGTTCGTCGGTGTCGGTGCCAGTCGGGTCCGCGACCTGTTCACCCAGGCCAAGGAGAACGCCCCGGCGATCATCTTCATCGACGAGATCGACGCCGTCGGCCGGCAGCGTGGTGCCGGCATGGGTGGGGGGCACGACGAGCGCGAGCAGACGCTGAACCAGATGCTCGTGGAGATGGACGGCTTCGACGTCAAGGGCGGCGTCATCATGATCGCCGCCACCAACCGGCCCGACGTCCTCGACCCCGCGCTGCTGCGCCCGGGCCGCTTCGACCGGCAGATCGCGGTCGACCGTCCCGACCTGCTCGGCCGGGTCGCGGTGCTCAAGGTGCACGCCACCGGCAAGCCGCTGGCCCCCGACGTCGACCTGACGACGCTCGCCCGGCGCACCCCCGGCTTCACCGGAGCCGACCTGGCCAACGTGCTCAACGAAGGTGCGCTGCTCACCGCCCGGCACGGCGGCACGCAGATCACCGACGCCACCCTCGAGGAGGCGATCGACCGCGTGCTCTCCGGCCCGGAGCGCAAGACGCGGTCGATGAGCGAGAAGGAGAAAAAGGTCACCGCGTACCACGAGGGCGGCCACGCCCTGGTGGCCCACGCGCTGCCCAACACCGACCCGGTGCACAAGGTGACGATCCTGCCCCGCGGTCGCTCGCTCGGGCACACGCTCGTGCTGCCCACCGAGGACAAGTACACCCAGACGCGCTCGGAGATGATCGACCAGCTGGCCTACATGCTGGGTGGCCGCGCCGCCGAGGAGCTGGTGTTCCACGAGCCCACGACCGGTGCCGGTAACGACATCGAGAAGGCCACGTCCGTGGCCAAGGCGATGATCACCCAGTACGGCATGAGCGCGAAGCTCGGTGCGGTCAAGTACGGCAGCACCGACTCAGAGCCCTTCATGGGCCGGGACATGGGCTCGCGGTCGGACTACTCCGACGCCGTCGCCGCCGACATCGACGGTGAGGTGCGCGCGCTGATCGAGACCGCGCACGACGAGGCCTGGGAGATCCTGGTCGAGTACCGGGACACCCTGGACCAGCTGGTGCTCGAGCTGCTGGACAAGGAGACGCTGTCCCGCGAGGACATGGACCGGATCTGCGCCGGCGTCACGAAGCGCCCGTCGATGGCCCCGTACAACGGCTTCGGCAAGCGCACCCCGGACCAGCGCCCGCCGGTGCTCACCCCGGCCGAGGTCGCCGCCGGCAACGGTCACGGTTCGGCGAACGGCTCCACCCAGGCACCGGTCGGGGACGTCAGCGCCCCCGTCCAGGGCCGGTGAGCGCCGCACCCGGGGGAGCAGGCGAGCACGCGGACGGCGCGGGCCCGACCGACGCGGTCGGGCAGGACCGGCGCACCGGTGATCCGGTCGCCGACCTGGCCCACGGCGGGGTGGACGCGCCGCGGATCGAGGCCGCCGTCCGGGAGATCCTGGCCGCCGTCGGCGAGGACCCGGACCGCCCCGGGCTGCGGGACACCCCGGCCCGGGTGGCCCGGGCCTACGCGGAGACCTTCGCCGGTCTGCACCAGGACCCGGCCGACGTGCTGGCGACGACGTTCGACGAGGACCACGACGAGCTGGTGCTGGTCCGGGACATCGCGATGTACTCGACCTGCGAGCACCACCTGGTGCCCTTCTCCGGCCGGGCGCACATCGGCTACATCCCCGGCGTCGACGGCCGGGTGACCGGGCTGTCCAAGCTGGCCCGCCTGGTCGAGGTCTACGCCCGGCGCCCGCAGGTGCAGGAGCGGATGACCCGGCAGATCGCCGACTCCCTCTACGAGGTGCTCGCACCGCGGGGCGTCATCGTGGTGATCGAGGCGGAGCACCTGTGCATGGCGATGCGGGGCGTCCGCAAGCCGGGGGCGACCACGGTCACCTCCGCGGTGCGCGGCATCTTCCGGGACAACCCCGCCACCCGCAGCGAGGCCATGGGCCTCATCCTGGGCCGGTGAGCCCCATCCTGGCCCGGCCGGGGCGCTGCGTGGTGATGGGCGTCCTGAACGTCACGCCGGACTCGTTCTCCGACGGCGGCTGCTACGCCGACCACGACGCCGCGGTCGCCCACGGCCTGCAGATGCACGCCGCCGGTGCGGACTACGTCGACGTCGGCGGGGAGTCCACCCGCCCGGGCGCCGACCGGGTCGACGCCGCCGAGGAGCGCCGCCGGGTGGTGCCCGTCGTCGCTGACCTGGTCGCCTCCGGGGCCCGGGTCAGCGTGGACACCACCCGCGCCGAGGTGGCCGCCGCCGCCCTGGAGGCGGGCGCCACCCTGGTCAACGACGTCAGCGGCGGGCTCGCCGACGACGGGATGGCCCGGCTGGTCGCCGAGGCCGGCGTGCCGTGGGTGCTCATGCACTGGCGCGGGCACAGCCGGGAGATGTACGCCGCGGCGCGGTACGGCGACGTCGTGCACGAGGTGGGCGCCGAGCTGGTCGCCCGGGTCGAGGACGTCGTCGCGGCCGGCGTCGACCCCGGTCAGCTGGTGCTCGACCCCGGGCTCGGCTTCGCCAAGAACGCCGAGCACAACTGGGCGCTGCTGGCCGGCCTGGACCGGCTGGTCGGGCTGGGGCTGCCGCTGCTGGTCGGCGCCTCCCGCAAGACGTTCCTGGGCCGGCTGCTCGCCGGGTCGGACGGGGAGGTCCGGCCGGTCGAGGGCCGGGAGGCCGCCACGCTCGCCGTCTCGGTGCTCGCCGCGCAGGCGGGTGCCTGGGGGGTACGGGTGCACGACCCGGTGCAGTCCCTGGACGCGATCGCCACCGTCTCCGCCGTCCGGGCCGCGCGGGGCACCCGTGGCTGAGCGCCCTCGTACGCCCGACCGGATCACCGTCTCGGGTCTGCGCGGTCACGGCTTCCACGGCGTCTACCCCGAGGAGCGCGCCACCGGGCAGACCTTCCTGGTCGACGCCGTGCTGGAGCTGGACACCGCGCCGGCGGCCGCCACCGACGACCTGACCCGCACGGTGAACTACGCCGAGCTCGCCCAGCAGCTGCACGCCCTGCTGGTCGGGGAGCCGGTCGACCTGCTGGAGACCCTCGCCCAGCGGCTGGCCGACCGCTGCCTGGCCCACCCCGCCGTCGACGCCGTGGAGATCACCGTGCACAAGCCCGACGCCGACCTGGGCGTACCGGCCGCCGACGTCACGGTCAGCATCCGGCGCGAGCGCCCGTGAGCCGGGCGGTCCTGTCCCTCGGCGGGAACCTCGGCGACCGGGCCGGCACGCTGCGGGCCGCGCTGGTCGCCCTGACCGGCTCCGGCCTCGTCGCCCGCTCGACGCTGTACGAGACCCCGCCGTGGGGGCCGGTCGAGCAGCCGCCCTACCTCAACGCGGTCGCCGTGGTCCGCGGCGACCGGGACGCCGCCGGCTGGCTCGCGCTGGCGCACGAGCTGGAGCAGGCCGCCGGCCGGACCCGCGAGGTGCGCTGGGGTGCCCGCACGCTGGACGTCGACGTCGTCACCGTCACCGGGGACGACGGGACACCGGTGCTCTCCGCCGACCCCGCCCTGACCCTGCCCCACCCGCGGGCGCACGAGCGGGCCTTCGTGCTCGTCCCGTGGCTCGCCCTGGACCCCGCCGCCACGCTGCCCGGGCACGGCCGGGTCGCCGACCTGGTCGCCGACCTGCCGGTCGACGACGTCGCCGCGGTGGTGCGGTGGGAGCAGCTGGCATGACCCCGGTGCGCCGACGTGACCTGCTGGCCCTCGCCGTCGCGGTGGCGTTCGCCGGTTGGCTGGTCGTCCGCTCCGCCTACGGTTCGCTGCCGGCGTTCTCCTGGTGGCTGCCGGTGCCGGTGGGTGTGCTCGCGGTGGCCGAGGCGCTGGGCGCGCGGACGCTGCGCGCCCGGCTGTCGGCCGAGCGCGAGGGGCGCCGCGCCCCCGGCGGCAGCCCCGCCGGCGCCGCCCGCCCGGTCGAGCCGATGCTGGTCGCCCGGCTGGCGGTGCTCGCCCAGGCCAGCGCGTGGGTCGGCGCGGTGGTCGCCGGCCTCTGGGCCGGCGTGCTGCTGCACACCGGGCCGGCGGTCGGTCGGCTGGCCGCGGCTGCCGGGGACACGGTCAGCGCGGCGCTCGGCGTGCTGCTCGCCGCCGCCCTGACCGGCGCCGCGCTCTGGCTGGAGCACGTGTGCAAGGTGCCCCCGGGCGAGGACGACGACGAGCGACCGGGCGGCGGGGCCCTGCACGGGGCCCGCTAGACCGCGCCGGCGGTCTCCGGGACGACGCCCTCCACGGACCGGCGCAGCGCGGCGTGCAGCGACTCGGGGGTGAGGACGCCGCAGAACCGGTCGCCGTCCAGCACCGCGACCCAGCCGGCCTCCAGCTGCAGCATGGTGGAGAACGCCGTCTTCAGCGTCGCGTCGATCGGCACCCAGGCCTCCATCCGCTTGCCGGCGTCGTGGACGGTGCCCGACCCGACGGCCCGCTCCGCCGACAGCCAGCCGTGCAGGTTCTCCTGGTCGTCCAGCACCACCGCCCAGCGGGCGTTCGAGCGGGCCAGCACGGCGCGGGCGTCGGCCAGCCCGTCCCGGACGTGCACCACCGGGGGCCGCTCCAGGTCGGCCAGGTCGATCCCGGTGACGGCCAGCCGCTTCAGCCCGCGGTCGGCGCCGACGAAGTCCGCGACGAACGGGGTGGCCGGGGCGCCGAGCAGCTCGGCCGGCGGTGCGAACTGCTCGACCGTCCCGCCGCTGCTCATGACCGCGATCCGGTCCCCGAGGCGCACCGCCTCCTCGATGTCGTGGGTGACGAACACGATCGTCTTGCGCACCGACTCCTGCAGCCGCAGGAACTCCGACTGCAGCCGCTCCCGGACGACGGGGTCCACCGCGGAGAACGGCTCGTCCATCAGCAGGACGGCCGGGTCGGCGGCCAGCGCCCGGGCGACGCCGGCGCGCTGCCGCTGACCGCCGGAGAGCTGGTGGGGGTACCGGTCGCCGAAGGTGGCCGGGGGCAGCCCGACCAGCTCCAGCAGCTCCTCGACCCGGTCGGCGGTGCGCTTCTTGTCCCACCCGAGCAGCCGGGGGACCGTGGCCACGTTCCGGCGCACCGTCTGGTGCGGGAACAGCCCGACGCTCTGGATGACGTAGCCGATCCGCCGGCGCAGCTGCACCGGGTCGACCCGGGTGACGTCGTCGGTACCCAGCAGGATCCGGCCGCTGCTCGGCTCGATGATCCGGTTGATCATCTTCATCGTCGTCGTCTTGCCGCAGCCCGAGGGCCCCACCAGCACGCTGAGCTCGCCGGCGGCGAAGGTCAGGTCCAGCTCGCGGACGGCGGGGGTCCCGTCGGCGTAGACCTTGCTGACCCCCTCCAGCCGGATCTCCTCGGCGTCCGAGCCGCCGTCGGGTGCAGGGGGGAGCGGCGGGGCAGTAGCGTCCACGATGTGGCCTTCCTGACGGGCGCCCGATGCTGAGCGGTGCGCTGCTCGCAGCCGATTCCGCGCCCAACCCCTGGTTCGACTTCTCCTGGGTGGGCGACAACTGGTCCACCATCATGCCGCTGGTCGGCCAGCACGTCAGGCTGACCGTGATCTCGGTGCTGATCGGCGCGGTCATCGCGTTCCCGCTGGCGCTGCTGGCCCGGCGGGCGAAGGGGCTCGCCGCCGCCGTCCTGGGGCTGTCGACGTTCGTCTACACGATCCCGTCGCTGGCGATGTTCGCCTTCATCGCGCCGTTCACCGGGCTGTCGGAGACCACGGTCGCCATCGGCCTGGTGCTGTACTCCCTCGTCGTCCTGGTGCGGAACTTCCTGGCCGGGCTGCAGGCGGTGCCCGAGGAGGTCCGCGAGGCGGCCCGGGGCATGGGGTACGGCGCCGGGCGGATGCTGCTGCGGGTCGAGCTGCCGCTGGCGCTCCCGGCGATCATGACCGGGTTGCGGATCGCCACCGTCTCCACCGTCGCGCTGGTCACCGTCGGGGTGATCGTGGGCCAGGGTGGGCTGGGGCAGGTCATCATCGTCAACGGCTTCGGCGCGAACTACTACCGGCCGCCGATCGTCTTCGGCACGCTGGGCTGCGTGCTGCTGGCCCTCGTCGCCGACCAGGTGCTGGCCGTGGTCGAGCGGGTCCTCACGCCCTGGACGCGGCAGGGTGCAGCCACGTGAGCGCCTTCTCCGCAGCCTTCGTCTACCTCAACGACCCGTACAACTGGACCAGCGCCCGGGGGATCTTCTTCCTCGCCGGTCAGCACCTGCGGATCGCCGGGCTGGCGATGCTGCTGGCCCTGCTCGTCGCCCTCCCGCTGGCCGTGTGGCTGGGCCATGCCCGGCGCGGCGGCGGGTTCCTGCTGGCGCTGTCCAACGTCTCGCGGGCGGTGCCCACCCTGGCGATCCTGACCATCTTCGCGGTCACCCCGATCGGTTTCAGCATCTGGGCGCCGGTGATCGCGCTCGCCGTCTTCGCCGTCCCGCCGGTGCTGGCCAACACCTACGTCGGTTTCCGGGAGGTCGACCAGGACCTGGTGGAGGCCGCCCGGGCGATGGGCATGAGCGAGCGGCAGATCGTCGTCCGGGCGGAGCTGCCGCTGGCCCTGCCGCTGGTGGTGACCGGCATCCGCACGGCTGCGGTGCAGGTCGCGGCCACGGCCACGCTGGCCTCGCTGCTGGGCAACCCGACCCTGGGCACGATCATCCGGGCCGGCTTCGGCCAGCAGGACTACGGCGTCGTGGTGGCCGGTGCGCTGCTGGTGGCCGCGCTGGCCCTGGTCACCGACGTGGTCGTCGGCACGGTGGGCTGGGCGGTGGCCCCGGGGCAGAAGCGGGTGCCCTTCGCCCGCGTCCGCACCCGCCGCGCCGAGGCCGCCGGGGTGGCGTCCGCCCGCTGAGTCACCGGGAGGTCACGGTCGTACACAACGGACTTGCACCGAGCGGTACCGGCGATGTTGAGTGTCTCCCGCGGGGCGCCCCCCGCCAGACACGCGTGGTCGTCCGGCAGCGGACGTCACGGGACACAGAAGGCGGAGAAGATGCGCACGCGTCGCCGTTTCCAGACCATCCTCCCCATCGCGGCCGTGGCCGCGGTCCTCGCCACCTCGGCCTGCGGTGAGTCGGGCTCCTCCGGCACCGGCGGCACCGCCGCCGGCGGGTCGTCGGCCTCCGGCGACACCTGCGCCCCCGTCGCCGGTGACCAGCTCATCCGGCTCGAGGACGACAAGAACCTGCAGACGGTGGACAACATCGTCCCGGCGGTCTCCGCCCAGGCCGCCGCGGCCAGCCCGGCGATCCTCACCACCCTGAACACGGTCTCGGCGGTGCTCACCACCGCCGACCTGACCGACCTCATCGACCAGGTCGACAACCAGCGCAAGAGCGCCGTCGACGTCGCGGCCGCGTACGTGGCCGACCAGGAGCTGGCGGACGGCGTCTCCGGGGGCAGCGGCCCGGTCGTCGTCGGCGGCGGCAACTTCACCGAGAGCCAGGTGCTGGCCAACGTCTACGCCGACGTGCTCACCGCCGCCGGCTTCTCGGCCACGGTGCAGTCGGTGACCAACCGTGAGGCCTACCTGCCGGCGCTGCAGCGCAACGAGATCCAGGCCTTCCCGGAGTACGTGGGCACGCTGACGGAGTTCCTGGACGCCGACGAGGCCACGGCGGTCGCCAGCAGCGACCTGGACGCCACCATGGCCGCGCTCACCACGCTGGCCCAGGCCAACCAGCTGGTCGTCGGCGAGCCGGCCGAGGCCGCGGACCAGAACGCCTTCGCGATCACCAAGGCGCTGTCGGACGAGCTCGGTGGCATCACCACGCTGTCCGAGCTGTCCGACGCCTGCTCCGACGGCTCGTTGGTGCTCGGGGCGGTGCCCGAGTGCCCGACCCGGCCGTTCTGCCAGCCGGGGCTGGAGGACACCTACGGGCTGTCCTTCGCCGGCGTCGAGGACCTCGACCTGGGCGGGCCGACCAACAAGGCCCTGCAGCAGGGCGTGGTCTCCATCGGGTTGGTCCTGTCGACCGACCCGGTCCTCGCCGGCTGAGCGTCGGAGCCGACCGAGCTGGCACGGGCCCGTCACCGCGTTGCGGTGACGGGCCTTCGTCGACTCAGTACCAGCCGCCGGTGGGCAGCTGCTCCCCGGCGGTGACGACCGTCTCGACCACGTTGCCGGCCGGCGCCAGCGGGCAGGTCCACCGCGGGTCGTAGGTGCACGACGGGTGGTAGGCGAAGTTCAGGTCCACGACCAGCCGGCTGCCCTCCGCCCCCAGGTCGGCGCCCTTGATCGTGTCCAGCAGGTAGCGGCCGCCGCCGTACGTGGTGCTGCCGGCGCTGCCGTCGCGCAGCGGCAGGAACAGCCCGCCGCCGTAGCCACCGACCCACCAGACGTCCAGCCGGCCCACGTCGCCGAGGGTCACCCGGCCGATCCGGTCCAGCACCACGACCCCGTCGGCGGCGGTGGGCACCTCCCGGCGCTCCGGCTCGACGTCGGTGTCCACCGGCGCGAGGAAGCGCAGGGCGGGGTCGTACGGCGCGATCGGCACCCCGGTGAACGCGGCCCGGGCCGCATCGCCCAGCGGGGAGTCGGGGTGGTCGGCGATCAGCGTCTCGCGCCCGGTCTGCCAGGTCGCCCAGCCGGCCTGCGGGTCGTCGGCGGCGCGGACGGCGGCGTAGAGGTCGGCGACGCGGCGGCGCCAGTCCAGCAGAGTGAGGCTCACCGGGCCCAGCGTGCCATCCGGCCGCGGTCCCTCGGTCGTCGGCGGATTCGGCGCCCGCACCGGGGCGGTGTCGATGGCCCTAAGGTGGCCCACATGGGAGGTCGTGGGGACGGCAGTGCCCTGGAGCGCGGTGACCTGGAGCGCCGTGACCTGGAGCGCGGCGCTCCCGACCGCAGTCCGCTCCCACCGGTGCCTGCGCGGGCGGAGAGCCCCCGGGCGGCCGCCGTTCCTGCTGCCCGGGAGGTCGCTGCCCTTCGGCGGCGTGGCTGGTTGCTGGCCGGGCTGGCGCTCGCCGCAGTGGCGACCGCTGCCGTCTTCGTCACCGACGACCCGCTGTACCTGCGGATCGCCCTGCTCGCGGTCTGCGGGGCGTTCGTCGTCGCCGCCTTCCTCGCCGGCGGGCAGCGCACCGACCAGGTGGTCGCCACCCGGACCGCGCAGCTGCAGCACACCCACGACCTCGAGCTCGAACGGCAGGTCGCGGTGCGGCACGAGCACGAGGCCGAGCTGGAGAGCCGGCTCCGGCGCGAGACGGAGCAGGCCATGCGGAGCGAGCTCGCCTCGCTGCGCAGCGAGCTCGCCGGGCTGTCCGGGCTGCGGGACGACCTCGCCGCCGTGGCTGCGCTGCGCACGGACCTGGCCGGGCTGGGTCAGCTGCGGGCCGAGCTCGCCGCGCTGGGGGAGCTGCGCACCGACCTCGGGCGGATGCGCAGCGAGCTCACCGAGCAGCTCTCCGGTGAGCTGCTGATCGAACGGATGGTCATGCGGGCCCAGTCCGTCCGCGGGCCGGCGTCCCAGGGCGTCGGTGAGGGCCGCACGTTGGACGCCACCCGCAGCTGGACGGCGCAGTCGGGAGCCGGCTGGGACGTCGACCGGCAGGTGTTCTCCGCCGAGCCGGCTCCCCGGCCGGTCGAGGAGCCGCAGCCGTCTGGGGCTCCGGGCACCGCGGCCGAGGACGTCGTCGAAGCGCCCTCGCCGGTCGGGTGGCCGGTCGACCAGTCGCGAACGGACGCGGACGACCAGCCGACCGGGGCGATCCCGATCGTCGAGCCGGAGCCCCGCCGTCACCGGCGGGCCGCGGAACCGGATGCTGTTGCGGAGCCGGATGACGGTGCGGAGAACGCGGTCGCCGCCGAACCGGTAGCTGCGGTGCCGGCCGCCGTCGAGAGACCGTCCTACGACAGCTCCCGCTACGACGACATGCTGTTCAGTGGCCCGTCGTCATCGCCGGAGCCGTCCGAGGAGCTCCCGGTCCGCCGGGAGCCAGCGCACAGGTCGTCCACCGAGCCGGAGCCCGCTGCCGGGCCGCCGCTGCAGGGTCATGCCCGGCTGGAGCAGATCCTGGCCGAGAGCGGGGTGCAGGCGCCCAGCGGCGGCCGGTCCCGCCGCCGGCGCTACCGCGACGAGGACGGCGAGAACGCCGGCGACGACGTGCTGGCCCGGGTGCTCGGCCGCAGCTGACGAGGGACGAGGTCCTTCCTCAGAGGGGGCCGCGGGACAGTGCGCCGCCGTCGAGCACGAGGGTCTGCCCGGTCACCCAGCCGGCGCCGTCGCCGAGCAGGTAGGCCGCGGCCTCACCGATGTCCTCCGGGGTGCCGAGCCGACCCACCGGGTACTGCTCGGAGAGCGCGTCCTCGCGGCCGGTGAACAGCGCCTCGGCGAACCGGGTCTTCACCACGGCCGGCGCGACGGCGTTGACCCGCACCTTGGGGCCGAGCTCGACGGCGAGCTGGGTGGTCAGGTTGACCAGCGCGGCCTTGCTGACGCCGTAGGCGGCGATGCCCTCGCTGGACTTGAGCCCGGCCACCGAGGCGACGATCAGCACCGAGCCGCCGTGCTCGCTCATCCACGCCCGCCAGGCCTCCTGCACCAGGCCGAGGCTGGCGACGACGTTGGTGTCCAGGATCTTCCGGAAGGCGTCCAGCGACGCGTCCATGAGGGGGCCGAACACCGGGTTGATCCCGACGTTGCCGACCAGGTGGTCCAGGCTGCCGAAGGTGTCGACGGCGGTGCGGACGGCCTCGGCGCGGTGCTCCGGGTCCCCGGCGTTGCCGGCGACGGCGACGGCCTTCTCCGGGCCGCCGAGGGACTCAACCGCCTCGGCGAGGGCGTCGGGCTTGCGGGCGGTGATCACCACCCGGGCGCCCCGGTCGACCAGGCTCTGCGCGATGGCCAGACCGATGCCCCGGCTCGCGCCGGTGACCAGTGCGGTGCGTCCCTCGAAGCTGTTCACCGTGCTCCTCCGTGCTCGAGGCCGGCTCCGCTGCCGGCGCCGGGTCAACCTAACGGGGACGGCGGCGGCCCCGCAGGCCGCCCGGGTGAGTGATCACACAGCGGCGGGCGTTGCAGGTCGGGCCGAGCGGTTCCAGACTCGCCTGCGGCGGCTCATCCGCGCTGCACGCCCGGACCGGGTGGTGGCAGCGGGTGCGGCGCCGGCAAGCGTTCGCCAGCTCGACGCCCCACCCTGACCGGCCCACGACGACGTGGGTCGACGCGACCTGAGTCCGGTACCCGCGAGGGACTGGAACGAGAGGTGCACCGGGATGCCCGACCGTCCTCCACCCAGTCCTGTGCGCCGGTCCGATGACCGCGCTGCCGCGCGCCCCCCTGCCCCCCGCCCGTCCACCGTGCCCGCCGCCGGGTTGCCCGCGGCCGCCGAGGCGCCCGCCCGGCTGCGCGTCGGGATCGTCGGGGCCGGCCGCGTCGGCGCCGTCCTGGGCGCCGCGCTCGCCGCCGCCGGCCACGAGGTGGTCGCTGCCTCGGGCCTGTCCGCCGACTCCGCGGAGCGCGCCGCGCGGCTGCTGCCCGGGGTGCCGCTGCTGCCCGCCGACGAGGTGGTGGCCTCCAGCGATCTCGTCGTGCTGTCCGTTCCCGACGACATCCTGGCCGGGCTGGTCACCGGCCTGGCCGAGACCGGTGCCTGGCGCCGCGGCCAGCTGGTCCTGCACACCTCCGGTGCGCACGGGCTGGCGGTGCTGGAACCGGCCGAGCGGGCCGGCGTCCTCTGCCTGGCGCTGCACCCCGCCATGACCTTCCCCGGCGGCCCCGAGGATCTGCACCGGGTCGCCGGGGCCCCGTTCGGCGTGACCAGCCGCCCGGAGCACCGCCCGGTCGCCGAGACGCTGGTCCTGGAGATGGGCGGGGAGCCGTTCTGGGTGGCCGAGGGAGACCGGGGGCTCTACCACGCGGCGTTGGTCACCGGCGCGAACCACCTGGTCACCCTGGTCGCGGAGGCCGCCGACCTGCTGCGGGCCGCCGGGGTCGCCGAGCCGGCGCGGGTGCTGACGCCGCTGCTGACCGCCGCGCTGGACAACGGCCTGCGCCGCGGCGACCGCGGGCTCACCGGGCCGGTCAGCCGGGGCGACGTCGGCACGGTCGCCGCGCACCTGGAGACGCTCACCGAGCGTGCGCCGTCCTCGGTGGAGGCCTACGTGGCGCTGGCCCGGCGCACCACCGAGCGGGCCCTGGCCGCCGGCCGGCTCAAGCGGCACGAGGGCGCCCCGCTGCTGGAGCTGCTGCGCGGCTCGACCGAGGAGGCCGCGCGATGAGCCGCCCGGTCGTCGTCGAGACCACCGCGCAGCTGCACGCGCTCCGCGCCGGGCTGCCCGGTCCGGTGGTGCTGGTGCCCACCATGGGCGCCCTGCACGAGGGGCACCGCACCCTGGTCCGCTGCGCCCGGGAACGGGGCGGGAGCGTCGTGGTCTCGGTGTTCGTCAACCCGACCCAGTTCGGCCCCGGTGAGGACTTCGACCGCTACCCGCGGACCTGGGACGACGACCTGGCCGCGCTGGCCGCCGAGGGTGCCGACCTGGTCTTCCACCCCCCGGTGGCCGAGGTCTACCCGCCCCGGTCGGTGGGCGTCACCGTGCAGCCCGGTCCGCTGGGCGACGTGCTGGAGGGGGCCGTCCGGCCCGGGCACTTCGCCGGCGTGCTGACCGTCGTGGCGAAGCTCTTCGGACTGGTCCGCCCGGACGTCGCCGTGTTCGGCGAGAAGGACTACCAGCAGCTCGCGCTGATCGCGGCGATGGCCCGCGAGCTGGCGCTGGGCGTCGAGGTGGTCGGCGTACCGACCGTCCGCGAGGCCGACGGCATGGCGCTGTCCAGCCGCAACCGCTACCTGTCCGCGGAACAGCGCAGCGCCGCCGCGGCGTTGTCCGCAGCACTCCGGGCCGGTGCGGCCGGGGGCCCGCAGGGGCGTGACGCCGTCCTCGCCGCCGCGCGCCAGGTGCTCGACGGGGAGCCTGCGCTGGTCGTGGACTACCTGGAGCTGACCGATACCGACCTGGGTGCGGCACCCGCCGCCGGGCCCGCCCGCCTGCTGGTCGCCGCCCGCGCCGGCAGCACCCGACTCATCGACAACACCGCCGTGGAACTGGGGAGCTCCCGATGATGCGCACCATGCTGAAGAGCAAGATCCACCGGGCCACGGTGACCCAGGCCGACCTGCACTACGTCGGTTCGGTGACCATCGACGAGGACCTGCTGGACGCCGCGGACCTCATCGCGGGTGAGCAGGTCGCCATCGTCGACGTCAGCAACGGCGCCCGGCTGGAGACCTACGTCATCCCCGGCCGGCGCGGCACCGGCGTGATCGGCATCAACGGTGCCGCCGCGCACCTCGTGCACCCGGGCGACCTGGTGATCCTGATCAGCTACGGCCTGATGGACGAGACCGAGGCGAAGTCCTACCTCCCCAAGGTGGTGCACGTCGACGGCGACAACCGCATCGTCACCCTCGGCGCCGACCCGTCCGCGCCGGTTCCCGGCGCACCCGACCAGCGGCGCAGCGACCTCGGCGTGCCGGTCCGTTGACCGGTTCG
>Ga0210040_10001856_pt1 | contig 30901 bp, 29 predicted proteins | sample CryGeyCG12114_NA_FD_185462 | JGI IMG/M metagenome (GOLD analysis project Ga0210040, IMG submission 185462) | Groundwater microbial communities from aquifer - Crystal Geyser CG19_WC_8/21/14_NA (SPAdes) (version 2) | ecosystem: Environmental > Aquatic > Deep subsurface > Groundwater | place: USA...
TGCTGATGGACATCCGCATGCCCGGCACCGACGGGATCGCCGCGACCGAGCAGGTCACCGCGCTGCCCGAGCCGCCGCGGGTGGTCGTGCTGACCACCTTCGACCTCGACGAGTACGTGGTGGCCGCGATCGGCGCCGGGGCCAGCGGCTTCCTGCTCAAGGACGCCCCGCCGGAGGAGATGCTCGCCGCGGTGCGCACCGTGCACGCCGGGGACTCGGTGATCGCCGCGAGCTCCACCCGGCGGCTGCTGCAGCACGTGGCGCCGATCCTGCGCGGCGGCGCCGGGGCGGGGACGGCGCAGACCGATCCGGGCGCGCTGGCCGAGCTGACGCCGCGGGAGAAGGAGGTGCTGGTGCTGATGGCCTACGGCGCCAGCAACACCGAGATCGCCGGTCAGCTGTTCGTCAGCGAGGCGACGGTGAAGACCCACGTGGGCCGGGTGCTGTTCAAGACCGGCTCGCGGGACCGGGTGCAGGCGGTCGTGCTGGCCTACCGCACCGGCCTGGTCGCCCCGGCCGACCTGCTCCGCGACGCCTCCGCCTGAGACGGGGCGGTCATACCGGGGGACGACGGCGGGTCATCCCCCGGAGCCAGGCAGGCGCGACCCAGGACCAGCCTGTGCGCCGACGCGAGGGGAGGACTCCGGGCGGGAACGTGATCGCGTCCTGATCACCGCCCCTGGAGGCACCCGTGTCCGTCCCCGTCCTCACCGTCCCCGGCGAGTCCCCTGCCTCGTTGCTGGCCGCCGTCCGCGCCACCGGCCTGCGCAAGACCTACGGCAAGGGCGAGACCGCGGTGCACGCGCTCGCCGGCGTCGACGTCTCCTTCGCCCGCGGCGCGTTCACCGCGATCATGGGCCCCTCCGGCTCGGGCAAGTCGACGCTCATGCACTGCCTGGCCGGCCTGGACTCCGCCACCGCCGGCGAGGTGTGGCTGGGTGACACCGAGCTGACCAGCCTGCGCGACGACCAGCTCACCACGCTGCGGCGCGAGCGGATCGGCTTCGTCTTCCAGTCCTTCAACCTGCTGCCGGTGCTCAACGCCCAGGAGAACATCCTGCTGCCCATGCAGCTGGCCGGGCAGCGTCCCGACCGGGACTGGATGGACGCCGTGATCGGCCGGCTCGGCCTGCGGGACCGGTTGCGGCACCGCCCCTACGAGCTCTCCGGCGGCCAGCAGCAGCGCGTCGCGGTGGCCCGCGCACTGCTCCCCCGCCCGGACGTCGTCTTCGCCGACGAGCCCACCGGCAACCTGGACTCCTCCGCCGGCGCCGAGGTGCTGGGCCTGCTGCGCTCCAGCGTCCGGGAGACCGGCCAGACCGTCGTCATGGTCACCCACGACCCGGTGGCCGCGGCCTACGCCGACCGCGTCGTGCTGCTCGCCGACGGCCGGCTGGCCGGCGAGGTCCACCAGCCGACCACCGACTCGATCATCAACGCGCTCCGCGGACTGGGGGCCTGACCCGATGCGAGCAGTGACACTGGCGAGCATCCGGGCGCACGCCGCCCGGCTGGTCGCCTCCACCCTGGCGATCGTCATCGCCGTGGGGTTCGTGGTGGCCACCCTGGTGCTCAACCAGACCTCCAAGGCCACCGTGCTCGAGGCGGCCGGCGCCGAGTACGTCGACACCGACGTCGTGGTCACCTCCGAGGGCTCCGCCGACCTCGCCGCGCAGGTGGACGCCGTCGCCGCGGTGGACGGCGTCCGGGCCGTGGACCCGACCTGGGAGACCTCCGTGCAGGCGGTCGTCCCGGGCCGCAGCGGCGCCCAGTACCTGCTGGTCGACTCCGTGGCCGGCGACCCGGGGCTGCGCTGGCAGCAGATGGCCGCGGGCTCCCTGCCGGTCCGGCCGGGCGAGATCGCGGTCAGCGAGCGCGTCGGCGCCTCCGTCGGCGACGTGTTCCCGGTGACGACCTACGACGCCGACGGCAACCAGGCGACCACCGACGTGACCGTCACCGGCGTCGTCGACCTCGGGGGCGACCCGTCCGCCGGGCTGTTCGGCCGGGCGTTCGCCACCGCCGCGCAGGCCCAGGAGTGGTCCGCCTACCCCACCGAGCTGCGGATCGCCGGCAGCTCCGGTGCCGACCGGAGCGCCCTGGCCGACTCGGTGCGCACCGCGCTGGCCGGGGAGGGCGTCGTCGTCCGGACCGGCCCCGAGGAGGCCGAGCACGCCGCTGCCGCGCTCACCGGCGACACCGAGTGGCTCACTGCGATCCTGCTCGTCTTCGCCACCGTGGCGGTGTTCGTCGCCGGCCTGGTCATCGCCAACACCTTCGCCGTCCTGCTGGCCCAGCGGACCCGCGACCTGGCGCTGCTGCGCTGTGTCGGGGCCACCGCCCGGCAGGTGCGCCACAGCGTGCTGGCCGAGGCCGCGCTCACCGGCCTGGCCGCCTCGGTGCTCGGCGTGCTGGCCGGGATCGGGCTGTCCGCCGCCGTCTCGGCGATCGTCGCCTCGACCGACTCGCCGGTCCCGCTCTCGGGGATCTCCGTGCCGTTCACCGCGGTCGCCGCGGGGATGGCAGTCGGCACGGTGACCACGGTGCTCGCCGCGCTGGCGCCCGCCCGGGCCGCCACCCGGGTCGCTCCGCTGGCTGCCCTGCGACCGGCCGACCCGGCGCCGCTGCGCTCCCGGGGCGGCGTCGTCCGGCTGGTCTCCGGGCTGCTGCTGTTCCTCGGCGGCGCCGCGCTGATGGGCCTGGGCGTCGCCACGTCCGAGATCCTGCTGTCCCTGCCCGGCGGGCTGCTGAGCTTCCTGGGCACCGTGCTGCTCGCCCAGCGCGCCGTGCCGCCGGTGGTCGCCGCCGCCGGCGGGCTGCTCAGCCGGGTCGGCGGCGTGCCGGGCCGGCTGGCCAGCGGCAACGCCACCCGCAACCCGCGTCGGACGGCGGCCACCGCCACCGCCCTGCTCATCGGCGTCACGCTGACCACGGCGATGGTCGTCGGCGCCTCCTCCACCCGGGCCACGGCCCAGGCGGGGCTGGCCGCCGCGTACCCCGTCGACGTCGTCGTCTCCGCCGAGGGTGAGCAGGTGCCGGCGTCCCTGCCGGGGCAGCTCGAGTCGGTGGACGGCGTGGTGGGCGGCACCGTGCTGACCGCGGCCACGCTCACCGGGCCGGACGGCTCGGCGACCCGGGCCGTCGGCGTCGACCCCGCGCAGGCGCAGCCGGTGCTGCGCTCCACGAGCGACCTGACGCTGCCCGAGCAGGGCCAGGTCGTCCTCCCCGCGTGGGCCGCCGACTCCTGGGACGCCCACGCCGGGGACACGGTCACGCTGACCGCTCCCGGCGACCGGTCGCGGCTGCTGACGGTGGTCGCCGGCGAGACCGACTACCCGCTGCTGACCGCGGTCGACCTGCAGGGCCTGGCGCCCGAGGCCGCACCGGACACGCTGTGGCTGCGGCTCGCCGACGACGCCGACCAGTCCGCCACCATCGACGAGGTCACCGACGTGACCGGCGCGGCGCTCTCCACGGCGCGCGTGACCGGGCTGGCCAGTGAGCGGGCCGCGATCGACTCCGTCCTGGACGTGCTGCTGCTCGTCGTCACCGGACTGCTCGGGGTCGCGGTGCTCATCGCGCTGATCGGCGTGGGCAACACGCTGGCCCTGTCGGTGGTCGAGCGACGGCAGGAGAGCGGGCTGCTGCGGGCGCTGGGCCTCACCCGGGGCCAGCTGCGCGGGCTGCTCGCCTGGGAGGCCGTGCTGGTGGCCGGGGTCGCCGCGGTGCTGGGCGTGCTGCTCGGCGGGGCCTACGGGCTGATCGGGGCCGCGTCGGTGCTCGGCGAGCTGGGCGAGATCGTGCTCAGCGTGCCGTGGCTGCAGGTGGGCGCCATCGTCGTGGTGGCCACCGTGGCCGGGCTGCTGGCCTCCGTGCTGCCCGCCCGCCGGGCGGCCCGGACACCCCCGGTGGCCGCGATCGCGGGCTGAGGCGGCCGCTCCCCGAGCCGATCCCCGAGCCGATCCCCGAGCCGATCCCCGAGCCGATCCCCGAGCCGATCCCCGAGCCGATCATGGCGTCGTGACCACGTTCCCTGCCCCCGGGGTGGTCACGGCGCCATGATCGCCGGCGCCCGGCGGGATGCGGGCGGCCGCTGGGCGGCCGTACAGCCTGGCAGGGGATGCTGGGCGGCGTGCCGTTCCTCCGTCGCGCCGCCACTGTCACCGCTGCCGCCGCCCTCGCGGGGGGCGTGAGCTGGGTCGCCCGGGCCGCCTGGGGCCTGCCGATCGCCATCGGGGCCAGCCAGCGCCGGCTCCGCCCGTTCGTCGCCGGGTCACCGCAGTTCTCCGGTGGCAAGTTCCACAACACGCTGCCCACCCCGACGATCTCCCCGGCCAACGCCCGGGACGGGCTGCTGCGCCAGTGGCACCAGGACCGGCACCGGGGTCTGCCGGGCGGCGAGATCCCGCTGGTCACCCCGCAGCTCCCGGCGGAGGCCGGTGACCTCGCGGTCACCTGGTTCGGCCACTCCAGCGCCCTCCTGGAGGTCGACGGCCGGCGGGTGCTGGTCGACCCGGTGTGGAGCGACCGCGTGTCGCCCTCCCCGCTGATCGGCCCCACCCGGCTGCACCCGGTGCCCGCGCCGGTGGAGAGCCTGCCCGCGGTCGACGCCGTGCTGATCAGCCACGACCACTACGACCACCTCGACGTGGCGACCGTGCGGGCGCTGCTGCGCACCCAGTCGGCGCCCTTCGTCGTCCCGGTCGGCATCGGCGCCCACCTGCGCGGCTGGGGCGTGCCGGAGGACCGGGTCGTCGAGCTGGACTGGGACGGCGCCGTCTCGGTGGCCGGCCTGACGCTCACCTGCACCGAGGCCCGGCACTTCTCCGGCCGGTTCCTCGCCCGGGACACCACGTTGTGGTCCTCCTGGGTGGTCGCCGGCCCCCGCCACCGGGTGTTCTTCGGCGGCGACACCGGCTACACGCCGGCGTTCGCCGGCATCGGCGCCCGGCTGGGCCCCTTCGACCTCACCCTGCAGCCGGTCGGCGCCTACAACCACACCTGGCACGCCATCCACATGGACCCGGAGGAGGCCGTCCGGGCGCACGGCGACCTCGGCGGCCAGGTGCTCATGCCGATCCACTGGGCCACGTTCAACCTGGCGTTCCACCGCTGGGCCGAGCCGGTGCAGCGGTTGCTCGCCGCCGCCGACGCCCGAGGCGTGCAGGTCGTCGTCCCCCGGCCCGGCGAGCGGGTCGACGTGCTGGCCCCGCGGCCGCTGGAGGACTGGTGGACGGCGATCGGCTCGGCCGACGGCGGTGCACCGAGCGAGCCGGCCCCCGGACGGACCGGTCCGCGACGCCGGGTCAGCCCGCCGCGCTGACGGCCCGACGTCAGGCGCCGGCCACCAGGCGGTCGAGCACCGCGGGCAGCTCCGCCAGGTCGGTGACCTCGTGCTGCGGCTGCGGTCCGGCCGGGTCGACCCGGTGGCCCGGTCGGCGCACCCGGACGACGGACAGTCCGGCCTCCAGCGCGCCGCGGGTGTCCCGGGCCGAGGCCGGCACGTGCACCGCCACCCCGGCGTCCCGGGCCCGCAGGTACAGCTCCGGGTGCGGCTTGTAGGCACGCAGCCGCTGGCTGGTCAGGACGGCGTCGTCATCGACCAGCGCGGCCGCCCGGGTGCGGGCGAACAGGTCGTCGTCGACGTTGGACAGCACGCCGACCCGGTGCGACCGGCCCACCGCCGGCAGCGCCGTCTCGACGTCGGGCCACAGCGGCCACCGCGGCAGCGAGGCCAGCAGCACCTGCACGTCGGCGTCGGCGTCGGCGTCCAGCCCGCGGTGCGCGTACGTGGCGGCCAGCGCCGTCCGGCAGTGCTCGGCGAACGGCACCCAGCGGGCGTCGTTGTCGTGCCGGCCGTCCTTCTGCGACGCCTTGTTGCGGGCGTCCCAGTCGTCGTAGAGGTCGACGCCCGGGACGTCCCAGCCATGCTCCGCGGCGATGCCGTCGAAGGCGGCTGCACCCCCCGTCCGGGAGTCGATCAGGGCGCTGAACAGGTCGAAGGTCACCAAGGCCATGCCCCTGGATGCCCCGCCGAGCGTGATCACGAACGGGTGTCGGACGGTTGGACGGCGGCGGAGTCGGGCACTCTGCGAGGCGACGATCCAGCCCGGGTCACCAGGAGGTACGCCATGGCAGCGCACAGCGACAACTCGTCCGACCCCGCGCCGACGCAGTCGCTGGGGACCACGGCCGTCGGGGCGCACGCCGCGCAGGCCCCCGGCGCCGCCTCGACCCACGGGCGCACGGACACCGTGTCCACCACGCCGGGCCGCACCGACACCGTGTCCGCCGCCCCAGTGCACGCCGACACCGTGTCCACCACACCGGGCCGCACCGACACCGTGTCCGCCGCCCCAGTGCACGCCGACACCGTGTCCACCGCCCCGGTGCGCACCGACACCGTGTCCGCCGCCCCGGTGCGCACCGACACCACGGCCTCCGACGCCACCACCACCGCTCAGCCGGTGGCCGACCGGACCCCGACCACGCCCGCCCCGACCACCCCCGCCCCGACCACGCCCGCGCCGGCCGCCCCCGCGACGGTCGGCGTCGACGAGCCGGACCGGCACCGCGGCGCGCCGCGGGCCGAGCGCCAGCAGATCGTCGCCGCCCAGAAGGCCCGCTACGGCGGGATCTCCTGGGGCGCGGCGTTCTTCGGCTGGCTGTCGGCCAACGGGATGGCGGTCATCCTGATCGCGCTGCTGTCCGCCGGCGGGCTGGCCTTCGGCCTCTCCTCGGCGGTCGACTCCGCCGACGCGGCGGCCGACTCCGCGACCTCGGGCATCGGCCTGGGCGCCGGCATCGCGCTGCTGGTCGTGCTGTTCCTGGCCTACCTCGCCGGCGGCTACGTGGCCGGCCGGATGGCCCGCTTCGACGGCGTGAAGCAGGGCGTCGCGGTCTGGGTGATCGGCCTGGTCGTGGTGGTCCTGCTGGCGCTCGCCGGGCTGGTCTTCGGCTCGCAGTACAACGTGCTCGCCCAGCTCGACCTGCCGCGCATCCCCATCGACGAGGGCACCGCGACGACGGCCGGCATCATCGCGCTGGTCGCCGTCCTGCTGGCCACCCTGCTCGGCGCCGTCCTGGGCGGCGTCCTGGGTGCCCGGTACCACCGCAAGGTCGACCGGGTCGGCTTCGACGCCGTCTGAGCCACCCGGCCGGGTGGGCACCGCCGAGCGCCCACCCGGTCATCGGCGGAACGCCTCCAGCGCGGTCCCCAGCCGCCCGGCGGTGGCGGCGAGTTCCTGGGCGGCCTCCCGGGCGCTGTTCGAGTGCCCGCGGGTCTCCCGTGCGCCCGTGGCGACTGCGGCGATGCCGGTGCTGATCTCCCCGGTGGCGTCGGCTGCGGCCTGGACGCTGCCGACGATGCCGGCGGTGGTGTGCACCTGCTGCCGGACCGCCTCGGAGATGGCGGACTGGAACTCGCCGATCTGCTCGTTCACCCGGTTGACCCGCTGCATGGCGCCGGTCGCCTCACCGACCCGGCCCTGGATCGCCTCGATCCGCTGCTGCACCTCGCCGGTGGCGCGCTCGCTCTCCTGAGCCAGGTCCTTGACCTCGCCGGCCACCACCGCGAAGCCCTTGCCGGCCTCACCGGCCCGCGCCGCCTCGATGGTGGCGTTGAGCGCCAGCAGGTTGGTCTGCTCGGCGACGCCGCTGATCGTCCGCACCACGGCACCGATGGCCGTCGACGCCGTGCCCAGCTCGGTGACCACGGCGGAGGCCGAGTGCGCCGCGGCCGCCGCCTCCAGTCCGACCTCGGCCGCGCCGGACGCGCTGGTCTGGATCCGGTCGATGCTGCGGCTGAGCTCGTCGGCGTCCCCGACGGCGTCGTGCAGGCGGGAGCTGATCAGCCCGGCCGCCTCGGAGACGGTGGTCGCCTGCCGGTCCGCCTGCTCCGCGCTGACCCCCAGGCGGGCGGCCACGTCGGTCACGGTGCGGGACGCCGACGTCACGCGCTGGGCCTCGCCCTGGACGGCGCTGAGCAGCGCGTCGAGCCGGTCCAGGGTGCGGTTGAGCTGGTCGTTCATCCGACCGACCTCGTCCGAGCCCCGCGAGGGCACGCGGCTGCGCAGGTCGCCCTCGGCCACCTGGGCCAGCACCTCGCCGACCCGGTGCAGCGACCGGGTGATCCCCCGCGCCACCAGCACCCCGACGGCGCCGGCGACGAGCGCCCCGGCGACGACCAGGGACACCAGCAGGGTCCGTCCGCTGGTGTAGCTGTCGTGGGCCGCCGACTGCTGCGCCTTGGCGGCGGAGTCCTCCAACGGCATGAGGCCGTCCATCGCGGCGGCCATCGGGTCGTTCGCGTCGGCGAGGCTGCCCGAGATCGCCGCGGTCGCCGCGGCCAGGTCCCCGGTGTCGGCGACGGCCAGGACGTCGGAGTCGCGCACGAGGCGCCACTCGACGATCGCCTGCTGGAACTGCTCCATCAGCGCCCGCCGGTCGGCCGACAGCTCGTAGCTGCCGTCGAGGTAGGTGGTGATGTCGGCGTCCAGGGCGTCGTCGGTGTCGGCGATGTCCTGCCGCAGCGCGATCCGGTCAGCGGGCGCGGCGAGGACGTAGTCGCGGACGGCGACCCGGGAGTCGCCCTGCATGTCCCGCAGGTCGACCAGGGAGAGCAGCGGCTGGGTCGAGGAGTTGTACAGCGTGGTCGCCGCGGCGTCCTGGCGACTCAGGGCCCCCAGCGCGATGAGACCGACCGCCAGCAGCGCGAGCAGGCCGCAGGCCACCGCGGAGAGCACCTTGACGGCGATGGGCAGGCTGCGGGCCTTGGCGGGGAGCACCACCTGACATCGGCCGGGGGTCCCCGGAACTCAAGGTCAATGGCGCACGACCGAGCGGCGCTCAGCGCAACAGCTTGGACATCCGCCGGTCGGCCAGCGGCTTGCCGCCGGTCTGGCACGTCGCGCAGTACTGCAGTGAGGTGTCGGCGAAGGAGACCTCGCGCACGGTGTCCCCGCAGACCGGGCAGGGCAGGCCGGTGCGGGCGTGCACCTGCAGCCCGGCGCGCTTCTCCCCCTTGAGCGTCGCCGCCCGCTGGCCGAGCTGACGCTCCAGCGCCCCGGCCAGCGTGTCCCGCATGGCCGCGTGCAGTCGGAGCAGCTCCTCGTCGGTGACCTTGTCGGACATCTTGAACGGTGACAGCCGCGCCGCGTGCAGGATCTCGTCGGAGTAGGCGTTGCCGATCCCGGAGAGCACCGTCTGGTCGGTCAGCGTGCCCTTGAGCTGGGTGTGCCGGCCGGTCAGCAGTGCGCCGAGGGTCTCGGTGTCCACGTCGAGGGCGTCCGGGCCGAGCCGGGCGATGCCGGGCACCTCCGACGGCGTCCGGACGACGTAGACGGCCAGCCCCTTGCGGGTGCCCTGCTCGGTGAGGTCGAAGCCCTCGGGCAGCTCCCCCTCCCGGGCCTCCAGGTGCACGCGGAGGGCGAGCGGGCCCTTGCCCGGCTTGGGCGGCGCGGTCGGCAGGTTCGCCCGCCAGTGCAGCCAGCCGGCCCGGGCGAGGTGCACGACCAGGTGCAGCCCGGAGACGTCCAGGTCGAGGAACTTGCCGTGCCGGGAGGCGCCGGTCAGCTCCAGCCCGGCCAGGGCCGACAGCGGCGGGTCGAAGGTCTTGATCGCCTGGACGGCGGCCAGGTCGACGCGCGTGACGATCCGGCCGACGGCGTTCTCCCGCAGGAACGCCGCCAGCGCCTCCACCTCGGGCAACTCGGGCATCCGCCCATGATCCACGGGGAGCGGCCCCGGCGTCGTCCCCCATCCGGGGCCATCTCGGCCGACATCACCCCCGGCCCCTCTGCAGGGTCCCGCGCCGAGCTCGCGAGGCGTGGGGGGCAGAGGGGTCCTTTCTCAGTCGGCGTCGGTGGACAGCTCCACGGTCGCGCCCGGCTCGGCGCGGGCCGACTGCTCCACGGCCGCGGCGACGGCCTTGGCGACCTCGGGGTCGAAGACGCTCGGGATGATGTAGTTGGCGTTGAGCTGGTCGTCGCCCACCACCGCGGCGAGCGCGTCGGCAGCGGCCAGCAGCATCCCGGGGCGGATCTCCTTCGCCCGGGCGTCCAGCAGGCCGCGGAAGACCCCGGGGAACGCCAGCACGTTGTTGATCTGGTTGGGCAGGTCCGACCGGCCCGAGGCGACGACGGCGGCGTACTGCCAGGCGCGCACCGGGTCGACGTCCGGCGTCGGGTTGGCCATCGGGAAGACCACCGCCCGCTCGGCCATCCCGGCCAGCGCCTCGACCGGCAGCACGTTGGCCGCGCTCACCCCGATGAACACGTCGGCGCCGACGAGCGCGTCGGGCAGCTCCCCCCGGCGGCAGTCGGGGTTGGTGCGCCGGGCCAGGTCGCGCTTGGCCGGGCCGAGCCGGTCGTCGTCGGGGGACAGGATGCCCTCGCGGTCCCAGACCAGCACCTGGGTGGCGCCGGCCTCCAGCAGCAGCGAGACGATCGCCGTCCCGGCCGCGCCGCCCCCGGCGACGACGATCCGCACGGCCTCCAGGGACTTGTCCACCACCCGCAGCGCGTTGCGCAGCGCGGCCAGCACGCAGATCGCCGTCCCGTGCTGGTCGTCGTGGAAGACCGGGATGTCCAGCTTCTCCCGCAACCGCGCCTCGATCTCGAAGCACCGCGGCGCGGCGATGTCCTCCAGGTTGATCCCGCCGAAGCCGGGGGCGATCAGCTCCACGGTGCGGACGATCTCGTCGACGTCCTGGGTGTCCAGCGCGATCGGCCAGGCGTCGATGTCGGCGAACCGCTTGAACAGCGCGGCCTTGCCCTCCATCACCGGCATGGAGGCCCCGGGGCCGATGTCGCCCAGGCCCAGCACCGCCGAGCCGTCGGTGACGACGGCGACCGTGTTGCCCTTGATGGTGAGCCGGCGGACATCCTCCGGGTGCTCGGCCAGCGCCAGGCAGACCCGGGCGACGCCAGGGGTGTAGGCCATGGACAGGTCGTCGCGGGTCTTCAGCGGCACCTTGGACGCGACCTCCAGCTTGCCGCCCAGGTGCAGCAGGAACGTCCGGTCGCTGACCTTGCGGACGTGCACCTCCTCCAGCGCGTCCAGCGCGGCGACGACCTCCTCCGAGTGCGGGCCGTCGGCGGCGGAGCAGGTCACGTCGACGGTGAGGCCGTCCGGCCGGGACTCGACGACGTCGATCGCCGTGACGGCGCCGCCGGCGCTGCCCACCGCGGTGGCGATCCGGCCGATGCTGGCCGGATCACCGTCGGCGGAGAGCCGGACGGTGATCGAGTACGACGCGGAGGTCACCGGCCCCCGGACGACGGGCGGAACGGCCTGGTCGGGAGTGATGGCGGTCACTGCGCCATCCTGGCACCCGCACCGCTGCTTTTCCATCCACCGGGGGCACTGTCCCGCTTCGCGGAATTCCTAGCGCGTCAGCCGCGGCGGCGTCAGGTCCAGCGGGCCGCCCGCCTCGGCTCCGGCGGACAGCCCCGAGGCCCAGGAGACCAGGCCGGCGTCGTCCACCCCGTGCCGGGCGGCCGCGGGACCGGCCGTGCCCAGCGACCGGGCGCCGCGGGCCAGCAGCGTCGCCGCGCCGGCGGTGTTGCCCCGCGCGGCGTGGGTGAGGCCGACCGCGAGCTGCGCCAGGCCCCGCCAGAGGTCCCGCTCGTCGTCCGGGCCGGTCTTCCAGGCGTCCTCGAGGACCTCGTGGGCGTGGAAGGGCCGCCCGGCGTCCAGCAGCTGCTGGGCCTCGCGCAGCGTGTCCGCGGGCGCCCGCACCACGCCCTCGGGCGCCCGGGCCTCCCCCGCGCTCCCGTAGGGCAGCGGGCGGCCCAGCGCGTCCCGCGGGCGCGCGTTGCGGGCCCGACCGGCCTCGTCCCGGTCGCGGGGGCTCCCCGCCACGTCAGCGCAGGACGGTGGTGAGCCGGACCCGGACCCCGTCGCCGGTGAGCGTGATGTCCACGTGGTCGCACAGCTGGCGGGCCAGCCACAGCCCCATCCCACCCAGCGAGAGGTCGTCGCCGTGCGCCGGCCCGTAACCGATGAACGGGTCCTGCAAGCCTCTGCCGCGGTCGGTGACCGTGCAGACCAGCCGATCCTGGTCGGCCCACAGCCGCAGGTCGACCGGCGGCCGCCCGTGCCGCAGCGCGTTGGTGGTCATCTCGTCCACGGCCAGCAGGAAATCCTCCAATGCCAGCTCGGAGCCGGCCGCGAGCCCCGCATCGCGGGCGCGGGCGGTCAGGTCCCGGCGCAGCCCACGCAGGTCGCGCACCGAGTCCGCGCGCAGCAGCGGCTGGGTCGCCTCCAGCGGCTCGTCCGGCACCGGCAGCGAGGTGAGGTACTCGGTGGCGTCGACGTGGTCGGGGTTCGGCTGGGCGCGGCCGTCGACCTGCAGCAGCGGGTGCGTCGCGCGGGCGGCGTCAACCAGGGGCTCGGGCACCCGCCGGGTGTCGCAGAGGCACAGCACCAGCAGCGCCCCGCGGGCCAGCGCCTCGGCCTCGTCGAGCTGGTGGTCCAGGACGGCGTCGTAGCGCTGCCACTCCCGCCAGGTGTCCCGGTCCGGGCCGGCGAAGGGCTCGAGGACGATGCGCACCACCTCGCCGGCCGCGGTGCGGTGCCGCTCACCGAGGCGGCGGACGGCCGTGACCGCCGCCGCCGGGCCGTTGCCGTAGACCTCGGCCCACTCGGCCCAGATGACCTGCGGCCGGTCGGCCAGCCCCTTGTGCAGCAGTTCGGCGGTGGCCTCGGTGCAGGCCACGACGACCGGCTCCCCGGCGTCCAGCCCGGCGCAGACGAAGGCGACCGTGCCGTCGACCAGCTCGGCGTCCGAGGCGGCGATGAATGCCCGATGGGTCCCGGACACGACAGCCCCGTCCATGCGCGCCGATCCCCGTTCCGTCGTCCCGAGCCGCCGTGCTGGCAGCCGTGTCCGCCTGTCCCCTACCCGGCCCGCACCGACCTAGACCTGCGACGGCCGGTGAGGCCCGCCGCAGTGACCACCGACGCATCGCCGGTGCCCTAGCGTCGCCGCGGTGAGCACCCTCCCGCACGACGACCTCGGTGCCGCCTGGCTGGCGGCCCGCCCCCGGCCCGCGCTGGTGCACCTGGCCTCCGCCGCCTGCAGCCGGCAGAGCGAGCAGGTGCTGGACGCCGTCGCCCGGCACGCCCGGCACGAGGCCGAGATCGGCGCCCCGGTGGCCGAGCGGCTCGCCGAGGGCCTGCTGCAGCAGGGGCGCTCGGTGCTGGCCGGACTGGTCGGCATGGCCGCGGCCGACGTCGCCTTCACGGAGAGCGCGTCGGCGTCCGTGCGCACCCTGTTCGACCGCTGGCGGCTGCCGGCGGGCAGCCGGGTGGGCGTGCTGCCCGGCGAGTACTGGCACAACCTCGCCGTCCTGCACGACCGGGGCCTGACGCCGGTGGTGCTGCCCGCCGACGAGCTGGGCCGGGCCGACCTCGACGGGGTCGCGCGGGTGTTGCGGGACGACCCGCCCACCCTGGTGCACGTCACGCTGGTCGGCAGCCACCGCGGCGTCGTCCAGCCCGGCCGCGAGCTGGCCGAGCTGTGCCGCGCCGCCGGCGTCCCGCTGGTCCTCGACGTGGCCCAGGCGCTCGGGCACGTGGACTGCGACCTGGGCGCCGACGTGGCCTACGCCCCGGCCCGGAAGTGGCTGGCCGGTCCGCGCGGGGTCGGGCTCCTGGTCATGCGGCCGGAGATCACCGCCCAGCTCACCCCGGTGGTACCGCCGGAGCTCTTCGACGACCTCGGGGAGGGAGTCGACCACGCGCGCTGGTACGAGTCGCACGACGCGCACGTCGCCGGCCGGGTCGGCCTGGTCGTCGCCGTCGGCGAGCACCTGGCCGCCGGCCCGGACCGGGTGCGCACCCGGCTGGCCGCGCTGGGCCGGGCCACCAGGGAGCGGCTGGACGGCCGCCGGGGCTGGACGGTGGTCGAGCCCCTGGACGAGCCGACCGCGATCACCACCGTGCGCCCACCGGACGGCGTCGACGTCGGCGCCACCGCCGCCCGGCTGCACGCCGACTCCGACGTGCTGGTGACCGCGGTGGGCCGGGAGCGGGCCCGCAGCGAGCTCGCCGGGCCCGTGCTGCGGGTGTCGCCGCACCTGGACGCCACCCTCGACGACCTGGACACCCTGGCGGAGGCGCTCTGACGGCCCCGCTGCCGGGCCCGCCGCGGACGGGCGAGTGGTGGGGGGCAGCGGGGCCCTACAGCTGCATCCGCTGGGACACCCGGCGGTGCACGCTGAGCTGCTCGTCCAGTCCCGGGTGCGTCACGGCGCCGTCCTCGACCACCAGCCGCCCCGCCACGACCGTGTGCCGGGCGGACACCGGCCCGCACCGCAGCCACGCCTCCACCGGGTCCGACAGCGCGCCGGCGAAGCGGACGCCCTCCAGCGACCAGACGGCCAGGTCTCCGCACGCGCCGACCGACAGCTGGCCGATCTCGCCGGCCCGGCCCAGGCACGCTGCCCCGCCCCGGGTGGCGACCTCCAGCGCGTCCCGCGCCGACATCGCGGCGGCGCCGTGCCGGAGCTTGCCCTGCAGCATCGCGGTGCGCGCCTCCAGCCACAGCGACGCCGAGTCCGCGGACGCCGAGCCGTCGACCCCCAGGCCCACCGGCGCCCCGGCGGCCCGCAGCTCCTGCACCGGAGCCAGCCCGCTGCCCAGGATCATGTTCGACGACGGGCAGTGCGCGGCCCCGACGCCGGCCGCGCCCAGCCGGGTCACCTCGCCGGCGTCCGGCCACACCACGTGCGCCAGCCAGGTGCGTCCGGTCATCCAGCCGACGTCGGCCAGGTAGTCGACCGGGCGGCGGCGATAGGTCTGCAGGCAGAACGCGTCCTCGTCCTGGGTCTCGGCGAGGTGGGTGTGCAGCCGGACGTCGAGGGTCTCGGCCAGCTCGGCCGTGCGCCGCATCAGCGACGTCGAGACGCTGAACGGTGAGCAGGGGGCCAGCGCGATCCTGGTCATCGCGGTGGCCGACCGGTCGTGGTGGGCGGCCACCAGTCGCTCCGAGTCGGCCAGGATCTCGTCGTCGTCCTGGACGACGGAGTCCGGGGGCAGGCCGCCGTCCTTGACCGACAGCGACATCGAGCCCCGGGTGAAGTGCGAGCGCATGCCCAGGTCCCGCGCCGCCGTCACCTCGGCGGTGATCAGGTCGCCGGCGCCGCGCGGGTGCACGTAGGAGTGGTCGGTGCTCGTCGTGCACCCGGACAGCGCCAGTTCGGCCAGCCCGACGTAGGCGCTGACGTAGGCGGCCTCCTCGTCCAGCCGGGCCCACAGCGGGTAGAGGGTGACCAGCCAGTCGAACAGCCCGCCGGTCAGCGCGGGGGCGTAGGCGCGGGTCAGGTTCTGGTAGAGGTGGTGGTGGGTGTTCACCAGCCCCGGCGTGACCAGGCAGCCGCGGGCGTCGACCCGCCGCGCGGCCTCGGGCATCGGGTCGGCCGGGCCGCCGAGGGCGGTGACCACCCCGTCGGTGACGGCGATCCACCCCCCGGCGATCTCGGTGCGGGCGTCGTCCACGGTGGCGATCAGCTCGGCGTCGTGCACGAGCAGGTCAGCGGTCTGCACGGGCGCATCCTGCCCAGCCCATGTGTCGGACGGCGCACCGACCCGTCGCCGTCTGTAACACCGCGGAGCTACCGTGGCCGTCCCATCACGGAAGTCGAGGCCCGTACGTGCTCCTGGCTGCACCCCGTTTCGCCCTCCCCGAGACCGTCGCCGAGGCGCTCACCGCACTCGCCGAGCGACCCGAGGCGGTCGTCGTCGCCGGCGGCACCGAGGTCATGCCGGACCTGCTGTGGCGCAACCGCAGCGCCGCCGGGTTCGTCTCGCTGCGCCGGGTGCGGGCACTGCGCGGCTCCACCGACGCCGCCGGCGACCTCGTCATGGGCGCCGGCACGCCGGTCGCGGCGCTGACCTCCGCGCCGGACGCGGGCCTGCGGGCCGCGGCGTCGTCGCTGGGCACGCCGCTGGTGCGCACCGAGGCCACGATCGGCGGCAACGTGGTCAGCGCCCTGCCCTACCGGAACCTGCTGCCCACGCTGCTGGCCAGCGGCGCGACCCTGGAGCTCAGCTCGGCCACCGGCGTCCGCACGGTGCCCTTCGACGGGTTCATCACCGCGCCGGGACGGACCCGGCTGGCCGAGGGCGAGCTGCTGACCGCCGTCCGGCTGCCCCGGCACGCCGGCTTCGCCGACTACACCAAGGTCGGCCGGCGCAACGCCCAGTTCGTGGCCACGGTGAGCGCCGCGATCGTCTCCCGGCACGGCGGAGCCCGGCTGGCCTTCGGCAACGCCGGGCCCACCCCGCTGCGCTCCGACGCCGTCGACGCCGTCGCGACCGCGCTGCTCGACGGTCAGGCCGAGGCCGGCGACCTGCGGGCCGCGGTGGCGGGCGCCGTCGACCCACCGGAGGACGCCGTCGCCTCGGCCGACTACCGCCGGCACGCGCTCGGCGTGCTCGCCGTCCGGCTGGTCACCCGTGCGGCCGTGGACGCGGGGATGGGGTCATGAGCGACGAGGTGGAGTTCTCGCTGACCGTCGACGGGACGGCGCACCAGGTGACCGCCCGCTGGTCGGAGTCGCTGCTCACGGTGCTGCGCGACCGGCTGGGGGTGCGCGGTCCGAAGACCGGGTGCGCACACGGCCGGTGCGGTGCCTGCGCGGTCCGCGCCGACCTGGGCGACGGCGAGCCGCACGTGCTCTGCGCCTGCCTGGTGCCCGCGGCGACCGCGGCCGGAGGCATCGTCGACACGATCGCCTCGATCGGCGGCCCGGACGGCGAGCTCTCCGACGTCCAGGAGGCCTTCCTCGCCGAGGGGGCGGTGCAGTGCGGGATCTGCACGGCCGGGTTCGTCACCGCCGCCACCGAGCTGCTGGCGGACAACCCCGACCCGTCGCGCACCGAGATCGAGCAGGCCCTCTACGGCAACCTCTGTCGCTGCACGGGCTACGGGCGGATCGTCGCCGCCGTGGAGACCGCCGCCCGCACCCGCCGGGAGGCGACCCGATGACCAGCGGGGTCGGTTCCTCGCTGCGGCGGCCGGACGGGCCGGCGAAGGTGCGCGGCGAGTTCTCCTACGCCGGCGACCTGGCCGCCGAGGGGATGCTGGTCGGCGGCACGCTGCGCTCGCCGCACCCGCACGCCCGGATCACCCGGATCGACCCCACCGCGGCCCGCGCCCTGCCCGGGGTGCACGCCGTCCTCACCGCCGACGACGTCCCCGGCGACCTGCACTTCGGGCTGACGCTGCGCGACGAGCCGGTGCTCGCCGACGGCGTCGTCCGCTACGCGGGCGAGCCGGTGGCCGTGGTGGCCGCGGTCGACGCCGCCACCGCCCGGCGGGCGCTGCGGGCGATCGTGGTCGACTACCAGCCGCTGCCCGCGCTCACCGACCCCGAGGCCGCCCGGGACGCTCCGCCGCTGCACCCGGACGGCAACGTCTACCGGCACGTCTCCTACAGCTGCGGCGACCCCGACGCCCGCGGCGTGGTCACGGTGGAGAACACCTACCGGATCGGCATGCAGGACCCGGCGTTCCTCGCCCCGGAGGCGGGGCTGGCCTGGCCGACGGCGGACGGCGGGGTGGCCCTGGACGTCGCGACCCAGTGGCTGCACTCCGACCAGCGGCAGATCGGCTGGGCCACCGGGCTGCCGCCGGAGAAGGTGCACGTGCGGCTGGCCGGCGTCGGCGGCGCGTTCGGCGGGCGGGAGGACGTGACCCTGCAGGTCCACGCCTGCCTGCTGGCGCTGGCCACCGGCCGCCCGGTGAAGGTGGAGTACACCCGCGAGGAGTCCTTCCTGGCCCACCGGCAGCGGCACCCGGGCGCCATCTGGCTGCGGCACTCCGCGGACGCCGACGGACGCATCGTCAGCGTGGAGGGCCGGGTGCTGCTGGACGGCGGCGCGTACGCGAGCACCAGCCCGGTCGTCATCACCAACACCGTCACCCTGCTGCAGGGGCCCTACCGGGTGGACAACGGCCGGTTCGAGGGCTGGTCGGTGCGGACCAACAACCCCTCGTGCGGAGCGATGCGGGGCTTCGGCGTCCCGCAGGCGGCGTTCGCCCACGAGTCGCAGCTGGACGCCCTCGCCGCCGCACTGGGGCTCGACCCGCTGGAGATCCGGCTGCGCAACGCGCTGCAGCGTGGGGACGTCGCCACCTTCGGGCAGCGCTTCGACGCCCCCACCCCGGTGCGCGAGGTGATCGAGGGCGTCGCGGCGATCCCGCTGCCGGAGGGGCCGGCCCGCAAGGCCCCCGGCGGGGTGGGCCGGTCGGCCGAGGGCGGTGCGATCCGCCGCGGGGTCGGCTACGCGGTGACGATCAAGAACCTCGCGTTCAGCGAGGGGCACGTGGACGAGTCGACGGCGGAGGTCAGCCTCTGCGACGGTCACGCCACGGTGCACACCGCCTGCGCGGAGGTCGGCCAGGGCTTCGTCACCGTCGCCGAGCAGGTGGCCCGCACCGTGCTGGGCGCGACGACAGTGGAGGTGACCCAGCCGGACACGCTGATCGCCTCGGCCGGGTCGACGTCGGCGTCCCGGCAGACGATGGCGTCGGGCACGGCGGTGCACCGGGCGTGCGTCGCCGTCCGGGACCGGCTGCTGGCCCGGGTGGCCCGCGCGCACGGCCTGGACGCCGCCGGGCTGACCGTCGCCGACGGGGTGGTGTGCGCCGCCGGCCGGCCGCTGACCACCGTGGCCGAGGCCGCGCCGGGGCAGACGATCCGCGCGACCGAGCACTTCCAGCACCCCGACACCCATCCGCTCGGCTCACCCGAGGCGCGGATGTACGTCGGCTTCGGCTTCTCCGCCCAGCGCGCGGTGGTCGACGTGGACGTGGAGCTCGGGCTGGTCTCGGTCGTGCAGATCGCCTCGTGCCAGGACGTGGGCACGGTCATCAACCCGACCCAGCTGCTCGGCCAGATCGAGGGCGGGATCGTGCAGGGCATGGGGCTGGCGCTGATGGAGGAGGTGGTGGTCGCCGACGGGCTGATCAGCAACCCGGACTTCCAGGACTACCTGATCCCCACCATCGTCGATGCCCCGGAGATCGTCTCCACCTACGTCACCGACCCCGAGCCCGGCATGCCGCACGGGTGGAAGGGGGTCGGCGAGCCGCCGCTGTGCACCGCGGTGCCGGTGGTCGCCGCCGCCGTCCGCGCCGCCACCGGGCTGCCGCTGCCGGCCGTGCCGATCAAGCCCGAGCACATCGCGCTGGGGATCGGCGCCGCGCCGACGGTCACCTGGACGACGCCGCGACCGGCCGCCCCCGACCGGGCGAGCGGTGTGGTCGTCGACGAGGAGCCGCAGGACGCGCTGGGCACGATGGCCGAGGAAGGCGCCTCCCCCGGCCACTGAGCCCCCGCCGCGCCGCCTCGTCAGGTCGCGAGGTCGGGTCGCCGTCTCCTGAGGACGAGTGGCAACGCCCATCCGGCGAGGGAGGGGATCAACAGGTTCCGGAACCAGGTGATGGTCGTGCCGACCCAGGTCTCGATCGAGACCTCATAGGGCACGATCGCGTCGTAGGTCTGCTCGTCCCACAGGATCGTGTTGGTGTAGCGCCCGGTCGGTTCGGGAGACACCGACTCCAGACCGCACCGACACGCGGTGACCAGGAGGCCGTCCTGCTCGGCGTCCGGACCGAGACCGGCACCGTGCTGACTCAGCGCCGAGTCCCACAGGAAGGCCGCACGACCGGAACCGAGACCGTCGCGCTGGATGAGGGCCTCCGGCACGTCCATGTACATCGAGTAGAAGGCGAACACCGTCGTCGTCCCCCGCCCTTGCGCCTTGTCCTCGACATAGGTGGGCAGGACGAGCGCCGGGTTCAGCGTGACCGAGTCGTCGGTCAACACGAACGGGTCGACCTCCGCATCGTCGTCCACGTAGACCAGGGGGACGGTGGCACCGGAGATGCCGTAGGCCTGGAGCAGGTTGTCCACCAGGAACGCCTGCTCGTCCCTCGTGGCCAGGCGCTCAGCGACGGCCGACTGCGGTAGATGGACGATCAGACTGCCCACCGTGGGTTCGAGCCCCGCGGCTGTGAACGGCACCTCTGCGCGCGCCCCGACAGCGACGTGCAGGCGAAGGCCCTCGATGTTCGGCCACAGCCCGAACGGCCCGGTCCCCGGCAGAGGGAACGCCTCGACCTCTGCGGCGAACGTCGTCCACCCGTTCCAGAGCTCGGTCCCGTCCTGCTCGAAGTAGACCTTCTCCATGCTCATCCCGAGCCCCTGGGACTGCGGCGGGAGGTGGCCGGCGACCAGATCGCCAGCTGTCGCGACCGAGAAGATCACGAGGCAGACCAGGGACACCCGTTGGAGCCACGTGAGCGACGTCGTCCGCGCTCTCCGGTCCCCGGCGCGCACCTGACCGGCACCACCAGCCGGGCGACCCCGGCGGGCGACCTCGGCGGCCTCGCGCTGGAGGGCACGCTTCTTGCTCTTCCCGGTGGCCTGCTTCTTCGCTCGCCCCCGCCCCCGCGTCTGCGCCACTCGTCCCCACTCCCTCTCCACGGCACCGAACACGGCGGCCGTGTGGGGCGGAGCTCCGACTGGTCCAGGCCGGCGGGGACTGCGGACGGCAACGTATCAGCGCACGGCAAGCCGACGGGCGACGTCGACGCCCCCGACCGCGTGCCGCCGAGTCACGCCGGGCCGTCGAGCAGGGTGGCGAGGGCAGGCGGGACGTCGCCGGTGAGCGGACGGCGACCGACCAGCCGACCGGCCTCGCTGGGCTCCACGCCGATCGAGCCGAGCACCTCCAGCGCGGTCACGTCCGGCAGCGCGTCGAACCAGCGCCGGCCCAGGGCCGCCCGCCCGGCGGCCGTGGGCCGGCCCCACAGCCGCAGCCGGGCCATCCCGCCGTCCGGGAAGACGTCCAGGCGCACGCTCTGCACGCCCGCGGTGCCGTCCAGGACGAAGCGGTGCGGGGTGTCCGGCAGCAGCCGGGTGCGCGGCAGCAGCGGGACCTCGTCACCGTCGGCCGTGCGGCCGGTCAGCGCGGCCCAGCCGGGGGCGTTGCCCAGGAACCAGGAGGTGTCCAGCTCAGCGAGGGTCACGACGCCCTCGCAGGCCAGCGCGACGTCGACCCAGTCGTTGCCGCCGTCCCGGCGGCGGGCGTTCTCCCAGCCCTCCCCCATCGAGCGGGCCAGTCCGCGGCCGAGCAACTGGTGCGGGCTGCCGTAGTGGGCGTTGCTCACCCCGGTGACCCGGCCACCGTTCTCCAGCGCGGCCAGGTCGAACGGGCCGGCGTCGACCAGCCTCGGGTCGGGGACGACGGTGCCGTGCACCCGCAGCCGGGCCACCCCGCCGTCGGGGTGGATGGCCAGCCGCACGTGGGTGCACCGGCGGTCGGAGTCCACCGGGAAGGCGTTGGCGGTGTCGCCGGCCAGGTCGGACAGCGGCAGCAGCGGCTGCCAGTCGGCCTTCTCCAGCTGGTCCACGGTGAGGTGCCCCTCGACCGCGGCGCCCTCCAGAGAGGCCCGGGGCGGGTAGTTGCCGGTGAAGAAGGCGGTGTCGATGACGACGCCGGACACGATCCCCGGAGCGCCGAGCCGGACGATCGCCCAGTCGGAGCCCGGACCCCGACGGCGGCGGGTCTCCCAGCCGTCGTACTCCTTGCCCTTGTGGCCGAACTCGGTGCGGGCGACCGCGGGGTGCGGCAGCACCAGGTTCTCCCGGGCGGCGAAGAACTCGTCGTTGGCGGCGACGACCGCACCGCCGAGGTCACGCCGGGCGAGGTCGGGCAGGTCGCGGAAGTCAGCGGCGGTCATCGGTCTCCAGACGGTCGGTTCGGGCGCGGGTCACTGTGGCACGGCGGGGGTAGGGCGTCGCAGACCTGATCGTCGACCAGTCCAGGAGGGCCTCGTGACCGAGCCCGACGACGACCTGAAGGCGCGCGCGAAGCAGCACGTCCAGCAGCTCCCCGCCGAGACGGCGCTGGGCAACACCGACCCCGCCGGCGGCCTGGACGACGACCCGAAGATCCTCGACCGGGCCGCCGAAGAAGGAGCTCAGTCCTGACCGGAGGCGCCCCCGCGGCTGAGCAGCCGGCCGAAGGGGGCGCCGCCGTCGCTCAGCTCGTGCCCGCGCAGCCAGGTGCGGCGCACCTTCCCGGTCACGTCCCGCCCCGCGTAGGGCGTCACCGGGTTGCGGTGGTGCAGCTCGGCGACGCTCCACCGCTCGTCCGGGGCGAACGCCACCAGGTCGGCGTCCTTGCCCACCGCGATCCCGCCCTTGGCGGTCAGCCCGGTCAGCTGCGCCGGGGCCCCGGACATCCAGCGGACGACGTCGCCCAGCGGGATCCCGCGCGCCCGGGCGCCGGACCAGACCACCGGCAAGGTCACCTGGAGCCCGGCGATCCCGCCCCACGCCAGCCCGAAGTCGCCCACGTCGAGCCGCTTGAGCTCCGGGGTGCACGGCGAGTGGTCGCTGACCACCAGGTCGATGTCCCCGGCGGCCAGCGCGGCCCACAGCGCCTCCCGGTGAGCGGCCTCGCGGATCGGCGGGCAGCACTTGAACGACGTGTCCCCGTCGGGCACCTCCTCCGCGCTGAACGTGAGGTAGTGCGGGCACGTCTCGACCGTGATCCGCACGCCCTCGGCCCGGGCGGCGCGCAGCATCGGCAGCGCACCGGCGTCGGCGAGGTGGACGACGTGCACCCGGGCACCGGTGTCGCGGGCGGCGGCGATCAGCCGGCCGATCGCGGTCTCCTCCGCCGCACCCGGGCGGGAGGCCAGGAAGTCGGCGTAGCTGCGACCAGCCGGCTCGGGCGCTGCGGCGATGACGTCGTCGTCCTCGCAGTGCGCGATCAGCAGCCCGTCGACCGCGGCGAGCTCGGTGAGCGCCGCGCGCAGCCCCGCGTCGTCCAGCGGCGGGAACTCCGGCACCCCGGAGTCCAGCAGGAAGCACTTCACCCCGACCGCACCCGCGGCGAGCAGCCGCTGCAGTTGGCTGGCGTTGCCCGGCACGGCGCCGCCCCAGAAGGCGACGTCCACGCTGACCTGGCCGTCGGCCGCCTGTCGTTTCACGTGCAACGCCTTCACGTTGACCGTGGGCGGGACCGAGTTCAGCGGCATGTCCACGATCGTCGTGATGCCGCCCGCCGCCGCCGCCCGGGTCGCGGAGGCGAACCCCTCCCACTCGGTGCGGCCGGGCTCGTTCACGTGGACGTGGCTGTCGACCAGGCCGGGGAGCAGCACCTCGTCGTCGGCCAGCGTGACCGGGGAGTCGCCTGCGTCGTCGAACCCGGTCACCGCGCTGATGACGCCGTCCTGCACGTGCACCGCGGCGGCCCGCTCCCCGTCGGGGAGCACCACCCGCTGCGCGCGGACGACGAACGGGCTGGTCACTGCAGTACCTCCACTCGTTCCCTGGCGCCGGTCACCGACGCCAGCCGGGCCACCGCCTCGTGCAGTTCCCCGGCCCAGGCCGTGGCCACCCACCCACCGGGCAGCGGCAGGCGGACCGCGTCGACCCCGGTCTCGACCTCTGCTCGGGGGTCGCCGACGTGTGCGGTGGACACGTACGCCCGCGGCGTGACCGGCGGCAGCCAGCCCGGCGCACCCGGGCCGAGGCCCACGGTGGTGTGCAGCAGCGGCCGGCCCTCCTGCTCGATCCGGGTGGTGCCGGTCCAGCGCCCCGGTTGCTCACCTCGCCGTCCGAGCAGCACCTGCTCGGTGGCGGTCAGCTCACCGCTCCCGGCCAGCTGGGCGTGCAGCTCGGCTCGGTGGACGGCGCGAGCGGTGACCACCGTCGGTTCCGGGGTGAGCTCCAGCAGGCCGGCCACCTCGGCCCGGACGACCTGCCGCGACGGCGGTGACTCCCCGCGCGCCGGCAGCACGACCGCGGCCGCGACCGAGCACACGGTCAACCGGGCGCCGGCCTCGACCACCAGCCGGATCTCCGCGTCGTCCCCACCCAGCGGACCGAACGCGGTGGCGACGAGGTGAACCGTCTCCGGGCCGGTCCGGCGGACGGCGAGCTGCCCGCTGGCGCGGACGACCGGCAGTACGGTGCGCCCGCGAGGGTCGCACCGTGCCACCACCTCGACCAGGGTCCTCACGCGGTCTGCAGCGCCTTGGCCCGAACCTGTTCCCGGACCCACTCAGCCACCTCGGTCGCCGCCGGGTCCTCGCGCAGCGAGATCAGCAGGGTGGGCTTCCCGCTCCGGACGGCGTCGGCGTCCCGGCGCATCACCCCGAGGTCGGCGCCGACCAGCGGCGCCAGATCGGTCTTGTTCACCACCAGCAGGTCCGAGGCGGTCACCCCGGGCCCGCCCTTGCGGGGCACCTTGTCCCCGCCGGCGACGTCGACCACGAAGACCTGCACGTCGACGAGGCCGTAGCTGAACGACGCGGTCAGGTTGTCCCCACCGGACTCCACGAGGACGAGCTCGAGCCCGGGGTGCCGGGACTCCAGCAGCTCGACGGCGTCCAGGTTGGCGGTGATGTCGTCGCGGATCGCGGTGTGCGGGCAGCAGCCGGTCTGCACCGCCTCGATCCGGTCGTCGGGCAGCACCGCGTTGCGGCGCAGGAAGTCCGCGTCCTCGGTCGTGTAGATGTCGTTGGTGACGACGGCGAGGTCGTACTCGCCGCCCAGCGTCCGGCACAACGCGGCAGCCAGCGCCGTCTTGCCGGAGCCGACCGGGCCGCCGAGCCCCACCCGCAGCGGGCCGCCGTAGCGGTGTCCCGGGCTGTAGGGGTCGACGTAGTCGTCCAGGTTGTGGTCAGGCGGCATGGGGACTCCCGTTGAGGCTCATGAGGCGAAGAACCGGTCCTTCCGTACGGTGTGCACTTCGGCGAGCAGGTCCAGCAGGGGGTCGGCTGCGGCGGGCAGCCCCTCCAGCGAGGCCGAGGCGACCTCGTCGACCTCGGGGCTCAGGCGGGCGGTGACCGCGGCGACGGTGATCGGGTCCAGGGCGAGCAGCCGCTGGGCCGCGGTGGCCGGACCGGAGATCGACAGGTAGGCCGCTGCCGCGGCGGCGTCCCGCGGCGTCAGCCCACCCGCCGCCGCGGCGACGCCGAGGGCGAGCGGGTGGTGCGGTGGGGCGGGCAGCGCGGCCCAGGCCGGGTGCGGCCAGGCCCGGCCCCCCACGCGGACCAGGCCGCGCCCCTGCTGGCGGGACGCGGCGCGCAGCGCCGGGGAGGGGGTGCGCGCGTCCGCCTCGGCGTCCAGCCCGGCCAGCGCCGCCACCGGGTCGTGGGCGTCGACCGCCCGGCACGCAGCTGCCGCCAGCCCGGCGGCGACCGCGCCGGAGGTGGCCAGCCGGCGGCGGAGGAAGGCCGCCAACGACGCCGGGTCGCCCAGCACCCCGGCCGCGATGGCCTGTTCCACCCCGCCGGAGTGCACGTGGCCGCCGGCCGGCAGCCGGGAGTCGGCCAGGGCGAGGAGGGCGGCCGTCATCAGAACAGGAAGTAGCGCTGGGCCATCGGCAGCTCACGCACCGGCTCGGGCTCCCAGACCTCGCCGTCCACCGACACCGTGAAGGTGTCCGGGTCGACCCGGATCTCCGGGAGGGCGGTGTTCTCCGGCATGTCCGCCTTGCCCAGCCGGGTGGTGTCCGCGACCGCGACCAGCCGCCGGTCGAGAGCCAGCCGGTCGGCCAGCCCGGCCTCCAGCGCGGCCGGGGCGACGAAGTGCACCGAGGTACGCGCCGGGACCCTGCCGTACGCGCCGAACATCGGCCGGGGCAGCACCGGCTGCGGGGTGGGGATGGAGGCGTTGGCGTCGCCCATCTGCGCCCAGGCGATCATCCCGCCCTTGAGGACGGCGTGCGGGCGCACCCCGAAGGTCTTCGGGTCCCACAGCACCAGGTCGGCCAGCTTGCCCGGCTCCACCGAGCCGACCTCGCCGTCGATGCCGTGGGCCACGGCCGGGCAGATCGTGTACTTGGCGACGTACCGGCGGGCACGGAGGTTGTCCGCGGCGCCGTCGCCGGCCAGCGAACCGCGCCGTCGCTTCATCACGTGCGCGGTCTGCCAGGTGCGCATCACCACCTCGCCGACCCGGCCCATCGCCTGGGCGTCCGAGCCGATCATCGAGATGGCGCCGAGGTCGTGCAGCAGGTCCTCGGCGGCGATCGTGGTCGGCCGGATGCGGCTCTCGGCGAAGGCGAGGTCCTCGGGCACGCTGCTGTCCAGGTGGTGGCAGACCATCAGCATGTCGAGGTGCTCGTCGAGGGTGTTGACGGTGTGCGGCCGGGTCGGGTTGGTGCTGCTGGGCAGCACGTTCGGGTGCCCGGCGACGGTGATGATGTCCGGCGCGTGCCCGCCGCCGGCACCCTCGGTGTGGTACGCGTGGATGCTCCGGCCGGCGATCGCGGCCAGCGTGTCCTCGACGAACCCGGCCTCGTTCAGGGTGTCCGAGTGCAGCGCGACCGGGACGCCGTGCCGCCCGGCGACGGTGAGCGCGGCGTCGATCGCCGCCGGGGTCGAGCCCCAGTCCTCGTGCAGCTTGAAGCCGCTGGCCCCGGCCCGGAGCTGTTCCTCCAGCGAGTCCAGCGAGACGGTGTTGCCCTTGCCCAGCAGCGCCACGTTGACCGGCATGCCGTCCATCGCCTCGAGCATCCGGGCCAGGTACCAGTCGCCCGGGGTGATCGTGGTGGCCTTGGAGCCCTCGGCCGGACCGGTGCCGCCGCCGATCAGCGTGGTCATGCCGGCACCCAGCGCGGTGGGCACGATCTGCGGGCAGATGAAGTGCACGTGGCAGTCGATGCCGCCGGCGGTGAGGATCTTGCCGTTGCCGGACAGCACCTCGGTGCCCGGACCGATGACCAGGTCGGGGTGGACGCCGTCCATCGTGTCGGGGTTGCCGGCCTTGCCCAGGGCGACGATCCGGCCGTCCCGGATGCCGACGTCGGCCTTGACGATGCCCCAGTGGTCGAGCACGACCGCGCCGGTGATGACCAGGTCCGGCGCACCCTGGGCGCGGGTGGCCCGGCCCTGGCCCATGGACTCGCGGATGACCTTGCCGCCACCGAAGACGGCCTCCTCACCGGCCAGCCCGGGCCCGCCGCAGCGGTCCTCGGTCACCTCGATGAGCAGGTCGGTGTCGGCCAGCCGGATCCGGTCGCCGGTGGTCGGGCCGTACAGCTGGGCATAGCGCTCACGGGACAGCTGGACCATCAGGCCAGCCCACCTTCCGCGGTCAGGCCCGGGACGACGCGGGCGCCGGCCAGCGGGACGAGGAGGACGGTGCGCTGGATGCCGGGCTCGAACCGCACGGCGGTGCCCGCGGCGATGTCCAGGCGGTGGCCGTGCGCGGCGGCGCGGTCGAAGTCCAGCGCGGAGTTGGCCTGGGCGAAGTGGAAGTGCGAGCCGACCTGGACCGGCCGGTCGCCGGTGTTGTGCACCGCCAGCTCGATCCGCGGCACGCCGGGGAGGGTCTCGATGACGCCGTCCGCCGGGAATACCTCGCCGGGGACGATCGGCTGCCCGCTCACGAGATGGGGTGGTGGACCGTGACCAGCTTCGTCCCGTCCGGGAAGGTCGCCTCCACCTGCACCTCCTCCAGCAGCTCGGGGACGCCGTCCATGACGTCGTCCCGGCTCAGCACGGTGCGACCGGACTGCATCAGGTCGGTGACCAGCTGACCGTCGCGAGCACCCTCGAGCACGTGGTCGGTGACGATCGCGGTCGCCTCGGGCAGGTTGAGCCTCAGGCCGCGGGCCTGACGACGGCGAGCGAGCTCGGCGGCGTAGCTGAGCATCAGCCGCTCCTGCTCGTGCGGGGAGAGCAGCACTGCCTCGACCTCCGGATCTCTGCGGAGAAGGGAACCTAACCGTCCCGTGTGACAGTCCTGTTGCCATCTCCTTGTCGTTCGACACAACGCGATATATCGTGAGCGCATCGACAAGACAGGAGACGACACCATGAAGCCCACCCGCCCCTGGTCGCGGCACAGCCGCCACCACCACGTCCCGGCCCCCGATGCCGGGGAGCGCCAGCACCACCCGCACGGACACCCGGGCCGTGAGCGCTTCGACAGCCCTCGGTCCGACGGCGGCGGCCGGCGCCATCACCCGCCCTTCGGCGGCGGCCCCGGCGACGGCTTCGGCGGTCGGTTCGGCGGCGGCCCGCACGGGCCGCGCGGCCGCCGCGGCGGCCGCGCCGGACGCGGCGACGTCCGTACCGCCCTGCTGCTCCTGCTGGCCGAGCAGCCGATGCACGGCTACCAGCTCATGCAGGCAGTGGCCGAGCGCACCGGCGGTGGCTGGAAGCTCAGCCCCGGGGCGGTGTACCCCACGATCGCCCAGCTCGAGGACGAGGGACTGGTCGCCGTCGTGGCCGAGGGCGGCCGCAAGCTGGTCACCCTCACCGACGCAGGCCGGGACCACCTCGCCACACTGGGGGACGCCGACCCCTTCGCCGCGTTCACCGGCGAGGCATCGGGGGTGGACCTGCGGAGCGCGCTCGGCCTGGTCATGGGTGCCGCACACCAGGTCGGCCAGGCGGGCGACCCGGCCCAGCAGGCCGCGGCGCTGCAGGTACTCGAGGACGCGCGCCGGTCGCTCTACCTGATCCTGGCCGGGGAGCGCCCCGCCGGCGCTCCCCGGACGGCGGGAGAGCAGCCCGGCTGAGGACGCGCGCAGCAAGCCTCTTGCGCCGGCGAGCCTGGCGGTTCTATGGTTCGTTACATGAGTAATGAACCAGCGAGCCGCCGGGCTCGTCCCATGCTCAGCGGAGCGGCGTGAACGAGGACGCCGGCCCTATTTTCCGCCAGATCGCGGTCCAGCTGGAGGACGCGATCGTCGAGGGCTCCCTCGCCGAGGAGAGCCAGGCCCCCTCGTCCAACGAGCTGGCCGCCTTCCACCGCATCAACCCCGCCACCGCAGCCAAGGGGCTCAACCAGCTGGTGACCGACGGGGTCCTCTACAAGAGACGAGGAGTGGGGATGTTCGTCGCCACCGGTGCCCGCGAGCAGCTGCTCAAGCGGCGCCGCGCCGAGTTCGCCGACCAGTTCCTGACGCCGTTGCTCGCCGAGGCCGACAAGGTCGGCATCTCCATCGCCGAGATCGCCGAGATGCTGCGCGATCGGGGTGGGCGTCCGTGACCACGGCCGCGACGTTCGACGCCGTCACCATGCGGTTCCGCGGGCACACCGCCCTCACCGACGTGACGACGGGCATCCAGGCGGACACCATCACCGGTCTGCTGGGCCGCAACGGCGCCGGCAAGACCACGATGATGCAGCTGCTCACCGGACACCGAGTGCCGACGACCGGCCGCGTGCAGGTGCTGGGCCGGTCGCCGTACGAGAACGACGCCGTCCTCAGCCGGCTCTGCTTCATCAAGGAGAGCCAGCGCTACCCCGACCTGTTCCGGGTGTGCGACGCCGTCGCCGCGGCGTCGTGGGTGTACCCGGGGTGGGACCAGGAGCTGGCCGAGCAGTTGCTCGAGGACTTCGAGCTGCCACGCAAGCGGCAGATCAAGAAGCTCTCCCGCGGGATGACGTCGGCCGTCGGGATCGTCCTGGGCCTCGCGTCCCGGGCGCCGGTCACGCTGTTCGACGAGCCCTACCTGGGGCTGGACGCCGTCGCCCGGCAGCTCTTCTACGACCGGCTGCTCGCCGACTACGCCGAGCACCCGCGCACCATCGTGCTGTCGACCCACCTCATCGAGGAGATCAGCGACCTCCTCGAGCACGTGCTCCTCCTGGACCACGGCCAGGTCGTCCTGGACGCGGACGCCGAGACGCTGCGCGCCCAGGCGCTGACCGTCACCGGGCCGTCCCGGTCGGTGGCCACCTTCGGTGCGGTCCACGACGTGGTGAAGACCGAGTCCCTGGCCGGGCAGACCCGCGCGATCGTCCGGACGTCGACGGCCACCGCGCACCGCGACGCCGTCGACCTGGGCCTCTCCGTGGAGCCCACGTCGATCCAGCAGCTGGTCGTGGCGCTCAGCCTGCGTTCCGCCGGCGCCCCCACCTCGCCCGCCGCCCCGTCCCTGCAGGGAGTCTCCCGATGAACCGAGCCGTCGCGGCTGCGCGCATGCAGACGGTCCACCCCCTCGTCAGCCTCGGCCTGCCGTGGGCGATCGTGGGCCTGTCCTTCGCCATCAACCTCATCGTGTGGCGGGTCGGTGACGTCGCTGCGCAGTCACCAGGGGACGGCTCCACCGGCGGACTCGGCTCGCTCTACGCCACGGTGCTGGTCATCTTCATCCAGGCGGTGACCCACATGTTCCCGCTGGCCATGGGGCTCAGCCTGAGCCGGCGGGACTTCTTCGCCGGCACGGCGCTGGCCGCCGTGGTCCAGTCGGCCTGGTACGGGCTGGCACTGGTCGTGCTCACCGTCATCGAGGACGCCACCAACGGCTGGGGGATCCGACTGCACTTCTGGGCGCCAAGCTTCCTGCACGTCGACAACATCGCGCTGCAGTTCCTCGTCTTCGCGGTGCCGATGCTGGCGTGCGCCTTCCTCGGCATCGCCGTGGGCGTGGTGTGGAAGCGCTGGGGCACGCCCGGCATCTACGCCCTCCTGCTGATCTCACTGCTGCTCGCCGGCGTGGCAGCCATCTGGATCACCTGGCTGAAGGCGTGGACGGAGATCGGCGGCTGGTTCGCCGACCAGTCCGTGTCCGTCCTGACGATCGCCCTGCCTGCAGCTCTCATCGTGGTGCTGGCGGGCCTGGCATTCCAGGGCCTCCGCCGTACCGTGCCCTGATCCTGCACCTGATCCCCCGGACGGCCGGCCGCGCACGCGGACCGGCCGTTCGTCGTGCTCCGCCGCACGGCAATGCTCCCGTGACGCAACCGGACTGGGGGCGCGCCCCATCGACGGGCGATCAGGGCCCGGACATGCAGAAACGGGGCCACAGCAGATGCTGTGACCCCGTTCCTGGGAGTTATGTCCGGCGGCGTCCTACTCTCCCACCCGGTCCCCCGGGCAGTACCATCGGCGCTGAAAGGCTTAGCTT
>Ga0210040_10001857_pt1 | contig 30900 bp, 21 predicted proteins | sample CryGeyCG12114_NA_FD_185462 | JGI IMG/M metagenome (GOLD analysis project Ga0210040, IMG submission 185462) | Groundwater microbial communities from aquifer - Crystal Geyser CG19_WC_8/21/14_NA (SPAdes) (version 2) | ecosystem: Environmental > Aquatic > Deep subsurface > Groundwater | place: USA...
CGCGGATAATTGCATAGAGCAAAAACTCGAGTGTTCCTTGTTTCTACATTGAGCAAAACACCGTGGTTCCGCGTTTGCTCATAGATGGCTAGCATGCGCCTATTAGCTGAGAATGCCTGATCTATACTAACAATGATAAGTCCAGGGGCTTCTCGAAAGTCAAGCAGTCATTTGGAAATGGGTTCACAACTTTTAGTTGAGGTGCGGTTTGTTTGGATTCTAAGTATTTTTTGACATTCAACCAGAAAAACAAAGGCAAAAAGTTTTAAAGAAACTTCCAAAGCAGATTAAATTAATTAATCCTAGATAAACTGGATGGAAGCGTCGGAATGCAGAAGTAATTACTCATCCTATACGCTTGGGTGGACCACCGCCCAATTATAAACGTAGATATTGTGATGCATGCACATCACCATTTTTACGGCACTGCAGTGTAAGCCGTAAGCTAAGTAATGACTGCTACTAATATACAAGAAAAATTCAATGTTCAAGCATGCATGGGCAAGAGAGACAAACACTAACTAAATACCTATAGAAAATACCAAATACCCATAGAAAAATTAGTTAAAGAGGATCATTAATAACACAACACTACACAACAACTGCAAAAAAGTAATCTATTCAGAATTTTACGGTCAATTCTTCTTGAAACAATTTACAGTGTTCAAGTAGTCCGAAAAAGGTACACAAATAAACAATAGCAAACTCATTGCAAACACACAAAAAGCTGCCACAGCTTCTTAGGGCTACTTTATTAACTATGAGATTATTACAATTCAATGACCTCAGCCACTATCCTATCTTGGCATACATTGCGTCATGTGTTATTCATTTGCATATACTCCGCTTAGCTAAACTCATGGTCATCTTGACGGGATCATAAAAGAATTTTCGGTAATCGACTGCAGTTAAGAGTGGGACCAAGTAAGCTTTAATTAAAACTCATACCCGTACAGATAAAAATGTTTGATTTAAGAAAAACATTTGCTTTTCAGGACATTGGTCTTTTCCGTGTTTGCTAACTATTGAAACATTGAATATGAATACATTCGATCAACTCGGAAGTTTAAATACTATACTATTTGCGAAAGAAACGATATTGACCAAGCATTTTAATAAACCGTTATCTGAAATGTCAAAGCATGCTAATCACACTATCCGCATTCAAAAATGTCAAAATGTTTGCATTTACTATTCACACTGCAAAATTTCAACCCTCCTTATCCAAACAGGCCATAAACACTCACATATGGTGCACAAAAACTTTTAACAAGGCTCCGGAAAATGAAAGAAAATACTATGTATTTTTATTCCATAAGATTTTCACATGCACGCAATGTTAATAGTTACATTGAATAAGTAGCTAACGTAATCATAGGCTCTTGACCTTTTTAAATTTACATTATCTATTTCCTGCTAATTAGTATCTTCTAAAAATGTTCCCATCATGCTCACGTCTCAAATACTCCAATCAAATGCATCATCACGTCCTTTGTTCGCTCAACTTACATGGGAGAAATATAATACACAACACAGGGACAGGTACACACAGATAACATTTCTAGGCACAACACTAGTCTGTGAACTTTGCTAACTCGTTATGTATACGAATACGGATTAAAACCATGTATTGCTAACAACTTAACAGCTTCCGCAGCCCTTTTCAATCCAAGAAAAATTGTTCATGCCCAGTCTCGTATACATTCCAATGTGCAATCAGCTAAAACAATGAATACAAGTTGCAGGAGAATCAATTTAACCCTGTCAGTCAAGAATTGGCCGTCTAGAGAACAACAACAGTTTGCTTCAAGAAAATTACTTGCTTCTACATTACAACATTTAAGGTTATCTTCTCGTAAACCGCTTAATTTTTACGTGGTTACATCCAAAGTAAAATATTTTTTCTTCTATTTATCTCAGATGTTCCCATTACTGAAAATGAGACTGACCGTAGCCGCATGTATCTTGTATGTAGCAACAGTGGAATCTGTTTCTCTACCCAAAGTTCAACTTTCAAAGATACCGGTAACGATTAAAAACAACAGTTGATCCGTTAGACTCATTATTACGAGAATTTGTAATTCAATGCGATAACTAACCCACTAAATGACAATTTCAGGAACAAGGAAAATCCATCGATTTAACTCGTTCCTATCAATCTCAACCTATCAACCACAATGGAATCGTAGAATCTCAAACCCAACCTGAATCACTACGCCGATTAAAACGCCAATCTGGCAATCAAAATTACGAAAGATTTTACCTCTGCCTATTTTCATTTTTCACGGACCCTTCATGTGCGCAACATAGCAATTCTCAACGCCAAAATCCATTCCCTTTGTTCGGGACAGGAAGCAACAGCGATTCATATTTCCCTCCATTATCATCCACGCCTCAAAGACCAGCTAGCAATATTTTCACATTCACACCACAGCAAGTGGCCCCATGGGGAGGGATTATGCAATCCCCATATCCAGGCAGCTCTGGCCCCACTACTGTTAAATTATCAGACCGATTTCAAATTCACGGGGCTATTAAAGCTAAACCGAAACCAACGGTAACTACTACTACAGTCGGCACTACAACCACTGAAAAAACCACCCCTGTTCAAACTACTGAAAAATCAGAATCCATCCCGGAAACCACAACGACGGCCGTCCAAATGCCATCCCAACTCAGTGAAACTAATCTCACTGTCGAGGAATTGCAAAAACAAGTGAAAATTGATGAAAAACGCATTGAATTATACCAAACACAACTTCGTACTTGCAAAGACCAACTAACACACCACAAATCGCAAGTCGATGCATTCCAAAAGGAGACAACGTCATATCAACAGCAAATCAAGGTATTGCAAGGGACACAGAAAAAAGTGGTAGATGAAAAAACCTTGGTTCAGGCCCGTGTGTCTCAACTTGAGAAAACGAATCAACATTTGCAGCAACAAAACGGGCAACTACAGCACCAAATCCAGGAGCAAAAGATTCAACTGAATGCGATGAAAAAACAAAACGAAATGCAGACGGAAGAAAGCCGTAAATTGCAGACGGAAAAAATGGATCTCACCAAGAAACTCGCCAGGTTATCGACAGAAATTGGGGAGATTGTAACTAAACTAGAAACAATGGAAGAGGAAAACAAAATGTTGCAAGCACAAATGTATGCAATTCAAATGGTTCGAGAATCCGCCGAGTCCATTGCAGCGTCAGCTCAAGAAAAATTCAATGGAGGAGTTGCTCCATCCGGCATGGTTTTCGCTGTGCCAATTAGTCCCGATAAAGTTTTGAATTCGGATGGAAATCTGCCTTTTTTGAGTTTATCAGATTTGAGTCGCGAATTTGGTTTGAATGATGACAGTAATTACACTGGTAGCAAAGAAAATCATGCATCGCTTTTCGGTAGTGCGGAAGATATTTTAGACAGATTATCCCATTCCGTAGCTGTACCGGTTGTTCCGAAATTCCCAAGCAGTTTTTCAGAATATAATCTACAAAATGACAGAAATACAGACGGTTATAATACTAATCCAGAGATCGTCGGATTTATCGCGAATGCAGGGAATGGTGGGGCTTTTGTTTCTGTGAATGACGGTAAGCGAGATAGTTTAGACGATGAGGATAAGCAGTCACCTAAAATGTGGTCTTTTCCTTTCATGCCTGCTACGTTCAATGGGGCCGATGCACCGGTTTTCGGTCCTGATGCAGGCGATCGTTATGAGGTTTTGTACTTTTCTCGTTAATGTTTAGCAGCATGGTTTTTGTATGATAAGGGTGAGAGGTATGGATGGATATTGTTTACAAACATAATAAAATGGTTTCACTCTGTATGGTGAATTTTTTTTTTTACAAGGATTGTCTAATGATTTTTTCGAAACATTTCATATTCATTATATGTTTAGCTTTCATAGAATACGTCCCTTTTCTCGCGTTTCTTATCAGTATTCAATGAAGTTTTTTAAAGCTCTTGTAAAGCCATTTCACTTCTGAGTTGATTTTTAAGAATTCATTGCTAATAGAAGATACTGGAGCATAGTGGTGCATAGCATTTTAGATATCATGTAATTTTCGTGGGCCTAACAACTGCATGGTATGCAAAAAATGACGAGGCGGCTCCCCTATACATGAATCTCTGCATGCAGTATTGATTATTTTCGGGTGGTTAGTGCGTGGAACTTCCGAGAAATGAAAATACAAATGTTGATCTCGACTTGATACTGCATTCCATCACTAGGAAAAGGATCCTGCAAATGTGTGTAGTTCTGAGAAAGCAGTGGGAAAAACACGCATCTTATATGTTTGACTGTAGGCAGGCAGATTCACAACTATAGTAGTGTAGTGAGTGAGCAAATATGTTTCCCAAGCACATAGCCCGCTACTCCCTTTCTCCGTTGTATTTGTTTACAAAAGTTGTTCCCATATTTTCATCATGAAGCACTCAAATCGGTAGAACTAACTATAATAACAAATTTTCAAACTGTCACCTTTATTGAACGTATATTGAAAGAAGCTCAAAACCTACCCACTCGTGTACTCACCTATATACACAACGAAAAAGGCTCAATGATGAAATAGTAAATACGAAATAGAAAACTGCAGTGAAAATGCATGCAGCACGTTTGATTAATAATAAACGAAAACGGAGTCGAGCTGGCAGTTTTGTATCAAATCAAAGCACTAGTGGATCGTCTGAAGATTTCCGTCAAACCGTCAATACATGGTACTTGCAGAATTTAGACAAACGACGAGCTGCTGCTGTCATTGCCCGACGTGTACGTTTCTTATTTCATTTATACTTTTAGTGCGATAGATTTAATTGTATGATTGAGTTTGTTCTTCAAAAATTTTGATTCTCAGAAAGCACGAGGAATAAATCTTTCAGTGATCTTTATAATCTTGGCATGTATTGGTACTGTATTCGTGATCAGCTCATTATTCATCGAAGTACCTGGTCTCCGTGAGACAGGAATATTTGCCATAGTTCTGGGAATAATTTTCGCCATCTGCTGTCATTATGAAAACAGTGAAATGATACAAATTGACGAGCCATTGACAGCCGACGTGGATTTAGAAGCTCCTAGTCTAAATGGTACTATCTAACTGCAACATTCATAAAATAATAGAAATAATGAAATAAAATAACTCCTTTGGTAATTATTCAATCTACAGATTTACCATCGATTACTACGGAAGTAAATGATGTAAGCATAAACGACAGAAAATATTCCATGACACACCCTCTGTATATTTCAACGTCCCCGAGATTTGACGTGATCTTGGAGGAGGGGGAAGGAGAGACTTTGAGTTTAGAAAATGTTGATTTGGCTTCAAATTCTTCAAAAGGATCTCATGACTATTGTGATGGCAAAGGTAACAAAAGTGCTCAAGAATGTACTGTTCAAAATGAAACTGTAACATGAGTGAGTTGTTTTTCCTCGCCTGATCTCAGGTAAGTATTAATTAAAGATGGAGCTAGGCTTTGCTGATGTGTCGTGCTGCAGAAATGAAGGCCTGCCACACTTGTCCGTCACATAATATTTACAACGCTTATGCAACGAAGCTATAATGAGCATTTGATGTTAATTTTGCCAAACTAATTTAAGTATAATATTGTTGATCTATATTTGAGCAAGGCGAGAGTCGTGTAGGGATTTTAATAAAATTTCTGCCAAAACATACAGGAAAAAGAAAATTCCGTTTTTTAAACTGCAAGCATGGATTTCCAGTGCTAGTATACTCTTAAAATAGAAATAGAAAAGTCTGTAAAACGATGGAAAATAAAGTACGCATCAGCATGCAAATTATTCGTTTAAACAACATAGTTATTTACGATTAGTCAATTTTGTTCACAATCCCCTTATCACAAATATTAATAAACCATCATTAAAAATACAGTACGAAACTAATACTATAATCATGAGTACTTTTACTCTTAAATTAGATAAAGTGAAGATAGTTTTATATGTTTGCAATTTCATCATTTAAACTGCTATTGTACAAGCCTAAAATAACAATAACTTTATTTACACTTTTAATGAAAAGTAAGAACTTGTAATTCTTGCGCTTATCTGAAAATAAAATGTAAGGACGGAAAACGTAAGTGAAATTATGTTTTTAAGCGCTGTGCTGTGTGCTGAAACGAATCTATAGAGAACTTCCGTCCAGTTGTAGCTGGAAATTCTCTTTTTCTAAAAAATACAATATACAATAGAAACTTTAGATTGTTGGTAGGTTTTTAGAACTATTAATTTACGTGATGAAGCAAACTGTTTTGCTTTATAGGTCCTAACGATGAAACGTTGTTCAAATTAAATGTGAATTGAAAAAAAAAATTCACAGTGCCAAACTGGTTAAAATAATCATAATTAAATGTAAATATAACTTAATGCCTTTAAAAAAATCGCCATTGCTTTGATTGCATTCTGAATTGTTAATGGTTTAACGAAGAGTACAATAAAATATATAAATCAACATGTTATGAGCACAGTACAGTGTATCTGATTTTTATAGTAGAAATAAAGCAGCTTGAATTGAACTTCGTGCATAGACGAACAGAATTGGACTGACTAAAATGGGATGAACATAATTTATTTTTCATTACTTTTAAATACAATGACATTGCTATTTAACATTATAAATGCTTGGTTTCTGAGTACCCACATCAGTTATGTTCCAGTTTTTAAAGAAGAATTTCGAACGACGAATTAAAATTAATATTTACGATGAGAACCGATATCTGGATTGGAATTTTTGCTACGGCTCTTCTATATTGTGGAGTGCAAAAATCCACAGCTCAGACATCAACAGGTAAGCAAATTCAAAGCGTTTTAAGAAAAGTTCAAATATTTTAATTCAGAACAGAATAACAGAGTACAGAAATGCAAATTCGATAACTTTGAAGATGCTGATGCTACTACAAATGGTGCAATCATCACGACTACTTCAACTCCATCTGGGAGTCAAAATCAAACTATAACCACTGTGACTTGCTCACCAAAATCAACTAAAAAGAAATCTAGAAAATCTAAACACAAATCTTCTGCATCCTCGGAAAGCAGTGAGAAGACAGAATAGTTTCATTATGGAAGTTAATGAAATACCACAATGCAATCAAATCATCTCACGCGAAAAATAAACTAAATTCAATGTTTTTGCAAATGGAGCATATAAACCCACGATCTTTATTTCAACAAAATCAGATTATAGATACGCTATTTTGCTCTCATCTCAATAGTCTAGAAAATTATCATTGATCTTGAATTAACATTCAATCAGGTAACATTCACTCTTGTTTGACTTTTTCATCATCATCATCATCATCATTATCCGCTGGAAACCTCAGATGAGTATTCGCTTTTGCAGCAGCTTGAAGAATTTTATCTTTACCACGAATAATTGGCTTTTTCTTCTGGACTGGCTGTACAGGTGGAAATGGTTTCACCACTTTTTCATGGATCGCACTCTGAACAGACTTCTTGTAGGATTCAGCTTCTTCAGCTGTGAAAAAAATAACACATAGAAAATGTGGTTATCTAAATGACATTCTGACGAGTAATACTTACTATCATCTAATTGGCTCATGCTAATCCTCACTGTCTATAAAAATTACCTGTTAGTATTCTCACAGAAGTAAATACACGCCCCGCTTTTTCCACAAATCGGTCAACACATTCTTCAAACATTTTATGACCATTGAGACGAATATAGGCTGTCAATTCGTTTTCCTTGTAATCCACAAACTGGAAAAATTTATTTTCGTACGTTTGAATACAAGCATGGCCCAAGCTTTCGGCCAACTCCACTGTAATCTGCCTATGGAAAGTCTCCATAGACTCTGCAGGGGTACTCAATTCAATTTTTACAACCTTGCTTTCAGTCCGGTTAGTTTCTTTACTTTTGTTGTAAAAGTTTTTGTAGTGATCTGTTCTCATTTTTTGCTCCTTAAGTTGTTTTTTTAGTTTGCCCATGTTCTCTCGCTGCAAATTCAAATACCGATTTCTCAACTGACGCCATGCTCTCTTGGGTAAAACCATCAACTTAATGGATTCACTTTCTAGTTTCTCTTCAGCCGTTTTCTTCATCTTGTTCCGCTTTCTTTGTTTCTTCTTCCCTTTAATTGAAGCAGGATTGGAGGAAGTAGATTTTTTTGGAGACTTTCCTTCTTTCTCTTCTCCGCTACTTTCTTCTCCTGAAGTACTAGAGTCAGAGTCAGAAGAACTGTCACTAGTCCAACTTTCGTCGGAACTACTTGAGCTTCCAGAGGTGTCAATTTTAGCTAATTTTGCAGCAGTACTGGAGCCATTTAACCCCTTTTTGGGTGATGTGTTATCGTCTGTAAATTTCCTCTTATGCCCAGGAGAAAGTTTTACTGAACTTGAATGTACAGTCTGTGCCTTCCTTGTACGCTTAGAGGGTGAATCGGAAGAATCCTCTGCGGTCAACCCACTAGGTTTATTTTTAAGTTCAGGTGCATTTTTGGGATCAGAATCTGCTTTCAAATCTTGCTCAATCGATGTTGTATCCTTAACTTCATCCTTTGGTGCTGAACCTTTCTCTACTTTTGTTTCCTTACTACTGTCCGTTTCAAGTTTGTCTTTCTTCAAAGGTGGCTCAGAGATGGAAACCTCGTCTTTTCTACGTTTTAGGTCAATAGATTTTTCATCTACCTCAGATGGGGATTGACCACCTGTTTGAGGACTAGATCCAGTTGATTTTGCACCCTCAAATGTTTTCACACTCAGAAGATTTGAGGGATCAATTTCTTCAGAAAGACAAGCCCCTTCTTGTCCATATGCTTCTAAACATCTACCAGCATATTCAGCAGTTTTGAATTCTACAAATGCAAATCCCTTGGGTTGACCATTGTGCTTAAACTTTGGAACGCTAATATATGCTATAGGACCAAACACCTGGAATATGGTTTCCAACCACTCATGATTCACATGGGCTGGGACATTTTCAACATAGATGGTACAAGCCTCCGTTTCCTCCTCGCTTTTAATTTTTGTAGGACTATATGGAATGCGTCGTTTCACTCCTTTGAGATCTGGGGAAAGTACTAACATTTTTGAAACGGAAAGACTCTTTTGTAAATGCTTCAGATTTGAAGTGATCTCTTTCACTTTGTTGAAATCCAAAAATACAGAAAGGTCTGCAAACTCAGACTTTGTTACCAACTCGAACATCATTCGATTTTTTGTGATGTTGGCATCGCTAAAATAAAACTCCATCTGCTTGCAAAGTTTATCATAATAGTCACGCTTCCTAGGCCGCTTCCTTTTCTTTCCGTTAATGGCCTTGGAAAGTTGATCTTCACTTCCGTTTTCACCTGAAGGCTCTCCTGTCATTTCCATAACAGGGCGTCTATGTTCACTTTCAGCTTCCATGTTTTTAATTCCAGAATAACGTTGACAGAGTTCTTCAAGCAAGGCAATAATTCTTCAGTTACATAAAATCATAAAAAGTGACCCTAACTTTCAATCTCTTATTTCTGCTGAATCTACAAACACAAAAGAATAATCCAACCTTTAAAGTTTTACTTCTTACTTTTCGACTTATACGTTGGCTGTATGATAATTGCATGTTATTATATAAAATATGCATTATACAATTATACTATACTATTAATACTTAAGAATATCAACATTGCAGGGTAATTTTCGCTCTTCAAGGTCGCTACGAGCAGCATTCCCAAAATTAATATTATATCATGATGATGATAGCAAACAAAAACGTGTACCTTAGCTAACCACACTTGTCCCGCCTCCTATCAAATAGCGAATCAAATATAGAAAAATTCGACAACAAAAATTCGTAAAATTTTTCCCAAAACAAAACCTTCTTCCCACAAGCTTCGATCTTCGAAGTCCTCCACTCAATTTCGTATTGTTTTTAAAACTGATTGCGGTAAAGTTGCCGCCAAATATTTGCCTTCGCATAGATTGTCTTGGTCTATGAGTATAAATGGATTTCTCACAGTCTGATCTGATGTTGCCCAACTTACTCACTGACTAACAAACCAATACATATTCGTTCGCAACCGCAACTACTGCGTACGTTAACATGCTTTTTCCTCCACAAGAAGAGCATTGGGCATAGCACCACCACGACCACCACCTACCTACGGAACAATGAATGATAAATATTCCACGGCTCTCTCTTTTTTTACATGTGTCGACTGCTGCTATCTTTGCCTACTTGAACATACATTTTCTGGCATGCGGCAGAACAGCTTACAATAATACGAGTTCAATTCAATAATAACAACCAAGAGATGAGTTTGAAGAGTGCGTTTACACTTAGGCCAATTTAGGCTCTTATGCTCCACAATAGATGAAAAGGCCGTCTCAAAACCCATGGGGACTTGAGCGTATATTTGTGCAGAAAAAATGGAAGTGTTTTACATCCTGATTAGGATGAGCCTTGTAGGCGTGTATTGAAGCTTTTGTGGGATAGCTGAAGGGCTGCTATATTTTGTTACCTTTCTCCGTACATGTGATGAGAGAATCCAAGTTCAAAAAGCGACGGGTTTTGAAATTTTGATATGTCAATGAAAAAAAGGAATTTAGTTAGTTAGTAAGTTAATTTGTATACATGGTTACTGAAAGTACTGCAGAAATAGGGGTGGTAGCCGTAGTCAGTAGAGATTTTTAAGATCTGTTAAACTGAGAATTGTAAGGCATTATTTTCCAATGAAAGCAACAATTTAGATAGTATATGAGTTCAGAATATTATGCCTGCATGCGAGTGAACAACTTGCATTTGCAAGTATATTTTAGTTGGTTATATATGCATGTGTGTGTGACTAACTTTCTGGTATGCTGTACATTGGTACATGCACATTACAGAGATTTTGTACTATATCATTTATACCAACAGAATGACTATGGCTGGGGCGAAATGCAAGTTATGTTACTATAGGTTGTTTCATTCTTCTGGGTTTCACATGGGGATCCTGAATGAAGTAAGTTTTTCTAGGGCTGCAAGTTTACTCTCATATATATTGGTTAGTTAGTATGTGTTTGAGAAGCAAGTTTCGGGCTATAGATGACGGTAGGCAGGAGACCTCTAGACCAGGCAAAAAGAATAAGCTTGTATATAAAGTATGGTGTGAGTGATCGAGTGCACGACGGTCCACAAATTACTTATAAATACTTACTTACACACTTACTTTTACAATACTTTTTGGCTCTGTAGCTGCTTAAATATAAAACGGATGGTGAAGAAATATACTTTCTACAACTACAGCTAATACGAACACGATCATTATTTTTAGTTTTTAAGAGCAAAAGGAGACAAGCATAAAAGATGCACGCACAGTTAGCTACGAATGATTGAAGATCTAGCAAACTCAAAAAGAAAAAACACCAAATTGTTCTTGAAAATATCGCATGGTGATAGTCGTATTTATGTGTGTGTTACATTATAAAAGAAAAAACTGTGAAAACTAAGTCGGTAAGTGAGCACTTCGATACTTATGTCGTTTGAATTTTTTTCTTTGAGTTGTACTAACTATGATTAACTGACAACAATACACTTTAAAATAAAAGAAAGTCTTATTAGAGTACACTAGTTACTTTAATGTGTAACTAGGCTCGCCGTATTTTAAATAGTATAAATCAAATTGTAATAATTTTAAAAAATCATGACAGTGCTCCACCTACTCACATTGCATTGCTCCCTAAAAAGATTCAATTTTAATAAATATTACTAAAATACTTAAAACATTTTCCTTTTCTACGCAAAAACAATTAAAGATTCCCTAACTCGTGGAACCGCACTCAAGCATCCAAATAGAAGCAATAATTTGAACAAACACAGTACTAATCAAATCTTTGAAGAAGACACCAGTATAATGATATGCTATGCTTGTAATCTTTAGGTTCTTGAGAAAAAAAGTAGGAAACTTAGACTTAAACTTTTTCAGAGTAAACTTTTACAATTAAATAAAAAAAAGGGTGAAAGGAAATAAGGAAAATCAAACCTACATAATGCATCTCTCTCACTTATGTAATTAATATTTCGCAGTGAAATGAAGACCCCTCACCTCCTTTTCCATGCGTACTTACTATCTCATAAAAACTGCTCAACGCAAAATAATTTTTTGTTGAAAAAGTACATGACGTTGTAAATATACAATGTAGTAGCGAGCACGGTTACTATTACTATTTAATAAAAACGTCAAGATTAAATTAGCGGCAAAGATTGACACAATTCCTTGAACAAAATTTCAGAACAACCAACTTCAAGAAGCTAGTCACTTAATTATTTATAGTGTAGTTTAATTAGATTAAATGTGCTTAGAGTGAAATTAAACGAAATATTTTTTGCTAAAGTTAGTGTAGTATTGAACTTGTGTTTGAATTACTTTGCCAAGAACCCCAATAATGGACAACGACGCATTGGAAGGGGAAGGTGAAACTGTCGTTCGAGAGTTCGACATAGAGGTGGACGAAGTAGACGAACTTGTTGACCTTGAGCCGGATCAAGATGCCGAAGAACAGTACCAAGAGACCGAAAGTGGCCACAAAGGTTAGTGAGAGGATCAGCCCATATCTTTATACATGCTAATCTGCTAATACAGACTAACTAACTACTGTCCATTTCAAAATGATAAGGAGTTCCCTCATATTGGGTAGTTGAGTTCGCTAGTTTAGTATATAGTTATATTATTATTTGTTAATTTTTTACTTTCCCTGCTGCGGTAATTATTTTTCTGCCAATTAACAACTCAGCAAAAACAACTCGATATTAATTTGAAATGAAAAAACTAATTGGCCTAAAACAACAAACCTATAATTGGCTCATCGCTTTGCGGAAGGCGGACGAACGATAGAATTATAATATGTTTCTTTTCAGATTCAACAAAACCCACCGCCTTTGATCCTGGTGATTATACTGGCTCCAACAGTGAGGATGACGATGACGACGAGGTATGATCCAGTTTTTATAAGTATCTTGCACTACTATAACTATATAGGAAACAAATAACATGTAACTTTGCATAAGAATATGTAATAACATCTATTGAGTTACTGTCATGCATAGAACGATGTTGAGGAGTCGTATGGGAGAGAAGAATCTGATGACGAAGACGAAGAAGATGAAGACGGTGTAGAGCCCCCAGGATTCCTCCTCCAATCCGACGGTGATCCTGCCAGTATTCAAGGAATACCACCTGATGCTCAAGCTCGATTAGAAGCCTTCTTTGAAGCCGCTGGTAGGTTTTGTTATAAGAATGTTGTCATTCGACAGGTTTATGGAAGACATAGTTTTTATTTGACCAAGCAAAAAGTTTGGTGAAATTAAAACTATGTCTTTCGTAAACTTGACACACGAAACGGATAAAAAAGTTTTATTATGATGTATGATGCATTTATGTCAGCAAAATACAAAGTATGCATGCTAATAGTTGGCGGGATCATTATTTTCAGGCTTCACTGATGGCAAGTTAATGTCTGATCCTGAAAATCTCCGCAAGCTTACGCTTACTGTCTCATCTGCCCTTGGAGAGGCATCCGCCGCTATAAATCGTATGCGGGACTCTCAAAGGTTAGCACGCGTTTCTTAGCAGTAAACAATGTCATAATAGCTAAGTTTATGAGGTCTTAATCATTGTTGTTTTCATTTGCATAGAAAATCTCTGGAAGAAGGGAGAAATGACTCTATGGAAGAAGGCGATAGTCTGTTAGCCTTGGCGTGTTCCTCTGGTTATTTCGAACTTGCCCGTGTAAGTTTTCTCGCTGTTGTGTTGAATTGTCATTTTCGAAGAACAGTGTAATATTTATGCTTTTGATTTCCAGGTTCTACTAGCTATGGGGGCTAATGTAGATGACCGCGGTAGCAAGGGAGATTTAACACCTTTAATGGACGCTTCCTCTCAAGGCCATCTCGAAATCGTAAAACTCCTTCTCTCCCACGGGGCTGATGTGAACGCACAATCGGCTTGTGGTAAGTTTTCAAACTCTTTTTTGTTATAACATGTTATAGAGTCCCGTATCTGCAGATGCACAATATTCGTCTTTCTTCGGTCCATATTTTTAGGCAACAGTCCTCTCATGTATGCTTGTGCAACGGGGCATGAAGACATTGTGAAAGAACTACTCAAATCCGGTGCTCGAGTTGAAGACAACAATGAGAACGGTCACACACCTCTAATGGAAGCCGCATCCGCTGGTCATGTGAATGTTTCAAAGGTTCGTTTCTCAAATGTATTCACTTTGTGCATTATCTACGATGCAGGAAGTAAAGTAAAAGTACGCAAAGCTAACAAAGTGCAATTTCTGATGCAGATATTGTTGGACCATGGGGCTGGAATCAATACCCACTCAAACGAGTTCAAAGAATCTGCTCTCACCGTAGCATGCTACAAAGGTCATCTAGAGATGGTCCGGTTCCTCCTTGAAGCGGGTGCTGATCAGGTAAATAGTTTAATTCGGTCTTCAGATATGCTCTCACCGAGTTATCTTATGTGTACTGGCTAAGAGTAGTTTTTTAGGTGCTAATTTGAGCATTAATTTTTTGTAGCAACATAAGACAGATGAAATGCACACAGCGCTGATGGAAGCCTCTATGGATGGCCATGTTGAAGTTGCCAGACTCCTACTGGATTCCGGAGCGCAGGTAAAGGATAACTTGGTACATTAAATAATCTCGGATTTAGTATCTCTAGATTGAATATGACGTTTAATAACATACTCCATTTCAGGTTAATATGCCAGCCGATAGTTTCGAATCGCCTTTGACCCTTGCAGCCTGTGGAGGACATGTAGAACTAGCCGAACTATTAATCGAACGCGGAGCCAACATAGAAGAGGTAAGAATTTTTCATGCTTTCAGTTTTAGATTAGAAATATACATACAAACAATTGTGGCTCTTGCAAACTTGATCTAATCAGGGTAATTCTCGTATTGCGTAAACAGAAAACAAAGTTTGCAAAAGTAACATCTATACTCATAATTCCGTTCCGTACAATAGCGAAAGTTTAAGATTGAACTTGTGCCATCTCATAGATACTTCTGTTTCACATAGCAGCACAAAAAATATACTGGGTTATTGATATTGGTCGTTACTTTATTGTCACAACATCATGTCAGTTTTTACGCCTTGAGAGCTTTGTTCTGAAAAAAAAATATTACAGCCATCTAGCGCCTTTAATTCTGTAGTACTAACATGGAGTCTTTTTATCAAGTAGGCTCAAAAAACGTGCTTTCGGCGCGTTGCATAAGCAAAAACAATCGTCACTTGAAAACACTGGATTCTACTTTCAAGCATGCAAACTAGAATATAACTACATATCTAGCACATATCTAGATGTTTTATATGACGCTTCTGCTACAAGCTGCTGTACATGATGAAACAAAGACCTTACTTGAGCGCCCTTCATTCAAGATTTGCGATAATAGTGCAGCAACCGCAACCGCATGTCGTCAATTCGCGTTTCGCGTGTACATTTCTGAATTAGTCTTGTTTTGTTGTTTGCTCAACTATCTGAGTTTTTTAAAAAGACTACTAAGTTACTGTCTTCGTGATTGTTTAATTGGAGATAAGTTTGCATCCTTTGTATCGTGCAGGCAGACGTACAAATCTAAGTTTACGTTGAAAGCAAAGTGTCTGGTCAGGTCAGGGCTAGGAAAGTTTTAGAAACCAAAATTGGGCTACATTTTGTAGTGTGAAATTTAGAAAGATGAAAGTGAAAGATGAGAATCTACACGGAGGTAGCGTCTGTCCAGTTTATTGGGCAGAATCGATAGAGAGTGATTTTGATGATTATGAAGAGGAGATAATTGACGGCACGGACGATTCTTCTGAAGCCGATGGAGAAGTTTGTATGATTTGTCGTAAAGAGATCTCACAGTATCCCGACTTGAAATCATCTATATTTGATTTCCTTTTGTATGACAAGGGACATGAATTTGAACCGGACCGTTATGAAAAGGGGGCAGAAATAGTTTGTGACGGAGTTAGTAATCCGTGGGTTGCGAATGTTGTCAATGAACATTTTGTGAATGAGAAAAAGAAGTTTATTAATGACACGTTGTGTAAAAACTGTACTGAGACTACGAATAGCATGGGTTGCTGTGATGAACCTTGTAGTCATATGGAGTTTACAATGTCAAAGGATGATTATGGGACAATGCTTCCTGGAAAGCCCGTTTGTGACTTTGATATTAAAGCTTTGGGTGAATTTATGTTCGATCAGGTGAATGATGAGGGTTACACACCCCTCATGGAGGCTGCTCGGGAAGGCCATCTTAGTGTAGTCAAATGCCTGCTTCGTAATGGCGCCAACATCAATGCTGAGACCGAGGAGACACATGAGACTGCTCTGACTTTGGCTGCTTGTGGGGGCTTCCTAGATGTAGTGGACACGCTGTATAACCGGGGCGCTGAAATTGAGCTGGGAGCCTCCACCCCACTCATGGAGGCCGCACAAGAAGGCCACTTCCAAGTTGTCAAGTAAGTTTGTTTCAGTACTACCAACTGTCAAATCTAATTTATCAATATCGCATTTCATATTTAGCCCCTGGATCTTGTTACTCATTGGGTTTGTATTCGTGCTTTAATAGGTATTTGCTAGACCGAAAAGCTGAAATCTCTCGGGAAACTCAAACTGGGGATACTGCCTTGAGCTACGCTTGTGAGAACGGACATGCTGATGTGGTAGAACTACTCGTAGAAAAGGGTGCAGATCCTGAACACTCTTCTGAGGGTGGACGTACTCCACTAATGAAAGCGTGCAGAGGAGGTCATGTGGAAGTGATCAAATACCTTTTGTCCAAGGGAGCCAAAGTTAATCAACAGACGGAGAGCAATGATCATACACCATTATCGTTAGCTAGTGCTGGGGGGCACAATGCTGCTGTTATCGTCCTACTGGAGGCTGGTGCAGATCCTCTTCATAAACTTAAGGACAACTCTACCATGATTATCGAAGCGGCTCGCGGTGGACATACGGATGTCATTAAAGTCCTCATTGAGTTCACGACCAAACAAGAGGAGGAGAGACGAAAGAAACTGAATGAAAATAGTTCTACTCCGAAGACCACTGGAGGCAGTGATAACAATGCTAATGATGTTGCCACTCCTAATAACAACAAATCTACTGCGGCTAAAGGGCAACCGAAAGGTACGAGGGGTTTTTATTATGAAATTTCAATTTCATGATCATGATTACCTTTAGTCGAGATGACAAAACAAGTGTAATAATATGACTGGTTTGCATTACAGCTGTGAATCAAAATCAAGGAAAGTCTGTACTGAGGAAAAGCCGATCAACTTCAACTCTAGATTCGAATGCTTCTGCAGCTGTTGGGGGACAGCAGGTAATTTTTAAAGCAAGCACAAGTTATGTTTATTTATTTTCAATTATGAAAATTGGATACGAAATATATTTAATTTATCACCTTCATCCTTGCAGAAGAAGTCAGAACCTGGAACAGAAGTGAAACCTTCAAATAAAAAGCCAGCATCTCAGAAAACATCTAATGCGCCATTGGGGGATGGCAAATCTCAAGTGTCTTCTGCTTTGCAAATGTCAAAAACTTCTGTAGAAACTAGTGGAACGGTTGAATCTAGAAAAAAGGCAGTCCCAACTGAAACCGGGATAAACAAACAGACTGTTGTACGAAAAGTACCCGCTGCTGTTGCTGCGGCAAGTGTATTAGGGGGTAACACACCTGCTGACTCTACTGCTGTGACTGCTAAGTCTGAAGCTCACATGAATGTGAAGCGACCTGCGGAGGGGTCGGACTCTATGGCTCAAAAGGCCTTATCTACTGTTGTTATGACGGCGGCCAAATCACCCGCAGGGGGAAGTCAGGGATCCGTTGTGGTCGCTCCTGTCTCACCCGGTGGACTGGCAAGCTCAGCAACTGGATCATCGGGCCCACCTTTGGTTCCATCACAGGTTAGACTTTTTTAATGTTGTTATGTTGTTGCCGCCGAGGCTGACTTTTGAATGAGAGCATTTGCGAACAAACCAGTAGTGTATTTGTGGTGCTCAGGTTACTGCTGACACAGCAATCAGCGAGCGACCCAAAGCAAAGGCAAACAAGCCCAGTGCTAGAAAACAGCAGCAATTGCAACAGATGCAACAGCAGGGAGGGGCTACTGGTTCGACAGCTACTTCACCTAGTGGAAGTAGTGACAAAACCTCGTCCATTCAGAGCCCAAGTCCTGTTGCTTCACCATCTTCATCTGAATCGAGTCCTGCCAGTGTCATCAAAGGCATTGTAGGGCCCCCTGCAATGGAAACTCCAACCCGCGTGGGAGTGCATAAGATCAAAGGGGGAGCAAATGTGACTTTTCAGAAAAACAGCAACATTGCAGCTGTTAGTTGGGTTTCTCGCTTTGTCGGATAGGACGCATAGTTATATTCATACAATAACGCTTGCAAAATTCGCAAATACCATTTATCTAGCTCCTACGTATACAGAGTTTAGATTTAGTTGGTCAGTTGCCCAAATGTAAAGCATTTTGTATCTATTTTTTTCAGCAATGCCAGCACTATGAGCATCTTCCTCCAGCTGTTATCCAAATGCAGTTGCAGCAGGTAAATAACATTGCGAAAGATATAGTAACTCCGATGGGAGTGGACCCAAAGCTTCTTACTAAGCTATTTGCCGAACAGTCTCAGTTCATCTATAAGGGAGATAAAGGCTATGAGACATTTGATGGTCCTCAACCCGACATGATGGACTTTCGACAAATGTTTGAGGCAGCTGAAAAAGGAGGATTTGGTACACCCACGGGTCCATCTGGACTAGCCTCAGTTGGAGTCATCCCTCCTGTGGCTTTGTCCATGGCTGGTGCACTTGGTCTGAGATCGTCATCTCCTCTCTCCCTTGCAAGTTCTTCCTCGTCCACATCGACTGGTCATGGGACAACTACCACAACGACCACAACGACGGTCGTAGTCACTCATGGAAACGGTGAAACAGAGACCATTGTGGAAGGTGATCATTTGCCTCCTGGAACAAATGAGATGATCATGAGTGCAGCTGCTGCCACGTTTCCCATGGAAGGCTTCCCTGTCAATGGATCGTTTCAAGTTCAGAACCCTACAATTCCTCCAGGGGCTTCCAGCGTCCAAGTTCAAGCCTACCACCAGGCTCTCGAGTTGGGTGTGGGCGTGAGCACCAGCCCTGTAAGAGATCACCCCTCTAGTAGTGGGATGACTACCACGACGATGCATACTACTACGATCATCAACTCCTCTTCAAACTCTCATCCGGTGAATGATTTGAAGGAATTTCCACCGCCGTTGCCTGTCATGATAGACTCAGCTGCATCTTGTGCCGGTTTGATCTACGATAGTGAAGCGGCTGCGGCGGCAGCCGCGGCTGCGATTGCAGCTGCAGAAAGTGCTCCCCGACCTGCAAAGAGTCCTAAAGGTTCGAGTAAAGAAAAAACGGCTGGTATGTCTTCCATATCTAGCGGACCTAAAGACTCACCACCACCAGCACCTCCGACTCCAGCTACTCCTGTAGCTCCAATTGCTGCGGCAAAAGTGACCACTCCGCCTGCGCCCGTGCCACAGCCACAACCCCATCCGGCTGCCGTGCCACAAGCTGTGGTCCCCCAGAAGAAGCAATTGGCCAAGAGAACTCGTCCGCTTAGTCAACAAGGTGGACCTATGGCCACTTGTCCTGGTGGACAGACTCCGAGACAATCAAATCAACACACTCAGACCAATAGCAATCATGGTCATGCTCATGTACACAGTCATGGGGGACGTGGTGCCGTGCACAATCATTCGGTGGCTTCCACTCAGACGTCTGAAAAGTTGCAGAAGCAACAGAAAGAGAAGAATAAATTGGGAATAGATCTGGACTCGGCAACAGAGAGCAATGGAGAAACTTCTTTGAGCATTGCAGCTGCTTCTGGACATTATGAAGTGGTGGATTTCTTAATTGAACAGAGTGCACATATTGGTAAGTTTTGTTGATTTTTTTGCGTATTGAGCATTTCTTTCTGTGAATGTAACTTTGCATTGACTTATTTTAGAACACCGAGACAAAAAAGGTTACACTCCATTAATCCTGGCTGCTGATGGTGGTCATGATAAAATTGTGGAACTACTACTGGACAAAGGGGCTCAGATTGAAGCCCAATCTGAGAGAACCAAAGATACAGCTTTGTCTTTGGCTTGTACGAAAGGACGTTATGAGGTAATGTAGTTTTATTCTTCTGTAAAAATTTTCTGACGATGATTTTTTGGGACTGGGACGTCATTATAATGGATTGATTTTAAAGGTGGTTGAAGTTCTACTTCGCCGAGGTGCAAACAAAGAACATCGGAACGTGTCTGACTATACACCATTGAGCTTGGCTGCTTCCGGTGGATATGTAAACATCATCAAATTACTTTTAAGTCATGGAGCTGAAATCAACTCAAGAACTGGTTCAAAGCTGGGAATTTCACCTCTCATGCTTGCAGCTATGAATGGAAACACAGCGGCTGTGAAATTGTTACTTGACATGGGATCTGACATCAATGCGCAGATTGAAACGAATAAGAACACTGCGTTGACACTCGCATGCTTCCAAGGACGACAAGAAGTAGTCAGTTTGTTATTGGATAGGAAGGCTAATCTTGAACATCGTGCCAAGGTAAGTTTTTCGAATTTTGAAATGAATTCGTACTTATGATACTTACTGAAGATTGCCAAAAATTCTCAATTGTCGTTTGTAACGAATAGACTGGCTTGACACCTTTGATGGAAGCAGCAAATGGAGGATATACTGAAGTGGGAAAGGTTTTGATTGAAAAAGGAGCCGATACTAATGCCGCGCCTGTTCCTGCTACAAGAGATACCGCATTGACTATTGCTGCCGACAAAGGCCACTATAGATTTGTGGAACTTCTGATTTCCATGTAAGTCATGAAATAAAATATACTTGGTATGCTACTTTTAGATAGGTGTGGGTGTGAGTGAGGTAAATGAAAGCGTACGTCATTTAGTTTTTATACTATATTGGATTTTAATTGTACTTCAGGGGTGCCATTGTTGATGTGCGTAATAAGAAAGGATGTACCCCATTATGGCTTGCATGTCATGGGGGTCATTTGGATGTAGTTCAATGTTTGGTTCGTAATGGCTCGGACATTGATGCCCAAGATAATCGTCGCATTTCCTGTCTCATGGCTGGATTCAGAAAAGGCCATGTCCGAGTGATCCGTTGGGTAGTGAAACAAGTGCAACAGTTCCCATCGGACCAGGAAATGACTCGGTACATGTTAAGTATTCAAAATGAACCAGACCTGCTGAAAAGGTGTCATCAGTGTGCTGAGTACATCAAGCAAGCAAAAGACAAACAGGCTTTAGAGGCAAATAAGAACGCATCCAGTCTTCTGGAAGAGCTGGATCAAGAGAAATCTCGTGAAGAGAGTAAAAAGTTGGCTGCTCAGCGGAGAAGAGAGAAAAAGAAAAAGAAGAAAATGGAGAGGAAACAACAACATACGGGCTCCAAGGAGGAAGATGATGATGATGACGATAATGACAATGACGATGATGAGATCCAAGAGGTTGTGGACTCTGGCATTGATGCTTACAGTCAAGGTTCGAATTCTTCCATGTTTGGAAATAAGCGACGACGTCGTCAATTCAAGCATACTGATCTGAACGATCAAATAGCCAACAGTAGCAGCAACACAGGACTAAAAGGGAATAAGGAGAATGAGAAAGCTGTGGCTGCCAAAAACGCTGCTAACAGCAGTGATAACAACAAAGGGAAACCATGTCAAGTCAACTCGAGCATGAATGTTTCAACTCCACAAGAAGAAGAAAGAATTCCTCGCGGAGCCAACACAGTGGCTCCTGAACCACCCACTCCTGCTGCTGTTCCCCTCCAATCCAAAGCATCAAAGAAGAAGAAAAACAAGAAAAAGTCTGATATGAGTGCAGAAGACTTATTAACTAGTGGAACCAGTGCTATGAGCATTAGCGGGAGTGCTAATAAATCCAAAGCTTTGGAGAAAGCTCGGGAGGCAGACGCTGCCAATAAGGATAAATTGAAGTCAGCTCAGCAAAAGGAAGCTCTGAAAGAGAGGATGAAAGAAGTTGAAGAAAAATTGTCACAAGTGTCCATTAGTACTAGTAATGGTACTAAGAACCCTCCTAAGAAGGAAAAGAGTAAAATGGAGGAACGAAAAGTTGTTGTGAAAGAAAAAGATGAAGTTCATACGAAAAGTTCTTCTGCTAGGAAATCGGCCAATATGAATGTTATAGGTAGTATGACTTCATATAAGAATGTGGAAAGTTTGGGACCCGAACCTTTGATGGGAATCTCATTGAATCCATCACAACTCCGCAAGAGTGGTTTCGACCAAGAGAATTCAAATATATTTTCTTCCGCTATTAACAGTAGCTCGTCTCCAACCAGTAATATAAATAATGTGCTTGTGAATGGAGGTAGTATGACTGGTAAAGGTCCAGTTCGCAGCAAGGAGGATGGAAATGGATGGAAAGAGGTGACTAGAAGTTGTCCATCTTCTCGATCCAAGAAAGTTATGGTTCCATCTTCCGTAATTTCTCGAGTGATTGGTCGAGCAGGATGCAATATCAATGCTATTCGGGAAGCCACCGGAGCTCATATTGAAGTTGAGAAGCAACAGAAAGGGCAGGTTCAATTGGAAAGGACTATTCAAATCAAAGGGTCTGCGGATGCTACGAAGCAAGCTCATTCATTGATAACAAAGTTAATGAATGACCCTGAGGTGGATATTAAGAAAATGTTTCCCGTCAAAAGTGGATCTACTGTGGTTTCAAGTGGGGCTTCGGTGCCACCGTCTAGGTCAACTCCTACTCCCACTTCAGGACTGTGTTATACAATCTTCCCTACTATTGGATCTAGCAGTGGTAAGACTTCGTAACTTGGCAGTCTGATTTCATTTGCTACTTTTGAGGATAATAAAAGTAGGACTTTAACCTATATTTTGTTTGTAAATTATAGACACATCCATCTTTAAATCAGGAAGCACTTCAACTATACCAAGTACATGTGTATCGACTGCGACCAAACCTAGCGCGCCCGTGAAGAGCTCTCCAACTCCTAAACCATCTTCATTGATTACCAGCAGTTCCCCTCCTTTGGTTGGGATTAAACCTAGTTCTGGTAGTTCACCTCCCATTAGAAAACCTACAGCGATTTCAAATAGCAGCTCTTCTACTGCTACCATGTCTGGAACAATTATTACATCTCAACAGACAAGTAAGAAATGTTTTTCCCTCTCTAGGTACTTTTGTAAGTATTTTATGGGAGTCCGGTGTATTGCTTTGGGGTCTTTTTGTTTTGTACATAACTAACATTCACTTTTATCATCTAATGATTTGCATATAGTCTACAAATAACGGTCTTGCTTTACGTTTTGTATGCATCCGTTTGGGTTTGTAAATAACACATTCATTTTGTATCTCGGGAATTGTTTATTGCCTAGCCAGAACACATAAGGACATACTATGGAGTTATTTAGTGAGTACCTCAGAGTCTCACTAACTCAACTACTCACAACACTTGTATATACTGTTTGACGACATTTTTTTACGGTTTTTTCTGTGTTTTTTGCCTTGTCTTGGACACGGTACCATTTTTATAGGAGTGGTTGGGAAAAGAGGAACGAATGTGACACTTTGTAACACGACTCCGGGTACCGTTGTTGTTACACTGGCCACCACTGCCAGTGCTTCCTTTGCTTCGAAACTTGCACAACCAGCGCCCGTTCCTTCTTCCCCTGGACTTTCCCAAAGCCAAGCACACTACCAACAACCAATGTATAGTGCTGTTGCGAATCCTCCTCCTCATCCTCCCAGTAGTACTAATAGTTCACACAGTAGTAGCCATCATGACCACAAGAAAGTTGTACTGGCTACTTCTACTACTACTACTACGGCCACTACACCGACTCCTATGGTTGTTGTGGCAGGCTCGTCAGTCCCAAATACACCCACACCTCCTTCACCTGCAGTTGTACCTGTAGCACTTAGTTCACCTAACGTGACCGTCACGACGACTTCTCTGGTGTCTTCGACCACCACTACTACTACCAATGCTACTAACACTCAACAACAGAATGGACCGTCTGGCCAGAATATTAGTGGTAGGCTAAGATTTTTTGTTGCAGCTTTGTGTTGTACATATGGAATTATACTTTGTAGTTATAAATAGTTGTGGTAGTTTTTTCGTAGAAGTTAGTAGAAGTTTTTTGTGTGTGTACTAAATGTGATGTTTAATTTGTCGTAGTTAATTTAGTTAGATGGGTTGGAAATTTTGTAATCCCTTTGAATTTGTCTACGTAGGTGTGGAACAAAGGAGTGCAAGTCAACCAAACGTGGTACACAATGTTGTACCAGGTCTAAGCACTGGATTCGGGATCTCCTCTTCTAGTGTAGGAGAGCGAATTAGTAGCAGTGTAACGGCAAAGGAGGCTGCCTTGGTGAAGCCACAAATGAATGGACCTGTGAATTACAGTAGTGGAGATAATACGATGGTTTTCAATCCCTCGAATGTAACATCGGCGGGATCGCATATGAAGAATTTGGCTCCTGGGTCAAATCCTAACTCGGCAGTTGGGTCTAATCGTCCTGGAGCCAATGATAGGTATGTAATTAAGTTAGTATGGAAGACGGACGATTTGATTAATATGGAACCATGTGAGCATTTTGTAGGATTGACTTGACTGATTTTTGTTTCTATTTTGAAAAGACCTGAACTATCTAGTGCTCAGCAACTGAGTCAACAGCAAGTCCAGTTGGAGTATTCGCCGTTCAGCTACACATTTAATAAGACTGCGGGTTGGCTTCCGGGTGAACTTGCCCCAAATAATCCGTCTACTACTTGTACTGCTACATCACATGCTGTGGGAGGACCAATTAATCTTGTAAACAACAGTGGAGGGTCACCTAGTTCGGCGAGGGCGATGAATTTTGCTTCTGCGGCTGCTACTGGGATAACGTCTACTACTATGAGTTCCACTGGCGGGCATATGAGTCAAATTCCTGGGGCTGGAATAATGAATGGGCCGAATCACGTGATAGCACCTGTGGATATGAAAGACCAGCCAGGGCCTATGCATGAGAATGTTGGGGATGCACCGAAAGCGGATGCTTCAAAGGCTCCGGGGTATCGAGGCAATAGCTCAGGATCTCCAATTCTGCGAATGACGCAGCAACCACCAAATATGTCGAATCCTCCATTTAATATGGAGGGACCATTGTCATCACAATTTGCTTTGTCTGCTGGTCTGATGAATCCAAGCTCGAACATTTTGGGCTACAATTCGTCTGGAAGGCCAACACAGCCGCAGCAGCAACAGCCTGGTGGATTTGGACAATTTTCAATGGGTCCTCCGGGTCAGTTTGGTGGACCCCATGGACAGGATAATATGATGTCTTCTCAACCCAGCGCTGGTCCTCCTAACCCCATGATGTATGGGCAAAACAGGTATTGTAAAAAAGAAAAAAAAACGCTTGTGCAAATTATTTTGAGTTCTGAAAAGTTTTCTAGACTGCATGATATATTTGCAGCCGATGTGAATAGAAAAATAACTTCAACATTAGTTACATTAGTTTAGTAAGTCTATCCTGACTGTGACTTTAGTCTTAGATTTCGAAATATTCTACTATGTTCTAAAAATTTAGGGAAAGTTATAATTCCATTTTTTTTTAAATTGGTTTTTGAGTAACAATTAATGTCGTCGTTACGTTTAACAAATTTCATGCCCATATTCCATATAGAATGTGGTGGGTTAGCTTTTTGTTACTTTGATTGCTGAACTAACTCAACTTCAAGCACTGCATGAGTTTGACATCTCAATTCATACGCATTGTCATTCCATTACCGCTTAATTCTCCGCAATTTTTGCAATTCTTTTTCTCTAATATTAATCTTGACTTGACATTAACACGGGTGTGGTATGTGGGTTGGTTGTGATGGTTAGTACGCCTAGTGGGGTGCCTCCGCCTCTACCTGCTCCTGCAATTGTTCCAACCAATGTGGTCCTCTCCTCCAGGCTAAATCCAAGGGCACCCAGCTTTAACTTGCCGCTAACGAAGGCTCCACCGGGCACTCAAGGACCACCACCTGCCCCTCATGTTCACCCAAATCAGAACATGACCAACTCTGCCCCTGGTTTCCAACCCAATCAGTACTCTCAACAAGGTCCGATGAAAAATATGCCGCCTATGAACCAGTATGGTCGGACAATGGGAAGTGGTGTAGGTCCCAACATGGGATCCAGTTCTCAGTCTAGACCAACAAATTCTCAGCAACATCAATCTAACTATGGTGGAGGCGCCACGGGTCTTGGAAGTGGATGGGGAGGCAATAATTTCGGAAGCATGGATTCAGGCGGTTTGCTAGATTTTCAAGGATTAGCTGCTCTCGCCAATGCAGCTGGACAAGGTGGGATTGACTCTCAAACCCAGAACTACCTGTCTGGCTACGAGAATGTGGGACAGCAACCTAATCCTAATGATAATCAAAGTAAGAAGATTAACACAATTTAGTTAGTTCATCTCATGTAATAGAGATTACATTGGTTTTGTCGGCGAGTTGTATTAATGGGGATTTTGATTTTCTTACTTTGCTATAGACCAAATGAAAATGGAGGATAGAAGACTTCCACGTCCAATTGGTGGGGAAAGATCGTGGAAAGCTAGTGGCACTGGGCTGGGAAGTTTGGGACAGTATTCTCAACTAGATTTGGACCCAAGCCTTCCACTACCACCGGCCATGTCCCAGAATATGAACAGTTCGGGGAGTCAACAAGGCAACTCTTGGATTGGAATGTATGGTAGTGGAAATTCCACTCATTCACAAGGTGGAAGTGGCTTTAATACTCCTTCACAACAAGGACAACATCTTTTCAATATGAATTCGAACGTACCTCTCCGAGGGAATGGAGGTGGCGCTGGAGACGTAAGGAATTTCTTGGGACGTCGATTGACCGAAGATGATCCCAGCAGGCTGTTTGATTATCCGCAACAGGTAAGAGTTAGAATTTTAATGGGGAATGGAATTTTGTAGGTATAGACCATCCGGAAAAAGAAGGTAATTTTTTCCTGTCCTGTGTGTGTTAAATTTGTGTAGTAGGATAGGATAAAATTTACCTTCTTTTTGCGGACAAGGTATATATGTAGTGTTTTGTAGATGGTAAGAACTTTGATTTTTGTGAATTGTAGCCGCCATATGATGGGCAGCGGATGCTAAATGGAGGTAACGTGGGAGTCCCTTTGATGATGCAAATGCAAGGCGGAGGTCACCAGCCTCATTCAATGTATCCCTTCGCAGTGGACCACATGGACCCTCAGCAGGGACATAATATGCCAAAAGTTGACCATGGGACTTCATGGGACTCGCATGTGTTGATGGATGAGAAAAATCTGGTAAGACTGTTGTCCCAATGTATTTTTTTGTACGGGCTCCGGCTCCAGGCTCTATAAATGTTTTATTTTTGTTTGTGTTGAAAAGGTTAATGATCGTCGAATTATTATTTTGTTTACAGCAAGGAAACTGGGGAGGAGGGAAATGGAATTGAGTCAGGGAGAAGACAGATGCTAAAACAAGATATAGTCTTGATGATAGTATAGAATTGAATTTAGCCGAATTTGTAAGTTATGATTGATGATGGGTTTTTATGAGACCAAAATCAAGAGAAAATTGGGAAAATGGTACTTTTTTATTGGATTTGTCGGTCCAGTTTAGTATATTTGATTGTGTTGAGATTTTTTTTGGTAAAAAAAGGTACTGTAATTGGAGTTTCCTTTAGTTTGTTTGCTGCCAAATTTGCGCGTCACCAAGATCGAAAGGTTCGGTTGTAGTTTCGTTTGTTTACCAATTTCCGGTTACTTAAACTGCATTATTAATTTATTGCAGCGTTCTGATATTTTTTTCGCTCACTTGTGTTTATTTAACCGGAATGCTTCTTTCTACCTAGTTTTTAGAAAATTCTCATTATCCTCCAAAAACGTAGTTACTTTTAGATTTAGAGGTAAAATATCTACTATCTACTACTTCTTTGGGTAATAGCTATGATTGTTTTGAAGGTTTAAGAAATGAAACTGTTCATAGGTGAAAAGAAAACAGGATGAAGATTAGCGATGATATATGCTTTGTAACTGCTGGGCTGTAGTACCACTCCTGTTTACGTAAACTTAATTCAAAATGTCATCTAAGATACTATTTAATGTAACAAAATGCATCAAGATAACTCTTGACATGCTACAAGGAAATAATTTCAAGTAAGTCCATGTTCATCCAGTTATTTGTTTCTGGTGATCATTCATGTGACATTACCTTTAAATGAGGGCATACATCTTGTTTATGGCTGGGAAAAATGTCCAGCATTATTGGTCAAGTTTTGCTCCCCCCAAGCAATCCTGATCTATAGTGTCTGGAATACTCTCATGCTACAAAAAAGCCCAATGGAAAATGAAAAAAATATTGTAATCCCTGTGTGCGAACATCCCTAAAGGGGAATATATTATTATAAACCGTCTTCAAAGTTCAAAAGACGACCTAGTATCTCTAAATGTGTGAAATACAAGAAAAAACCACCAGGAAAAGGCATAATGTAGAGAGTAGACCTGAAGTGAAGTGAAAAAATTTTTGTTTTTGAATTTTTTGTAGTGACTGAAAAAACATGATTTGATGTTCTGCTAGTATCGGTTTCACAAAGAAATTGTTATTTGCTGGTGTTAGTATAATGCTGAAATCGTGTAGTCGAGAGACCGACGAGTTGTTTGGTGGAGGTATCCTCTCCCTCTCTATATAGAGTTATGATATACATTTTAGTGAAAATGGTTGCATCAAAGCAAATGCTGGACGGATACCGAACTCTTTTTTAATGTCATTTCCCCCCATTTGACATGTTTCAAAAAGACGAAGGTCCTGGGAAGGTGTTTGGCTTGGAGTTATTGGGTGTAGATGATGATTGATTATGATTATTGGAGGAGGGAAAGATTTACATGATGAGTATGATTTAGAAGTGTTTGTTGCATTATCAGCTCCTCTGTGCTATACATAATGTAAAAGCGTTTAAAAAATGGAAAAGATCTGCGTCATATTTGACATTACTACTACTACTTCACACACACAATATATTACAACATTATCAGATATGTATTGTTATTACTGATTGCATTGGTAATTATGGAATGGATAACTATTTTATCCAGATTTTCGAGGCCTGAATAAAGCTACATGATAAATTGCGGAGGTGTTGTTCAAATTGGTCATTTTATTTCTCTTGCGAGATCATATTTTTTGTTCTTAAGTGAGAAACTGATGGCGACGCTGTCTTATGTTCTCAAGAAATGGCTCCATTTGAGAGTGAGGAATTATGCATTGTGTATGTGTACTGCTGCAGTTAGTTAAGTAAGTACTGTTATAATCCACTAGGAATGTGGCTGGAAAAAATGCAATAATTAATGATGATGGTTGTAGACTAACTATTTTTGTTGTGCCATGTGGAAGCATTCACACATTTTACTGGCATGCAATGTTAGGAACGCATCATCAATCAATATCAGATAAAGAATACAGTAGGAACTAAAAGAAGTGAGTGAGCACATGTTTTCTGTGGGTGTGGTACAAAACACTCATTATTATTTATCATTGCGCACATTACTTTCCATAAGGAATTCCAAAGCTGATCTTAATAGTAAGCATAATTTATGCATGCGTATGGAGAACAAAATTTGACGATGGCGGAGAGGGATCCGTTTTCTTTGTTCTCCAGGCTAGACGAATAGAGGGAAAATGCTAGGATGGATACAATGGAAACGTGTTTATGAGGGCAGTTTTGAAAGTTATACTGTGTAGTTATTTTTAAAAAACTAACTCTGTTGGGATCTGTTTTGAATTCTTTAAAAAAATCAGATAGTCTGGCCCACTGTTCTTTAGCCAGACCATAGAAGTAGATTACTGTATAACAGAGCCAGACTAACAAAACATGCTAAAAACTTGTCGTACCTCAGAAAATTTGGCAGGTTCTAAATTTTAGTGTGGCTGCTAAAGGCAGGTGGGGCCAGCGTGTCAAGATAATTAGGATGCAACATCTCTGACACAGACGTACTCAAGTATGGTTGCCTAGAACTTTCATGAAATGATAGTTTAAAGAGCCACGGCAAAAATAGCAGAAAACATTGGTTCCGCGATTCCTCATACTCAGATTTACAAACTGTCAAAGTTGACCAAACAAATTTCTGGAAAGAAGATATTTGTGTGCTTGGATTTTTTTTTCGTTGAACTTAACTTGGAAAAATCTTGTTGACTCATACTATCTATATATTATAAAAAATATTTTTAATCCCATATTAGTGGATGGCTGCAGGACGCTATGTGTATCGTCATTGCTAGAAGTAGACACTGTTTAACTCTGTTAAATTATTCAGTTTTGACAGCGACAGTTATAGCAATTTTATTTAGTAACAGAAAAAAAGGACAGCAAATAATTGACGGGTATTTACGCTGAATTGAATATTTTGATACCTGACTCACTCAATATCAATCTCACTATCAATTTGCAACCTTGAGTTGTACTGAGAGCCACTGATATCGTTAGGAACAATTAAGAATCTAATGGATCACTTTGTTGTGACGGAAGTAAAATTCTTTGGATGATGATGGTTATTAATAACGACGGTATATGCTGACTAACTACTGCTGTTTATGAATGGAGATTGTTAGGTATAATGAGTGATACGACCAGTTAGAATAGTTAGATTAGCTGGTTATAACTGTTCAGTAACTAACTAACAATGAATAAATGCAACATATTAACTGTTAAAATTCAATGCATCAATGAAGCAGCAGACTACCGATGAATCCTTTGTATTGTTCAAATTTTAGCGCGGGTAAATCAATGCTCCTTATTTCATCATTTTAAGACATAAAGTTTTC
>Ga0210040_10001859_pt1 | contig 30888 bp, 24 predicted proteins | sample CryGeyCG12114_NA_FD_185462 | JGI IMG/M metagenome (GOLD analysis project Ga0210040, IMG submission 185462) | Groundwater microbial communities from aquifer - Crystal Geyser CG19_WC_8/21/14_NA (SPAdes) (version 2) | ecosystem: Environmental > Aquatic > Deep subsurface > Groundwater | place: USA...
TCGCTTTGATTGCGGTCTGCAATAAGCTGCTCAAACAAGCTTTTGCTATTGTGAAATCTGGTATTCCCTATTGCCCTGATTTTGCTACTATTTCCGCCTAAAAAGCTTGACTTTTAACACAGTTCATGTTAAATAGAAGCTATTTTCTGGCTTTTGGTATATTTCAACTTGCCTTCTGTAAGAAGACTTTTAGAACAGAGCTAACTACCAATCAGGAAGCAGCTCCTCATTCAGGTAGAACAAGATTTACAGCAACGCTAGGAACAAAAAAACGAAATGCATCATTTTTTATCATTGATAAAGAATTTTAGCTGCTCCTGATTTAACAACATCTTCTAAGGGCTTTTCAAAAAGAAGTAAAAATGTCGTATTTATACTATGCAGTACGGAAGTTTCTATAATACTTTTGCTCATGTAGTATTCAATAACTATTCACAAAAAAAATAGAAATCATGCCTGAAGAAAAAGTAGAAGTAAGTAAAGCAGTAAACAATGTCGATATGATTTTGCACAGAGCTTTTGAAAAAAAAGAAATAATGATTGAAAATGGATCAATTTCTTTTGCCAAGAATATTTCACAATCTACACAAAGAGCTGTATCGATGTTATCAGGTAGAAAATTTGAAGGCGAATTATTGCCTGAATATGAACAAAAAGTAAGTGGTATTCTTGATAAATATAGACGGGGCAGAGCACGAACTAATATTAATAACCTGTATAGTCAACTTGGCGCCTATTCTTCCCGATTAGGATTGGCCTTAGGCGATATGAAGGCAAAAAACGATGGTGGTTATTTAATGGAATTCCGGGGCGGCAAAATTGAAACTGACGCTGATGGGAATGCTTGGGCTGAAAAAAAATTGCGCGTAGAATTATGGTTGGTTGGCTTACAATGTGTTCTTAAACAAGAAGTAGAAGACGAAGTTTATGGGTCAATTACTGCGTTGATGCCTTCTTTTGGTGGAAGTTTTACGCACACTTTTCCCAACAGTGGCGATACTTTCAAATTTAGACATGATGGGGAACGAATTGTGAATTTGGCAGTAAAATTATATGATGGACCGCCTGCTGATTTGGCAATTACCGGCAATCTTAAAGAACAGGACAACACTGTTGAAATATCTCAATACAAGAAAAAAGTAGAAGAATGGGCATCAAAAGCTGTAGCCGCATTTGGTGGTACTCTAGGTTCTGCTGCTGAAGCTATGGCTTCTGACCAAAGTTTTATTAAAGATATAACCAATATACTTTTCGATCTGGTGGAGAATATTCTGGGTCTGAATGATGACGCGTATACCCCACAAACAATGAGCATTTTTGCTAATGACATCATCTCTGGAAATTACGGCCATCATACCCGTACTTGGAAAAGCCGGTCGGTAAATTTTACCCATGCTTTTGATGTAAGTGGTTTTGATGAGGGAGATGATCAAGGTATTTATACCTTTTTTACGGATTTAAGGGTTTTCGGGGAACAAGAGCGTTTATAAGCCAACAATCAGTCATAAATCATTAATTAACCCGGTGATGAACAAACAAATATTATCGGGTTATTTTGATATTATTCTAGTGCTACTGATTAGATGCCTAATATCAAAAATTATTATTCATGCTTAGATAATACATTGATAGATAAAGCTAATTAATTAGCTTTATCTATCAATTAACAGGCATCAAATGCATCTTCTTCAATCTTAGTCTGCCAGCATCTGAAATCGCACCGATTTTTCAATATCTTCTTCTTTAAACATGCCTGGGGTAAATCCGGCAAAAAATTTAAAATCACGGATAAGGTGCATCTGGTCGTAATATCCGCAACGATAAGCAATGTCAATCCAGGTCATATTGGGGTAGGCTTCCTTATACTTATAAGCTTGCGAAAAACGCACCATACGGGCGTATAATTTGGGCGAGAGGCCGATACGCTCCCGTGATTTCCGTTCAAACTGCCGTACACTCAGGCACGATTGAGAAGCTACATAGTCGATGGACAGGTTTCCACTTGCACCCACTAGTTGCAGCATAGCCAAGTCGAAGGGTAAAGCTGGCTTTAACTGCCGCAGCTTCCGCAGCAGGTAGTTTTGGATTATGATATTTATTTCTGGATTGCTCCGGGCCTCCCGCATTCGGTCAAGCAGTTCATCAATTTCCCGGCCGATAACCAGCCGGGCGTCAAAGTCACGGTCCACGATTTCTTCCAGCGGTATGCCCAGTAGACGGTACATGCTACAAGGTTTCAAACCCACGATAACGGTATGGTGCTTCTGACCCAAATCCAGCGTAACCGGCGTTAACTGCGGTCCGATGATAATCGACCTGGCACAGGTAACAAAATCGCCTTCCTGCTTTTTTACCTTTACCGGGTCGTGCAGGTAAAAGCACAAAAAGCGGGTATGCGTGGGAACAAAAGGGTATATAGGCGAGAGACTTTTTGCGGTCGTAAAATCAATATTGATAATAGTTACACTATCTACATATTCAAGCAGCGCGGGATGAGGTGGGAAATACGTGTGAAACATAAAATAGCATGTTTTTAGATTGCCCTATAAATATATAACACTGTAAACCAATTCGATAAGTATTTGCACGAAAATTAAAAGTAAAAATTTAAATAGCTTTGCCTTACTTCCCTCCGAGTACGCTTACACAATGTTAGCGATTCGTGCTTTCTCTAAGGGGCGATGGCAGTTTTAGAAAAATAAATCCCATTTAATACCGCAATTAATTTATCAGGCATGAAAAAAACAACGAATGATTGCTGTCCAGGTGGTTCATTTTTTTCACAGGGAACATGTAAAGTAACTTTACTTTTTTTTAGGTACCGGACCCTGGTACATAAAATACAATATTTAAGGGTAATGGGCATGCCTAAAGCTGCGAGTAGTTGGGCCTCTAAATTTGCTTTAGCAAAGACTATATTTTCCAGTTCACAATCATGATATGTTAAATCTGGTATTCCCTACCGCCCTGTTTTTGCTAACATTTCGGCCTGAAAACCTTGACTTTTAACACAGTTCATGTTAAAAATAAGTCGTTTTCTGGCTTTCGTTATATTTAAGCGAAGGGAAAGAAAGTAAAGGCCCGGCGCCGGTAGTGCCTAAAACACCCGGACTAGCCGGGGCTCCCGTCGGCCTGGTGGAAAATAGGAAAGTATTTATTAAATTGGCTAAGCGAGGGAAAGATTTAGCAATAACTGCTCTTAGTAATACAAATCATTGAATTGGCTTCCAAATGCCATGTTATTGGTTTTTACATGCAACCTTTCATGGTCGGACAAGGTCAATCGATTATAAGTACTTAAATCTATTAATTTTATTTCTTTTAAACTCTAACCTTAAAATGTATGATAGGGCCATTAAAACTAAGGTGGATATCAGTTATTTTTTTTATTTCAAGCTCATTTTTTTTAACCAACTGTTTTATTGAGGATGATATAGACTTAAACCAAGCCTGCATCAATAACTGTGCGACTATACAAGGACGATTTACCACAGAGAACGGCTCTGTCAGTGTCGGAAACTTACCTTTAGAATTGCAATGGGAAAATATAGGTATGTTAAATGGTACAACCAGAAAAATCGCAACTACAACTACTGATCAGAATGGCTTCTATTCATTTGTTTTTGAAGCCAAAGACCATGAATTAACGAAAGGTGAATTTAAAGTTATATTTACTATAAACCAGCAAGAATTTATAAAGCCTATCTACCAAGACTTTTCATTTCACAATATAACAACAAAGGATACAACTATAATTTACAATTATCATCTTGCTAAACCTGCTCGAATTAGATTAAAGGTTATAAATCCAGAAAACTTTGCCAGTGCAGAAGTGGCGAACCTTTATACATCTTTTAAATTAAACAATCTTGATTATGATATCCAACAAGTTTCTAGTGATGTGGATCTAAAAATGCTGGAAAGTAATGAAAAACTCATTTTAGTTGCTGGTAATCAAATAACCTATATTCGAATCTTTACAAAGGTAAACGGGGTAATGACGGTAAAAAATGATTCTATTTTTACTCCAATTAATGAAATTTTAGATTATACAGTATCAATCCCCTAATAAGATAATTCTGCTAAAAAGCAGTTTTGCCATTGTATAACTAAGCCACGTTATAGGCTTATAAGTCTAGTTATGTTAACTAAAGGGCTGTTTAACGTAAACCCGCTTCTAAGAAAGAAGTATACCTGGTCGGGTCTACTTTTTTTAGAATCAAAGCTGCTGGTTATTGGCTGTTATTCTGCTGCTCCTCTCATTTTTAACTTTTATTATTCCCCATTTTGTACAGGGTGGTTACTCCAAAAAGATATAACGGACAAAAGTTGTATCATACTACAGAAAACGAATTTAAACTTTATCTAAAATATTAGAGTAAAATTATTTTAGAATATCGAGCAAATATTATTAGGAAAGAGGTTGTATAAAATTTGTTTGCATGCAAAACACCCTCTTAAAGACAAACAATCATGAGCAAACTCCAAAAAATTATCCTCTCTATTATTTTCCTGTCTACAGTAAGTGCCGCCTGTAACCCCTCCAGCAATCAGGAGGACCCTACGGACGTTTCTACTTCTCCCAACAACTGCTCGCCGCTGGAAACTCGGCAGGCAAATGCTCCCGAGCAGCGCCCTGCTTTTGCCGGGCAGACCCGGGCCTGCGCTATCAAATCAGAAACAGCCTTTAAAGTGGAAGTTTTGGCGAAGGGATTAGAAAAACCTTGGGCAGTAGAGCCCTTGCCCGATGGGGCCTTTCTGGTAACGGAAAAACCGGGCCGCATGCGCATTATATCCGCAACCGGAGGAGTAGGGCAACCCATCACTGGCTTGCCTCAAGTGGATGACCGTGGGCAGGGAGGCCTCCTGGATGTGGCCCTAAGCCCTGGCTTTAATGCTGACCGACTTATTTTTTGGAGTTTTTCTGAGCCGCGCACGGGCGGAAACGCAACCAGCGTGGCGCGGGGAGTTTTATCAACCGATCGTAAAAGCCTGGAACAGGTACGGGTAATATTTCGGGCATTGCCCACGTATGATGGTGATAAGCACTTCGGCTCCCGTCTCGCCTTCGGAATGGATGGCATGCTGTTTGTAACCTTGGGTGAGCGCTCTGATATCCAAATACGGCCCCAGGCTCAGCATATGGACAGCCATATGGGTAAGATTCTCCGCATTACGCCTGAGGGTACGCCGGCACCCGGTAACCCGTTTATTGGGCAAGCTGGGGCACGACCTGAAATCTGGACACTTGGCCATAGAAACGTGCAAGCTGCCGCTTTTGATGCTGAGGGCCGTCTTTGGGTGGTTGAAATGGGCCCGCAAGGCGGCGATGAGCTGAATATGATTGAGAAGGCAAAGAACTACGGCTGGCCCTTGGTAACTTACGGCGAAGAATACTCGGGCCAACCAATTCCCAATGCGGTTACTGCCCGTTCTGGGTTTGAGCAACCTGTATATTATTGGGACCCTGTAATTGCCCCATCGGGAGCCCAATTTTACACGGGAGCTGCCTTTCCGGAGTGGCGCGGCAACCTTTTTGTAGGTGGGCTAAAAGACAAGAAATTAGTGCGCCTGAAAATTGAGAATGGCCGGGTTACTGGTGAGGAAAACCTGCTTACCGACCAAGGGCAACGCATCCGGGACGTAATACAGGGACCAGATGGCGCACTCTACGTAGTCACAGATGAGACAAACGGCGAACTCTGGAAAATATCTCCTGGTAGTTGAGCCTCAAAGAAGCTAAATTGCCTATACTTTTTCGAAATCTTACAAAGCAAGTCGAAGTGATAGATTGACGATTAGCATTAAAATTAACTTTTTAATACCGGAATCTACTTTTTGGCGGATAAAGTCTTTCAACCCGGTAAAGCTCCAGCTCTCCCAGATCGGTGACCTGGTGATGCTTGATGAAAAGATACAGGTCGAATTGATGAGGCAGGTACCTCGGCTGCCGGCGAACCATAGGCATGACGACTACGGTGTTATGCAGGATATCTGGTTCGTTGAACTGCTTTAACTATAACCTTCTTTATTCAATATTTTTAAGACGGAAGTAATTTTTGTGAACTGAGTAGAGGTAGAGGGTTTAAAACATCTATTTAACATAAGGTAAATTATAGGACAAATTAAAAGCTTGTTAATTGACTTATCAAAGCTGTTTTATTATAAAATTAGACAACTTTATTTAACTTAATAAACTTAAAATCAACTTATTTACAAATTAACTTATTAACTTATTTACATGTCAAATCATAGAATTATAAACTTTTGAATTTTTACAATTTGTTTAGAGTTGATCTTTTATTAGAAGCCGAAATTATTCTCTTCCCTTTTGTAAATCTTACTCTTCTTTGGCTCATGGCCCCAGTTCTTTAAAGAGTACCGCCACGGCGTGTCCTCAATATTACCCGCAGGTCGCTGGACTGTATGCCGGTGCACATAGCCTACCACTTTACGCATGTGGGCATAGTTCGTATTGGTCAGATCTGCTTTTTTCTTATGAAGAATTTGGATGATTTTTCTCCCTGACTCGTGCCCCACAGATTCACCAGCTTCATCTTCCTTAAAGCCTACTGCTTGGGATTCTGCGGTTTTTAATTATTTCTCCAGTTCCGAAGAAGTCATGTTAACCGCTTCTGTAAAGTCCTGATAAATCTGTTCGCGCTCTTCTTGGTCGTAATCTGTATGGGCCATGGTGTTAATTTTATGGTTTACAGCTATATACTTACTTATAATCACCGTAATTGTTAAGGCAGTTAATTGCTTGTTATTCTTTTCCAAGGGTTTCACTCACTGATCGTGCTTTAAAATTCCCTTCGAAGAAGATTGGGGATAACTTACCCTCTAACTTACAAAAGAAACTAATTGTTAGGAGGTGCTATAATATTTCGCCAATCGCCTGGGAAACAAATAAGTATTTGTTAAATTGGACAAGGGAAGAAAAAGAAAGATCCATTTACAGGCCCAATAACCGGAACTACTCCGTTTGTCTGCAAGTTAGCGGCAAGTATAACAGACCGTAATTCTCAGACAAAGTATCCGACATTTGACCTTTTCAGCATTAAAACTTGAACTTTTCAACAAACCACGCCTAGCAAGCCTACATTACCTTTGCTCTATAAATTTTAAATTTTATAGAAATGAGAAAAACAGTTTTAGTAACGGGCGCTTCGGCAGGAATTGGCAAAGCAACCGCAATTTATTTGGCACAAAACGGCTACCAGGTTTATGGTGCGGCACGCCGAATGGAAAAAATGCAAGACCTCAAAGCCTACGGTATCCAACCTATTGCCTTGGACATTACAAAAGATGAAAGTATTGAAGGTTGTATAAACCAAGTTCTGAAAGAAGTAGGAAGCATAGATATTTTAATAAACAATGCCGGTTTTGGCTCTTATGGCTCGATTGAAGATGTTTCTATGGAAGACGCCCGTTATCAGTTGGAAGTAAATGTATTTGGTGCCATGCGTTTGACCCAACTGGTTTTACCGAAAATGCGGGAAAATAAATACGGTAAGATTGTAAACATTTCCTCTGTTGGTGGTAAGATTGTTTTTCCATTAGGAGGTTGGTATCACGCTACCAAGTTTGCCTTGGAAGCATTAAGCGATAGTATGCGCAATGAAGTTAGGGAATTTGGTATTGACGTCATAGTTGTGGAGCCGGGGGCTACTAAATCGGAATGGGGGAATATTGCTACGGATAGTTTGATTAAAGTATCGGGACAGACAGCTTACAGAGACTTAGCAACTAAAACGAATAAAGTATTTACCCAGTTATCCAGCAATGTAGTGGAACCAATCGTTATAGCAAAACTTATTAGAAAGGGAATAGAAGCTAAAAATCCAAAAACAAGATATACGACTAATCAAATGGCCTCTACGGCTTTGTTGTTCTTAAGAAAGATTTTATCCGATAAGCTAATGGATAAATTAATTATGAGTCAAATAAAATAATAAGCGATGGAAGATAACTTGATTCTTCAACATAATTTCTTGTATTCGCGTGGTTATCAAAAAGCACAAAGCAGCGAACATTACTTTCCCGACCACGCCTTAGGAATAATGCTGTCGGGGGAATCGCATTATTTTTCAAACGAAGGTACCTTTGTAATGAAAGAAGGTACCATGTGTTTAATGCGTAGAAATCAGCTATTTAAAAAGCTAAAAAAAACGGGTCCAAATGGGGAACCACCTTCGTTAATCAGCATTTTTCTTGACCAAAACGCTTTACACCAATATGCCGCCGAAAATAATATTCCAAAACGAAGTGGGTATAAAGATAAAGCGATGATTGACCTCACCGGGAATGTGTTTTTGAAGGGTTTTTTTGACTCCTTGTTGCCCTATATTGATAATCCGAAAAAACTTACCGCAAAAATAGCGGAACTTAAAACCTGGGAAGCCATTGAGTTGCTGCTTCAAACAGGTGATGTCTTTCAAAATTTTTTGTTTGATTTTCAGGAACCGTATAAGATAGATTTGGAGACGTTTATGAACCATAATTATAAGTATAACATTCCCCTTTCCTCGTTTGCTAAACTCACGGGACGTAGCCTTTCCACCTTTAAAAGGGATTTTACAAAGATATTTGATACAACACCCGAAAAGTGGTTACAACAAAAGCGTTTGGAGCAAGCCCACTATCTCATTTCAAAGAAAAAGCTACGTCCCTCAGAAGTGTATTTGGAAGTTGGTTTTGAAAACCTGTCGCACTTCTCATTCGCTTTCAAAAAACTATTCGGGCTGACACCAACCGAGCTGACAGAACAAAAGAAGAATATCAGCCGCTAACAAGGGCTTGGTGTAATGGCGGATTAGGTGCTTTGTATTAACCGTAGTACTATAATGCTGCCACTACGCCAAGCTCCGAACCTTTATGACCTATAAGTCAGGTTATGTTAAACAAAATCTATATGGCTGTTTTGTTTCTATGTTCTAAAACCAAGGTGTTCTCTCCTATTAAACTGTTCTATTTTCATAGAGTACACCGGCGTAAAAGGCAAAAGAAAGACCTGTAACACTTGCTCTTTTCTTTTGAATTGCTATATCTTGAATCGATCTCGGAAACCAAACAATTATTTATTTTTTACACTTAAATTCTGGAACGGCGATTTTGGAGATACTTTAATAGGTAGAACAATAAACTTAATACTACCAGAGTAATAATTACTCCAATCATTTCTGATTTTGTAAGGTTTGATAAAAACCAAATAATCGTTACAACGGCTAGAATTGGAACAGTATATCCCCCATAAATTTGAAAGGATGATGAGTCAGCCTTATTTTTTATTCTTAACTTAATTACCGCTAAGGCAACACCTAAATAAATTAGAAGCACAGAAGAGGAGGATAAGATTGCTAATTGCTTGAATTCACCCGTAATAGCCAGAAAACAGCCTAAAGCTGTAAATGAGATGACAGAAACATAGGGTGTGGCAAATTTCGGATGTATAAGCGCTAATAGTTTTATAGGAATAACACCATCTTTGGCAGAACGGAATAACACCCTGGGCATATTTAAAATGTCGCCACTTAAATAACCAAACATTGAAATGGAAGCCCCGATTATCATTAAGGTAACTCCAAAGGGACCCATTATTCTTTTCGCCACCTCAGCTAAGGGGGCAGCTTTATAATTGGGGAATGAGTCGCCCAGAATTCCCTGAGAAACCACTTGCACCGCTATATAAAGCAAAATAATGACCAATAAACTCAGCAAGATTCCTTTAGGAATTGTTTTTCTTGGGTTTTGAACTTCACCACTTACGCTCAAACTATTTTCTGCTCCTTGAAAGGCAAAAAAAAGGATCAGGGAAACGGAGCCAAAATCATTTATTGATGGTGCTCTATCCCATTTTAGGTTCTGCACAGAGACTTGGGTTGATCCCCAGATAATTAATAGCAGTAATGGCGTCAATTTAGCTATAGTCGTTAGTTTTACCAGGGTGATGCCTTGCTTTACACCCATTACATTAACAATTGTTAGGCCCGAAAACATGATAATAAAAAAAACTGCTCTAAATAGTTTGTCTCCAAATATGGGTATCAAGTAAGATAAAGTATCAGCAAGTGCATTGGCAACCGCAGCTGTGGCCATCAAGGAGGCTCCAAAAATAAACAGGTTTGTTGTTAGAAAGCCAAAGTATTTGCCAAAGGCTGCTTCAATGTAAGCGTAAGCACCTCCCGTCATGGTTACTTTACTTCCTACCTCGGCAAAGCAAAGCATGATTATAGTTATGAGGAATCCACAAAACAAATAAGCCAATATTCCAGAAGCTCCCAATCCCTGGCTAACTACAGCTGGTAAAACAAATATGCCAGAGCCAATGACCACATTTATAATATTTGAGGTCAGCCCCCAAAGTCCTATTTCTCTTTTTAAACCTTCTTCGGTATGAAAGCCACTAGAAGTATGCTGCATAAAACAATATTTAATTTGTCACCAAACTACCTAGTTGGAGCTTTACTTAGAACATTGTAGTTAAATTAATTGTTTTGGGAAACCAATGTACAATTTTACGGAACCCGAGGTCGCCACCTCTTGCTTGAAGAAAGTAGCTCGTGTTATCTACCAGGATGAAAGCAACCGGGTTATCTTTGATGAAACTGTATATAAGCTGAAGAATAAGTACCAGATTACCGTGGAAGCCCAGTAGTTCTGGACCTTAAACGAAGCTGCTAATTGTGATTACGATGATTTGAGTCTAAAGCAAAAAGGTCTGTTGGTGCTCTCTCAGCGGCAGCATATTCCTGACTGGAAGGAAAAGTGCGTTGAACCTTAAGGACTAACTACTTGTTTATTGTTAGGAATTACTCCTACTGGTTTGTCTCACCTCATTCATCTCACGAACTATAATTAAGTTTTTATTTTTGAAATGGCTTTATAAGATAAGTTTTCAGCAAAAATGACCTGTTAGAAAGAAGTCTTTTTCTATCGCATAATTCCATCATTTTCTGAGACGATTCTGGTCAACCTATTTTAGGACAAAGCATGGCTACTTACCATCAAGGTAGTTGGTAAACTAACTTTATAATTTTAAATAAGAATAGTGATTTTACAACTTTAATAGAACGATCGTTTATTGACTGCAATCAACAGTCCCTTCCCCGTAATGGTCCATCCCGGCGCTAATCAACAGCTACACCAACTTGACTCTTCCTAACTCCGTAAATAGTCCTAAGCTAATACGTCATAGCTCCTGATTCCAATCTCTTATGGATATGCACTGCATCCGCCGCGGCACCGGTAAGCCGCTATTACTTATTCACGGAATTGGCGGCAGCTCGCGTTCCTGGCAACTTATCGTGGATGCCCTAGTGGAAGCGGGTCGGGAAGTTCTTGCCGTGGACTTACCGGGTCACGGGGCTACCCCGGCCTTGCCAGGGGAAGTATCTATCCGTACTATGGCGGATGCCGTGACAAGTTTTCTGAAAGAACAAGATTTATTGGGTATTGATGCGGTAGGTAGTTCCATGGGTGCCCGCCTGGTACTAGAGCTAGCTCGCCGCGGGGGAATAGTAAGGGCAGTGGTTGCATTAGATCCTGGCGGATTTTGGCGGGGCTGGGAAGTACCTTTTTTTTACTACTCAGTTGCCACTTCCGTGCGCCTAGTTCGGTTTTTGCAACCGGTAATGCCAACCCTCATGGGAAACCCTATTAGTCGCACGGCCCTATTGACGCAGTTCTCGGCCCATCCCTGGAAATTACCGGCTAGCTTGGTAGGCGAGGAAATGCGCACTTTTGCCACCTCACCATCTTTTGATGAACTATTAGACCAATTAGCGCACGGAGAGCGGCAACAAGGGATACCAAAGGGAACCATTAAGCACCCATTGGTCATTGGTTGGGGCCGGCAGGACCGGGTTTGTCTTCCCTGGCAAGCAAAGCGGGCTTTAGCGGCTTTTCCCGACGCTCACCTGCATTGGTTTAATTATTGCGGTCACTTTCCCCAGTGGGATGCCCCTACCGAAACCGTGGGCCTCGTGCTAGCAGTAACCAATGGTGAATTGCTATTTGATGGTTTACTGGCCTCAAGCAATCCACTAAATCATCCTCGTAAAGTAATTTATAAGTTAGCAATTGGCTTGGTGTTGATCGCCAGCATAAGCTGGCTTTTGCAGCGGAAATCATAAAAAATTCTTGTAAAAGAACCAACTAGCTGCTAGTAGCTTTTCTCAGCTTTAAAATTTTACCTTTATAGAATATACTTAGCCGGAACAAGGGTTAATGACGCCGACTATCTACGTTTATTTTTATATCCATGCAACCAGTACAATAAATAAGTTGATCTGAAAACCAGGTAATATAAAATTATTCCTCTCTACTTACTTCTAAATGCTACTGTAATAGGACCTTTCATAACAATTTAATAATATATAATTAAGGAATTATTTTATTGTGGTCTTGGTTCTCTAGCTCAATTAGAAACTACTTTTTTTGACTATTAAATTGAACCTAAACCTTCTGCTTGTAAATCTTACAAAACTATGTTAACACAATTACGCTGTCTCACAAGGCTTTGTGCCGTCTCTATTTGTCTTCTGACCTTTTCGGAAGTAACCCATGCCCAATTGGCTGTTACTACCCCGGAGATAGCTTACAAGCAAGTTTTTAATAATATGGGGACCACTACTACTTTTGCTCCCAACTGGATTGGCGTGAAAGCCGCTGGTTCTTCTGCCACGGTAGTCAATGGAGCAATCTTAACCATGGTAGTAACCAACGGCGGCGCTAATTCCGGCGCCATTTACAATGTCGGTACTACCGCCGCGGAAGACCGGGCATTTGGTTCCTTGGCTTCCGCCGGTATAATCCCCCGTTTTGGCACCAGCTTTCAAAATAACACCGGCGAAACCATTACCCGGGTTGATTTAAAAGGGATCATGGAGCAATGGCGTGCCGGATCAAGTAACACCGTGAATGAGGTGCTCCCGTTTGAATACAGCCTTAACGCTACTAGTTTGTCGGATGGCACTTGGATGCCCCTTACGGCTTTAGATTTAGTAGAAAAACTTACCTCTACTACGGCGGCGGCGGCGGTAGATGGCAATGATGAAGCAAATAAAACTATTTTAAACGCCCAGGTAACTTTATCCTGGCCAGCTAACGCCACCCTGTGGATTCGGTGGACCGATAAAGATGATCTGGGATCCGATGGTATTTATGCCCTTGATGATTTCGAACTTACTGCTCATACGGGCGGTGTTACCCCGGTGGACAATATTGCACCAGCCTTAGCTGTTAATCCTTTTACCCCGGCCAACAATGCTGCCGGTATACCCCTCTCTACCAGTCTAAGTGCTACTTTTAACGAAAATGTAAAAGCTGGTACCGGCAATATTATCCTCTACAATGTAACGGATGGTACCAGCCAGGAATTATTGGTTGCGAACCAGGCTGCGGTAGCCATTAACGGAGCTACCGTAACCTTACTTGGGGCAGTGTTAAACTACGAAAAAGAATATGCCGTCCAGTTTCCCGCTGGTACCATAACAGACTTAGCCGGCAATGCTTTTGCCGGCTTTACCGATCGTACTACCTGGAATTTTACTTCGGCGGCGGCTCCGGTGGTAGATAATGGAACAACGCTGCATAATCTGGATGTAGCCTATACGCAAAACTTTGATGGCCTGGGTACAGCTGGCACCAGCCTGCCCACGAATTGGTTTGCCGTTAGAGCAGGCGGCACCGGGACGGCCGGCCAACCTTTAAACCCCGTAGTTAATAATGGCAGTGGCTCTTCCGGTGCTATCTATAACGTGGGTACTGGCGGTTCTTCGGACCGGGCTGTTGGCATTTTATCTTCTGGTTCTACTATTCCGGCTTTTGGCGCTTCTTTTACGAACAATACGGGTAAAATCATTACTTCGCTGGATGTAAAAGGAGTTCTGGAACAATGGCGATCTGCTTCCAACAGTACCATTAACGAAACTGTGGTCTTTGAATACAGCTTCAATGCTACTTCACTTACCAGTGGTACCTGGACCAAATTCAGCCAACTGGATTTACAGGAAATATTAACTTCGACCGCTAGCGCTGCTGCAGTAGACGGTAATGTAAACAAAGCCAACCTGAGCGGGACCATCACCAATATTGGCTGGCGCTTAGGAACCAACCTCTGGATCCGGTGGACGGATGCCGACGACACGGGCAGCGATGGTATGTACGCGCTGGATATCTTTGAACTCACCCCGCATGCCATACCGGATGTGACGGCTCCTACTTTGGCCGCTACTAATCCTTTCCAGCCCCAGGCTAGTGAAACCCAGGTTGACCACGAAGCTTCTTTGATAATCTCTTTTTCTGAAATCATGCAACCAGGCACGGGCGTTATCCTGGTTAAAAACCTAACCGATAACACCCAGCAAAGTATTGCCCTCTCTGAGGTAAGCATAAACGATAACCGGGCTACTTTTCTGGCCAGCTTATTACCCGCTAAAAACTACGAAATTTCAATAGCAGCCGGCGTTTTCAAGGATTTAGCGGATAATGATTTTGCCGGCATCCCGGCAGGTAGCTGGACCTTCACTACGGCTGTATTCAATCCGTATGCACAAAACTTTAACCGGTGCGAAACAACTTTACCCGGTGGTTGGACCCAGTTCAGTGCTCAGGGCGCTACCGAGGTTTGGGCTTGTTCTACTTTTGGCCGCAGCGGCAATGGCGTACAGGTTAATGGTTATAACGGCGGCAACAAACTAAACGAAGATTGGCTGATCTCCCCGGCCTATGATTTAACTACCGACTTTAATTACCCGCTACTCTCGTTCTGGTCCCGCACCCGCTTTGCCGGGGAATCTTTAAAGCTGCTCGTTTCTACGAATTATACGGGTTCCGGAGATCCCGCAGCAGCTACCTGGAAAGAAATCAACGGGGCTTTCCCGGTCTTGGATTCCGATGTCTGGACCCCATCAAAAGATATCAACTTATTTAACTTCAAGGGTAAGACGGTGTATATTGCTTTTGTGTACACGTCCTCTACCGAGAGTGCTGCCCGCTGGACCTTAGATGATGTGGCTATTACTAACTCCGAAACGGCCCCGGCCCCGGCGGCTGTTTTCTTTAAGTCTACGCTTTCGCCGATCAGCAACTTTGATTTTGGCTTTGTGAGTGGTCAGAACCCCACCGTGGCGAAAAGCTTTTCTTTTTATGCGCTGGACCTGCGTACAGATTTAACCGTAACGGCTCCGGCCCAGTTTGAATTATCGAAGGATGGTTCGGCCTATGCCGCTACCTTAACCTATACCACGGCCGAAGCTTTTGCTGATAACACGGTGTATGTACGCTTTAGGAATAATGCCCCGGCACTAGGTTCTTTCTCCGGCGCTATCCAGTTTAGCAGCCAAGACTTCAATAAGCAAGGCAATTATCTAACGGCTACTACCTTACCGAAAGAAAAAACTTTTGATGTAGTTACCTGGAATATCGAATGGTTTGGCCACGCCAGTTTAGGACCGGCGGATAATGCTTTGCAATTAGCGAATACGAAAAAGTTGCTTTTAGCCCAGGATGCGGAATTAGTTACGGTAGAAGAAATTGTGAACGAGGAGGCTTTTAACAATCTCGTAAGCGAACTGCCGGGCTACAAAGGTTTTTTATCGCCGTACGTTTCCGGTTCGTCTGGTCCCAACGCTCAGAAAGTAGGCTTTATCTACAAAACCAGTGCAGTTGAATTTGTAAGTGCCAGGGGAATGCTGGTTAATCCGGCAAATCCTACCAGTTTCTGGGCCAGTGGCCGCTTACCTTACCTGTTTGTGGCAGATGTTACGCAAGAAGGTGTTAAGAAACGCATGCACTTTATCGCCATCCACACCAAAGCGAACGAGAACACCTCGGCTGCCGATGCCCTGGATGCTTATACCCGCCGCTTGAGCGATCTAAAAGTATTAAAAGATACGCTGGATACTTATTATGCAGAAGCCAACATCATGATGATGGGGGATTACAATGACGACGTTGATTTCACGGTGGCTAATGTTTCTACTACTGAATCTACCTACAAACCCTTTATTGATGATGCGGATCGTTACAGAGCCGTTACGAAGGATTTGAGTGAGGCAGGTTTACGCACCTACATCACCTTTGACAATGTGATTGATCACGTGATGATTTCGGATGAAATGTACGCAGATTATGTGCCGGGTTCGGCGAAAGTAATTATCCCCTTTGATCTGATTGAAGACTACGGCAGCACGACCTCCGATCACATGCCGGTTACTGCCCGGTTTATTTTAACTCCGAATGTAAGCTTTGCTGCCGCTGCCAGTACTATGGCGGAATATGCGGGTACGTATAACCTAACTTTAAACCTAACCCGGGCTTCGGCTACGCCGCAAACCTTAACCATTGCGGTGGCACCCGGAACCGGCATGACGGATGCTGAATACAACGCGCCGGCTGGTAATGTTTATACTCTAACCGTACCAGCCGGTGCTACGAAGGCGACCTTGCCCATCCTTATTCAAGATGATGAGCTAGTGGAATTGGATGAGACTTTAGTCTTTAACCTGACAAATACCAGTAATGGTTTGGGCTTTAACGCCGCCGAAACCTTTACCCTTACGCTTCAGGATAATGATGTTTCCGAGGTAACTTTTTCTACCCCGACCACTACGTTAGAGGAGAATGCCGGTACCTATACCGTCCAGCTGACCTTAGACCAAGCACCGGTTACCGAGCAGGTACTTACGGTTAGGCCCCAGAGTGTTTCTAGTGCGCAATTCAGCCTTGATTATACAACAGCTCCGGCTACAACGGGGGGTACTATTTCGGTGACCGTTCCGGCAGGTGCTACTACGGCTACTTTTGCCTTGCAGGTACAAGATGATAACTTGGTGGAGCCCACGGAACAAATCTTATATGCGGTTAGCACCAACAACCCTAAAGTAAAAGCAGGTGCAGCCAGTACTTTCCAGGCTACGATTAATGATAACGATAAATCAACCTTGAACTTTGCTTTAAGCCTGGCCAGTGTATCAGAAAATGCCGGTTTGTACCAGGTAAACCTGACTTTAGATCAGGCTCCGGTAGTAGCTCAAACCATAGTAATTAGCTTGACAAATGCCAACGGGGCGGTTTACGGTACGGATAAAGGCCAGTATACTACCAAGCCGGCCGCGGTGAATAACCAAATTACCCTGGTAATACCGGCCGGTCAGACGACCGCTTCTTTTACAGTCGTTATTAATAATTATACAAAAACCCAAGCCAATAAAACCATTAATTTTCAAATTGCACAGGTAAGCACCGGCTTAGTAAGCGGCATTACTCCTGCCTTTACCTTAACTATCCAGGATGCATCCAATCCGGAGGTGAAAGGACCCAGCAGTACGGAAAGCATTACTATAGCTCCGAATCCTTCGCATGCCGAGGTAACGCTTATCTTCGAAAACAGTGCTGTTAATACGGCGACTGATTTAAACCTGTCTTTATGGAATTCACAAGGGTATAATATCTTAACCGTGAAAGGTAACTTAACTACTATCACCCAGAAGTTAAACCAAAAGCTAACCCAGGTTCAAAAAGGTATTTATGTCTTAAAAGTCGTATCGGGATCTACTCTTTACCAAACTAAGCTGATCCGGGACTAACCCTTTTTGGCGATAATTGAAAAAGCCTGATCTTCCTGATTAGGCTTTTTTTATGAACTAAGCCAGGGATAAACATGCTTGTATTTTACATAATCCAGTTTATGGGCAATGTGTTAACGAATAAGCAGGCGTTTGACCAGCAGACAGGCTATAAACGGGATCAGCAGGAAAATTTTGCTTATCCTCATGCCATCAAGAATGGCAGAATAGCAGCCATCTGGGAGCAGGCCCGGATCAGGGTAGAGCAGGACAGGCATTATAGCAGAGATTGTTTTCTAATTAGAGTAATAAAATCTTAAGCAACTCTCTTTATTCCTTTTTATAGCAAAGGCAGTATGGATAGAATTGCTCCGATGATAAAAAGAAAAGTCAATAAATGGATAAGGGAATGATTAAGGTTAAGGAAAATAAACTGCTCAACTGTTCTGCCGATCCAAAACAGGGAAACACCTATTAAAAATGCTTTCCCAAGCCCCGTTGAATAAAGGTCTTCCGTAAAGAAGAAGCAGACAAAAGAGAAGAACAGGAAAATATAAATCAGGCGCAAATTAGCAATTTGAATGATCGCTTTGTTTGGTTTACTTACATTTTTCAGATCTGTGTCCCATTTAAAAATCTTCCAAAAGAACATATGGAAGATTGCAAAGCCTAAGCTGTGTAGTCCGCATAAATATATAATAAAGTTTTTATCCATATTGCCTTTTTTACAACAGTTTCGGCTATGCAATTACCGGGAGAGTTATATACTATTGTTTTTAGTTTCGACTTACGCTAAATTAAAAGAAAGAATTTGGAGCCGAAATACAACCTAGCTGCGGTATAGCTCCTGTTGGCAGCAGTTTTATTTTAAAAATTGCAAACTCAGGGCTAAAAGACCAATTACTAAACACAAGGGAGAATAAAATTTGGTATCCATTTGGCCGAATCTAGTTCCTTTGATTTTCTTGAAAAATCCAATGTACTTAAACTCCCCTATGGCTCGCAAAATAAATAACGTGCCAATGCCCCAAAGTCCGTAATTTATTAACCACTCTGGCCAGCCAATTTGAAGATTTCGGGACTTTACAAAAACGAACAGTCCGAAACCTAATAATCCAAATGCCACTACAAAGCAGCTAAATAGCCCCGGGTTCATTACTTTTTGATTATTTTCTTTGGTCGGAATAGTAGCTTCGGCTCCCCACTTTCCACCCAGGCCCCAGTAAAAATGGATGCCCGCCAGAAACAGGAAAACTGCCACCAGTATTAAACCGATTAGCATTTTCATGACTAATAGTTAAGATTAAAAATCATTTCCAGTTGTTTTCTATTAGCCGATGGGGGCATATATTTCCTTGCTTTATTCCTAAACCAAATACCTAATTGATTATCCAGATGCGCTAATTTCCCTACTTGCCAACTAGTGTTTACAATGGCGTGGGCTTTCTTTATTCTTAATTGTTCATAGTTTTTAAAGGCGGTTTGCACATTGCTTTCGTTTTCTAAACATTTCCCTAAAACATACGCATCTTCAATGGCCTGGCAAGCGCCTTGTCCTAAATTAGGGGTGGTAGCGTGAGCAGCATCGCCCACTAAACAAACGTTTTCGGCTTGCCATTTTTTTATTGGTTGCAAATCTGTTATGTCGCTGGTGATAACTTTGCTCGGTATTGATGCTTGTATGATCGCTAAAATATCCGGATGGAAATCTTGGAAGAGTTCAGCTAAATTAACTCCTTTTCCGGTATAATCTTTAGCGTTGGCCAAGGCATACCAATATACTTTGCGGGCGCTAATTTTTACAAAACCAAAACGCTTTCCTGTTCCCCAAGCTTCGTTCAGTTCGTGATGATATTGTTTTGGTAAATCTATTTCGCCTACGCCCCGCCAACATATCTGATTTGCATTTCTAATCGTGCTTTCCGCAAAAAGCTGATTCCGCACCACTGATTTTATTCCATCAGCCCCGATAATTATAGCTGTTTGTAAGGTTGAGTTATCGGCAAAAGTCAAATTGTACGAGGTGTTTTTTTCTACTTTCGCCAGCCTTTTGGAGAAGTTTATGTTTTCTAAACCAATTTCTTGGGCCAGTATTTTTTGTAAATCGCCCCGGTGTATGGCTAAGTTGCTTACCTTATATTTTTGTTCGAAACTGGTTAAATCTACAATAGATAGAGTTTTGAGATTTTGATCGGTGATTTTCATGGCCGATATCCGGTTGCCTGCGCGCTCTAACTTTCCTTGCAGTCCGAGCTTTTGCATGATCTGCATAGCGTTGTTGGCCAGAATAATGCCGGCACCGACCGGCTTAATTTCGGCCGCACTTTCATAAACGGAAAACCTAAAACCTTTTTGTTGCAAAGTCAAGGCTGTAGTTAGTCCGCCTATGCCGGCGCCAATTATAGTTATGGTGTCTTTCATCTGTCAGGCTATACGGCGTTGGTTAAAATTGCTGCTAACTACTGGCTCAAAGGCGTTTATTCAATTAAACTGTCCAAAATCAAAGGATACCTGGAAGTGGATTAACAAGTATACTACTTATTTAAACCAAGATAAAACAAGTCGTACAGAGAAATGTCGTTTTTCAATTTTCTTTTAAAAACACCAGAAACAGGCATAAAAAAAGCCCCAATCAGAAGGCGGGTGAGGGGTTCTCATATAAGTCTAATTATGTTAACCTGTGGCCAGTTATAGAGTTGTATTTAGCAGCTGGATATTAGAGGCTTATTTGCATGTTTGTTTTTGTTGTGTGCTTCTAATCGCTATGGTAAGGCAATATGGAGTCTTTAGTTAAATGACTGTCGAAATTCTAACGGTGACATATCGGTTTTCTTTTTAAAAAGTGTACTGAATGACTGCGCATATTCAAAGCCCAAAGCATAAGCAATTTCGCTCACCGATAAATTGGTAGTAGAGAGTTTTACTTTGGCTTTTTCAATCAACTTCTCATGAATATGTTGTTGGGTGTTTTGTCCGGTATGCACGCGCAAGAGATCACTTAAATAATTAGGTGACAGGTTCATACGTTCCGCAATATGTTGTACCGTTAAAAGTCCCTGTTGCAAAGTTGCATCGGTATTAAAATACTCGTCCACCAGGTATTCAAATTTGGCCAGTAGTTGATGGTTGAGGTTTTTGCGAGTAATAAACTGTCGCTCGTAAAAGCGATTGGAGTAATTCAACAGCAATTCAATTTGCGAGAGAATAATTTCTTGCGTGTGTTTATCGATATGCAGGCATTCTTTGTGAATCTTGTTCAGTATAGTAATAAGATCTTCTTCTTCTTCCGCCGAAAGATGCAGGGCTTCATTGACCGCGTAGGAGAAGAAACCATAACTGTCAATGGTGCTGGCTAAGGAATGAGTAAGCAAAAAATCCGGATGAAAGATTAACAGATAGCCCGATCCACATTCCATGTGTTGCAGATCCAAATATTGTACCTGATTGGGTGCCGTAAAGCTTAAAACACCCTTATCGTAATCATAGTGTTGCTGACCATATCTTATTTTCCCTTTGGCTTCTCTTTTTAAGGCAACACAATAGAACCGATTAACAAAACCTTTCCAAATATCCTCCTCCAGGAAAATACTATCGGCGAGGTTAATCACACTTACCTGCGGATGGCGGGGTTCGGGCAAAGACAATAACCGGTGGAATTCTGAAACAGATGTAATGGCGTTCATAACCCTAATATAAAGATTTAGCGTGATAGAATAACGACTGCATTTTCAGAGAATGCAGCCGCGGTGAGATTATCAATCAATAAGGCTCATACTGAACTCATCGTATGGTTTACCAGTATCTGTACCTAAGGGCACGATACTTTCCAAGTTCGAGAAGTCTGCTCCGCTTAATTGAATAGCGGTGGCCGCTATATTCTGCTCCAGATACTTTCTCCGTTTGGTGCCCGGAATGGGTAATATGTTCTTGTTCATGATCCAGGCCAATGCCAACTGCGAAGGAGTAACGTTTTTCTCTGCTGCTAAATTCTCGATAGCTTTAACCAACTCTAAATTTTTAGAGAAGTGGGCTTCCTGAAAACGGGGAATACCGCGACGAAAATCATTTTCCGGTAAATCATCTAGGGTGCGGATTTGCCCGGATAAAAACCCGCGACCCAGCGGTGAGTAGGCCACGAAGCCTATGCCAAGTTCATTCAAGGTTTGCAGTACGCCGCGTTCTTCTACTGTACGCTCAAATAACGAATATTCACTTTGTACTGCCGTAATCGGGTGAACCGCATGCGCTCTTTTTACCGTTTCTGAAGAAACTTCTGATAAGCCAATATAACCCACTTTTCCTTCTTTCACCAGCTCGCTCATCGCGGCAACCGTTTCTTCGATGGGCGTGTTTTTATCCAGCCGATGCAGGTAATACAAGTCGATGTAATCGGTGTTCAGGTTTTTAAGAGAACGTTCCAATGATTTTTTTACATATTCCTTTTTGCCATTGATGGCCCAGGTAACCTTGTTGTTATCGTCTATTTCCCAGCCAAATTTGGTAGCGATAATGTAATGGCTGCGATTGCCGACAATTGCTTTCGCGATAAGCTGCTCATTTTTAAGTGGGCCGTACAAATCAGCCGTGTCTAAAAAGTTGCCGCCTAATTCAAGAGACCGGTGGATGGTCGCAATGGCTTCCTGCTCGTCTGCTTCCCCGTACATGTTTGCTTCTTCAAAGCCGGTCATACCCATACACCCCAAACCAATATTTGGTACAACCAAACCCTGGCTTCCCAATGTTATTTTCTTGATTTCCATAATGCTGATTTTTATAGGTCAAAGATCGCAAAGGTTATCCTACTAGCTGTATGCAAAGCCCTGAACCTTGTATGCAAAACCAGGGGTATATTAAAAGTGGTCTGGTTAGTGGCCAGCTTTGTGCCCTGCTGCGAAGAGCTTTTTGATATTTTTAAAGTAGCAAGTTTTTATTAAAAACAAACCAATCAGTTTTACCGGGAAGCAGCTGACCACTCCTAGTAAGGCATTTTATTTGAAATGGAACACGGTTATACAGTAATGTTGGATAAATCCACTTATGTAAATCAGGCAACTATTAAACAACCGGCCTATGTCATTCTTTACATCTCTATTACTCATCTCAAAAAAGAAAAATAGGCTTTGATTTAAGAGATGCCTATTTGAGATGGATAAGCAGCAAAAAGATCTGGTGCAGCCAGGTCTTTTAGTATCTCTTTATATTGTCGTTTTCTGAGACAAAATATATTAACCTACTTGAGGACAAGATACAAGATACCAGCAAAAAATGCCTCTCATCTTATATTTTGACACGATAAGCATAGATTTGGTTACATTCGCTAGCGGGTACCTTGCCATATTTGCATCTGTAAAAAGATAGCAATATGAAAATCATTATCACTGGTTCATTAGGACACATCAGTAAACCACTCTCCGAAGAGTTGGTGCAAAAAGGACATGCAGTAACCGTAATCAGTAGTAACTCGGATAGACAAAGCGCCATTGAAGCCATAGGTGCTACAGCTGCCATTGGTTCCGTAAAGGATGATGCTTTCTTGGAGGCCACCTTTACTGACGCGGATGCCGTTTATACCATGGTGCCGCCGGTAAGCTACTTCGACCCCAATCTTGATCCAGTAGCGGAGTTCCGTAATATCGGAAATAATTATGCAGCCGCTATTCGCCAGGCTGGGGTACAGCGGGTGGTGAACTTAAGCAGCTGGGGTGCGCACCGGGACAATGGCAACGGGGGCATAGCCGGCGCTTATCACCTGGAGCAAATACTAAATGAGCTTCCAAACGAAGTAAGTATCACACATATCCGCCCCACCTCTTTTTATTACAATTTGTATAGCTCTATTCCTTCTATTAAAGCTGCCGGGATGATAGCCACTAATTACGGCGGTAATGACCGTACGGTACTGGTAGCACCATCGGATATTGCCGCTGCGGTTGCCGAAGAACTCCAAACGCCGGCTGAGGGCAGAAAGGTGCGCTATGTAGCCAGCGACGAACTAACCTGCAACGAAGTAGCCAAGATATTAGGAGAGGCCATCGGCAAACCAGATTTACAGTGGATCGTGATTCCGGCTGAACAGATGCAAAGCCGCTTGGAAGCCACTGGCATGCCTCCGCACATGTCAGCCAATTTAGTAGAACTGCAAGCAGGTCATCACAGTGGTATTATTGCCGAAGATTATTACCGTAACCGCCCCGCCGCGTTAGGCAAAGTGAAAACCATTGATTTTGCCAAAGAATTTGCCTTAATATTTCATCAGAAATAAGGATATTGCCTCATGGTACACCAGCAGCCTTACCACATCAGAACTATTAGCGAGTTCCATCAGTTTCGGAAACTTCCCGGACCGGCGCATCCCTTGATTAGTGTCGTGCCGTTTGAGCAGATGCGGGAGCTTGCCGCCGATTATCCCCGGAGTTGGGTACTTGACTTTTATGCCATTGCTCTGAAAAGAAACTTTGGGGCCAAGTTAAAGTACGGGCAGCAGGTGTATGATTTTGATGAAGGTATTATGACCTTTATGGCCCCCGGCCAGAAGATTGGCATTGCAGCAGGACCGGAAGAGTTATTGGAGCATTCGGGATGGTTATTGATTTTCCATCCCGAATTCTTGTGGAGTACACCGTTATCCAAAACGATTAAGCAGTACGAGTACTTTGATTATGCCGTTAACGAGGCCTTGTTTCTCTCTGAACAGGAAGAAACAATGATCACGGGTATTATGCAGCAAATCCGCCAGGAATACCATACGCATATTGACCAATTTACCCAAAACATTATTATCAGCCAGTTAGAGGTACTGCTGAACTATGCCGAGCGGTTTTATAAGCGTCAATTTACAACCCGTAAAGTCAGCAATCACGATATCCTTGCCCGGTTGGAAGAACAGCTGACGGAACATTTTAAAAGCGATGCCTTGGTAAAAAAGGGGCTGCCTACCGTTCCGGAAATTGCCGCCGCATTAAATGTTTCGCCCAATTATCTCAGTGGCTTGTTAAAAACATTGACTGGTAAGAGCACGCAACAGCATCTGCACGATATGATTATTGCGAAAGCCAAGGAAAAACTCGCCGGAACTAACTTGTCGGTGAGCGAAATTGCTTATGAACTGGGCTTTGACTACCCGCAGTCTTTTAGTAAATTGTTTAAAGCCAACACCAATTTTTCACCAGTTGAATTTCGCCAGTCATTTAACTAATAACAACGCTAAATTTCTGCTTGCGGCGACTTACTCCACGATCCTCTGGTTCATAAATAAATAGATCTTAACTACTCGGGCTACTTTCTTATATTAAACTTAAAGCTTACCAGCTTCTAGTTTACATAACCAAGTTTATCTAACGGATTCCTACAGACCCATAAGTTCACTCATGTAAATCAGGCAGCTATTGAACATTCTAGCCATTGTCATTCTTTACATCTCTCCTACTCATCTCAAAAATTGAAAATCAGCTTTGATTTAAGAGATGCCTATTTTTAGATGCATATACCGCAAAAAAGACTTGCTTATTCTAGATCTTTACTTTTCGCTTTATTCTCCATCGTTTTCTGAGACGAATTATTCCGGGACTAGACATTTAGACTTTAAATTCAGAAATGAAAATAAAATTAGCCGATGGATAAACCATCGACTCTAATTATGAAACCCTAAATAAACGTTTATCTTAAACAAGTCAAGTTACCCCTTGTTATTTTAAATTACATGGATTTCTGCATTTACCAGTTAAACCAAAATATTATAAAATGTTTTATTTCTCTTCTTCTGTTTTATTATCACTATTTAGATAATCAGTTAAATCATCATCTGCCATTTCTTCGATATCGTCTAAATTTTCACCCGACGAATCAAAAAACAATTGATTCTTAAGTTCTTCAATCTCAACTTCCTCTTCTGGAGTAAGGGTATCTTTTTGACTTAATTCAACTAATCGTTTGGAGGGTGATTGATTTTCTTCTGCTTTCATAAAGTTTTTTAGGTGAATATATACAAAGTTTATAAATAAAAATAGCCAGCAGGGAACCACTCCTACCGGCTATAGTAAGAATAAAGATATCCAAGTCTTCAAAAACCAAAATAACTGACCTTACATTTAACTACGACAAAAGTATATTTGGCTACAACCCTGTTGCTGTTCTTGCGGACTTTTGCAGTGCAATTCCGCAAAGTTAAAAACAGAAAAATGAAAATTACAATTACCGGTTCATTAGGACACATTGGCAAGCCATTGACGCAAGAGTTAGTGCAAAAAGGACATTTGGTTACGGTTATAAGCAGCAATCCCGACAAACGAAAAGAGATAGAAGCTTTAGGAGCCATTGCGGCTATTGGGTCCTTAGAAGATGTCGATTTTATTGCTTTATCCTTTGCCAATGCAGATATGGTCTATTGTATGGTTCCCCCAGGTAACTACTTTGACCATAACCTTGATTTGCTTGCTTATTACCGCCGGCTTGGCAGCAATTATGTGCAGGCAATTAAACACGCAGAAGTAAAACAGGTAATTAACCTGAGCACCATTGGAGGGCATTTAGATAAAGGAAACGGAATTCTACTGGGGGCTAATCACGTAGAGAATTTATTAAACGAATTACCATCAGCTGTTTCCATCACCCATATTCGCCCCACCGAATTTTATTATAATTTATTGCCACAAATTTATTCGGCAAAAAGCAACGGATTTATCGCATCTAATATAAGCAACGAAGTGGTAAATTCCTGGGTATCACCAATAGACATAGCCAGTGCCATTGCAGAAGAAATTACAACCCCACACGTTGGAAGAAAAGTGCGCTATGTAGCAAGTGAAGAACTTACTTACAACGAATTAACAGCTATCTTGGGTAAGGCTATCGGTAACTCGGCGTTGAAATGGTCGGCCCTTACGGATAAACAAATGCAAGACGGATTAGTAGCCGCAGGTATGAATGCTAAAATAGCAGCAGGGTTGACAGAGATGTATGCTGCCATAAACAACGGCTTACTATATGAAGACTATAACCTGCACAAGCCTGTATATATGGGAAGGGTAAAAGCCAAAGATTTTGCGCAGGAATTTGCGGCTAGGTATAATCAGTTATAATTTAAAATCAGAAGAATTGCGATGACACCTTACAAATTTAAAACCATCAGCGAATATCATCAGTTTCGAAATTTGCCTAAACCGGAGCATCCATTGGTGAGCGTTATTAATATTGAATCGATAACGCAAATCAGAGCCGATGAACCAAAAAGCATTGTACATGATTTTTATACCATTGCATTAAAAAAGAATGTCAATTGTACGATGAACTATGGCCAGCAGGAATATGATTTTGATGAAGGAACCATGATTTTTATTTCCCCAGGTCAGGTATATTCCATTCAGGCTAATACTGCCTTAACACATTCCGGGTGGTTGCTACTCATTCATCCCGATTTTTTCTGGAATACTTCTCTAACCAGTTCCATAAAGTATTACGAGTATTTTAGCTATTCTGTGAATGAAGCCTTGTATCTATCCGAAAAAGAAGAAGTAACAATTACATCCGTTTTAAGAAACATTGAGCAGGAATACCATGCAAACATTGACAAGTTTAGTCAACCGGTTATGATTGCTCATATTGAATTGTTACTCAATTATGCAGACCGGTTTTACCACCGGCAATTTATAACAAGAAAAATAACGAACCATAAAATACTTACGCGTTTAGAAGAAATCCTAAACAAGCATTTTGAGAGCGAGAATTTAGGGGAAAAGGGGTTGCCAACTGTTCACGACATTGCCCAGCATTTAAATGTATCACCCAACTATTTGAGTGGTTTATTGAAAGTATTAACCGGGCAAAGTACCCAGCAACATATCCATGACAAGCTCATAGAAAAAGCAAAAGAAAAATTATCCCTCACGAACTTGTCCATAAGTGAAATTGCCTACGAATTGGGCTTTGAACATGCGCAATCGTTCAGTAAATTATTTAAGACAAAAACGCAAATATCGCCTTTAGAATTCAGACAATCTTTTAATTGACGAATAACCAGGAGATAAACCACCTCTCCTAACAAGGTATTGACATTTTGGCGCTGACGAACAGAGGCTGAACTTTGTAATGCTATTATTTTCGGTGCAAAGTCGGGCTGACATTCCCTAATTTCCTCTATATCTCTTATAACCAAATTTTTAGTTAACACTAATAACGGATTAAATTAGCTCCTCCCCTTCTCCTGTTTATAACTAAATATAACTTGCCTGGGTCAACTCCTTTCTTTGTATTCTTGCCAACTTACCCGTTCCTTTTTATCATAATCCAGTTTATTCGACTATTGCCTACAAGTTAGTTTATGTAAAATCATAGAGAGTATATCTATTTCTCCATGGTTATCAGAACACTTATATGTTGGTATTCAATTGCATTAGCATTTAATCAACTATCTGCTGCCACCATCGGATTGTGCGAGTAGTGCCCGGTATAACTTTTTGCCCCATAATTGGGGTGATGATACCAATTTGGGATTTGTCTGCAAGTTCCGATACCATTTGGATAGACTCATTCCAGGGATGTAGGGCTAAATCAAATGTACCCAAGTGGATTGGGAATAGAAGTTTTGCCCCGACATCCTGGATAACTTTTATAGCCTGATTAGGGAAAAGGTGCGTATTTGGCCAACCATTGTTCCATGCATCAATTTCAACAAAAGCAACATCAAATGGACCGTACTTAGCACCAATTTGTTTAAAATGATTACTGTAACCAGTATCTCCGCTCCAAAAAAGTGTTTTTTGTGCGCCCTTGATCACATAGGAAGCCCAAAGTGTTTTGTTTCGGTCTTTATTGCTTCGGCCAGAATAGTGAACGCCGGGAACTGCCGTAATTTCTGCGCTGCCGAACTCATAACTTTCATGCCACCCCAACTCAATTATTTTGTCTTTTGAAACGCCCCAGCTAACTAATCTTGCTCCAACCCCTAAAGGCACGATAAACTTTATAGCCATTGGTGCAAAATATTTGATTGTGTTTGCCTCCAGGTGATCGTAGTGATCATGAGTAATAACTAAAACATCGATCTTTGGTAAATCTTCCCGTTTTGCCGGTGGATTCCCAAAACGCTTCGTAATTCCTGGTAGCGGGCCGGCATTTTCAAATACAGGATCCATCAAAATCCGCTGTCCATCAAGCTCCATTAACACGGTAGAGTGCCCGAACCAATAAACTGCAAAATCCCCAGAGCTTTCAGAAAAATCTGATCTTTGCAATTTTTTTATTGGTAGTTCTGTTTCTGGCGCATAGGGAGACCGTTTGAAAAACCTTAAAAATCCGGGATTGCCTCCGGTAGTTCTTTCTTTCGCCATAATCAGTTTCTCTGGGCTGATAAACTCATTTAGTGATTTGTCATAATAAGGAATATTGGCAAATTTCCTTTGGCTGACCGCTTCTGTATATCTATCTCCTATCTGATCATTTACATATATTACTACTAAAAGGGATAGCATTAAAATAACAACCAATATGATTGCCATTATTGTTTTTATACTTGGTCTCATGTATTATTTTTTATTAAGGAATGCTATGTACCACCTTGGTTATTTTGGGCAGGCGATTAACCTATTCTAAACTTTATCGATAGCACCAGGTTACAATAAGTATAAAAATACTTAACTCCTTGGATGCAGTTACTATATTTTGGTTTCGGCGCGATTTGCGTTTAGAAGATAACACCGGATTGCACCATGCCCTACAGACCGGTTACCCCATATTATCCTTATTTATTTTTGATACCGATATTTTAAATAAACTAGCCGATGAAACAGATGCGCGGGTTAACTTTATATACCAGACCTTACAGGAATTAAACGGAGATTTACAAAAAATAGGTTCCGGCATGGTTATTCGGTTAGGGAAACCCGCTGCTGTTTTTTCTGAACTTTTACAGGAGTACCAGGTGCAGGCCGTTTTTACCAACCGCGATTATGAACCCTATGCTAAAATTCGGGACCAGGAAATAACTGCTCTCCTTAAAAATAAAAATATTGCTTTCCGGGATTTCAAAGACCACGTAGTTTTTGAAAGAAAAGAAGTGGTTTCCGGGTCTGGGGAAGTGTATAAAGTATTTACCCTTTATAAAAATAAATGGCTGTCTCTTTTAGAGAAAAACCCCATTGTTTCCTTTCCTATTTCGTTACAGGAAAATAAATTTTACCTGTTTAAACCCAATTTCCCGGATCTTGCTGCTATCGGGTTTAAACCCTCAGTTATTCCGGTGCGGGTTAAAGCTTACCCAAGGCAAATTATCGAAAACTACCATACCCATCGGGATTATCCGGCGAGAAACGGAACCAGCCGACTGGGCATTCACCTGCGGTTTGGCACCATCAGTATTCGGCAAGCGGTAGCCCAGGCCCAAAAATGGAATGCCACCTGGTTAAGTGAGTTAATTTGGCGCGATTTCTATACCATGATTCTGGATAATTTTCCCCATGTTGCCGGGGATGCCTTTAAGCTTCAATACAACACTATCCCGTGGCGAAAAGATGAAAAGGAATTTAGACTTTGGTGCACCGGGCAAACCGGTTACCCGATTGTTGATGCTGGGATGCGTGAATTAAATGTTACCGGGTTTATGCATAATCGGGTGCGCATGATAGTGGCCAGTTTTTTAACAAAGCATCTATTAATTGATTGGCGGTGGGGGGAAGCGTATTTTGCAGATAAATTACTGGATTTCGAAATGGCTTCTAATAATGGCGGTTGGCAATGGGCGGCTGGTACCGGTACCGATGCCCAACCGTATTTTCGCATTTTTAACCCGTACAGCCAAGCGGCTAAGTTTGATAAAGCCCAGGAATATATAAATAAATGGGTACCAGAAGTAAACACCTCCCACTATCCTGTCCCGTTAATAGATCATAAATTTGCCCGGGAAAGGGCTTTAAAAACCTATAAAGCAGCTTTATCTGGTTCATAAATTAAAATAAGTATTAAAGTATTTATAACTAACGAGTATCCATTTCATCTTCTACACTAGCAGCCAGGTGCTGAAGTATACGTTGGTCTGCTTATGAAAAATCACGTGGTTCATAATCTTTTCTGTAATTGTACAAAACTCATTTTTAAGATCCGTTTAACATAATCCAGTTTATGGGACTGTTAGTAAACTCCTGAAATAGCTTTACACCAAGTTTATATAGCTATGAATGAAATAGAATTAAAAAATAACAAAATAAGTACTTAGACAAAAATACTCGAACATTCGTATTGAAAGGCTGCGAGTAATGAAGTTGACAGAAGAAGAACAGGAAAAGCTGGAGAAACTCTATCGGACAAGTACTAGCGCGACAATACGCCA
>Ga0210040_10001860_pt1 | contig 30881 bp, 25 predicted proteins | sample CryGeyCG12114_NA_FD_185462 | JGI IMG/M metagenome (GOLD analysis project Ga0210040, IMG submission 185462) | Groundwater microbial communities from aquifer - Crystal Geyser CG19_WC_8/21/14_NA (SPAdes) (version 2) | ecosystem: Environmental > Aquatic > Deep subsurface > Groundwater | place: USA...
TTGTTGCGCAAATCTATTACTTACTCTGTTTATTACTCACGTTTGAACAAAATAAAGTAGCTTGATTTATCCTGATACCCTGGAATTAATGTATTTATTTGTATGTTTAGTGATCATACTTTTTACGAAATATTCGAAATGATACCTGTGTTGGGCTCAGGCAAGTTGTACCAAGAAGTTTTTATGTGTGTAATAATGCCCTGGAGAAACCGGAGAAGAAAATGGTGTATATAATTTCAAAAATTTTGCTGCTAGAAATAATGGAAATGTTGATCGGATGCAAAGTAAATTTTTTATGGAGTAGCAAAAAAAATAATTTTTTAGGTAATACAAGTTTTTGTACTGTAAGTTTCATATTTCCAGGGTAGTACAAAAGTCTGCAGGAGCTTATTTGGAATCCCACGAAACCCTGTGATGTTTATTTTCATGTCTGTGTGAAGATTTGGAATTATTTATTGATCTATTGGCCTGGCCAAAATCACAATATTGACTTAAGGACGGTACACAGGAAAAGTACTATGTAGTTCGTTCGCTCTAGAATACGGACGGACACGCACATTAAACATTTGCTTTTTAACGGCAACTTTAGATTATAAAGAGCGGCTGGAGCAACAACCAAATTCAATTCCATTTTCATGAGGCTTCAGATAGCTAATAATGGTTATTAGTGTATGTAGCAAAGTTGAAGTAATAATAATAAAACCGCATGCATATTAACTCTTAATACGTACTAAAGAATCCATTTTCTAACTCACAGATTAACTAAAAGTGAACTGTTCTTCAAGTTTTTTTATCCTCTCAAATTGGTTCTAAGTTTTACATCTCTTAAAGGGCACACATGGCAAACTCATGCAGTATTCAAGTGATGCATAATGCTATTAGTAAAGTAGCAAAGGCTAAAGAAATACTCTCCATTTTCCATAAGCACATGACAATACACACATGCAAGTTAAGTTGGCAAAATGGTAAAATTTAATTTTGGTTTAATCTTTTGAATCTTTTCCTGGTTCATAATTGAGCTTTTAGCTATTTCTTGATTCTTAACCCTTACGCTACCTTTATCGTAAAAAAAAGATGCCCTTGGTGACAAAAAACTTTGAAATTTTTTAGTCACATTGGAACCGCATACTTGTTGAAAATGTCGGCCTATTTATTATCACCACTGCAATTTTTATGCACCGCGACTCCCAACATTTTTTTTCTTCAAAATTTCGTGATTGCTGAATAGTCGAAATAGATAAGTGTATCTAAATTTGCAAAAAAAACTCCTTCGTAAGAAGTATTGGGTCCTCATAGAATGATTTATCTTCTACTTGATATTATGAAGTATTCGGGAGCCATGGGATATAAATTAACATACTTCAAAATTCATACCAAGCTTTTGGGATTTAATAGACCAAAATTTTTGTGCTTGAGATGAAGCATTTGGGAGTTAAGGGTTATGAAAAAAATACTTCTTATCAAGTATACGGTAGCGTTAGGATCGTTGCTTAGTTAGTTAGAATTAGGACTAATGTAAAATATTAATATACTTACGAAGAGTTCATTTAATGATTAACGCATAATACACTTTTACTTTTAAAATTCTAGCAAAAACCTAAAAAATACCCTCTTTAAAAGACATGGTCTCAACCTTTTGAATTTGGCTTGTGTATTCAATCAAACTTGCTGAAATTTGAAAAAGTGTAAACTTGCAGCTAACTTTTATGCATTACATTCCATTCTGAAGATCCTAGTACCTTTTTAATCAATTATAGCTTATAGTAATGAAGTCTTTACTAAAAGCATATTCTCCGAAAAATGTTAAAAATGAAAAATTCGTGTGTCTACATTGCTTATAACTTTACTGTGCTATAAGTGAAACTGTGGTTTGATTATTTACTTGTTGGCTAGTTATCTAGACAAGCGAATTGTTGCCTGCTGTGATTTGCATTTCGCAATGCCCTATGCATGTACATGTGTATATTTTGCAGAGCACACTCAACCACTTTGTTGGTTCGTTACTAACTTAAAGCAGCGAGTAACCAACAAACTAACTAACTAACTAAGAAAGTATAAAATGGAAGAAAAGAGAGGAAATAGCTGGAGTTGAGTAGAACCGTTCATTGCAAACAGATCTCACTCCCTGCTCTCTTGAATCTCACCTCAAAAATATCTATCAGCCAACTCTTATGGTGTTGTTCTCTAGTTTAGTTTGTCAGTTACACGCATTGTGACTCGTGCAAATTTTATTCTCCTCTTCTTTCCATTACTACACTGCGTCAAAAGATCAAGTCAGTTACAGTTATATTTGTGCGCTGTGGTGTGCAAAAATGTGATACAATTTTCGGGTGACAGAAGCATGGGACAAAAAGTGACGTTTTCGGAGAAAACTTTTCTCGAGGGCACCTACTAACTATCTATCTAGTCAATCATTTCTATGTAAGTCTAATTAAAATATCCCCATATTCTTATATACACTATTTTTTAGGCTGGTTAAGGCTGCAGGATGGAAAAAAAGGAATCAAATGAAAGGGAAATTTCATCATTAGCTAGTTGTTTACTTTCATATCTGCATGAGAAAGAATGTAAATTGTTGTTGATTAGAGGGAAAAACAAGTAGGCTTCCTTTTATATTGTATGCATTCATCATTCCCACTCACATTGTTGAGCATGTGAGTTTAGTCTGCTTATGGGGCTTAAACAATCGGGCTATAAGCTTCAACAAACAAACGAGTCGCTGCATATATGGAAAAATGCAGATAAGCAACAAGTTGTTTTTATATGAGCCAAACCAGAATCAGATTAGAATTAAAATTGCATTGGGAAAGTGAACAGTGACGTTTTAAACCATAGCTTGTCTGGCCACAAAACTCAGGCAAACATAAGCCATGAAGAAATATGTTTACCCAATTTTATGCATGTTTTCTGGAAAAAGATATTGCTGCTTTAAAGTTTTATACGCTTTTCGAGAATGCGTATACAAAGGCAAGGGAAAGGAATAATCATTAAGTTTGCTATAGGGCGAACAACAATCATATCTATCATAATTGCCAAGCAAATGATTCAAGATTCAGGTCAATCCTCAAAATGAAATGACATGGGCCATGTACCAACTTTCCATTTAATATTTCATTGAGTCAAGAATCATACCCACGAAATGTTGTGAATGCAATGTGTACTTAACTATGATGGGCAAGTTCAATAATACAAATACTAACTAAACTATAAAATTAATGTGTCCTTTTGTTCATTTCATACTATGCATATACTTACTAACGATAGCTATAGTAACATGGAATTTGCAAAAATTTAACCAACAAAGCTAAATTTAGAGATGTACGTTCTTGTACAGCTGCTTAACTAACTAACCAATGCATGTGCGAATCTTGTACAGTGAGCCGTTATGCGTTGAAATATATGCTGTAAAAAATGTACAATTTTCATCACAGTTTCCGCATACCAATATCTGATATTTCACTTCAAATGGAATATAAGCATCCACTGTTTTGCATTCCCAATTGCCAGAATATAGTGAGTTGTTTTTCAAGCGAATCACTTGTGGAGACAGTTTGTAGCCACAATTCATTTAATTGAAGATTGCGGCAATCTAATTTGGATAACAGAGACTCTTTGTAGTCAGGAACTAACTAACTGCACATGGAATACTAACTACTACATGGTTAGTTAGTTAGTATACGTTAGCTAGAAGCCAAAGCTAATATAGTAAAGGCTGCAGAGTACATGCATACAGAGATGATGGGAGATTTTTTATAGGATGACCCAATTGCACACATCTTTTGAGTTTAGTAGTTTTGTAGGTTTTAAAAAGTAAGAGTTGAATTGTTGTTAGTCTGGTGCTTGCAGTTTCATTGCACACTCTCTGCTCAATTCTGGTGCATAACTGCATCCATATGATTATGTCTAGATGCACTTTTGTCTGTATTTGGTCACACAATGTCTACAGACTGGCTTTGAAAACTATTCGACACGTACACTTTTTTCTGTCTGCTAATTTTAATACTAACTAACTACTGTATTGCAATTCATTTGTCCCCCTAAAGTAACCTTGGTACATTTTTTGTTTCATGGAATTAGGAATCTCTAAAAATGAATAAAAATTAAGAAATGGCAGCAAATTAATGTTTAGGTAGCTATAGTTAATTAAGAATCCTGTAAGCTTTTTTATGCATGAAAGGTTAGCTAGTTAGTTAGCAAAACCAGAAGTGCATCTTACATGTTTCTATTGTTGCACTAGCAATTCCTGTACAATAAAAATTAAAATGAATGCACTTGGTTGTTGATTGTGTAAAAAAAACTGCTCAAAGATTCAGCTGGCTTCTACTATAACTGCTATAATATGATATTATTGACATGGAAGATATTTGCACATGAATGACTCTATATACTGAACATCTTGTTTTTTAAACGCAACAGAATAAAAATAAAAGTCTCGTAAATTGCAGTTACACAGTTAGTTTGTTTAGTTAGAAGAATATCCTGAATGTGTACATATCTTCTGTAGTAAACAATATTGGCAACTTTTTTTTAGGTAAGTAGGTTGCTAATGCTAACTAACCAAGTAACTATAACTGACTACAAATAATAATAGGAACATGCATGTGGTTTTTTTTTATAAAATCAGATGGTGAACTAACATATCGTTTTTCCGAACTACAAATTCAATCTCACGACATTAAGAAAAACATGGCATTTGTCCAGGAATTATATTTGAGACAGCATCCTATGTAGAGAATTCAAACTTTTCGTTAGTCCCATTTGCCACTTGCTTTGCTGGCAATTCGAATATTTGCTTTCAGTTAGCAAAGTGACCTTCATACAAATAGAATGTGAGAACTGCTTCACGAAATCGAGTCCTTTATTCTCATCTAACATTCTCCAGAGGTAATGCAAATCCGAATAAGTGAGTAATTACCATCGAGTAATTAATTCATAGCAGTGATTCAGTTGTGTAGTCACTTACTTCATTATAAAGTCAATAGCCAGCATGTCAACGAACTAACCAGTTATAATCGATAATCATAATCGTAATAATGGCCCATTAATTTTACAGCAACAGTCATAAAATGAGTGGATTTCGTCTGGCTTGGTAAATATAATATCCCATTTTAGACTGTCACTGTGTTTGCTCACTCATTACATCTTGCCGGCAGGAACCTATTTTGCTTCAAATTGGTGCACCATGCACACTCATTTCATTGGAGATGAAATTCATTTCACACCAGATTGATTTCACCATACTGAGAATTTTCATACTGAATAAATTCCAGTTGCTAGTCACTTTAAGCTCCTGCTTATATAAGTCTCGCTGATTTTACTAAAAGAACCTAAAAAGTAAGCATTTTTCATTTCTAATAACGGAACAAACGAAAAAATATGTACAGAATATAACATTAGCAACATTTTCCACCTTGAACTTTTTCCATATATTGACCTTATGTACTTACTATCCAGTGGTCAGTAATCTCATCTCTTATGCATAAGCCCAAGCCGTAAAAAATTGCATATTACAAAGAAACCTGTAAATACAAGCTATTTAGGTAGCAACTAACTGTGTAGAAAACTTGTCTGAAGGAAATATAATCTTCAGACGAGCACATTCTTGTGGCCTCTATAATTAAATTCACTGAGCCAGGCTTTGGAATCCATAGTTAGTTTACCCGCTTTGCTTTGATCGCTGGTATTAAATCCTTTCTACCATGATATTAAACCATCCGTATGTTGGACTACTGAACTGACGGATCCACTATTATGCTAATGCGTTTCCTATTAGATCTACCTCAATGTCTCATCAAAATTGGAGACCGTTTTAATCATCTTAACATTTACTGTCCATTTCAGGATAAAAAGCAGCTGCCCTATGCTATTTTACAACCTATAGGTTAAATGGCCAAATACCGAAATCGAACTGGAGATTCCAAAAATGTTATGCTAACAAAATTCATATTTTATACTTTTCAGCTCATTTTTTTACCATTTATAACTTAAATTTTCGTTTGCTCCAACCTCCAACCAACCATTTCCATGTAACCTAAAGAGCACAACTACTGCTTTTTTTTAAATGGACATTAGTTTAGTTAGTCAGTTACTGTCTATTTCAAATTCAATGATACCTCTCCAATAGTGAGTTTACTACATCGGTTAAATCAATTATAGATGTAATTTTCTGAGTAAAAAAACTTTGTTCATCACCAGCTTGTTTACACTGAGACCAGGAGAAAGCAACCAATGCCAAATAACCTAGAAGCAAAAATTCTTCATTTGAAACTGGCAGTGGTTACTACGCGCAATAACAATAGTCCATTTCAGAAAAAAATGTCTTCTTTGGTACGTTATCTGGCATTTGTTGTTTCGTTGTCAACAGAATGTCAGAATGTGAAGACTAAGAAAATGAGCAGTGAATTACGTTTGCCATAACATTTTACAGACTCACTCAGTCAGTGATTTAATTTGTAATGGACCATTTATCGTGGATAGCCGAATAACATAGAGCAACTTTTTTTAACTTTGAAATGAACAGTAACTTTTTCAAGTTATTTACATACAAAACTGTACCTGTCGAGTCTTACAAATCTTAGAGTCTTATACTCTAATGATTCTTGATGAAGTGACAAAACTTTCAAAAAAATCGATGATTTGCGAAATTTTACTCTTTTGCTCAGGCAATGATATGAGTCATGGGCATGACAAAGAGTTATATGAGCTCCGTAAGTTACAAAACATGGATCAGGGAAGCCATAATGATTATTATTAACTCCTGTAAAAAGTAGGGAATTGTATAAAACTAAGCGCATATTTAAAGGTATATTTATGTCTATACACCTTGCTTTCGCATATTCCAAAAAATTGTACACAGAATATAACAGTGAAAATTCCATAAAATCACACTTTACAACTAACTAACAAGCTACGTGCATACTTTAATATAGATATATTTTAATATGCCTATTATTTTCTTATCCTATTTAGATGGACTTACTGATGTTAAAATATCTCAAAAATAAAATATTTCGTCTCTTCTTTTCTACATGATTCTTCGGCTACAAAAATCGTGTTCATTTTGTGATTTATCATTGATCCCAGTGCTGTTAGGCAGTTAGTTACTTACAGTCAATAGATAGTTAAGTGGGCAGTTAGAAATGAGCGTGGATATCAGTGGAACTGACCGAAGTCGAAGTCTTCATGGCTCTCCCTCCTCGTTTCATCATCCCTATCATCATCATCATAATCATCAGTTGACCCCCACCGATCTAATGGAGTCCATGGAAAAAAGGACACAACGGACATATCGATATGGAATCGCTTTGGTTTGTATGGGTGCGGGTCTCAACTGGCTAGGGTTTGCTCAGGTGAGAATTAAAAAGTTAATTTTTTGGAACTATGACTCCAAAATGGATTTTTCACGACTAGTTAATTAAGCAGATGTGGTTGGATGGGTGTCAGCATTTTAGACTTGATGTTGTAGTTTGACGCTAAGCACAAAATACAATGCAAATGTTAATAGGAGTGAATTTAGATTAGCATGGAGTTAGTTCGCAATTTTCGAAATAATACTTTGTATCAATTTCAATCTGTAAAATGGCTAAATGGTGAAAACAAATGACACACCATTTCTTATTTCGTGGGATGATTGGATACTGAAAAATGACACAAATTGTGCATCCAACTATTTCAGTAAAAATTCCAGAATCAGAGGATGACTGTACGCAGTTTATGAAACAAAGTTACTTTCTCATGGCGCTGACTTGTCTGGCTCTGTGTATATCAAAATATTTTCTTCATTCCATATTTTTTAATTCATGTAACTCCACTGACCTTCTGGAAGCATGCATACATGAAAAAAAAAACTTTCAAAATATATCTGTTCCTGCATACTTTATATTATCATTATTCTAGAAATGTGCATCCGACCGGACTAACATCTATTTTTGCATTCCAGGGAAACAGCTTTATAGATCCTTTACGTTACTTGGGTGTAGCTTGCGTTATCAGCGGCTCATTTTGCGTTTGCTTGGCAATGTGTCGTTGGCTTGGAAGACCTATCTCAGTTTCCTCTCATCGTGTCAACAGCATTGACGTAAGTTCTTTTCTTTCATCTTTACATTATCTTTGTGACTTGTGACAGTCATAAAAAAGTACAAAATATACCAACCTGCACCATTCCTATGTCTCCACGTCTTGTTTAGTAGAAAGTCTAGATTGTCAGCACAGTTCAACACTGTCAAAATAAGTACCACCAAGTATCCTTCATTTCGAAGCTGATGCTATACTTTGTTTATGTATTTTGAATATTTTATGTTTTGGTCATGTGTATGTTTATGTTTTTTTTGTCATTTTCAATAATTAGGGTTGTTTTCTTTTCTATCCCACCCGCCATATTATTATTATTATTTTTTTTTTATTGCGTAAAATTTGGGTTCCTCTCGGGCCTAGCCCATGGAACCCTAGCATAAACATAAATTGATAATATAATCTAAATAGCCATATTATTTATTTGCTACCATTGTTCACTAATTTGTGGACAACATACACTTTGATTATGAAACTACTGTACTTTGAAAAGTAAAAAGAAGTTGTCCCATGTTTTTCGGCTATCCCCGATAAATGGTGGATTTATGCAAATTATCTGTAAAATTTTGTGGCAATAATAATAACTAATGCCAAATAACCTACAAAAAAAATCATTTCTTTTCTTTGGAAATGAAAACTAGGCAAATGTCGGTTTTATGTAGAATCTGATTTTTTTAAATTCAATTAGTGTATTCCCGTTTAATGGCGAGTTTTTGCAATTCTATGCAAAAAATATACGCACATAAATTTTGATTGATAACTGTAGGGATAGTCTAGTAAAAACATACCCTTATGCTACCACTTCAAAAAAGCATTGGAACCAACAAATTTTAAGTATACAGTTGGGCAAGTAAAAGTAGTTAAAGATAAAAATTAAACGTCATATTATGGTTATAGTTAATGCCGGAATTAATAGCTCGCGCATTGCCCACACTTTACTTAAAAATTAAGGATTTAAATTCAAACTTAAATTTCGTAATTTAACATGTTAGTCATGCTACCATGCTAGTGAAGAGCTGAAAAAGAATCCTTCGGATAAGTTTATTAAATCCTTTATTACAATTATGGATTGGGCTTGGTAACATTTTATAAGTAACCGAAACACTTGAAAAATCTGATAAGCACTTTAAATTTTTCAAGTATGTCCTGAACCTTACGTTTATATTTGCCTGATTTACAGCTTCAATTTTACGTTTCCGTACCGGATGGTGCATCTTATTTGCAACAGTGATATAAATTGCGAACTCTATTCACTTTTTAATCAAGTTCAATGATCTCAAGGATATCCAATTTTCTGAAAAAAATTCCACACTGCTGACTTTCGTTGTCAATTTATTATTGAGAGGCTTCAAATGCATTCTTGACATTGGATCTGTATTGCCAACGAGTCAGCTAGGATAGTTTGGATTTTTGTATTTAAAGTGTTTTCTAACAACCTTTGGCTGCAACCAAGCAATTATCTCTTTGATAAGAAAATATTGTCTGGACGGATAAATTATCCTCTTTGGAAAAATCCCAATGGTATCTTTCTAGAAGTTTCTAAAGTTCTCAAATTCGTGTTATTCATTTCAACAATATTAGATGTGCATTCATACTTTTTTTAGTGTTTTTATCTCGTTAGTAGATATACAAATTAATAGAAATGCTATAAAACCTTGAATTACATGCGACAGAGTGATAAAATATAAACCGTAAGGTGGCATTTTGCGTATGCGTACTATCAACTATCATATAAATATGTACTGAGTCCATTTGGGCTACCATTGGTGAATGGCAGTGACGAATAAACGTTGTTTCTCTCTTGCAGAATTAAAATAAGTTGCTCATGTTATTCGGCTATCCCCAATAAATGGTTGATTTATACAAATTAAATCACTAAATCTGTAAATTTTTGTGGCTACAATAATTCACTGCTCATTTTCTCAGTCTTCAAAAACAATTTTGTTTACATTTTGTTGACAACGAAACAACCAATTCCAGATAACCTACCGAAAAAAACATTCGTTTTTTAAGTGATTAGTAGCTTACAAGCAAAAAAATCGCTAAAAATAAATTAAATTTTTCCACAAGCTTGAAATCACAATGGTTGCCAGGTTCTACCTTGAGCGAAAGGTAATACTTGACAACTTGGTAACCAATATACTTAAAGATAACATACTTTCGACTTTCGATATGGCAACGCGTACTTACTTCGCTAAGTAAGTTGTTAGAAAAACCTAAAAATACGAAATACTATCCTGACATTTGAAGGGAAATTTATAACTTACTTTAGGAAATAACACAAATGAAGAGTTTAGTAATTACTGTTCATTTCAGAATTAATGGCAGTTGCCCTGTGTTATTTGGCGACCCAGGTTAAATGGCCAAATACTCAAAATCGAACCGTGAATTCCAAAAATGCTATGCCAACTAAATTTATATTTTATACTTTTCAGTTGATTTTTTTATCATTTAAAACTTTACTTTTTGTTAGCACCAAACAAACATTGCCATGTAACCTAGCGAGCAATTTTTCTGCCTTTTTTTTTGAAATGGACAGTAGTACAAGCTAAAAGCTACCAATCCGGGTCAATTGGTAATATGTCAGTGGCGATTGGGATTATTACCATTAGAATCCATTCCACGGGGTCTTGTACTTGTTGTATGACTAAGAAAATTAGAATTTTTCTATAATAAAGTTAAATCATTAGTTTTTGCGGGAAATGTAAATCATATTCAAAAGACTGAGCAATAGAATAATTTTTTCTGTTAAAAAGCAATCACGCGAGTGCTGGAATCACTCTTTCATCTATTTTTAAATATTCTTATTTGCAGTTCACCATTAAATGACATATGCAAAATATGCGATACTTAAGTGATTGCCCAATTAAAACTTGGTAGTTGAATGAGAGATGCATATTATTGTCTGAGGCTAAAAATATGTCTAATTTTCATGAAAAAGAGACGTACAGTAAAATTTATGTGCACCAGTTTGTTGTCCATGATTAGAGCAAGACTTTTGAACTGTTGAACATGTTTCAACAAAATATTTTCTAATATACAAAACTTCAAAGTTTGGATTTCGCATATATTTCAAGAGTTAGATAAGATTTTTTGTGTTAGAACCTAACTCAATTATTTAAATTCAATCCACAACTCTGCGTATATCACTTTCCACTAATTGTTGAAAATGCAAAAAATTATTTTGTTTCGTCCGAAAATAGAAAATTAAAGTCATCTGAAAACTATTATCTGATAACCATTTTGCATGCATTTATGCATTATCATTAGGTCGGTCGTTGATGAAAAGAGAAAATAAAATAGAACCAGCGCTACCTGGTGGAACTCTTCTAAAAGTTTGACACATTGATTATTGATTACAATTTTCTATCTAACTAATTTACGAACACAAACTGTTTTCTGTTAGATAAATACCGTGGTACATGACTCCTGGCATGACATATCGTATATACGATATGGCAAATGCGATCCACTTTTGTCAGCTATTATCAGTTGTGATTTTTCACAATAATACTAGACAGCATAGTATATTAAGTATTTACTGGTAGTTAGTCAATTAGTATTCATAATTAAAATCCCTGAGTAGTGATCTTGATTGTTCATGACACACATGAATCACAGTTGGGTTAAACTCTGCCGCCATTTTTGCTAGTGAATCTACGTAGTTATATGAAAATCCATTGTTAAAATTGAAAGTGTTCATGCAATGAATTCCCTCTTTGCAGCAAAATATATATTTTTCAATCAGCTGGCAGCTGGCAGACTGGCACTTCAGTACTGCTAACTGCCCGTTGAGCGCATATTTAGTATTCAAATTAACTGTGAAACATAATTCAGACTCTAGAATCGGAACTTTATAATACAAATATAAGTAAATATGCTACCTGCATGTCCTAACTTTTTTCAGTAATTAAAAATCTTGAACTGGAAATTTCCCAGTGCTTAAGAATGCTAACGCAAGAATTGATGATATCGATAACCTTGCAACCAAACACCATATAATTTTCTCCGCATTTCGCAGGAAGAATCTCTATCCAGTCAACGTAGCGGAGATGTCCATGTGATCAACGTGTCAGTCCCATTATATATGACAGACGAAAACGGGGGCCGTATGAAGCCTCCAGAGTATTCCATTGTAGCCGAAGAACCACCTCCGTACGAAGAAGCGATCAAATTGAACCCTGGGACTCTGCTCGTCACCTCTACCAATAGTAATCACAACTACAACAACAATCTCCTGTTAAATGCCACTAGCAGTACCAGTAGTGGTAGCAATGCTAGTGCAAATGGCAATTTTGTAGTCTGTCTAATGGACCAAGATTCCAGTGAATCCGAGCCATTAGTTCTAAAAGAATGTCAGTCCCCTCCACCCCCCTATCATATTCATCATTTCGCCATTACTGCTAATGAAAATGAGCCTAGAGGAGTCATAATTCCAGGTACCCACAGTTTGGTCACTAATGTTGGTGAGTCTATTGCTACTGACCATTTCAATAACAATAGTGGTGTTGTTGCCGTAGATAATAATAATTCGGTGTCCCTTGCTCACATATTTCCCCGAGTCTCAAACAGTATTAATACAACAGCAGAAAATAACAGTACTCATACTAATACCAGGGAAGAATGCTGTACCGATACCTCGGTTGCTACCCGTTCTACCAAATGATGTATCATACGGGAGAAACTGCTAAAACATTATGGTGTAGATGTATCTGGGCTTCGGCTTGCTACAAAATGTTGATACGTCCTGTTATTTTGTGAAAATCTCTAATTTTGCATACATGACATGTTTGACAAGAAGTGAAAACTGATTTTGTATTACGATTCTTTACCAGTTATGTGCGCCTATATTACATAAGTTTTCTTGTAAAATTCGTGGATAGCCAATTTGTACATGTGCATTACTTACTTGTTTTAGCTATCTATATTTATTGTCATCTCCTAAATAATGAGTTTGTGTATAGGTTCAAATTCATATTATACCCAGTGGTGAAATAATAAAAATTCAAATACAAAACCTATTGTCTTTAATATCTGTTTATTTTCAACCAACTTGAATCTCGATTTTTCTGGACCTTGGATTCACACGACTTGGTCCAAATCATCATAATGTACGCAGTTTGGTTTACATAGCGGAACATTAGATTACGGTACGATCAATACATGATAATAACAAACAACCCATTAGTTTTTCCACCCACAGCACTTTGCATAAACAATGCATGTATTACTTGATAATACTAACTAACTAGTTCTAGCACTAGTTTAACTTACTAACAATATTCATCCCATCACCTAACAATTATATAGTCACACATAAAACGAGTGATTTATTTCGCTCACTATTGATTGTACATACAAATCGTATATGTAAAATTCAAAGTAAAACTATGCGAATTCGTATATTGCTTTAGCGTACAAGCTTCGGTGCATCCTAATATGAAGTGGTCCGAGAAATGAACACCTAGTTTAAGTAAGTAAACTATCACAAATGTAAATTTATACTATATTCACAGTATATAATTGACTGAAAGAAGCATTACTATTTTGAACCTAGCTTTAAAATATCAGTCCATTTGCAAGACGCTATAATTTTAGCTGTTTATATGTACCAAATAAGTTCCACAAAATATTTGCTTTAATTCATGATATTTAACAGACAACTTTTACGTGGAAATTGTCAACACCTAAATTAATATTGCACTATCTAATTAATCAAGTTTTTACTTATTAAGTAAGAATAAGATACTTTATTATTTGGTTGGTTAGTTTATCATAAATCATCCCTGTAGAAGACATCAAGTACTTCCTTTTACTTATATTTTACATCTGTATTTGACTTTTTTATCCGCCCATAGTGGAAAAATACCATTTAGCATTAGACAATGCTTCTCACAGCTAAATAGCAGCAGTGCGTCAGCAATCGCAGCAACATTAGAACGAGCACTGTGCGTATATACAAACAAACCTTATTACTAGCGATAAAGTAAACGCTACAAAGTGTCCCTGTGCCAAATCCATCTTCTATTCGTATGATCAAATCGGTGAGTGAGCCATTGTTGCTGAAGTAAAGCATATCTCTCCTTGCTCAAAAACAATGGTTTTCCACGTCTAGAAAAACACAAGCAACAAATTATTAAACAAATTATCCAATTTGTAACTATATTTTCAAAGCATCAGGCCTAGGCCATCCCAAACCCAGCAAAATCGTAGAAAAATGAGATTAGAAACGACCCAAAAACAAATCATATTCATCACTAACAAACGAGTGTAAGTGTAGGGATAAAGCACGCAATTACTTAACGAAGTAATCAAGCCACACACAAAAAGTTATGAAATATTTTCAACCCAAGAAACATATTCCACATAAAATGACACAACACAGAGATTTACGATCTATTGTATCTTTACAGAGAATTAAAAAAATCCCACACTTACTTGTAACAAAACTAGCCAACGAAAATCTAACTCCTTTTAGGGAGTCCTAATTACATACTGTGAGCACGCATCCTACCTTCCTACCTACACATGAATCTCCAAAAAAGTATAGTTCAATTGACTTTCATAGTACAGCAAGCATTTCAAATCTAAATCTCATCGATGACACCAATGCGACCAACACCTAAAAATATATACAAGGCCACTAAAAATTCCAAAGAAACTTACTTCAATTCCCGATCCTCTTCGCCGAAGGAGTCCAAATATACCGAACCCCACAGACACGCTCTACGCCCCCTAACCACCACAATGGTAGTGGAACTCACATTCAAATAGACTACAGTGCCGGCTCCACAATCCATCGAATGTTGAATAGCTTCACAAACCCCTGTATTCGGGCGTTTACAGCACGCATCACTCATACAAACGAATTCCCCACAAATCAAACACAGAGAAGGCTTCCTAGGCACAAGATTGCAATTCTGACACTTCTTCCTATGATAATACTGGAAGATATCATCATAAGCTATTGGCAACTCCATCAACTTGGGTTGATTCCACAACATATGATGACTCTTGATCAAGAAAATTGACGAAATCTGAGCATTCTTCACAAACGGAGCCAATTCGTCCACCCAAGTGGCCACAGTCACCATGGGAGTTGGAGTAATCCATTTCAGACATTCATGTGCTGCATAAACACCATTGGTACACACATTTTCCCGAATCCTTCCCAGATTTAAAAACTTGCTCAAAGCCAAAAACTCATCCAAAGTGGACGAAATCATCGGTAATTCTTGATCATACAGATGATGCTGCAATAGAGAAGCCACCCGAAGAAACGGCAGTAATAGTTGTTGAGCTGTCAATTCCATTTCGGATTCATGTATTGCCAAAGATACGAACTCCTTTTGAGATGGACTGTTACTCAGTTCTTGTTCCATGGGAATACTATCCTCGGAATCTGTAGCAGTAGTAGCAGTAGTCCGACGAGGATATTCAGACCCAGTCGAAGAAGTAAGTCTCAAATGTCGAACAACAAATCCCACAAGGAATTTCAATTGATTTCTATCTCCACGTGAGGATTCCACTTCCCGTAGCCGAGCTTCCCACACATCCTGAACTGTGGAGGAAAAGTCACAGCAAAGGGAACACAACACTTGAATATAAACTAGGTTGAAGATCCCTTGCACTAGGCAAGTAAAATAGGCCAAGTCTACGTGCATTGGTAGCTGCATAAGGAGATGCAAAAGAATCGTGGAAGGATCTCGTAATAACATGGGCACTTCATGCTCTTTGGGAATTAGGGAACTATCCGGCATAAATCGAATCCCGAGAATCCGCTCCCACATTTGCAGGGAACATAAGTCCGTCGATAAGATTTTGTAGTGGATTCCCAGTACGTGGAGAAGTGGAACTAGATTATAAAAAACAGTTTTTTAATCATTTTTTTTTTCACAGGCAACCTAATGAAAATAATTTTTTAAACTTACCAATACAACAACGTTTAGAAACCACCGCAGCAGACAAGGATCCAACGGAGGTAGATGGTTTGGGATCCGAAGATTCAGAAGCCAGGTTTCCTCCTCGTAATATTAGTTCTAGCTCCAAATTGGTGCGAGCTATTGAATGCACGAAAAGTAGAATACTTTTTGTATCTTTAGAGCTGCCGATCTATAGAATGAAAAAAAATACAATAAAATCGTAAAGCGTAAATATCCAAAAAAATTCATTTCAATTTAATAACACCACTCACTTGTCGATACTTGTACATAGTTGCGTTGGTCATTTCCTCCATAGTTTTACTCATGGCTTCCATCATATTCGAAGGCACATTCGGCAGCGGGCATTCTCGAAGTAATCTTACAACCTCCAAGGCTACGTTTGACTCCGGTGTAGATGCAATTTCTGGGATCGTTGTCTCCGGTGTTATTGGGTCAATGCCAATTTTTCTATCTTTTACCAAGGCTGACTGTCGGATTCCAAATTCTGGTGACAAGGGTAGAAATGAATTGGCTAGTTGGCGGCAAAATGGGCAGAAGTATTCTCCCCTGTGAATATAAAACCAGGTTACTTTAGTAAGTAAAATAATATGCTAATCACGCGAACAATGCGATATGGAATATACTACAACTAAATATAAGGAAATAACTTGACAAAGCAGAAAACACACCACACCGTGTACCACAAAACTGTCTAGCTCACCTATCAATAGCCACATTGGGCTGCCTCTGCTGGGTCTTCAACGTAGCCAAATAACTCTTCAAACACTCCATATGCAAATGATGTCCACAGGTCTGGACATGAACACCTCCTTCCCATCCCGCAGAAATGGAGAGCAGCCAACTACTATCTTCAAAATTACTCTTGTAAGACTCCAGCCTCTTCTCATTATGGCTCGTCATTGTACTCAGCTTGGCCTCAGCTAACTTCCCTCTGCCCTCATCACTCGTTGGGATCATCACAGGCTCTCCCATACTTTGCGCTCTCCTATGTCCCAGCATAGAACTTGATTGAAGCAAAATCACCAGTCCTATGGGATTATCATCCGAACTGGCACTTGTTTGGTTGCAAATTACACAGTCATATTCTACAGGCTTGATTACTTCACTCTCACTACTAGTACCCCCTTCATTAGTTTCAAATTGTTCAGAATTTGTGAAATTCCCACTGTTGGAATCTACATTTTGAGCACCACTACTACTGCCACTAACACTGTCTTTCTCTTTCTTCTCAACATCTGCTGCAGCCTGTAATCCTTCTTCTTCTTTCATAGCTTTGGCCATGAATAGCGCTTGTTTATGTGCAAATTCTGCCATCAATTTCGCTTGCCGTTCTTTCGCGCGCCTACGACGTTCCTCTTTTTCCCGTTCTTCACGGGCTCTTACTTCTTCCTCATCTTCTTTCACTTTCGGCCAAAGCCTTTCTCGCATAGACAAAAGGTGACGCCGACAGGATGAAGAGGTTTCCTCTTTTGCACACATCTTGTCCAACACTTTGGCCACAAAGAATGGACCATCTCCAATCCGTTCGTCAGTGGGATATAATAGCTGATACAATTGAGTGTATGAGAAGACTAAGTTTTCTTTACACGGGTCGGGGTGTGGGGAAGCCGCTGGGGGGTAAAATAGATTCAGTCCGTTGTTTACTCCGGCTCGAGCGTCAGCGATTAGTTTTACCGCAGCTGTACGTTCCCAAAATGGGACGTAGGAGTCGGGACAGCCGGACAATTTAGAGTGCAGTTTCAATAGTAGAGAGACCATGCTTTCGTTCACAACTACTTCGGTGGATTCTTGACTTGAGGACTGAACAAAAAAATCGGTAGGTAAGTTTTTAAACCAAGGAACTAAAAAGAAATTATTTTTTTTTTGACTTACGGAAGGATCAAGTAGGATTTCTCGCTTGACGACAGACTCCAAAGGCCCTGTTGAATAATCCAATCGGGCTGGAACAATACTATTACTTAGAGCTACCGTTGTGCTAGTAGAGCCAGACAGAATTCCCAATGTGTTGCTATTAGATATTGCAGGAATCGCTACCACTGCAAAAGTTTCAGAAAATCAGTTAGGCCAGTCTCCATAATTAATAAGGTAAGTAAAATCACTTGAAAAAGACAAAACTAACTTTGGCTGGGACCACCAGGAGTATTCATAATTGCCAAACGAGTTGGATCCGGTTCAGGAGTATTACTAGACTCGACCATACGATAATTTTCACCGAAATACATGGAAGATGCATCTTCAAACATATCCATAGAACCGTCATAGCTTTCTACTTCCATTTCATCTAATGCGGTGTCTACAAACAAGTCACAAACGTTAAGTTAGTAAAAATATGAGAAGAGGGTGGAGACCTTAAAATATTAACCTACCATCATTTGGTTCGCCGTACATAGAAGTGGGCAGAGCTATGACAGAGTCAATTTCGGTACACATGTTAGCTAGAAGGCAGTCAGTTGAAAACCAAGTACTAAAATCCATTTCGTATCGGCCATAATTTACTTCGTGACGACTAACAACCTATAAAAGTGGCAAGTGGTCATTTTAAATAAAATAAATAAGTATATACAACCTAACTAACTAAAGACAGACATGACTATGACAGTTACCTGTGCACCAACAGTATCACACACACTTAAAGCCATTTCCAAGAGATAGATAGCCAACGAAGCGACTTGGTCTGAGAATTGAGTGGTATGAACTAGTTTATAAAAAATGGCGAACAGAATTCCTTGGAAAACTTTATTGAGCAAAATGTGTCTTGGGTCTACATAAGGAGAAGCTGCTGTACTTGGGATTCTAAACGGTGGCCAAAGACTGCCTGAGGTTCTGCATTTTCCGGATTGCTTCACACTGTATAGAAAGCAAACAACAGATGGAATTAAGTTAGATGCTAAATTACTCAATTCTGAATTCAATATGAGCAATTCCACGGAACTCACTATTCGGTAAATCTATCTATAGAAGTCTGAAACTCTCTTCGATGTACCGCTCTCAAAAGGACGTAAATTGGATCATACATGTCATCCCAAACAAATGACTTAGGGACGTACATGCCTTGGGACATGTTTCCACTAGATTCAAAATTCGGAGCACGGTAGTCTGCGACCTGTACAAAAAAAAAGATGTAGGAAAAATTATGAAAATCGATGAATCAACTATGAATTAAAAAATTTCAATATGATGCTATTAATTACCGAAGCAAGGACAGCTTCAAAATCCCTAGACTGAGAATTATTACCACATCGCTCGGGCATTAACTCCATCAATTGACTATGAGTTTTATCTCCCATGCACATCAAAGTTATCATTTCCAATGATACCAAATCTGCATCTGAGACTCCAATTGAAGTTCGCACTGAAGCCAGTGTGGCCAAATAAACGAGACAATTTTCTAGCATTAGGACTTCTTGATCTGGTTCTAGATATGAATTCTTGAACCGTGATATACTTAGAGATTCTAATATTCGGAAGCTGCAAAGGAATTACGCATACAAATAAGAGTAAATGTTAATGAACACGAACGGTTAGTTTACAGACAGGATTTTTTTTCTCCTCACACACCTTTCAATAACACTTGTGACAAACTCCCCATGAGGTAAATTCATCATGCCAGTCTGAATCAAATATAAATCCGCGTCCACCATGGAATTACAAAAGTGGCATTGAATATATGTCATAGCCTGCCCTTTGATTTGCAGTCCATTGCGCACCCATAAACCACTAATGATTTCATAAAAGGCAACTTGAGCTCGCAAGGGATGAAGTAAAATTTTCTGTAACTCGTTCGGAGGAGGTAACAAATCTCCCAAAGACAGACCCTGATTTCGAACTGCTTGACATAAGAACACAGAGTAGTACCGGTGCAATGGTAGATGAAAAGACACTTGTTTATGGTCCACCTGAAACCAAAACAAAATTATGATCTTGACTCTGCAAAAGTAATTGTTGCATTCATGAAGGTTAGAAAATACCTCTAGACGTCCATCTCCTCCACTAATAGCCTCAAACCAATCACTCAAACGTTTTCTACAATGTCTAAGTAAATTTTTAGTGAGGTGAGCAGTAGATGCATCCCTTAAATGTGATACTAAAGCCCACATTGGAGATGCACTAGCTTCTAATTCGGCAGAAAAAGCTGCATAGTATGTTTTGGGTTCGAATTCTACATGTTGGTTCATTTCCCGAATATTCACATGCATTCCTAAAAACAATAAGACAAGTTGAATGAGTGACTCTCCAACTCAAATCCCTAGTTCTTCTGAGTTTGAACTGCTTACCTTGAAAAACGGAGAGAAAATCGAACCACATCTGAATGAGGCCATCATCATGGAGAAACTTGAGAGCAACAGGTCGATGGGATAAAATATTATTAAGGTCAGAGACTAATGGCCAGTAACAATGTTCTCCCATTACTGGATGACTACAATCCACAACAAAATGTGAATTCCGTTCGGGCTTTTGCAAAATACTTCGGATTGAGATACGACTCATCATGTATTGCAGACTGATAACCATCACATGTAAAAGTCCCATTTGGTCAGAAATTTTCAACGCGAGTTTCTCGTTCGAAAATAACTGAACGGAAACATGAACTACACGGTTCGAAAGCGTTTCAGCATCTGAAGATTCCACCAGGAGTTGAGAAATGCGACTATAATGGAGAACGAAAGCTCGTGTAAAAGCTTCCTATAAAATGTAAATAAAAAATCAACATTAGTAAAATATGCCGACTTTGCACATCCATTAATATTACTGATAAAAACTTGAACTAACCTTGTAATCCGCTTCAGGAAGCAAATTTAATAGAAGACAAACTAGCTTTTGCGGAAATTCAAACTTTGCGATCCAAAATACAAATTCTTCTAGAAATGTTCTATGAACCAATTGCTGCTGTAATGATGGTATATCTGTTTCAAGACAAAAAAAAAACAATCACAATCACAATCTGAGCAATACTAAAATATCTATCTTAAGTTTACTTGAAACTTACCTCTATATTCTTCAGGTGCTTCAGGATTAGGCAGTGAAGTCAACCCATTCTGGTAAAGTTCGTTAATCCGTTTGACAAATTTCAAGTAATCTTCGGAAACAGAAGACTCGTCCACTTCCATCAAGTTTTTGTACACCTATAGGAAAAACACACAATGCCACATCATGCCAACAAAAGCTCACAACATTCAAAGAAGTGTGTTGGCAATATATGCACTACAAACCTGAGGATTAGTCAAGGCGTTGGTCATAACTTGTCTCATAGCAGCACCCATGCTACTCAAATCATGCAGCATAGTGATGAACTTGTCAGCAGCCTGAATTTCCCCCAGAAATTCCCCCATGGTGGAGCTATGTTCCCGCATGTACTGAATGAGTCGAAGAAACAACCGAGGCATGATGGCATTGGCAATAGACAGTAGATCAGACGGCGCAGACTGGTCATTCTCATTTGGCCTATGATGATGATGTTGAGAATGAGGGCCATGAAGATAGCAAAAGCCGGACTCTTTCATCACATTTGTATCACCACAATCACAAGCACCACCTGCTTGACTACGGAACATGTTGAAATCGTGTCCTTTGTGATTTCCCCTTTGAAAGCATTCCGCACAGAGCGACATACACGGGGAGATTCCACAAGTTCGACATCGATAGGCAACAAAATTTGCAGTCCACACTAGTCCGCATGTTGTTGCGTTGTCGTATCTTCGAACTAATTCAGAAAACAAAACATTAGGGTAGAAGGCAAGAAAATTTCCACTTTAGGAAAGGGGATAAAATTTAATTTACCAGTGGAGGCGAATTCATCAGGGGTACAGCCACCAGCCATTAGCCAGCGGCACCATTCTACAGTGTCGAATTTGTCAATATTTTCTAGCGGATTTAATAGTACTTCCAAAAGTCTTTGTAAGTAGTCTGGCTTAAAGTTACGGGCGAATTCAGCCTTGATGTACGCAGCTGCTGCCTTTTTGTTTCGTTTCAAAAGTACGTCAACTTCCATCGTGGTTTCCAGGACTGGTTTGATCTCTCTGTGATGTAGACAAAACTGTGATGGTTGAATCTAGATAACTGACATTTAGTGACTAACTAACTACGCAGCACAAAAGATTAATCGCTAGCTCACACTATGGCATTTTTCGTTGCTAATCCTGAACGGATGGATATAAGTTATCGATAGTTTTATTTACTGGATTCATCATCATAGCTGATAAATTACCCTATTTAGTTCTACATTGTTCGCAAGTTTAATTTGATTGAGCTTAATGAGCTTATATGAATAAAAAATACTTAGGCATTCAAAAATGCGATTACCTAAAAAATGAAACACGTCATACTTACTACTTTGGAAACTAAAGTAAATATTCCTATTGGAGAAGCACACAATAAAATGATGATTCAAAAAGAACTAGAGCCATTCTGTCAATTTCCACAGTAATAATTATGGCTCCCATTATTTCATACATACTTTTATGACTTGCTTAATTATTCATTGTACGGCAAACTTCAACTAACTTAAACATTTCTTGTTGTTTTGCTTTTGCTTCAGTTATATAGTTTACCATTAAAAACTTGTACATCAACAAAATCAGTGGATAGCTATTAAAACAATCAAATTCACATTATCGCCCAAAATATGTGCAACCAAAACTAGCCAATACAAACAATTCTAATTAATTAAAATTGGGAATTCCATTAAAAAAATACCTTCCCACTTTTGCTGCTTGGTCCTCGTCCCCTGCAGTATCTAAATCGTTTTCAGATTGCGAATCCAGGACCAAAGTTTTACTCCAAAAAGCGTTTTAATTCAAACACGGTTAACTAATTAATGTATCAATAACACTCACTTGGAAACATTTATTTTCCTATACTAATTCACTGCTGAAAGTATAATAACAGACACACTTCATTCCGCAATATCGTTCGCTTTTTATAATATTTAAAATGCAATTCTTGACTCTTGAGCGACGTTAGACAGATCTTGGTTGGTAAATTTTTCATCCACACGTTTGAAGAGAAATCAGGATCACATACGTGTATACTGTTATTACTCGCTTATAATGTTACGTCCACTAATAAAGGTCTATAGGAGGCTAACTCAAGCAGTAGTGCATTGCATTTTTTAGAGATGATCCAACACAACCAATATACCAAACATATGAGTTTTTCACATATGGGGAGTGCGGAAACCAATGACACCGAATGAACCTCATTTACCTAGCCTATAGCTCAAGCTAGAGATAGGCATTTTGTACGCAAAGCAAAACGTTAGTTACCCATTTCATGTGTGGAGTGTTGGCTGCTGTCTAACAAGCAAATCTGCTAGCAGTTTGCTTTTTCTAGTCTGGCATATGGCTTGAGAAAGTTAGTGTACAGCTTGTTAGTACGATATAAAGCGAGCCATGCTTATGCATTGTCGCGTAAAAGTGCAAATAAAATCAAGTTGATGAGCATTACAATGTCCAAAAACCCTGGCGAATTTCATTCACACAAAACGCCAATAAGACACAATTGGGTTTAAAAATTGCTACAGGATTACACTTCATCGTATGTTTTTAATCATTTTAGAAACCGTGTCTTTATAATTAATTTTCGGAATGATCGCATGCACTAAATCTTCATATTTCACTAAAATTTTTCATACGGTTTTGTCTCACACTATAAGAAATCCTTCATGTAGTTTAAATACATCCCATCGCAATCGCATAATAGGCTTGTTGATCTGCGGTAAAACATTTTGAGTATTTTGCATGCTTGAGCGCATCCCATTTTTTGCTCAAATAAAGCTTTGTTTTCTCACAATTAGTTACAGACCGAAACAGCCATATTATTTTGGCTGAAAACACGAAAATTTCATTTCCTGCTCCTCCTCATGAAACTCATCTTATATAATACGTTTCCTATTTCTTCGTGTCACATTTTCATATCTGTTAAAACTTCAACTTTACCACGGTAAAAACAACGGGCTTTTCAACAAAACTTAAATGTACACCATATTATGTCATTTTGTATGCATCATGCATCAATTGCATAGGCACATTCACTATTTTTGGAGTGAAAGACGACGAACAGATACAATATATATAAAAGAACGACGGTCAATCCTTCAGAAAAAACGGCAAGAGAAGGACTTTTTAGATTTGCGTCAAAATTTCACCTTTTTGAAAGAAGGTGAGAATGCAAAGGCAACAATTGAACATAGAAGGAAGAAAGTAAAAAATTTTAACCCTCTATAACAAAAGTACTTAGGGAAAATAAAATGCCCAGCTATTACGTATGTAGCAGTCCGATGCTAGTTTCGTGAAAACATATTTTCACCATAGTTAGCTTCAGAGGAAGGGAGGGGAGTCAGACTCAGAACTCGATGCATTATATGCACCGAATTTCTTCAATATTTTATGCAACTTTCTTAGTTGAAAGACCACAGTGACAAACAATTCAATTTTAAAAACTTGCAGGAAAATCGCTGATTTTACTATGATCAAACTTTTTCACGGGTGTTTTTCAGAATTCTGGGTTTGTTAAAATTGAATTTTCGCAATATAGCCACCAGGGATGACGAAAGCATTAAAAACTCATCCAATATCTTCAATATAAGGCTTAGATTATTACACCATAGAAACTTAAAATATTTTGTATCTTTGAAATTTTTACTGATCATAATTTTTGCTCATAAGAGTGAGTCATCGCTAAAGGTAGTGGGCACAGTTATAGTTATTCACATTGTACATCCACAGTTCGCAGTGCACCATTGGAATGGAACACCTTATGCTTACGCAACATGTCCACAATAGGGGCCACATTCAAGGCAGCCCCTGCCCTAAAACCATGGCTATCATGAAAGCTGTGACCCTTAACCATGATTTCTGCGACCATAGTTGTTTCCTGCAGCGCATAAGTATGTTGGCTGCATCATATTGTGAAATTCAGCATGCATCCTATAACAAGCAGTCATGCAGTCGCGCGCAGCGCGAATGTCTTTGCTAGTTATCATACACAGAAAAGGTTACTTTGTTGTGGCCTAGCGGAAAGTCAGGGTAGTTAGTTATTTAAACGGCGAAAGCGTTGTCACTAACTCACTCCACACCAAACCACACACAAGCATCTATATTGCTAAATATTAACTCGACGAATTAATGAAATCATACCGTAAGCTGTTCTCAAATAATACTTGTTTTGCCCCATAATAACATATTTGTTAGTGCACGGCACACACATTTACTATGTAATGTACACAGAAACAGTCGGATGAAGAACCTGTTAATTTGCAGTGAGACAATAGATTCCCTCCCGTGTAACATAGTAATATCTACTTCTATGTTCCCTCCGAACACCTGTATACTGTATACTACACTAACTATAACAACATAACTATACAGCCTAGTCTGTTGGCAAAATTCTCACTCATTATCAGCAATCTGTGTGCATGTCTACCTGCTTTAAATGTACAGCAAGTTATTAACTTGGCTTAACTTTTACTATGTCTCTTGAGTTACTGTACGATGCAGAAAATATACTTATAGTTCCCTAAGTGAGTGGGTAAGAAATGTTTGTTGCACTGCCTTTGGGCTATCTTCAAAAATGTTGGTCGGTTACTACTTGATATGTTAACGTACTCAATACTTCAAATTATATTGTATTGTACATGACTTTTTGGAGTTCCATCATTTGCAACTGACTTCAGTTTCTTTAAACCATGATGTTCGTAATAATGAAACGGCCTGCATATGAAAATTATAAGAACACAGCCATATTTTGCCATATATTACGCCAAGTCATTGAAATCAACATCACCATTATTACAAGAGTCCTCAATCTGGGAAATATAATTGTCAAAATCAGTAATCGTATCAGAATAAAAAAGTAGAGCCAGGATAGAGTCTGAAGTTTCTTCGGATGGAGAATTCAACATTAAATCTGCAAAAGACGAAAAACCATATATGAGATACTTACAAACTAACTAACAATGAGGTACCGAAATTGGGCGGCGGAGTTGTCCATTGTAGTACAGCTCATACGAAACATAAGCTCAACATGAAACCCAAAAATATCAGTTCCTTGCACGTCCATGTACTCTCACATCATCAAAAAGTTGATTTTTGTACATGCATCCAAATAGCTATGTCGCCAAAATAAAAAAAGGTGGGTTCCCTTACTCTCTTTATCTTTCCTATGTTGTTTTCCATAGGAAAAATAGAAAATTGATACTTTTATTTCCAAACTTTGTGTCGTCCATCGTTGTAAAATTGAGCGTTGGGAACTAATCATTTCTGGGATTGATGTTAGCACTCTCCAAATGTTAGGAAAATGGAAGGTTTCAGAAGTGCTAGGAATAGGTTTCATTTCATATACCTAAACTCCGCCACCCGCACCTAAAACACCTCATTGTAAGTTCAGACTGGGTTTAGGATAAGGACAGAAATCACCTTACTTTTAAAAATCACAATATTTTCCTTCACATGTTTCTCCATGTTAGCAAGTCCCCTTTTGGAAATATTTGTCAATAAAGTTACTAGCTCGATGGAAAACTTGGAATCATCATCAGTCGACGCAATCAGACAAAATAGTTGCTGAACTATCATTGACCAATCTAGTTTTTGAAGCAGTTGCTTATCTTGAGTAGATTGATTAGATAGAATAGTTATTCTATGCAAGAATTTCAGCACAGGCTCCAGTAGTCCATTTTTCAAGGCAAAGACTACAAAATTGGAGCACAATATGGCTATTGAAGAATGGGGTGTGTCATTGAAAACTTGGAGAATAAAAGCGCATTGGTCTTCGTTTATTGTTTCTAACTCCATTATTTCTAAAACATAAAAAGTATCATTGATAAGACCAATTTTTTCATGAGATGAAAACAAAGGAGGTTTTTGGAATAATATTACCGAAAAAAAGTTGAAACCTTGATTTCGTAGCACTTAAAATTTTTGCATCAAATCAAAACATATCGGTTTTTGAAAAACCCTAAATTATTTAATTTCCGTTCGGGGGTAAAATTCAAAATTTAAAAACAGAATTTGAAGCGCTACAAAATCGTGGTTCTTTTGTCGACAGTGTTATTCCGATATCCTCGTTTATTTCCAGAGTCTTTACTTACTTTTCACAAAAGTACGAAACTTGACCAACAATTTAGAATCCATCATATTAAATTGGGTAGCTATGTGAAACAGCCTCAAATTGGCAGTAAAAATTTCATCTTTCTGGCTTTCAGTCGCAGATACAAATGGCATTACATCGAAGAAATATTTCACCAACTGAGGTCCATGATGCTTTTTCAACTCTGCCATCTAGCAATATTTCACACGGAAATAAAAAAATTCTGTTTCAAAACTTTTCAATAGATTTATAGTAAGTAAGCTTACCACATTAGTTTTCTCACATTCCTCCAGTAACAAAATGCTATTGGATCCTTTTGTAGATATTGCATGCAATATGATCATTAGATTATTGAATACGCTGACAAGACAGCATAGAATATCTGTCGTAATTTTACTAAGATTTAACGCTCGTCTGAAACTATCTGTAGTGAAATGAAAAAAATGATCTTTAGATTTCAAACAGTACGAAAATCACTTGTTACTTTGCAATGAAAAAGTAGGGCAACTCGACCACAGCATCTGCATTCTTAGAGTAAAATTTTACCATCTTTTTGGCTACCCTCTGTAAAAACTGAAGGTCCAATTTCCACCCAAGTGGCGCATAAAAGTGGAAGACATTGAGAGATGAAATTGCTCCATTTATCATCATCACCATCATTATTGTTAACATTTCCAATTGTCGCTATATCCTCATCAGTAAACTCATCTGGAGTCAGCGAGAGCCCACCAAAGTCATAATCTGAAGCAGTATACAGAGGGCGCTCCTTGGTATTCAGACAATACCCGTTCTCGAAAGTATACTGGGGAAAGCATTTCTTATCATTCGTACATTTATAATTATACGTTAAATACAATTCTAAAGTTGAGCCAATAATAGCGAAAATTTTCATCCGCTTTTCAACATCACTGTGATTGTTTGAAACTTGAATTTTTAGTCGGTTTTTATCAGAAGCTTGGGATGTTGAAATCAGACTGATAATCCCTGGTAGGATTTTTAGAGCATTTTGGGCAAACAGTCGAGGAAAATGAGTTCTCAAGAGATCGATGAAATTTAAACAATTGTATCGAATTGAGGAATTCAGATTGGTTAGCGTGCACTGAATTTGTGTCAATAGGGTTCCCCATAACGGCAAAATTTCTTTTTCGGCAACCTGAAAACATCCAAAAATTATTTATATCTAAATTATGAATTTTCTCAAATTAAATCCTATAGTAGCTTTAATACAGAACGAACCTTTCCGAACACAATATTTGCAAGTTTTAGATTAGCTTTTCGAGCTAAACTTTCCAAATCGGACGTTAAAGAAGCAATTTTGCTGACAATGACACCCACATGGTTCTCTAGCACGCATGTGGTTTCAACTAATTCACAAAGTCCTTCGATGGCGTCCTTTTTTACGTTAACATTATGATGACAAGTAGCCGACAGCAGATCCTAATTTAATCAAAATAGCCAATCAGCATATGCAATCAAATCAACGGTAAAAAAAAATCATGAATATTATATTTTTGGGTTGTGTACGTACTTGTAAATTCTGTTTCCTTTTTGTAGTAAGTGCATCTTGGTTAGAAGATTGACGTAACTGTTCTGGAACAACAATTTTTTTCGCTTTAACTTCCGGCTTTACCTCATTCTGCAATTTTTTTACAACTCGAATGCCACTTTTCAATTGAACTTTGGCCTTTTCTTGACGTCGCAACTTCTTGTGCCGAGCACTTTTTGCCATCTTTACAGTCCCTTATTTTAGACTTAATTTTAACCACACTCTGTAAGTGCTGCCTTAATTTTAAAACAATTAATTAAATGTGCAATACATTTATTAGCCTTTAGCCTCTGTAGACAATTTATTTATAGTGCTTATTTAATACAATTTATAAACCTCGTGTAGAAATAAATTCCCGCTAAAAGTTGCATCCCGAATCAATGGACACTGGAGCACTAAGGCCCGAGCGTCATGCTTTGTTTATAGTTTTTACATAGAATAATTAGTTACTCCTGATTCAGGAGTCCTGAAGCTAATTTAATGCATTTAGCTTCATTTTTGAAACTGTGAAATACGACTTTAATTTTTCCATAAGCCTCTGGTAAATACACACAAAAATCCATGTTTTAAATTAATCGACAAATTAAAATTTTTCATTAAAAGCAGTAGCACTGTGTAGCAGTGCTGAAGTACTTAATTTTTGCATTAACACATTATTTTTATTATTACTTCAATCAAGCAAGTTGAACTGATTGAACCTTGCAACTTTGTACTTCATACACAGTACACACGGAGCAATTTTTTGTGATCAGAATAATCATACTTTTTTTTGGCATGCACATTTCATCATTATTTGTTCTCCACGTTTGGGTTCAAGTATTCGATTAATCGATTAATTACGATCAAACTTATAGGTAAACAATTTTTTTGTCAAATTTTTTGGTTTAACTTTTAAATATCAGAAGCATTCTAAATTAACTTGAACTGAAGATTCTCATCTCAGATTTATCTTTTAATTCAAGTTTCAAGTCCAAATGTGATGAAAGAAACCTATGGTCCCATTTCAATTTGTATTTACCTAATACTAGATGGCACTGGCTTACAACCGGCTCTGCATAAACTGAAATTCTCCTTCTATATTTTTCGGACAGTATTAATTTGAAAAGCAAATATCTTGTGTGATGATAATTTAAAATTCATTGCGAGGCAAAGAACACAAAATGACAAAGACCGATGATTTGAATAATTTTAGAGAGTACAATCATAGAAGTAGATTGCATATAATACCTGTACAATATAGATATACCAATGAATGATTGAATGGCATCCTCCCTATATACTACTCTTCAGATTCGTGCCAGTTGATCTGAGTAAGCAAAATTATTCCGATTACGCATTCATTCATGTCCTGTAAAAAAAAGAGCACGTTAAGTAACCCTGATGATTCTCAATGAGCGGTTAGAATTTATTTCCGCTAGCTCTGCGTTGATATCCCCAACGGTATACATTATATATGTATACAGAAAATAAAAAAATCAATAACCATCCTTAATGTAAACTTCAGTGAGTCAAACAGGAAAAGAATGTCAGATTGACTGCCGGATACACCAATCCTTTGAATATGAATCGATATTTTTGCATTCCTTGCAGCTTACCTGCACTGAAACCGACAAAAGTTTAAAGAAGTACTTTTTTTCATACCCCCCAGGATGTCAGCTTATGTAAATGAATGCATGGTGAAAATTTAAAATGCTAATTACTTCACTTCCTCAGAGATCTAGATGCCATTTTTTTTAAATGCACATTTGAATTTCATCAATAATTGCTGGATTTGTTTATAACTAACTATTTAGGATCGGTCCGTCGATGGTCATATGCATAGTAAAATGTGAGTAACATTACTATTAATACTGATTAACCTTCCTGTAGTATCAATCAAGCCATACAAGTTTTCCATCCTGTAATATTTTACAAATCACAATGAGAACCAGCAGGATGATTTTCATGACTCTCTATATATGTCCATTCAGCTAGGAACAAAAATCCTTTTCGCAAGTTTTGTAAAGATCTTTAGGTCATTCTTACCAGAATGTTTCGTAAATAAGTAAGAAGTAGGAATATGTCGTAAACAAACAAATACACAACATGCTTTCAAAATGCACCAACTAATTATATTAGGGGTATTCACGAGTACCGGGGTAACGGGGTATAAGGGTATTAGGGTAACTTTTTGCAATGTATTTAAATGGAGAAAAGTTACCCTTTTACCCTGTTACCGCGTTACCCCGGTGCTCGTGAAT